>Ga0316193_10000913_pt1 | contig 19134 bp, 17 predicted proteins | sample MerIslsedime2_MG_FD_207735 | JGI IMG/M metagenome (GOLD analysis project Ga0316193, IMG submission 207735) | Coastal sediment microbial communities from Maine, United States - Merrow Island sediment 2 | ecosystem: Environmental > Aquatic > Marine > Coastal > Sediment | place: USA: Maine... | reverse complement strand
CCACGGTTTTACCCTTGAAGATTTCATCGGTGCTCCTGTCGAGCCACTCGTGGTCATGACGGGTATGAAAAGTTACCTGCGGGACGTTCTTTCCTTCACGATTTTTTGACATGTTTCAGCTCCTTTATGCGTTTACAATTTATACAGCTGCTGCATCAGCCAACATGACGTCGTCAACCGGCAGTTGAGCCTTTATCAACCTGTGCTCATGCAACACAGCAGCAAGAGTGTTTACGGGAATAATTATCGAGGCTTTTGGATAATAGATAAAATCGTTTATTTCTATTGTTTCGATTGTTCATGCCGATGTTGTTTGGAGCGCAGACACCAGCGCAAGCAAGACGTCGGCTAGCTTGCCCGGCGTTTCTTTTTCTTCACCCGCCGGAGGCGGACAACGCGTTTCACGGTATTGGGCAGGCTATCAAGGATAAGCCCGGCAAAGGCCTGCAGGGCTTCACGCCGCGGAAAACTGCGGCGGTACACCAGTGATATGCGTCGTGAAGCGCCCGCCGATGCCAGCGGTTGCGCCACCACCCCGCTACCGCTTGTCCAGGAACCGCGCATGGCAAGCGCCGGAACGAGCGTGATGCCATAACCGGCTCCGACCAGTTGTATCAGGGTCTCCAGGCTGGAAGCACGCAAATCAGCCATCTCGCCATGGGCCTCTCTTTGCCTGATGTGACACACCTCCATGGCTTGCTCTGCAAGACAGTGACCTTCTGCGAGCAGCAGCAGATTGGCATTGTGCAGGTCACGCAACACGATCCTGTCTTTCTCGTAAAATTCATGGTTACGCGAATAGGCGACCCAAAACGGCTCATCAAACAGTGTCAGCGTCTCAATATCCGCATCCTCCACCGGGGTCGCCAGCAGGGCGGCATCAATTTCATGATGGCGTAATCGTCCCAGCAGGGTATCGGTAAGCTCTTCCGACAGTACAAGCCTGGTCTGTGGCAAGCGTTTCTTCATTGGCGCCAGGATCAGCGGCATCAGGTACGGACTGAGCGTGGGGATCGCACCGACACGCAGCGGACCCGCCAACGGGTCCTGGCTGCTAATCGCAAGTTGCTCGATAGCCTCGGCCTGTTCCATCATTTGCCGGGCATGGGTGACAATTTCCTGGCCAACAGGGGTAATCTCTACGGAACGATTGGTGCGCTCGAATATTGTTACCCCGAGTTCGTCCTCGAGCTTCCTGATCTGCCCGCTGAGGGTTGGCTGGCTGACAAAACAACGCGCTGCCGCCTTGCCGAAATGGCCGGTTTCCGCAACTGCAATGATGTATTTAAGATCTCTTAGATTCATCAGCCTGATATCATCGGTAGTACAGATGGTTATGATAACTACAATCAATATTATCTATTGTTGATTTGCAGCACAATTGCTTCATTCGTCGTTGGGTACCTAACCGGGCAGGCTGCAAAATAATCTCAGTCATCAACACGGGTCTGCCACAGCAAGCTCCCGGGCAGATGCGGTGATCGGACCCATCAAGGAATAGCCTGAGAACGCTGCTCGACCTGCAAGCGGGTCACAAACAGTCACGCAGTGCCCGGGACCACGCCAAACGGCCACCCAGCCAATAGCATGCCCGAAAACACACTACACATTGTTTCTTATCAGCAACGCCTGTGGATGCGGATTCAGGTATACCTGCTCACTGATGTAGGCATGAGGATGCATGCTGAAATGGTGTTGCAGCAGGCGTACCGGCACGACCAGCGGAAACTCACCGCGCCGGTAAGCATCAATAGTATTGTCAAGATCAACACGGTAGGCAGAGTCCAGGTTGTTTTTCAGGTAACCGAGCAGGTGCTGCAAGACATTAGTGTGACGCTTGCGAGTCGCCGGCAGTCTGAGGGCCTGCATCAGACCGGCAATGTACCTGTCGGCGACATCAGACAGTGACTCCCGGGTCAGATCTGACAGCAACTGTCCCAGCTCGCGGTACTTCACATTACTGTGAGACATGAGCAGAAGTTTGTGCCCGGCATGAAATTTAATCAGTCCGGACTTGCTCAAGCCACTGCCGGTCAGTTGCTTCCAGCGCGCAAACACATAAACACGGGTAATAAAATTGTCGCGCAGGTCTGCGTCATTCAGTCGACCTTCTTCCTCCACCGGCAACAGTGGATGCGCCTTCATGATCTCACGGGAGAACAGACCTGTCCCGGAACGCTCTGCCATGCCCTTGTCGTTGTAGACCTTGACTCGCTCCATGCCACAACTGGGCGAATCTTTTTTGAAGATAAATCCGCACAATTCACTAATATCGTCGGCCACCTTTTTGCCATAGTCTCTCAAAGGCTGTGTAACATCCAGTTCCGGCGTTTTTACACCAATAGCCACGGGGTTGCTCGCATCACCCACAAGTCTTATAGGTTGTCGTGGCGTACCCATACCGATGGCCACTTCCGGACAAAACCCGGTAAAGCTAAAATGTTCTGCGAGCATATCCGTAATAAAACGACTGCGCTTGTGACCGCCATCGAATCTTACTTCCCTGCCCAGCAGGCAGGCACTTACGCCAATAGTAATTTTTTCAGGCAGTATTTTGCTCATAGCAGATCCTCAATAATGGTTACCAGTCGATTGTCGTCAGGCGCTACCTGGCTCGGAAAGCTGGCCACTACCCGTCCTTGCCTGTCTATTAAGTACTTGTGAAAGTTCCAGCCGGGTTGTTGCCCGCTAGCGCTGGCAAGGAACCTGTAAAACGGATCTGCTGAGGCACCCTTGACGCGCACCTTTTCGAACATGGGAAACTCAACACCATATGTAAGGCGGCAGAAATCCTGTATCTGTTTTTCTGTACCCGGCTCCTGGCCGGCGAAATCATTGGAAGGAAAACCAGCCACTATTAAGCCCTGCGCCCGGTAACGGGCATACAACTTCTCCAGCCCGTCATATTGCGGCGTATAGGCACACTTGCTGGCGGTATTCACCACCAGCACAACGTTCCCGCGCATTACATCGCAAAGGTGCACCGGCTGTTCCTCGCCCAGCGGACGTTTATGAAAATCAAGCGACTCCGGGCAAGCTGAATAGACGTTGCCAGCCAGCATTAGCAGCAGGCTGAAAACCAGTGCGTTTCTAAAAGCATTAAAAATAGACATTGGCATCCTCAGTTCTCCAAATGTTGTACAAGATTACATTTGTTTCTGTTTTATGTATAGATATTTTTTCGCCGAACAAGAACATTGTTGATGTTCAATAAACAGGTATAATTTGTATTTTTATCTATTAATTATAATGTTGTAGACTATTGTTGAGGACTATTGTAATTTCAAACCAGTCAATATTTTCCTGTACAATTACTTGACCTTTCGATGATTATTGTATAATTTTGTCCACAACCTAAAACAACCTGTTCAACACAAGGTAGATAACGATGAAAAACGCCGCCGCCAAAGCAATTGACTGGTCCGAACAGGGCCTGGTGCCTGACAGCGTGATACGACACGGTATCAAACGCCTGCTGAAAAAGCGTATTGCAGAGCTGGGCACGAACGACTGCCAGCTGTTGGCAGCGCGTAAAGCAGATTTTATCAAGTCGATGAACCTCGCTGAGATCGCCCCGCTGCCGGTCAAGGCAAATGAACAACACTACGAGGTACCGACCGAGTTCTTCCTGAAGGTTCTCGGCAAGCAGAAAAAGTACAGTTGCAGCTACTGGAATACTGATGTCAAGGACCTGGATGAAGCTGAAAGCAGTGCCTTGCAAATCACCTGTGAGAACGCCACATTGCAAGACGGTATCGACATCCTGGAGCTGGGTTGCGGCTGGGGCTCGCTGACTCTATGGATGGCGAAGCATTACCCCAACAGCCGTATAACAGCGATTTCCAATTCAAATTCACAACGTGAACACATCACGCAATTGGCGCAGCAACAACAACTGAATAATGTCCGCGTGCACACCTGCGACATGAATGAATTTGTCAGCCAGGACAAATACGACCGAATTGTCTCTGTTGAAATGTTTGAGCACATGCGCAATTACCACAGGCTATTCAGGAATATCAATGACTGGCTAAAACCGAATGGCCGTTTTTTCATGCATATCTTTTGCCATCGCGACCTTCCCTATGCCTTTGAGGACTACGATGCAACAGACTGGATGAGCAGGCATTTTTTCAGTGGTGGCATGATGCCAAGTGACGACCTGCCACTGCATTTCCAGCAGCACCTGTCATTGCAGCGCCAATGGCGCTGGGACGGCCGTCATTATGAAAAAACCGCCAATGCCTGGCTGAAAAATATGGATGACAACAAGCAAAGCCTGTGGCCTGTTCTGGAAAAAACCTACGGCGCAGAAGCAACCATGCAATGGTGGATGCGCTGGCGCATGTTCTTCATGGCATGCGCCGAGCTGTTCGGCTATGACAACGGCCAGCAATGGTGGGTGAGCCACTACCTGTTCGAGAAAAAGTCAGTCGTATGAAGGCGATCATATTGAATTTCACTGCTTTCCAGCTAGGCTGGTTTTGTTGTGTACTTGCCGGTGCCAACCATCTTCCCTGGCTGGGTACTGTGGTCGCGCTGTTGATCGTGAGTTGTCATGTCAGTCATGCGCCCCGTCGCGGCAATGAACTGCTGCTGATAGTAACTGCCGGCCTGATTGGCGCCGCCTGGGATAGCCTGCTGGTCTATGCAGGATGGCTGCAATACCCATCGGGCATGCTCATTGCAGGTACCGCACCGCACTGGATTATTGCCATATGGCTGTTATTCGCAACCACACTCAACGTATCGCTACGATGGCTGCGGCACCGTCCGTTTCTGGCAGCCGCACTTGGCGCAGTAGGCGGACCAGCTGCTTACTATGCCGGTTTTAAACTGGGTGGCGTACAGATACCTGCCTTTAGCACCGCCATGACGGCGCTGGCTGTCGGCTGGGCCCTGTTAATGCCGCTGATGATACAGCTTTCGATGTTGTTCGATGGTTTCAGAACCACGACATCTGGCTTAACCGTTCAGGGATACGCTCCCCGTGTTTGATCTGACACTATATTGGCACGGTCTGGCTGTCGCTCTTTTCCTCCCCTTGCTCACATGGATCGTGAGCTTTTTTAAAGGTGATGTCAGCATTGTCGACAGCCTCTGGTCGCTGATCTTCCTCGCCCTGTGCGCAACCTGGTTCATCGAGTATGATTTCACAACGACGCGCAGCGACCTCGTCATGGTGCTGGTCGCACTCTGGTCGATACGCCTGTCGGCATACATTACCTGGCGCAACCATGGCAAACCTGAGGATGCACGCTACCAGGCCATGCGCCACAAGTATTCGCCGTATTTTGCATTCAAGAGCCTGTTCATCGTTTTCCTGCTGCAAGGCTTTCTTGCCTGGATCATTTCCCTGCCCTTGCTTGCCGCCATCACCGGTAGCAGACCCTTGAACCTGCTTGATGGCCTGGCTGCGGCAGTGGTACTCTTTGGCCTGCTGTTCGAAACGGTTGCCGATGCCCAACTGGCAGCGTTCAAGGCCAAACCGGATAACCGGGGTTGCGTCATGAACTATGGCCTGTGGCGTTATACAAGACACCCTAACTACTTTGGTGAATGTTGTGTCTGGTGGGGCTTTTACCTGTTTGCTGTCGCTGCAGGAGGCTGGTGGTCAATGCTGTCGCCGCTGTTGATGACTTTCCTGCTACTGCGTGTATCCGGAGTCGCATTACTGGAAAAAGATATTGCCGAGCGGCGACCCGCCTACCGTCAATATACGGAACAGACCAATGCATTCATCCCCGGGATCCCGCGGAATTCGCGCAAGCTGGGAGTTCAGGGATGAGTCGTTATAGCACGCATCGGATGGCTATTACCGTCACACTGCTGATGTCACTTTTGCCCGCGCCGTTTGCCGCACAAGCAAACGCGGGCGTGGAACAGCAATGGCGCTTCAAGGTGTACCTGGATGACAAGCCCATTGGCTCTCACCATTTCACGATCTCGCAGACAGGCGAGCTCAAACAACTGGATACACAGGCAGAATTCGACGTCGAGTTTCTGAATATTTCACTGTTCAAATACCGGCACGATAATCTGGAACGCTGGAATAGCGGCTGCCTGAACAGTATTGCCTCGACCACCGATGAAGATGGCACCCTGTTCCGGGTTGACGGCTCTGTCACAGACAGCGGCTTCCGGCTCTCAAGCAACGAAGGTGACAGCATGCTACCTGCCTGTATCAGCACGTTTGCCTACTGGGACAAGTCGTTTTTGCAACATGACCGGCTGCTTAACTCGCAAACCGGGGAATACCTCGAGGTCAACGTTGCTAAACTGTCTGAACAATCGCGCATGATAGGCAATGCCAGTGTCGACGTGAATCGCTACCGGCTAACCGCCGAGGAGATTGATATCGAGGTATGGTATTCAGACAATGATGAGTGGCTGGGACTGCAATCAACCCTCGAAAAGGGTCGCTTGCTTCGTTACGTTCTCGAGTGATTGCCCGGTGAAAAACTTTCTAAAGCTGCTCTGTATTATACCGGCCCTGGCACTGACCGGCTGCAGCACGTCCTCACCGATACGCACAGTACCGCAAGTCGACCTGCAGCGCTTCATGGGAGACTGGTATGTCATTGCCAACATCCCGACCTTTATAGAACGCGATGCGCACAACGCCATCGAGTCATACCAACTGGTCAGTGACAGGCAGGTTGCGACTACCTTTCGATTCAACCAGGGGTCCTTCGACGGCCCGGTAAAAGTCTACAGGCCAACCGGCTTCGTCAGTGACGACCCGTCCGGCGCCATCTGGGGTATGCAGTTCATCTGGCCGATCAAGGCGGATTATCGAATAATCTACCTGAACGACGACTATACGCAAACGGTCATCGGTAGAAACCAGCGTGACTACGTATGGATCATGGCGCGCACGCCCTCGATTCCGGAGGCAGATTATAGCGCCATCGTCGAGCTGGTTGGCGAGCAGGGCTATGACACTGCAAAGATTCGTCCGGTGCCTCAGCGTGAAGCAGCAAGCGGAGCTGAATGAGCATGAAGATTGCGATCATAGGTACAGGAATCGCCGGCAATGTTGCCGCCCGACAGCTGTGCAAGCAGCATGACATTACCGTGTTCGAAGCCGGCAAGCATGTTGGTGGTCACACCCATACGCACGATATTGTGCATAACGGAAAATCATATGCCATCGATACCGGCTTTATCGTATTTAATGACTGGACCTATCCGAATTTTATCGCTCTGCTTGACGAACTCGGCGTCGACTCCCAACCGACCGATATGGGTTTCAGCAGCCGCTGCGAAAAAACCGGTATCGAGTATAACGGTGCAACCCTGAACCAGTTGTTCGCCCAGCGGCGAAACCTGTTGAGGCCACGATTTCACCTTATGATCAGGGATATACTGCGTTTCAACCGTGAATCTCGCGAATTGATCGACGCAAACGATGAAAACCTCTCGCTTGGTCAATACCTTGATGATAATCACTACGGCCGACTGTTTATCGACAACTACATCATCCCCATGGGTGCAGCTATCTGGTCAACAGATCCGCAACAAATGCTGTCCTTCCCGGCCTGTTATTTTGTTCGATTTTTTGCCAACCACGGCCTGCTGAATATCAGTGATCGGCCACAGTGGCGCGTCATCAAGGGCGGTTCGCGTGAATATGTTAAACGGCTGGTTGCTCCGTTCAGGGACAGGATACGACTCAACCAGGCGATCGTCTCGGTGAAACGCCTGACAACGCATGTTGAAGTAACACTGGCCGGCGGCGGTACCGAAAGCTTCGACCAGTTGTTCATCGCCACCCACAGCAACCAGGCACTGGACATGCTTGCCGACCCCAGCGAGCAGGAACAGTCTATTCTCGGTGCGATACCCTACCAGAAAAATGATGTGGTGTTGCATACCGACACCGCCTTGCTGCCGAAGCAGCGGCGTACCTGGGCGGCATGGAATTACCTGCGCAGAAGTGATGATAACCAGCGAGTTTCTGTAACCTATAACATGAACATGTTGCAGGGTTTACAGTCCACTGATACATTCTGCGTGACACTTAACGACACCCGCAACATCAATCCGGAAAAGATTATTCGCCACCTGCAATATGATCACCCGGTCTACACCACCGCAGGAATCGCTGCGCAACAGCGTCACCGGGAAATTAACGGTCAGCGACGCACCTGGTACTGCGGCGCCTACTGGCGATCAGGGTTTCACGAAGACGGCGTGGTCAGTGCGCTGAATGCACTGCAGGACTTCAGGGAGTACAGTGATGCACAGTCGTCTCTACGTCGGGCAGGTTAAACACCAGCGCTACAGACCTGTTCCTCATGCCTTCGAGTACGGCCTGTACATGCTGTACCTGGATCTGGACGAACTGCCACACCTGTTTAACAAGCGCTGGTTCTGGTCTGCCCGACGCCCCGCCCTGGCACGCTTCAGGCGTGAAGACCACCTCGGAGACAAGACGCTTGAGCTGGCAAGCGCCGTGCGTCGATTTGTCGAACATGAAACCGCAATCACACTGAAGGGGCCAATTCGGCTGCTGACCAATCTTCGCTATTTCGGACACGGCTTTAACCCGGTCAGCTTCTACTACTGCTTTGATGAGTCGGGAGAGAAGCTTGAAGTCATTGTTGCAGAAGTCAACAATACCCCGTGGGGCGAACAATACTGCTACGTACTGCCGGAGACAAATAACAAGGGCAACGCCACGAACAAGCGCTTCCTGCTGGACAAGCGCTTTCACGTCTCACCTTTCATGGAAATGAATATAGATTACGACTGGCGCTTCAAAACCCCGGCCGAAACACTCGTGGTACATATGAAAAACTACCAGCAGGGAGAGCAACTGTTTGATGCAACCCTGTCGCTGCAGCAGCAACCCGTCACCGGAATCAACCTGGCACGTGTGCTGGTACGCTATCCACTGATGACCGTCAAGATAGTGGCTGCCATCTACCACCAGGCACTGCGACTATGGCTGAAGAAAATCCCTTTTTACCCACACCCTGACAAACTGGAGGCACCGAACCCGGTGAGTAAACCATGAGATCCGCTGCTTTGTGTATAGATAAAAACGACGTTGAAAACCATAAACCCGGCATCCTCAATGGCTATGCAAAACGTATTCTGCTAAAACAACTCGAGAAGGTGCAACATGGTGAACTGATTCTCAATGACGGTGTTGAGCAGTATATTTACGGTCGCCAGGATAAACGCATCGCCAAAACGATTACCATCAATATCCATGACAGCGAGTTTTATCGAGCTATCCTGGTAAAGGGCGATCTCGGCGGCGGTGAGGCCTATATCAATGGCTGCTGGTCCTGTGACGACCTCACCGGCCTGGTGGAATTGTTTATCTGCAACAGCGAATACCTGGAAGCCAGTGGACTCTGCATGCGCTGGTTCACCAAACCCCTGCAACTACTGCAACGCTTTATGAGGCGCAATACCCGCAAAGGCAGTCGACGTAATATCGAGGCACATTACGATATAGGCAACGACCTGTTCGAGCAGTTTCTGGATAACACCATGATGTATTCCTGTGGCATTTTTCACCATGAAAAAGCCACCCTGCAGGAAGCATCCGAGGCCAAACTCGAGCGTGTCTGCCAAAAACTGCAGCTCAAGCCGACGGATCACGTACTGGAAATAGGTACCGGCTGGGGTGGTTTTGCGGTCTACGCTGCAAGCCGTTATGGCTGCCGCGTCACCACCACCACAATATCCAGGGAGCAACATGAGTATGCTGCACAGCGCATCCGCAAGGCTGGCCTGGAGGACCGGATCAACCTGTTATATGAAGATTACAGGAAACTTGAAGGCAGCTATGACAAGCTGGTATCCATAGAAATGATCGAAGCAATCGGACACCGCTATTATGACACCTATTTTAACAAGTGCACCAGCCTGCTGAAACCTGACGGCATGATGCTGCTGCAGTCCATCACCATTGCCGATCAACGCTATGCGGATGCGAGGAAATCTATAGACTATATCCAGCGCTATATTTTCCCGGGCGGCTGCCTGCCATCAGTTGCCGTACTAAGTGATGCCATTGCCAGAAAGACGGATATGCGTATCTTCCACCTCGAAGATATCGGCCCGCATTACGCCACCACGCTGCGCCTGTGGCGTGAGCGTTTCTTTGCGAACATCGAGAAGGTAGCACAACTCGGCTACACGGAACGCTTCATACGCATGTGGCAATACTACCTGTGTTACTGCGAAGGCGGATTCAGACAACAATCAATCGGCACGGTGCAATTACTGCTAACCAAACCACAGGTACTGCGCACGCCGCTGACGAGTACCGATTGCTGATGACATCAATAACAGCAAAAAGAGCATGCAACACATGATCGGTTCACTCTGAACGACATCTAAACACAGGGATGTCGGTGTTAGAGCAACACAGGAGCAATTGCCGAGAGGGTTGGGTAGAACGAACCGAGGGGCCGGGGATAAAATACAGGCAATGACCTAATGGTGCTTACTTAAGCAGTTTCATAAATACATGAAGTACAACTGGCCACGGAAGCACACGGAAAAACACGGAAAAATAAATTGTCTAACCGGAAACGGTTCCGTGTACTTCCCTGTGTTTCCGTGGCAGGGTTCTTAAGTAAGTGCGATTCTGTCAATGATCTGATCTCCCGGAGGGAGAAGGTATGCTTCTTTTTGGATTGCAGGCACATCCTACCGAAAATCTTTTGCATACAGACTGATCCACCGCCTAAAGGCGGGGGTTTACGCCTACCCTGTACGGGAACTCAAAAGTGCTCGTCGCTGGATTTTAGCGTCTATTCCAGTCCGGGTACAATGGCGCCAGGGTTTCTTGCTGCGACGGTTTCCCGGCAGCAATAACTTCAAGGCCATGACTGAATGCCTGCCACAGGGCATCACCCTGCCAGGCCTCCGTGTTTGCCGCATACAAGGCACGTTCCAGCTCGCGAATTTCAGTCTTGCCACCAGCCAGGCGCTGAACCAGTGCGCCCAGGTTACGCGGCGGCTCATCTGGCCAGCTTGCCGCCGCCCATTGTAGCAATGCCCGGGCAGCTGCTTGCGGATCATTTTTCTGGCAGGCCTTCTCAAGTGAAGCGGCGCTTGTCGCGAGTTGCTGTTTCATTGAAACAACCGGCGCACCGGTCACCTCGGCAGCAACCCGATTTGCCCGACGGCGCCATGCAAACCCGGCCGTTATCAATGCCAGCAGGAGAAACACGGCCAACACCGTTACCAGCTGGCTTAGCGTCAGCAGCGGCGACCCTGCTTCATCTACGTCAGCTTCATCTACGTCAGCGACATCCCGCGCAACAACCGGATCCTTCGCTTCAGCAGGTGGTGGCAATGCCTCTGCTGCGCCACCTTCACCCGCCAGCACGTTAATCTCCCAGGCGGGAATAACCGTACTGCGTTGCTGCAGCAAAGCTGTATCCCACCAGTCAATCCTGATTTCGGGCAGTGTTATGCGCCCCGTGGCAACCGGTACATAGGCAACCGTTTGCTTGCTGATGCCATAGACCCACTTGCCGTCAGTACGTGTTTCATTCTCGGCTGGCTCAGGGTACATACGCACGCCATCCGTAGCCGGCAAACTGATGTCCGGTAAATGTGACGATTCCAGCCCCTTCATCTCCAGCGTAACCGTACGCGTCACCGGCTCACCTGTCCTGAATTCCGGCGGACCATCGGCCCAGCTGTCGGTAAGCTCCAGCTGTTCTCCCGGCAACCAGTACTCCCCGGAATAATCAGCCGGGCGTGGTTTGATATCCAACGTGATGGCATCAGTGCGCAAGCGTATGCGTTTGCCTGGTGCGCGCATTACACTATCGCCAAAGAATCGCTCCATCATCGACCCCATGTCGCTTGAACGGCCACGACGTAGCGGCTCGCCCGCCAGTCGTCCATTAAAAACAACCGCTGGTATAAGCAGCTCACCACTCTGCTCGGGAAAGATGGCATAGCGTCGCTCAAGCACCTGGTAGCGTTCGCCGTTGATGGTAGCGTTGTATCGACTGTCGTCACCAAGCTGCTCGATCAGCGCATGCTCGATTTCGAGGCCGTCGAAACTGCCTTCAGACAGCCCCTCACGATAAAACAGTCGCAGGGTATAGTGCAGCTGCTGCTGCACATAAGCGCTGCCGCCTGCCGGCTCTATTTCTGCCTTTACAAACACCGGCTGGCCAATATCAGCGGCATCTGCCTCCGGCGGTGGTTGTACCGAGAGTTGTAATGCCCTGGTCGTTTCAGCGCCCACACTGATTGCAGGTACCGTGACAATGCCGCTATTTTTTGGTAACAGCTCAATATGCCACTGGCGTTTATCGCTACGCTGCCCGTTAATGATTTGCGTATGTCGACTGTTACGGGTTCCAAGGATCTCGAAATCCTGCTGCAAGACGTCAACATCCGGCTCGCCATCCTGTTGCATGTCGGTTGTTTCGATAATCAGTGTAACGCTATCACCGTCGTAGATCGCGTCCTGGGAGAGGGTCGCGGTTATGTCCGCCCGGAGTGGTTGCGATAGTAATGCCAGCAGGAGTGCGGCCATTAAACCAGCGTATCGCGTACGCGGTCCGCTCCCGCAGGCTTTTTTATTGCAGGAGCGGACCATGTCCACGATCTTTCTAAACCGGTTCATGAATCTCACCATGCCTGCTGGTCAGCGCGGGCCGCAGCTTCAGAATGCTGACGATACTGATACAAAAACTTGCGCCTCAACAAACCACCGGGGTCATCCGGTATGCGCCGCAGCCACTGTTCGGCTGCGAGTTGTTCTTCTGTGTCAAGCGGGTTGGCTTCAGCCATTTCGCCTTGCTGCTCACTGTCAGTCGCTTCGCCTTCAGACGGTTGCGGCAGCGGGGCGAGTTCGCCATCAGCCTCACTGGCATTTTCGGCCTCGGCAGATTGTCGTTGTCCCTGGTCCTGCTGTTGTTGATTCGCCGGATCCGTTGCTGCATTTTGCTGTTGATCACCCTGCTCACCCTGACTGCCGTCTTGCGCTTGCTGTTGATCACCCTGTTCGCCTGATTGATCCTGCTGGCCCTGCTGGCCCTCCTGCTGGCCCTGCTGGTCCTGCTGGCCCTCCTGCTGGCCCTGCTGGTCCTGCTGATCCTGTTGTTCACCCTGCTGACTCTGCTGTTGCTGTTGCTGTTGCTGTTGCAAGAGCTTTTCAACTTCGGCGCGATTATGTTCCGCATCAGGCATACCCGGCTGTTTCTCCAGTGCACGGTCATAAGCCGCAATTGCCTCTTCATAGCGGCCCAGCTGCGCCAGCGCATTGCCCTGGTTGTAATCCGCATGCTGGCTCGCCGATGCGCTAAAGGCGTCCAGCGCCTGTTCATAGTCACCGGCCTGGTAGGCGGCGGTACCGCGCAAGGCAGGATCAGTAGCGAGGCGCGCCGCTGCTGCTGCATCACCCGCCTGCAGAGCACGCGCCGCCTGCTGGTCAGACCGTAACCACAGGTCATCCCAGCCGGCAGCCATCACCGGTTGCGGTGTTGAAAACCCGAGGCCGAACGACACCAGCAACATCATCAACCAGCCGCGACGAAACGCCAGCGCTGCCAGCGGCAGTAACAGCAAAATAATCAACGCACCCTGTGAGCGCCAGCTATCCGTGGTGTGATCGGTACGGGCAGTCTCCGCGTTCATGGCCGGCGTGGACAGCTGCAACAGGCGTTTAATATCCGCTGCACTGCTACTGATTGTTGCATATCGACCACCACCGGCCTTTGCCAGTGCCTGCAAGGCTTGCGTATCAAGCGCCGGGATTACAATGTTATCGCTGTTGTCGCGCAGGAATCCGCCACCGACCACCGGTATCGGCGCGCCTTCTTCGGTACCTACTCCCAGCACGGAAATGCGATAACCGGATTTCTCCAGTTCTGCCGCCACATCCAGCGTACGCTCATCTTCGTAACCGTCGGTAATAACAAGAATGTCGCCCTGTAACGCACCGGCCTGACGCATCAGTTGTGCTGCCTTTTGCAATCCCAGGTCTACGCGACTGCCCTGCGAGGGCATCAGACCGGGTTCCAGCGGGCTCAGCAAGGCACGCACCGTCTCGCTGTCACTGGTTAGCGGCGTTACCGCAAAGGCATCACCCGAGAACACCACCAGCGCCGTTTGTCCATCCAGCTCCTGATCGAGGATATCAGCAACCTTGTAGCGCGCGCGCACCAGCCGCGATGGTTTCAGATCAGGACTGAACATCGAATTGGACAGGTCCAGCACCACCACGCGTGCCGCCTCGTTGCGATACACCGGCTGCGCCTGTTGCTCCCACACCGGGTCGGCCAGCGCAAGCACGATCAACAGCCAGCCCGCACCAAGCAACCACAACGGCAATCGTGAGGCGCGGCTGTCAGGACTGGTCAGCAGGTACGGTAACAGACGGGCATCACAAACCCGGCGCCAGGCATTCTCCTGGTCTGCCGGTTTGCGCATCAGCCATAACAGCACAAGCAGCGGGAACATTGCCAGCAACCATGCTGGCTCCTGAAAGTGGAATAGCTCAGGCATAGTCGCGCTCCGGTGCCGAGACAACCTCACTGCGCCTTGTAAAAACACCACCAGCAACGATTGACAGCAACACGCTCAACAACAAGGCGGCAGCCGCCGGCCACATATACAGCTCACGCACCGGGCGAAAACTCTCTGCATCATGACTAACCGGTTCGTACTCGTCCAGCAGCTGATAGATTTCCTCCAGCGCGGCAATGTCGCGTGCACGGAAGTAGCGACCCCCGGTTTTTTCCGCAATCGATACCAGCACCGGCTCATCGAGCTCATTATTGGCGACACGGCGTTTACCAAACAGCGTACGCACCACGCGTTCATCAGCGCCCACACCAATAGTATAGATACGCACACCTTCACTGGCTGCAATGTCAGCCGCCTTCTGCGGATCAATGCTACCGGCGGTGTTGGCACCGTCAGTTAGCAGAATAAGCACACGATTTTCCTGCGGCTGATCGCGCAAGCGTTTAACGGCAAGGCCAATCGCATCGCCAATAGCGGTGCGTTTCCCGGCCAGCCCGATAGCCGCTTCGCGCAGTTGAATATTGGTCGTCTTGCGATCAAAGGTCAGCGGTGTTTGCAGGTACGCCTGATCACCAAACAGGATCAGCCCCAGCCGGTCACCCTCGCGACGTTCGATGAAATTACCGGCAACGATCTTCACCGCCGTCAGGCGGCTGGCCACCTTGTCGACCAGCATCATGTCCTGTTCATCCATACTGCCGGAAATATCCACCGCCAGCAGCAAGTCACGGCCACTCACCGGCAATTGCACCGGCTCGCCAATGAACTGTGGACGCGCAGCCGCCATCACCAGCAACAACCAGGCCAGGGTTGCCAGCAGCAGGCGTAGTCGGGAACGGCGACCGCGGCCCTCGCCGACCGAGGTATGCAGTGCCTGGTAAAAAGGCAGTCGCAAGGCCCGGCTTGCAGCCAGCGGCGCACGTGGCAACAGCAAGGCCACGAACACAGGCAGCGGTAACAGCGCAAACACCAGCGGCGTGGAAAACTCGAAACTCATGTCGCCGCCTCCAGGTTCTTGCCGATCCAGCGTCGCGCCAGTGACAACAGCTCTTCTGCCGGCACCGCGCCGGGCGCCGGCTGATACGCACCGGATTCCAGTATTTTCCCGGCACCGTTTTCGAAATCACCGCCACCGCCGGTTGCATCCAGAAAGCGCAACCAGTCAGACCCGGTCAGGCTGGCCACCTCTGCCTGTGAATAGCGCCTGAGCGCCACGCGACGCAGCAGGGTAGAAATATCAGTGATAAATACAGGAATATTATCTTTAGAATAGCAATGACTTAGGCGTTCCACCTCAAGCATAATCTGCTTATTGATCCGGTATAGACGGTAACGACGCAGTGCCCATACGGACAGCACAAACAGCGCAACAATCACGATAAAGGCCACCAGCCACCAGCCCGGCGCCGGCGGCCAGAATGCCGGTGGTGGTGCCGCATGGATGTCGCGCAAATCGAGTGCGGCGGCGGGATTCATGCGGCGGCTCCTGACGCCAGGCTCTCACCCCTGCCGTTTCGCGCCAGCCCGACACGCAAACTGTCGGCCACATCATCGGTGGTAGCCAGGCGTTGCAGGTGCACGCTCGACTGCTGCATCAGCTCACGCACGGCCTGATGATGCTTCGCAAAATACGCGTTATAGGCGTCACGCCGATCAGCCGAGCGCGTATCGAGCAAACCGTTGTTTATACCATCACTGATGGCATAGCGACCGGCAACCGGTGGCTGCAGCTCAAGGGCATCAACAATCTGACAGGCAAAGATATCATTATGTTGCCGCAGCGCCTGCAAATGACGCCGGCTGTCTTCGTTGATGGCATAGAAATCACTGAGGATAAACACCAGGCTGCCCGGCCGGGCGACACGACGCAAACGCACCAGCGCGTCATTGAGATGGCCCTGCTCGTTGAAGGACGCGTGCCCGGAAAGGGCAGTCTCGGGTGCCGTTGCTTTCACCAGCTCACGAATCAGCCGCAACACGCCACGTTGCCCGCCCTGCGGACGAATCTCGTGATGCCCGCCGTTAAACAACAGCGCGCCAATACGGTCGCCGTTTTGTATTGCCGCCCAGCCAATCAGTGCGGCTGCACGGGCTGCAATCACTGATTTGAAGGCCCCCCGGGTAGCAAAGAACATGCCGGGCCCCAGGTCGATCATGACTACCACCGGTCGTTCGCGTTCTTCCTGGTAAAGTTTTACATGAGCGCGTCCGGAACGCGCGGTTACCCGCCAGTCCATACAACGAACATCGTCACCCGGCTGATAGGCCCGTGACTCGAGGTAATCCATGCCACGGCCGCGGAAACGCGAGGCATGCGCCCCGGTAATGGCACTGCGTGCCGGTTGTCGACTGTCGAGACGCAGGTCACGTGCCTGCAACCGGCAGCGCACCAGTTCATCGCTGCTGGCATGCACAACACCGGAGCTGTCATCCGGCCCGGTCGCCTGTTCGGGGTTAACTGTTTTTCTGAAAGGATTCGGAAATTTCATCGCCACTCAGGACACCGGCACACGCCGGACCAGTTCGCGAATAACCTCGTCAGAGGTTAAACCCTCGGCCTCGGCCTCGAACGACAGTAGAATACGGTGCCGTAGTGTATCGAAAACAACCGCCTGGATATCTTCCGGGGACACGTAGTCCCTGCCCTGCAACCAGGCCTGCGCCCGTGCGCAACGGTCCAGCGCGATGGTGCCACGCGGACTGGCCCCGTAATTGATCCAGCGCGCAAGATCATCGCCATAGGGCGCCGGGTTACGCGAGGCAAGCAACAACTGCACCAGGTATTCCTCGACAGCCGGCGCCATGTGCAGGGACAACACTTCCTGCTGCGCCTTGAATATCTGCGCCTGCGACAGCAGCACTTCATTGCTGTCATCATTCAGCGCCTGTGAACGCGCCTGGTTACGCGCCAGTTCGAGAATTTGCTTTTCAGCGCCGGCATCCGGATAGCCCACACGCACATGCATCAGGAAACGGTCAAGCTGCGCTTCCGGCAACGGGTAGGTACCTTCCTGCTCGATCGGGTTCTGGGTCGCCATCACCAGGAACAGGCGTGGCAAGGTGTAGGTACGCTGGCCGACCGTGATCTGGCGCTCACCCATGGCTTCCAGCAGCGCCGACTGTACTTTAGCGGGCGCACGGTTAATCTCATCCGCCAGCACCATGTTATGAAAAATGGGACCCTGCTGGAATTCGAACTCGCCGGTTTGCGGACGGTACATTTCAGTACCGGTCAGATCGCCCGGCAACAGGTCGGGTGTAAACTGCAAGCGGTGAAAATCGCCCTCAATGCGTTTTGCCAGCTCCTTGATGGCAGTGGTCTTTGCCAGGCCCGGCGCACCTTCCACCAGCAAGTGCCCGTCAGCAAGCAGCGCCACCAGCAAATGTTCCACCAGTGTCTGCTGACCGATAATACAGCTTTCCAGCTCTTTTCTGAGCTGCCCGAAGGCCTTTTGCGTGTCCCCGAGACTCTCTTCAGCTTGCATGGCAATTTCCGTCATTGTCCAACTACCTCTCTCCTGTTTTCTTCACTCTGCCGCCCGGCAGGTCGGCTGGAAATTATAACGCAGTACCATAATTGACGTTCTGAATCAGAGACAAACAGCGGATTTATTAGTTCCAGCTGATGACCGGTACCGGGACGAGCGGTCATAATTCCGCGATATACGTAATGGCTGGCGGGAAGCTGGTGGTGTCGGCGTACTTTTATTTCCAACTTAAGCCAAAAATCTGGCCCGACTCTATTTGCGCCGACCGGCAGCATCGTGAGTGTATTTAATCGTTGTCTGTCCCGAATGACACTTACTTAAGAACCCTGCTACGGAAATACACGCAAGGACACGGAACCGTTTCCGGTTAGACAATTTATTTTTCCGTATTTTTCCATGTTTTTCCGTGTGCTTCCGTGGCTAATTGTACTTCATCTATTTATGAAACTGCTTAAGTAAGCACCATTCTGGTCTGTCCCCGAATAGCTTCGCGGGGTCAGTGTGAATCTATTGGCCGAGCTGCTTCAACACCTGCCGCGCCACTGCTTCAGACGAGGCAGGATTCTGCCCGGTTATCAGGTTACCGTCGGCAACCGCGTAGGGCTGCCAGTCATCTGCTTTGGTGTAATGTGCACCGTTTGCCTGCAGTACATCTTCGAGAAGAAACGGTACAACATCGGTCAGCCCTACCGCCGCCTCCTCGGTATTGCTGAAGCCGGTCAGGTTTTTCCCTTCAACCAGTTCCCTGCCATCCGCCAGGATTACGCCCTTGAGCACCGCCGGGGCATGGCAAACCGCAGCAACCGGCTTGCCGGCTGCGTATGTTGATTCAATCAGTGAAATGGAGTCAGGGTCTTCCGCCAGGTCCCACAGCGGACCATGTCCTCCAGGATAAAACAATGCGTCATAGTCATCTGCCCGGACTTCTGAAAGTTTCAGGGTCGTTGCCAGTGCTGACCGTGCTACCGCATCGTCCTCGAACCGCCGGGTTGCCTGCGTGAGGGAATCCGGCTCTGTGCTCTTTGGATCAAGTGGAGGCTGCCCACCTGCCGGAGAGGCCAGCGTGATGTCGGCACCTGCATCCCTGAAAACGTAATAGGGTGCAGCAAATTCCTCCAGCCAG
>Ga0316193_10000912_pt1 | contig 19137 bp, 17 predicted proteins | sample MerIslsedime2_MG_FD_207735 | JGI IMG/M metagenome (GOLD analysis project Ga0316193, IMG submission 207735) | Coastal sediment microbial communities from Maine, United States - Merrow Island sediment 2 | ecosystem: Environmental > Aquatic > Marine > Coastal > Sediment | place: USA: Maine... | reverse complement strand
TCCGTGCTACAACGCGTCACCGTGTTTGGCAGGACATTTGATAGCGCGGTACTACGGTCAATGGAGCGATGTCGGGCGCGCATCTCCAGGAACCTGCCGAGTGTCAGGAAGAACACGAACATGACGACGGAGTCGAACCACACGGCCGGCGCATTGGTCAGGGTTGCATAGATGGAGCCAACGTATGCGGCCGTGATCGCTATAGACACGGGCAAATCCATTCCCGGCGCGCGCGCCAATACACCTCGCCAGGCGCTTCTATAAAATGGCCGCGCAGAATAAAACACCACCGGTGTCGTTACGAAGAAGCTGACGATGCGCAGGAAGCGTTGCATCGTTTCATCCATGCCTTGAAAGTCGCCGGCGTATAGCCCAACGGCAAACATCATGACCTGCATCATTCCGAGCGAGGCGACAAGAAGCCGTTTCAGCGCGGCGCGTTGTTCAAGTAGCTCGGGACGCGCCGCGGATTCCGGCGCGAGTGGCTGCGGGTCATAGCCGAGGTTCGCCAGGGTTGCGAGGATACCGCCGAGGCCAACATCGGCGGTGTGCCATCGAACGCGGAGACGGTGTGTCACAGGATTGATGTCGGCGCTGACCATTCCGGGTACGCGTGCCATCGTCGTCTCGATCAGCCAACTGCACGCTGCGCAGTACATTCCGCCCACGTAAATTGTTGCTTCCGCGGTGCCCTCGCCGGATTCGGCGAAAGCAGCAAGCATGTCCTCGCGGTCATACACCTGCCACTCCGCGGCATCATCGGCAGGTCGTCCCGCACCCGGCTGCGGTGCTTCGCGCATGGCGTAGTAGTTCGACATGCCAGTGTCGCGAATGAGTTCCGCGACAGCCTTGCACCCCGGGCAGCAAACGGGCTTCAGTTGCCCATCTATCTCGACGTGGTATTGATCGCGTGGGTCGACGGGCAGCGCGCAGTGAAAGCAGGCGCCTGCACTCATTGCTGCTCTTGATATTCCGGCAGGACGGGTTCAGCGGTACTGGTTGCCAGGTAGACCATATACAGGCTTGCGCTCACCGACGCGCCGAGCAGCGCAATGATGAACCACGGCCAGAAGTGGCGGTACCACGGAAGCGTGTCGTGCGCATTCATCAGGGTGTCGGTCCCAGGAAGCGACTGTCCTCGACGATGACAACACTGTCATCGTCCACAGCCGTGACGGAAAACGTAATGTTCATGATGCCATAAGCGTTGTCCCGGTGGGTGCGGGCCCGCACCGGGAGAGATAATACTTCGCCGCCAGCAACCGCTACCTCGTCGGCTGCGCCATCCAGCGTCAGGCCCGTTACGCCGTCGACTGCGAGGTGGAAACTGCGCGCGTCGTTACTCTGGTTGATGATCTTTATCGTGTAACTGTTCTCGATCACATCGCCCGGCAGTTCGCGATACAGCGTGTTGCGGTCACGAATGACGTCCAGGATGACCGGTGTGCGTGTGGCCATCGAGGTTATCAATGCCGTCATCAGCACAGCCAGCAGTCCGCCGTAGACGAACATTCTCGGTCGCAATACTTTGGTTGTCCCGCCCTGCATCGCGTGCTCAGTCGTGTAGCGCACGAGCCCGCGGGGATATTCCATTTTGTCCATGATGGAGTCACAGGCATCGATGCATGCAGCACACGCGATACACTCGTATTGCAGACCTTCGCGAATATCGATGCCGGTGGGACACACTTGCACGCACAGCTGGCAGTCAATGCAATCGCCAAGCCCTTCTTTCTCACGATCGACAGATCGCTTGCGGCCGCCACGTGGTTCGCCACGCTTCTCGTCGTAAGAAATGATCAGCGTGTCATTGTCGAACATCGCGCTCTGGAAACGCGCGTAAGGGCACATGTACTTGCAGACCTGCTCGCGCATGTAGCCTGCATTGCCGTACGTCGCGAAGCCGTAAAAGAGGCCCCAGAACAAGGTCCAGCCACCAACATTGAGTGCGAGTATGTCGACGCCAAGCTGGCGTACAGGCATGAAGTAGCCGACGAATGTGAATCCGGTCCACAGCGAAAACGCAATCCAGAGGAATTGCTTGGAGCCTTTGCGGCGCAGCTTGTTCCAGCTCCATGGGGCCTTGTCGAGCTTCATGCGCTGCGAGCGCGTGCCCTCGGTCCACTGTTCCATCCAGATGAACGCTTCGGTCCATACCGTTTGTGGGCAGGCAAATCCGCACCAGAGTCGACCCGCGAGCGCCGTAAAGAAGAACAACGTGAACGCCGCCATCATTAATAGCCAGGCGAGGTAGATGAAATCCTGCGGCCACAATGTCAGGCCGAGCAGATAGAACTTGCGAGCCGGCAAGTCGAACAGGATGGCCTGGCGCTCGTCCCACATGAGCCACGGCACGGCGTAAAAGAGACCCAGTAACGCGTAGGTAGCGAGCTTGGACAGACTGGCAAATCGGCCGTCGATTTCTCGCGGATAGATCTTCTTGGCGCTCTCATAAAGCGCGACGGCCCGAGGCTGGTCGGTTTGTGCTGCTTTGCTCATTCGCTTGTGAAACTACCGGTTGTTGGCGTCGCGTTTCGGGGCAGTCCGTACCAGCCAGGCGGTGATGGCCGAACATCCGGCGCAGATCATCCAGAAAAAGAAGAATCCTATGGCGTAGCCGCCTTGCTGACCGATACCGATATCGGCGTCGAACGTCGCCATCAGTTCAGTTGGGTCGAATACTGCAAAAAACAGCATTGTCGCGACCGCAGCCGCAAGGAAGGAGATCCAGACAACCGTCGCAACGGCCTGCTTGTTACGACTCCACTTCCTCGCGCCTCGATATTCTTCGTTGACCACCGCGCCTCATCATTCAGAATTGGACAGACTGTACACGTAGGCCGCGAGAATTTTCGTGCGCTTTTCGCCGAGGAGTTCACCGTGCGGCGGCATAACGCCGTTGCGACCATCGACAATCGTAGTACGAATCGACTCTGGCGACGAGCCATATAGCCACGTCTCGTCGGTCAGGTTAGGCGCGCCGAGCGCTATGTTGCCAGTTCCGGCAGGGGTGTGACAGGCCGCGCACACTGTTGTGAATATCGGTTTTGCAGTCAACGCTGCTTCATCCGCCTCTTCGAGGCCGCTCAGGCTTCGCACGTACCGCACCATATTGTCGACGCCTTCGTCACTGCCCAGGACGGCCGCCCACGAGGTCATAATTCCGTTGCGTCCGTGCGTAATTGTCGTGACGATGTTGTCTTCCGAATTGCCCCACTGCCAGTCGTTGTCAGTCAGGTTCGGATAACCTGGCCCGCCGCGAGCATCGGAACCATGACAGGTCGTGCAGTAGCTGGCGAACAGGCTGCGGCCAAGTTCGAGCGCTTCAGGGTCCGCGACGCGTTCCTCAAAATCCATCGCCGCGAAGCGCTCGTAGATAGGTTCGTAGCGCGCTTCGGCCGCCTGCATTTCTTCCTCGTATTGGCCTTCTTGTGACCAATTCAATAGTCCCTCGAATATTCCGATTCCGGGGTACATGAGTAGATAGACAGCGGCCCAGGCAATCGTGATGAAATACAGGTACAGCCACCACTTCGGCGCGGGGTTGTTCCACTCTTCGAGGTCGCCGTCCCACACGTGGCCGACGAGGTCTTCGTCTTCTTTGTTTTGCGGTCCTTGCTTGCCCGCCCAGCTGATAAGCCAGACGCACCAGATAACAAACGCGATTGTGCCGGCTGCAACGAACCACGCCCAGAATGCAGGCATCAGAGGTTCTCCCGTTCGTCGATGGTCATGTACTCGTCCTCTTCCAGTGGCAGGGCCGCGGTGGCTTCAAAATCAGCCTTGCGACGACTGCTCCAGGCCCAGATGGAGAGCCCGATAAATGAAAATAGTAGTAAAGCGGTCAGTAACCCACGGATGTCGTTGATATCCATCGATGGCTACCTGCGTGCTCGGCGATTGGTGCCGAGATCCTGCAGATACGCGATCAGCGCATCCATTTCTGACTTGCCTTCGACCTCATCTGCTGCCGATGCAATCTGTTCATCGGTGTAGGGGTCTCCGAGGAACTGCAAAGCCTTGAGCTTGGTTGTGATGAGATCACCGTCAATGGTGTTCTCCGCCAACCATGGGTAGCCCGGCATATTCGACTCTGGAACCAGTGCACGCGGGTCGGTCAGGTGCAGGCGCTGCCATTCATCGCTGTAACGGCCGCCTACGCGTGCAAGATCAGGTCCTGTGCGCTTCGAGCCAAACTGGAATGGCCGGTCGTAGACGGTCTCTCCCGCAGTCGTGTAGGGGCCGTAGCGCTCCGTTTCACTGCGAAACGGCCGGATCATCTGCGAATGACAGTTGTAGCATCCTTCGCGAACATAAACGTCGCGTCCGGCGAGCCGCAGGGCCGAGTAGGGCGCAATGCCCTCGTCGGGCTCAGTCGCATCTGAACTCAACATCAATGGAACGATCTCAATCAGGCCGCCAATGCTGATCGCAACGACGATCAGGATCATCATCAGGTTGACGTTTTTTTCAATGGTTTCGTGACGCATCCGTTCGCTCCTCTACACCGGATCCAGAACGGCGACGGGCGCCGGTTTTTCGTTAGAGATAGTCTTCCAGACGTTGTAGGCCATGATGAGCATGCCAACGAAATAGACCAGTCCACCAATCAGGCGCATACCGTAGTACGGGTACTTCGACGCGAGAATCTCGATGAATGCGTAAGTCAGCGTGCCATCGCTGTTTACGGCGCGTGACATCAGGCCTTCGCCGATTCCCGCGACCCACAAGGCGACTGCGTACAGGACAACGCCAATCGTTGCTGTCCAGAAGTGCACATCAATCAACTTGGTGCTGTACATACCCTCGCGGTTATACAGGCGCGGCAGCAGGCAATAGATCGAGCCCATAGTCATCATGCCGACCCAGCCCAGCGCCCCGGAGTGCACGTGACCGATGGTCCATTCCGTGTAGTGCGACAGGGCGTTGACCGTCTTGATCGACATCATCGGGCCCTCGAAGGTCGACATGCCGTAGAAAGACAATGCCACGATCATGAACTTGAGAATCGGATCCGAGCGCAACTTATGCCAGGCACCCGACAGCGTCATAATGCCGTTGATCATGCCGCCCCATGACGGTGCCAGCAGGATGATCGAAAACACCATGCCAAGTGTCTGCGCCCAGTTGGGCAGCGACGTGTAATGCAGGTGATGCGGTCCGGCCCACATGTAGATGGCGATCAGTGACCAAAAATGCACGACCGAGAGGCGGTAGGAGTAGACCGGTCGTCCGGCCTGCTTGGGCACGAAGTAATACATCATGCCGAGGAAGCCGGCGGTCAGGAAGAAACCGACCGCATTGTGGCCGTACCACCACTGCATCATGCCATCGACGACACCGGTATAGATCGAATATGACTTGGTTAGCGATACTGGTATGGCCAGGTTGTTGAAAATGTGCAGCACGGCGATCGTAATAATGAAGGCGCCGTAGAACCAGTTGGCCACGTAAATATGCTTGATGCGGCGCTTGCCTATGGTCGTGAAGAACACAATCGCGTAAGCGACCCAGACCACGGCAATCAGCAAGTCGATTGGCCACTCAAGCTCCGCGTACTCCTTGCTTTGAGTAATACCGAGCGGCAGCGTTACGGCAGCGAGCACGATAACGGTCTGCCAGCCCCAGAACGTGAATGCTGCGAGCTTGCTGAACGCAAGTCGGACGTGGCAGGTACGTTGCACAACGTAATAGGACGTCGCGAATAGCGCCGAACCGCCAAATGCGAAGATGACCGCATTCGTATGCAATGGCCGCAAGCGGCTGTAGGTAAGGAATGGCAGATCGAAGTTCAGGGCTGGCCACATCAACTGGGCCGCGATGATGATGCCGACGAGCATACCCACGACGCCCCAAACCACGGTCATTATCGTGAACTGGCGCACTACCTTATCGTTATATGAAGCGTTTGTGTCCAATGGACGGACCCCTGTTGAATTCTCGACGTTTACGAACTTTCGCGAGGCTATCAGGCGATCGAAACGAACCGTATAGGTAAGGATACGTATGCGATTGCCGCCCCGCATAAGCTATCTATGGGCGTATCTCACCACGGTATACTCTCGATATCCAGTACTGACATGGCCAGATTCATGGGCACAGACAAGTTGCAGGCCGAGGAGTCGGAAGCGTATTTTCGCGTTCTGATCGAATCGGCCCCCGATGCGATGATTATCGTCGACGACGACGGTGAGATTGCGATCGTCAACGGCCAGACAGAAAAGATGTTCGGCTTCGATCGCGAAGAGCTAATCGGTAACAAGATCGAGATGTTGCTGCCCGATCGCATTCGCGACGCGCATGTCGGTCACCGCAGCACGTTTTCTGAATCGCCGAGCCTGCGTCCCATGGGCGCGGGTATGGAACTGGTTGGCCAGCGAAAAGACGGCACCGAGTTTCCGGTGGAAATCAGCCTGAGCCCTGTGTCCACGCCAAAAGCCTCTTTTGTGTCCAGTGTCATTCGCGATGTTACGAGGCGTAAACGCATGGAGCAGGAGATTATCGCGGCAAGGCAGGAGGCCGAGCGGGCCAACAAGGCCAACAGTGCTTTCCTGGCGGCTGCGAGTCATGACCTGCGGCAGCCCGTGCAGGCCCTGAGCCTGCTCAACGGCGCTCTGCGACGCACGGTAAAGGACGCGAAAGCACTTGAGATGATCGAGAATCAGGATCATTCGCTGACGGCCATGACGAACCTTCTCAATTCGCTGCTCGACATCAGCAGGCTCGATGCGGGCGCCGTGACACCCGATTTCGAGGATTTTCCAATGCAGCGCCTGACGGACCGGCTCGCGGCGGAGTTTGCACGCCAGGCGCAACACAAGGGCCTCACGTTCGAAGCCGTGCCGTGTACGTCAGTTGTGCGCTCAGACCCGAATCTGCTCGGTGAGGTTGTTCAGAATCTCGTCAGCAACGCGATCCGATACACGGAAAAAGGCAAAGTGGCCGTGCGCTGTTCTGAACGCGATGGCCGATGCGTCATCGAGGTCGAAGATACCGGTATTGGCATCAGTAAGGACCAGCAGGAAGCCATCTTCCTGGAATTTCACCAGGTTAAGTCGCCGGGCGGCAGTAAAGAGGGTTTTGGGCTTGGGCTCGCAATCGTTCGCAGGCTTGCGGACCTGCTGAGGCACGATATCGGTGTCGAATCAGAACCTGGCAAGGGTTCGCTCTTTACCGTCAGCATGCCCGTCGTTAGTCCTGGTGATGAGCAAAATGTCGATGACGAGCAAGGCCACGTCGTCTCCGCGGAAGCCGCGTCCGGGCTCATCATTCTTATCGAAGACGACGTCAATGTGGCCAATGCCTGGGGCATGCTGCTCGAAGCTGAGGGCTATCGCGTGGCGACGGCGGCGTCGGCAACAGAAGCGCGCGCAGTCATTAATCACCTCGATGAAGCACCGTCTCTGATTGTGTCTGACTTTCACCTGCTGGACGGCTCGACCGGCGTTGAGGCCGTAACGGACATTCGAGATCATTATGGCCTGAATATTCCGGCTTTTATTGTGACCGGCGACACCTCGAAGATCGTCAAGGATGCGCAGCCGGTCGGCAACAGCACATTGATGAACAAGCCGGTCAATACCGGCCGACTCCTTGCAGCGGCGAGAATTGCTACGAGAACCGGGGAGGTTCCGACGGATTAGCTGTAGGAGCGCTGCTACAGTGCCAGCCAGCTGAGCGGTGACTTGGTCAGTGCCGCGCCGACGATGAAGGCAAACGACGCCACTGCGGCGACAAACGCGATCAGGCGAATCTCGCTGCTCTTGCCAAAACGAAATGCCACCATGCCGAAGCCTACGTAAGCAGCGAGGCCTGCGAATTTTGCGAGCAGCCAGGCGTGCTGCGTCCATTGCAGATTGAGAATAAAGATCAGCCAGATGCCGGTCGCAAAAAACAGCGCGTCATTAATGTGCGGCACGATCTTCGATGCGCGATTTTGGTGCAAAGGTGAGCCGGTCATGCGCCAGTAGCCCCGAAGCAAAAAGCCGGTGATGGCCAGCGCCGCAAACGTCATATGAAAGTTCTTTATAATCAAGTACATAAACGTGCCTTTTTGCCGCCACACCTGATCCGGTCAGCGATACGGGTTCCTACTTATAGCTATACGCATTGCCTCAGGCAAGGTTGGGCATACTTGAATTCGCAGCGACCAGGTCCGCGAAAGCATGTCGATTTCCCCCAAATGGCTTTCCGCGCCGGCTGCCGTCTTCGCAGCGGGCGTTTTTACGTGTGCGCCCGTCGCTGCCGCCGAAACCACGCCCCCGGAATCCGTCCTTGCTCACCCCATCGAACAGATCGTCGTCGTTGCGCACAAAGACAAGCGCTCGGTTCGCGAGATTGCGGCCAATGTGACGGTGCTGTCGCGAGCCGATCTTAACAATCAGCTCGCAACGTCAATCAACGATGTCTTTCGCTATGTGCCCGGCGTCGATTATGAGGCTGCCGGAAATCGCTTCGGGACCGAAGGTATCAATATTCGCGGCATTGGCGGCAACCGCGTCGCAATTGTGGTCGACGGTGTGCCGCTGTCGGACCACTTTGCCGTGGGCAGCTTTTCAAACGCAACGCGTGACTTCATCGATGCCGGCCTGATCCAGAATATCGAAGTTCTGCACGGTCCGGCTTCAGCGCTTTACGGCAGCGCGGCGATCGGCGGTGTTGTGGCTGTCAAGACACCGGATCCAATTGACTTGCTGGGAGCGCGTCGCACGGGCGGCGATCTGCTCGCGACCTGGCGCGGCGCTGATGACAGCGTGCAGGGCCAGGCGATGTTCGCGTTGGGCGATCGTGACCTTGGTCTGACAGCGGGATTCAGCTGGCGCAGCGGTCACGAGGCCGACTCTGCGGCCGCACCTGACAGCCTCGATCGCAGAGACGCAGACCGGCACACCGGACTGCTCAAGTTCGTCGCAGATGATCGTTTCGGGCACACCTGGCGCGTGGGATACATCCACCAGGATTCGCAGACCCTCTCTGATCTGAATTCGATGCTCGGTGTGGGTCGATATCGTTCAACGACGGGGCTCGAGGGCGACGATTCCTACACGATGGACTTGCTCAATGTCGCCTACGAGTTCGGCTCCCCGGGCGGTTGGCTCGATAACGGTCTGGTGCGTGGCTACTACGAACAGGTCGATATCGAGCAGATCACGCTGGACGAGCGTGGAGCGGCGAGCACGCCGGTCTCTATCGACCGTCTCTTTGCGTTCGACCAGGAAATCAAAGGCCTCGAGGTCAACCTGTGGAAGGATTTCGGGACAGCACGTGTCGGCCATCGACTCGGATTCGGCGCCGAGTACCGTGAACGTCGAACCGAGGAATCCCGCGATGGTCTGTCAACGAACATGCTGACCGGTGAGCAGACGAACATCCTGCTTGGCGAAGTATTTCCTTTACGTGACTTCCCGATAAGCACGACCCGTGAAATGGGTGCCTATCTGGAAGACACAATGTCTTTCGGCGATTGGACGGTCATCGCAGCACTGCGGGTCGATCGATTTGAACTCTCTCCTGATCAGGACCCGATGTACCTGGAGGACTATCCATTCGCCGAACTCGTTTCTCTGACAGAGTCGGACCTGTCGCCCAAGCTTGGTGTCATCTACAGGATGACGCCGGGCACTGACGTTTACCTGCAGTACTCGCACGGCTTCAGGGCACCGCCGTACGCTGACGCGAACATCGGACTGGATCTGCCACTTTTTAACTACCGCGCTATTCCGAATCCTGATCTGAAGTCAGAGTCATCCGACGGCTTCGACCTCGGTTTGCGCTGGCAAGGTCTTTCATCGTCGGCACATGTGTCTTTGTTCCACACGCGCTACGAAGACTTCATCGAATCCAAGGTGCGACTTGGCACAGACCCGGTCAGTGGCCGCGTGCTATTCCAGTCGCAAAACCTTGAAGAAACCCGGATTGAAGGCGTCGAGGCCGGTTGGTCCGCCAGCTGGGGCGCGATTGGTTTTGACGGCTCCGCGTATTACGCACGCGGTACGGATAAAGTGTCCGGCGAATCGTTGAACTCCGTAGGTCCCCCGCAGGCCGTGGTCGGTCTGTTTTGGTCTTCTAGCGGTGGCAATAGCGAACTCAGGTTGAAAACGACGCTCACTGACGGTTGGGACGACCGCGATGAAACTTCCGGCGAGCTATTTAAGCCGGCAGGCCATACCGTATTCGACCTTTTCTATACACAGCAGCTGGGCTCGCAGACAAGACTGCGCGCCGGGCTGCACAACCTGACAGACCGCACATACTGGAATTGGTCAGACATACGCGGTTTGTCTCCTGACGATCCGATTCTCCCATACCTCGCTCAGTCGGGACGCAGTGTGTCCGTCAGCCTGAATGTGAATTGGTAATCACTGCAATGACAGGAGAAAAAGTCATGCTATTTAAGCAACTCAGAGCACTATTGATAGTTCCAGTTATCGGGCTGTCAATCGGGGCGTGCTCGCAACAAGCTGATGAGGGCGCAAGCCCGGCAGCGGACGACACCGCCGTACACACGGCCGAAGTCGCTGCCGCTGGTGCCGGCGAACTCATGGCCAAAGGCGAGGGCGTCTACCTCGCGAACTGTGCCGCTTGCCACCAACCCACGGGTGTTGGACTCGCAGGTGCGTTTCCGCCGCTTGCGGGCTCGGACTTCCTTAAGGGCAATCGAAATGAAGTCTTGGCCGCTGCCCTTTTTGGACTTGAGGGCCCCATCACGGTAAATGGCGTTGAGTACAACGGCGTCATGCCGAGCCTTGGTCACCTGAGGGATGAAGATCTCGCAGCTGCCATCACCTATGTGTTCGGGTCCTGGGGCAATGATCTTGCCGCCGTTAGCGCTGAAGAAGTGGCTGCACTGCGAGCGGAACTTGGCCAAACGGACCGTGCGGCTGGCTCGCGCCACGTCGGTACCACCGAAGGTGAGCTGACCTACGAGGGTGCTCCGACCGCCATGACAGGTGCGGAGGCGCGCCAGGTCATGTCAGCCGGTGGTCCGGTGCTGTCAGAAGCAGAGTTTGCCACCGCAACGCAGCTGTATTTCGAACGCTGCGCAGGCTGCCACGGCGTGCTGCGCAAAGGCGCGACAGGCAAACCGTTGACACCTGACATTACCCTCGAGAAGGGCACTGAGTACCTCAAAGCACTGATCACTTATGGTTCACCAGCCGGCATGCCGAACTGGGGAACGTCGGGCGAAATGAGCGAAGCCGATATCGATATCATGGCGCGTTTCCTGCAACAAGAGCCACCTGCACCGCCTGAATGGGGAATGCCCGATATGCAGGCCAGCTGGAAGGTTCTGGTTGCACCTGAAGATCGCCCGGACGCACCGCAACACGATCGCAATATCGATAATTTCTTCGCGGTTACGCTTCGTGACAGTGGTGAAGTGGCGATCATTGATGGTGATACCAAGGAAATCTTCAAGCGTCTGAAGACAGGCTACGCCGTGCACATTTCACGCGTGTCCGCTTCAGGTCGTTACATTTTTACAATCGGTCGCGACGCCAAAGTCGACATGATCGACCTGTGGATGGATCCGCCGGCACGTGTGGCCGAGATCAAGGTTGGCCTCGAAGCACGCTCGGTTGAGACTTCCAAGTACAAAGGTTATGAAGACAAGTACGCCGTTGCCGGTGCTTACTGGCCGCCGCAGTACGTCATCATGGATGGCGACACGCTTGAGCCTTTGAAAATCGTCTCGACGCGTGGCATGACCGTCGATACCCAGGAATACCATCCGGAGCCACGTGTTGCTGCCATTGTTGCGTCGCACGAGCATCCTGATTTCATCATCAACGTTAAGGAAACGGGACATATTCTGCTCGTTGACTACAGCAACATCGATGACCTGGCAGTGACGGATATCGGCGCCGCCCGATTCCTTCATGATGGCGGTTGGGACCGCAGCAAACGTTACTTCCTCACGGCAGCAAATCAGTCCGACAAGATTGCTGTAGTTGACTCGAAGGAGCGCAAACTGGTCGCATTGACCGATGTCACAAAAACCCCGCACCCGGGTCGTGGTGCCAACATTGAAGACCCGGAATACGGACCGGTCTGGATAACGAGTGCGCTCGGTAACGCCAATATTTCGTTCCTCGGCACCGACCCTGAAGGGCATCCCGACAATGCCTGGAAGACAGTTCGGGTCATCGATGGCATGGGCGGCGGTTCGCTGTTCGTTAAGTCGCATCCAAACTCGACAAACCTGTGGGTGGATGCACCGCTGAATCCGGATGAGTCAATCAGCCAGAGCATCGCGGTGTTTGATATCAAAAACCTTGATGCAGGCTTCGTGACCTTGCCGATCGGCGAATGGGCCGATCTTGGTGAAGGGCCAAAACGTATCGTTCAGCCCGAATACAACATGGCTGGCGATGAGGTCTGGTTCTCCGTCTGGAGCGGCAAGGAGCAGGAATCAGCGATCGTCGTTGTCGATGACAAGACGCGTACCCTGAAGGCAGTGATCAAAGATCCTGCACTCATTACGCCGACTGGCAAATTTAACGTCTACAACACTTTGCACGACGTTTACTAGCAAAGGAAAAGCGTCATGAAACGCAATCACAACGTCCTTCTCACTTCGTTGCTGAGTTTGCTGCTGGCGTTCGCAGCCAGCGCGGCTGAGGAGGAGGGCACAACGGACCTGGGTTCGGCAATAACGTCCGGTAAAGCCACCATCTCTGGACGCTATCGCTATGAGTTCGTCGATCAGGACAATGCTCTGAAGAACGCCAACGCGTCCACGTTGCGGTTGCGGCTGAACTACCGGACCGGCCAGTGGAAGGGCTGGTCCGGGTTTGCCGAATTCGATCACGTATTCCACGTGTTGCTCGATGACTTTAATTCGGGCGCGGGCACCAGCCCGAATCGTGGTGAGTACTCGGTCGTCGCAGATCCGAAAGGTTCTGATCTCAACCAGTTGTATTTTGACCTGGATCCCGACGACGACTGGAAATACCGCTTCGGGCGGCAACGCATCAACCTCGACAACCAACGATTTGTCGGTGGTGTCGGCTGGCGTCAAAATGAGCAGACGTATGACGCGCTGACGCTCAACACGAAAGCGATTACGAAAACAGCACTTTCGTATTCGTACGTGAATCGTGTTCGTCGTATTTTTGGCCAGACGGTGCCTGCCGGTAAAGAACGCCTCGATGGGCACCTGTTCAATGCCAAAGTCACGATTAATGACATGTTTTCGGTCACACCGTATCTGTACCACCTGGACTATGACACCGCGGTCGCTAATTCGACAACGACACTGGGCGCGCGACTCGCCGGCAACGTGGGCTTCGGCAGCGGTAAGTTCGATTGGCTGGCTGAGTTTGCGCGGCAATCGGATGCGGGCGATAACCCGAACAACTATGACGCCAACTACTATCACCTGAAGGGTGCTTATGCTGCCGGTAACGGTATGTCGATCGGCCTGGGCTACGAAGTTCTTGGTGCCGATTCAGGAGCAGGTACGGCATTCCGTACGCCGCTTGCAACCCTGCACGCGTTTAACGGCTGGGCGGACCAGTTCCTGGCTACGCCGGCAGCGGGCCTCGCAGACGTCTATGTCAACTTCAAGATGAAAGCCGGCAAATGGAACCTGACGTTTGTGTACCACGACTTCTCGTCCGACACCGGCAGTTTCGACTTTGGCGATGAGTTCGATGTGTCGGGAGCCCTGAAGCTGACAGATCGCTACGGCCTGTTGCTCAAGGGCGCATTCTTCAGCGCTGATTCGTCGTCACCGTTAACCAACGTGGATACGAGCAAGCTCTGGGTCATGCTCACGGCGAGCTATTAGGCATCTGTTGCTAGCTGGCTTTCGATGTTTCGCCAACCAGTTGTTGGCGCCACCCCGGGTACAACTCGTCTGCATCGTGTGAGAAGCTGTTAAACGCGCGAGCGAATTCGTGATGCTCGCGGGCGAACTCAAAGACGTCCGCGCCTTGTTTCCAGCATTGCTCAGCCTGCCGCATCGATCTTGCGCCGGCCGCCGCGCCATCGATGTGGCCGTAGCTACCCCCACCTGCCGTCATGATGACGTTGGAGTGGCCGAGATTCGCAAAAAAGCTCGGTATGCGAAGGGCATTCATGCCGCCGGAGATAATGGCCGTGGTCGGGTTCATGCCGAGCCACTCCTGGTGAAAGTAGGGCCCATCTGCGCTGTCGCGTTCGAGCATGTAAGCCGCTGCCCTGTCGGTCGCCTCGCCCTCCATTTTGCCGAAGCTCATGGTACCCGTGTGAATACCTGAAGAGCCCTGCAATCTTGCCATTTTGCAATGGACAAACGCTGTGTAGCCACGCATGGACTGGGGTGAGGTGACGGCACCGTGTCCGGCGCGATGATAGTGCAGGTACTGGTTCGGGAAACGGCGTCTTGCCGTTGTAATCGCCGTAGGTCCTGCGACGTAGCCGTCGACGAGGAACGCCACGTGGTCGGCGAATTCGCCAAAGGTCTCGAGGATGAATTCGCCTCGGGCGATCATTTCGAAAGGATCGTCTGCCGTTATGTTTGCTGAGAATAACTTCGCCTCACCGGTCTCGTCCTGGACCCGGCGCATCGCGTCGGCAACGAGTGGAATCGTCTCCTTGAGCGGCGCGAAGGTCTGGTTACCCTGGGGCTCATCATTCTTGATGAAGTCTCCGCCAAGCCAGAAATCGTAACAGGCGTTAGCGAACGGGCGTGGGCGCAGTCCGAGCTTGGGTTTGACGATCGTGCCGACGATGAAGCCGCCGTCTTTGTGCGGTCGTCCCAGCACGCGCCAGAGGTCCGAGATCGTCGTCGCGGGCCCGTCATAGAGGCGCAGGTATTCGGGTGGGAAGTAGAAGTCATGCATCTTGGCGTACTCGACGTCACCCATGCCCTGGTTATTACCGATGGCCAGCGTCAGGAAAGAAGCGATCATGGCACGCCCATCGGTAATGTTGCGGTCGAACAGCTCAACCGGATAAGCGAGTTTGATCAACTCCCGGGCTTCGTCTGCCTCGTAGACGATGGCATCCACACCGCGAGTGAAATCGTCGGTCGTTACGACCTCGACGTTGGTTCCGGTTGAAGACTCGGCCGCGAAGTGTGCTGCGGTCTCGACAAATGTTCCGAAACCTTGTTTCGGTTTCATGTGATAGGCCACGAGCACGTGCCGGCCCGCGTCGATCAGGTCCTGCTCGTTGAGGTTCAGGTCGACGTATCTGTTGCTTTGGTCGAGTGCCATGTCGGAATTCCGTAATGCAGAAAGTGATACAAACGGTACTCCATGCAGTATCATAAGGATATTAACTTGTATTTATTAAATACATAAGGAACGCTTATGCACTTGACGCTTCGGCAGCTGCAGTGTTTCTCGGCGGTAGCCCAGAACCTCAGCTTCACGCGCGCCGCTGAACAGCTGCACCTGACGCAGCCTGCCGTCTCCATGCAGGTCCGCCAGCTCGAGCAGCAAACCGGCATAGTCCTGACCGAGCAGATCGGTAAAAAGATCTATCTGACCGATGCAGGCGAAGAGGTTTTTCGTTATGCCAGGTCGATATTGCGGCGAGTCGACGAAATGGATGATGTGCTCGACCGAATCAAAGGTCTTGCCGGTGGCCAACTGCGCATCGCTGCCATTTCCTCGGCAAACTATTTCGCGCCGCGACTGCTCGGGGTGTTTCACCGGCGCTTCCCGGATGTCGGCGTAAGTATGGATGTCACAAGGCAGGAGCGAGTGCTCAGGCAAGTTGCCGAGAATGAAGTCGATATGGCGATTATGGGTCAGCCACCCGATGCCATGCAGGTGGATGCGATTCCGTTTATGCAGAACCCACTGGTTATGATCGCGCCGCCCGACCACCCTTTGGCGAAGATGAAGAGTATTTCGCTGAAGAAGATGGAAAAAGAGACGTTTCTCACTCGCGAACCAGGCTCCGGAACTCGAGGCGCGATGTTGCGTTTTTTTGAGGAGCACAAACTGAAACTGGTGACAGGAATGGAGATGGGCAGCCTCGAAGGTATCAAGCAGGGCGTGCAGGCAGGGCTTGGCCTGGGCATTGTGCCGAGGGGATCCATCGAGATTGAGCTCAAGCTCAAGATGCTGGCGATCCTCAATGTCAAAGGTATGCCGATCAGACGTAACTGGCACGTTGTCATGCACAAGGGTAAGAGGTTGTCAGCGGCTGCCGATGAGTTCAGGTCTTTGCTTGTCAACGAGGCGCAGACCCTGTTGTCCGGAAAATCGAGCTAGGGCTGATCCCAAATCGCAGGAATACCGCTGAGATCATCTACGACCCAGTCGGCACCGAGCGAGTCTGCCGGTGTTGCGTCATAGCCTGATCGAACCAGCGCGACATCTACAGCGGCGGAGCGTCCGGTGCTTACGTCCGTGTTGCTGTCACCCACATAGAGGACGTGCTCTGTGGTGGTGTTTAAGTCGTCAATAGTCGCCAGCAATACTGCGGGGTGCGGTTTTATCGGAAAGCAGGGTCCGGAGCCGCGGACGACGTCGATAAGACCGCGGACCTCGAGCTTCTCGAGCGAAGTCTGGCAAAGTCGCTGTGGCTTGTTACTGCATACGCCGACAGATATTTCCTGCGCCACCAGGTACTCAAGAAGTTCGCGTGCGCCAGGCGCAAGCGTGGTCAAGCGACTGTCTCGGTCGAGGTATGCCTGTTCGAACTCGGCAGTAAGGCTGTCGATCTCTCCTGAAGCAGCCTGTTTCTCCAGACTTGCGAGCGCGCGCCGGATCAGAAGCTCTGGCCCACCGCCGATCATCAGTTTGACGTCGTCCAGTTTGAGGATTGGGTAGCTGTGCCGCGCCAGCACGCTGTTCAGAGCGGCATGGATGTCTGGTGCAGAATGGATCAGTGTCCCATCGAGGTCGAAAATGACAGCGTCAGGCCGCACGGAGTTCCTTGGCCGCCGCGAACATCTTTTCGAGGATGGGCATCAGTATTAACTCCATGGATAGCAGCATCTTCCCGCCCGGAACAACAATAGTATTGCGCCGCGACATAAATGAGTTTGAAAGCATGGCGAGCAGATACGGGAAGTCGATATTGAACTTGCGCGGATCACGAAACCGGATGACAACAAAGCTCTCATCCGCCGTCGGGATATCGCGAGCGATGAACGGGTTCGACGTATCCACTGTAGGCACCCGCTGAAAATTGATGTCCGTGCGCGAAAACTGTGGAGTTATGTGAGTGACGTAATCTTCCATCCGACGCAGTATCGTTTGCGTCACGTCTTGTTCCGCGTAGCCTCGTTGCAGCGTGTCGCGGTGAATCTTTTGTATCCATTCGAGATTGACGATGGGCACTACCCCGATCAGAAGATCGGCATCTTGCGTCACATCGCATCGTTCCGTAATCATGGCACCGTGGAGACCCTCGTACAAAAGCAGGTCACTACCGGCTTCGAGGTCCTTCCAGGGCGTAAACGTGCCCGAGGGACAGCCGTGCAAAGCTGCTTCCTCTTCGTTGTGCACATAGTAGCGCCGCTTGCCTTTGCCGTTTTTACCATACTCCTGGAAAAGCGCGGCGAGCTCACAGATCAAATTCGCCTCCGGCCCAAAATGGCTGACATTTTTTCCTTCGGCCGAGGCAGCCGCAATAACCTGGCCCATTTCGGCGCGGCCGTAGCGGTGAAAGCTATCGCCTTCGACAATGCTCGGCACAACGTCCAGCCGACGGCAAATATGCTCGAATGCTGTCTTTACGGTGGTGGTTCCGGCTCCTGAAGAACCGGTGACGGCGACAATTGGATAGTGAGTAGACATGTCGGCAAAGTATCACCTGTAACAATAAATGAAATTAAATCTTATTTATCGATTGCATAAGTTAATGCTTATGTGTCATGCGGAAGGATTTTCGGTAATGTGCATTACCGTGAATGAAGGCACAGCAAATCTGCTGCAGCGGCGGCGGCAACGAATGGGTTCTGCCTATCGACTTTTCTATGACAAACCCATACACCTTGTACGTGGCGAGGGTGTTTGGCTGTTCGATGTGGACGGCAAGCGCTATCTCGACATGTACAACAACGTCCCCCACGTCGGGCACTGCCATCCGCGCGTAGTCGAAGCCATCTGCGAGCAAGCCCGACAGCTCAACACTCATACCAGGTACCTGCATGAGAATGTCGTAAATCTGGCGGAGCGACTAACGGCGAAATTTGACCCTGCGCTGGATACCGCGATGTTCTGCTGTACCGGCAGCGAGGCCAATGAGCTGGCGCTCCGAATCGCCCGTCGTTGCACGGGCGGCACGGGCATCATCGTGACGGATTTCGCCTATCACGGAAATTCACAGGCGACTTACGAGATCTCGACCGACATTATTCCGGCAGGGGACGTCCCTGACTACGTAGTTACCGTGCCCGCGCCAGACACGTACCGTGGCGCATATCGTGACGACGATGCGGGCGTACGCTATGCCGAACACGTCAACGAAGCGCTCGCTTTGCTGCAAAGTCGGGGCATAAAACCAGCGGCGTTCGTCATAGATACAATCATCTCCAGCAGCGGGGTCGTTGCGCCTCCTGCCGGATACCTGCACAGCGTCGCAAAAATTGTGCGCGATGCTGGTGCTCTGTTCGTCGCCGACGAAGTACAACCGGGTTTCGGCCGGACTGGCAGGAATTTTTGGGGTTTTGAGGCGGATGGCGTTGTGCCGGATATTGTCACGATGGGGAAGCCCATGGGCAACGGTCACCCGCTGTCAGCGGTTGTTGCACGCAGGGAGCTCGTGGATACTTTCTCGGGCTACGGGCGCTACTTTAATACGTTTGGTGGTAATCCGGTGTCTTGTGCGGCGGGGTCCGCCGTGCTGGACATTATCGAAAGCGAGAATCTGCAGCAAAATGCGCTCGACGTCGGGCAGCACCTGGTCGATGGACTGTGGAAGCTCGCAGATGATCACGAGTGTATCGGCGATGTGCGAGGTACAGGCTTGTTCCTCGCTGTCGAACTGGTTGCAGATCGGGATCAGCGCACACCGGCGACCGAACTAACCACCCAGGTCGTCAATGATCTGCGCGATCGTGGTGTGCTGACCGGTGCGATCGGCCCGGACGCAAATATCCTGAAGCTGCGCTGCCCGATGGTGCTCACCAAGGCAGACGCTGACTTCGCCGTCAGCGTTCTGGACGACGTATTGTCCTAGGTCGACGCT
>Ga0316193_10000910_pt1 | contig 19167 bp, 17 predicted proteins | sample MerIslsedime2_MG_FD_207735 | JGI IMG/M metagenome (GOLD analysis project Ga0316193, IMG submission 207735) | Coastal sediment microbial communities from Maine, United States - Merrow Island sediment 2 | ecosystem: Environmental > Aquatic > Marine > Coastal > Sediment | place: USA: Maine... | reverse complement strand
GGGTGCAGAACTGCATATCCATGCCCGCTACCAGGCCGGCAGTGACGAGGCGGCATTATTCGAGGGTGAGGTAACTTTCAATGCACAGTGTTTTTTCAGCGGCACCCTGATGATTGCCTTACTACCCGGGGAGACTGCATGACACGCAAGGCCCTGATTACCGGCGGCAGTGGCGGCATCGGCGGCGCCATCGCCGAACGTCTCGCCGCGGATGGCATGCAGGTATGGATTCACTACCGCAGCAACCGGGACGCCGCTCAGCAGATCGCGGACCGCATCACCGAACACGGTGGCAGCGCGTCGACCCTCGGTTTTGATGTAAGCGACCGGGAACAGTGCCAGCAGGCGCTGGATGAACTGCTTGCCTGCGAGGGGCACATCGACGTCATCGTCCACAATGCCGGTATCACTGCAGATGCGCCCTTCCCCGGCATGGAAGAAGAGCAGTGGAAAAGTGTCATCGACACCAGCCTGCACGGTTTCTTTCATGTCACCCGGCCGCTGATCATGCCCATGATTCGCCAGCGCTGGGGACGCATTGTCAGCATCTCCTCCATCGCTGCCCTGCATGGTAATCGTGGACAGACGAACTATGCCGCGGCCAAGGCAGGGCTCATCGGCGCCACCCGCTCACTGGCGAAGGAAGTCGCGAGCCGTGGCATTTGCGTCAATGTCGTTGCCCCCGGCTTTGTGGATACCGGCATGATCAAGGATATCCCGCCGGACCTCATCCGGGATGTCGTACCCATGCAACGCGCCGGCACTGCCGCTGAAATCGCCGCGGTGGTGGCGTTTCTCTGTTCTGAGGATGCGTCCTACATTACCGGCGAGGTGATCAACGTCTCGGGCGGCATTATCTGATGGCGCTCGCGGACTATGATGTCATCGTGGCCGGCTCCGGACCGGCCGGCTCGACCGCTGCCGCCCTGCTGGCGCAACAGCAGCACAAGGTATTGATGATCGAGCGCAGCAGCCACCCGCGCTTTCATATTGGCGAGTCCATGTTGCCGCTGAGCACGCCGGTATTTGACCGCCTTGGCATCACCTGGGACAGCAACCAGTACCTGCGCAAGAACGGTGCCGCGTTTATCGATGAAAACAGTGGTGAACAGGTGCGCTTCTGCCTCAACGCACAGTACCAACCCTACCAGGTAGAGCGTGCCCGCTTCGACCAGATGCTGGTCGACAACGCGCGACATCACGGCGCCCGATTGCAGCAACAGGAGTCGGTTACGACTGTCGAACTCGATGCTGACGGCGTTCAGGTGGGCACCGATCGGGGACGCTATCGCAGCCGCTACCTCATCGATGCGACCGGTCGCAGCACCTTCATGGGCAGAAAGCAGTCCACAATCGAACGTATCGGGAATCTCGGCCGCTTTGCGCTCTACACACATTACCGTCATACGAATTCAGCAACCGCCCGGGAGCTGTACGAATCCGGTGACATCAAGATCCTGATGGTCGACATTGGCTGGATCTGGATTATTCCTCTCATCGATCGCCGCCTCAGCATCGGGCTGGTAGTACAGAAGGCTATCGACAGGTCTCGGCGCGGCGCCGCACTGTTCGAGCACTACTGCAAGGCTTCTCCCTTCCTCACTGCAGTGCTGGCAGGCGCTGAACAGGAGACCGAAGTGCGGGCCGAGGCGGATTTCAGCTTTACCAACACCCGACGCCATGGCCAGCGTTATGCCTGTTGCGGCGATGCCGCCGGCTTTCTCGACCCGATCTTTTCCTCCGGGGTTTTCCTGGCGGTTACCAGTGCCGAAAGAGTCGCCGACCGGCTGCACCCGGCACTGGCAGCCGGCACCGAGGGCGACCCGGCGCTGCACGCTGCTGACGATGACCACTACACCCTCGGATTCCGATCCATGCAACTGTTCGTGGAACGCTATTACCAGCACGACATGGTGCACCACCTGTTCTTTGCAGCCGACCGCAGCGACACCATAAAGAACGACATTGCGGCGTTGCTATCGGGCGATTTGTGGCGTGACGACAATGACTTTCAGCGCATGTTGCTGGCCGGCCGGCAAAACAGGACGCCGTAGTAGTGGCTTCCAGGTGCGATTCGTGCCGGGGACGGCGCCCACCCCCGCACCAGTAAATAAACCTGTAGGATCGCATCCGCGACTATTTTGCTGAAATTCTCGCCTGCAAAGTGCGCCTGCCGACACAATCAGCGCGACAAACGGGCAGGATTCACGCCCTGGCTCCACGCTCACGGGGCAAGCGACCACGCCGGGCGCCTTGTTTTGCAAGGGCTTTCAGATTAGATCGGCGACAAGGTTTTAACCGGGCCGGAGATTCGCGATAATGCCGCCCCAGCGAAGCGAACTCGAGACACAGGTGTTGCATGGCAAACGAATACGAAGATTTAAACAGCAGCGGCAAGTGGAGCCCCGGCCGTACCAAGGGACTGATGGTGATGGTCGCTGTTATTACAGCCATCGCCATATGGCTGGTGCCGGTCGACGACAAACAGGCGCCACCGTCGCTGCCTTCCATGCCGTCCTCACCGGAGTCATCCGAGAAACTGGCACTGCCGCCGGCCGGAGAGACAACCGAGTCACTGACACTGCCACCAGCCGGAGAGGCAACCGAGTCACTGCCGCCAGCCGGAGAGGCATCCGAGGCACTGCCGCCAGCAGAGGGAAAGTCCGAGGCACTGGCTCTGCCACCGCCACCGGGCGGTATTGCCACCGTTACTAACGGCGGCGACGGGGCACGGGCCTTCATTTATAAATTGCGCGCCGATGGCGCCCAGCCGGATGCGGATGTTGTTTTCGCCGAGGCAGAGCGTATGCAAGGTGAGGGAAATCTGCTGGATGCCTACCTCCTGTACCGCTTCGCTGCACGCCACGGCCAGGCACAGGCAGCCCTGATCCTCGGCACCCAGGCCGATCCGGCCTACCATGCGGCAGCCAGCAGTTATTTGCCAGAAGCGGAACCGGCCCAGGCTTACAAGTGGTATAGCGTGGCAGCGACAGCTGGCAACGACGAGGCTACTGTGCGCCTGCAGGACCTGCACAAGCGCGTGCAGCAGGACGCCGCGGCCGGTGACGAGCAGGCCCGGCGCCTGTTGCTACAGTGGCAATAATTTTCCGGGAGATTGTAATCATGAAGAAACTGTTACTTGCGCTCGTCATCGCCATAACACCACTACCCGGAATGACTGCCGCTCCAGTGGCTGGCAGTGACCGACCGCTGCTGATGGCAGACAAACAGAGCCTTTACCAGCGTGTGCTGTCCGCACCCGGTGCCCGCATCACCCGCGAGCCGGGAGGCAAGCCGGGGGCCGAGGTAGTGCCGTTTACCGCCTTTTACGTGTATACGCGTACTGAAACGGCTGGCAAGCAATGGATCGAGGTAGGCACCGACCGTTTCGGCAGTCGCGCGGGCTGGTTGCCCGGTGCCGATTGCATCGAGTGGAACCACGGACTGACAGCCGCCTTTCGCGACCCGACGGGGCATGATCGGGTACTGCTGTTCAATGACAGCGACTCCCTGCGCCAGCTTGCCGGGCAATCCAGTCTGAAGACCTATCAACGGCTCTACACGGAGGCAGTGCAGGGACAACCGTCCAAGGACTCGCCAGTGGTTGCTATTCAGCCGCCCGGCTACATCGACATTCGTGAAGATTTCTACCTCGTGCCGATTCACCGTTACGAGGATGTCTACCTGGGGAGTGAGAAAGCGCGCATGCTGCAGGTATCGAGTGTTCCCCTCGACAGCAAGGCGGGTAGCACCACCCGGGCCGGGGCCGGCAAGCGCGGCTACACCGCGGGTCTGGTATTCGTCGTCGACTCCACCCTGTCGATGCAACCCTACATCGAGCGCACGCGGGAAGCCGTGACCACGATCTTCGATACCCTGGGCAAAGCCGACCTGCTGGGGCAAATGAGCTTCGGCCTGGTGGCCTATCGCGACAACCTGTCAGCCGCACCCGGGCTGGACTATCTGGTGCGCACCTATGTTGACCTCGATGAAGGCCGCGATGCGGCCGGTTTTCTCTCGCGCCTGAAATCGCTGCGTGATGCCAGCGTCTCAAGCCGGGACTTCACCGAGGATGCCTATGCCGGCGTGAAGCAGGCAATCGAGGGAATCGACTGGGCAGGCATTGACGCACGCTATATCGTGCTGGTGACCGATGCCGGGGCACGCGAGGCCAATGACCCGCTGTCCAGCACCGGCCTGGATGCCGCAAGCCTGCGGCAAATAGCCCAGCAGAAAGGCATCGCCATTTTTGTGCTGCACTTGCTGACGACGGCCACCATGCCGGACCAGGTCGCGGATGCCGAACAGTATCGCCAGCTGGCGGACTTCCCCGGCATCGGCAGCCTCTACTATGGCGTACCCACCGGCGACGTCCAGGAGTTCGGCAAGGTGCTGGACGCACTGGCTGGCCAGATCACCGGGCAGGTGCAGACGGCCGCCACCAACAAGCAGATGCCTGCACCTGTACCGGCCAGCGACAACGCGCAGCTGGCCGAGCTGCAAGCCCGGGTGGCGAAGCTCGGCTATGCGCTGCGCATGCGCTATCTGCAGAAAAGCAGCGACGGTGAAGTGCCCAATGTGTTCGACGCCTGGTTGCTGGACCGCGACTTCCGCGATCCCGCACGCAGCACACTGGATGTCAGGGTATTGCTTACCCGCGACCAGCTCTCGGACCTGAGTGACGTGCTCACGCAGGTGCTCGAAGCAGCGGAAGACGGGTTGCTGTCACCGCAGAATTTTCTCAGCGAATTGCAGAGCATCGCGGCAACGGCAACGCGCGACCCCGAGTTGCTGGGCGCCACCACGACCACCACTGCGGGTAGCGGCAACAGCCTCGCGGACATGGGCTTTATGCGCGAGTACATCGAGGACCTGCCCTACACGGGTGAAGTGATGGGCCTGTCACTGGATGACTGGCAGAGCTGGTCCACCCAGCAGCAGATTGCCTTCCTGCATCGACTCGAGGAGAAGATCAGCTATTACCGGGCGCTGCATGATCACACCGACCTCTGGATCAGTCTGGGTGGCGGGCCGATCAACGGCGACTCGGTCTACCCTGTCGAGCTGGAACTGCTGCCCTGATGCTGGCGAGTCCCTGCACGACGTGAGTACCGAAACCAGCGCGACGGCCGAATCCAGGCATTCCACCATCTATCTGCTGCGCGACGTGGTCAAGAACCGTGAAGCGAAGGGTGTGGCCTTCCGTCTCAGGGTTCCTCACCTGCACATTAACCGTGGCGAGAAAATTGCCGTCATTGGTGAATCGGGCAGCGGCAAGTCGACGCTGCTGGATATGCTCGCCTTCATCCTGCAGCCATCAACAGCCGGCTCCTTCCGCTTTCGTCCCGATGACGACAAGGAGCCCAGCGACGTGGACGCCTGCTGGCAGGCTGACAACCTCAACATCCTTGGCGACATGCGCAAGCGGCATATCGGCTACGTCATGCAGACCGGTGGCCTGCTGCCGTACCTGACGGTGTACGACAATATCAACCTTTCCCGCAGCGTCGTCGGCCTCGCGCGGGACGGGACGATCGAGCACCTCGCCGAGATGCTGGGCATCGCCAACCAGCTGAAGAAGCGACCGGATGCCCTCTCCACCGGCGAGCGGCAACGCGTGGCCATCGGTCGCGCACTCGCCCACCGCCCCGCGATCGTGATTGCAGATGAGCCCACCGCATCACTGGACCCGTACGCGGCGGAGAATGTCATATCCCTGTTTCTCGCGCTGGCGGAAGAATTCAACAGCACGGTAATTCTGGCCACGCATGCCTGGCGCCACATCAAGGAACTCGGCTTGCGTCGACTGGCCCACAGGACCACGCATTCCCAGGACCGCAAGCTCACCGAAACCGTGGTACACGGCTGAGACATGTTCGCAAGCCTGTTCAAGGTGTATAGCCTCGCGACCCGTGACTATCTCCACGAGTGGCAGATGTCAGTGTGTTTCATGCTCGGGCTGGCGGCAGTACTCGGTCCCATGATGGTACTGTTCGGACTCAAGTTCGGCATTGTCGGCGCCATGATGGATCAACTCATCGAGGACCCCGGCAACCGCGAGATCCGGCCCATTGGCAGTGGCCGTTTCGACCAGGCCTGGCTGGAGAGTGTCCGCGGGCGGCCGGATGTCGCTTTCCTGGTGCCGCGCACGCGCAGCATTGCTGCGACCATCGAGTTGTCCAGCACGCAGGCATCCCGCATTGTACCGGTCGAGCTGATTGCTTCCGCCGCGGGTGATCCGCTGCTTGCGCAGGATGAGCCGTTGGCGGAAGGCTTCGACCGGCTGGTGCTGTCGCGCAGCACGGCTGCAAAACTGGCCGTCAGCGCAGGTGACATGATCGATGGCAGTCTTGCGCGGCGCTATCGCGGCGCGCAGGAGCGCGTACACCTGGATTTGAGCGTTGCGGCGGTAGCATCGGAACAGGCGTTCTCGCGTGACGGTGCCTTTGTCTCGGTGCAGTTGCTTGAGGCCCTGGAGGATTTCCGCGACGGGCGAGCAGTACCTGAACTCGGGTGGAGCGGCTCACCGGCGGAGACCGAACGCAGTTACCCGGGGTTCCGGCTCTACGCAAATTCCATCGATGACGTGGCGGGATTGCGCGAGGCGTTTGCCGACATCGGCGTCGACGTGCACACCCAGGTGGCCGGCATCGAACTGGTAAAACGTATGGACCGGAATCTGACCGCCATCTACTGGGCGATCGCCATTATCGGCCTGGTGGGATTCTCGCTCTCGCTGGGCGCCAGCCTGTGGGCCAATGTCGATCGCAAGCGTAAACAACTGTCGGTGCTGCGCCTGGTGGGATTTCGCACCAGCGATATTGTCTGGTTTCCGATGGTACAGGCGCTGTACACCGCCGTGCTCGGCTGGGCGCTGGCCGTGTCTATCTACTCTCTGACCGCCTGGATGATCAACAGCATGATGGCCGAGCAGGTGGAAGCGGGACAACTGGTCTGCCGGTTGTTGCCCGTTCACTACGCCATTGCCCTGGGACTGACCTGTGGTGCCGCGGTGCTTGCGGCGGGACTGGCGGGCATGCGCTCGGCGCGCATTGAGCCCTCCGAAGGTCTGCGCGAGCTGTAATTTACAGGAGCGGTGTGAATCCGCGCACTTGATGGCCATCAAACAGATCCTGGCGATCCCCTTGAGAGTCATATTGACCGCGTACGGCTTCCTGCAGTTTGCCGTCCAGGTGCTGTGGCTGGGTAAATGGCAGCTGCCGCGCGTGCTCGACACGCGCACAGACAACCCGGATGCTCGCCGGGATGCTTTGCACATCACCCATCGCCACGTACTGCGCTACCTCGCCACACTGGACTTTCTGCGCCTGATCGAGTTCAGATTCGAGGGCGCGCCACATCGGCAGTCCTGCATCATGGTGGCCAACCATCCGAGCCTGCTGGACTTCATTGCTCTACTACGGGACCTGCCAAACGCGGTTTGCCTGTACAAGTCACGTTCTCTTGACAACCCGGTGCTATCTTCCTTTGTCCGGCTCGCCGGGTACATCGAGGGCATGGATGGCACAGTCAGTGCAAACAAGCGCATCATCGCTTCCTGCTGCGAACGCCTTGCGCAGGGTCACCACGTGGTGTTCTTTCCCGAAGGCACGCGTTCGGAGTCGGCGTCAACACTGCTCAAATTCCGTGCAGCAGCCTTCCACGCCGCGCTCAAGTGCCAGGCTCCGGTACAGCCGGTAGCCATCCTTTGCCAACCGCTGTTTCTCGGCAAGGAGCAGAGCTGGATCGATATCGCCCTGCATCGCAATAGCATGACGATCCGCTACCTGCCGGTGATCCATATCGATGATTTACCGCAAAATGCGCAAACGGCAAGTGGACTTGCGCGTGCTGCCAGGAAAAATATACTGAGCGCCCTGTCCGAGATGTCAGCGGCAAACCCGGGGCAGGACGCCAGTTGCTGAAAGGCTGTCAGGTATCAGTCTTGCTGGTTTTTTTCCCGGTGATCATGGCCTTAACCAGGTGTTCATTATGCAAACGACTCGCCACAATCACGCCGCCAATATGCAGAACAATAAGCAGCAACATAATGTTTGACGAGACTTCATGCAGTTCCTCCCAGAATTCCTCGGCTGCTTCATCTTCATCGTGTCCCTTTTTTTCTTTCCTGTGGCCACGGTGGTCGTCATCGTCATCGTCAGCCCGGGCAGCACTGACAAGGGTCAGTGCAGGGATTTCTCCCGCCAGTGGGCCAAGCCCCTCCTCAATGGCATAGACCTTGAGTCCGCTCACAGAAACAATGAAAAGACAGATTAACATGGCGACCATCATCCAGCCGCCCGCCGGGTTATGACCGACATAATGTTGCGGTTTTCTGGCAAGCAGGCCTTTCAGGTAGTGGATAAGTGTCCCCGGTGAGGTCACGAAATCAGAAAACCGCGCATAGCGGCTACCAATAAGCCCCCAGACCACCCGGAAGGCTATAAGCCCCAGCACTACATAGCCGGCATAGATATGCAGATTGCTTTCCTCTTCGCCGCTCAGGTAGGCAATGGAAAAAGCCAGCACCAGGCTCCAGTGAAAAAGCCTGACCAATGGATCCCAAACACGTATTTCCTTACTCATCATATTAACCCTCGATAATTACAGCATTAGGCATGCTATTGAGGGTAATTATGTGTATTTTGTGCAATTAATCATCGCGCCAAGGCCATATGCCGCATCGTATGGGACATATGTCCGATAGCATAAACCACTGTTTTTGAAGAGTTCATGATTATGTACCGCAAGTGGAGCAAAGAAACCGTACTGATTCTTGTATTTGCCATCGTGGTCATCGCCAGTGGTGCCGATCTGGTGGCCGATCTCTCGCATGGCGCAGACACCGAACACATGATCAAGGAAGCGTTCATCGTCGGTCTATCCATACTCGCCATTGGCTGGCTTATGTGGGGACTGCGCCAGCAACGGCTCGAGATCAGGTCGCTGCAGCAGGAACTGGACGCCGCAAACAACTTGCAACTGCAGCCAAAGAAATATGTGCTCGAGGCACGCAAGAAACTGGGGAACGTTGTGAGCCGGCAATTCTCGGAGTGGCTACTGACAGGCAGTGAGACAGAGGTTGGCTGGTTGCTTTTGAAAGGTCTGAGTCTCAAGGAAATAGCACTGCTCAGAAGCACCCAGGAAAAAACCGTCCGGCAACAAGCCTCATCTATCTATAAAAAAGCGGGCGTCAGTGGTCGACATTCTTTTTCAGCGTGGTTTATTGAAGATATTCTGTAGCTATTCAGCACACCACAGAGGCACGGAGTACACCAAGGAGTTTCATCATAATAATTGCTCGGAAATGACATAAAAAGACAGCATTCTGATGTATCGGGTTATGCCATTGCCTGGAGTTAATTTAAAATACACTCCCCGTGTTCTCTGTGTCTCCGTGGCGAATAGTTACGATATTCTTCAAGTTCTGCTAACCGGGCACGTTATACTTCTGCCGCCCTATGACACAGTCATGATTCATCCAGACCTTTAGGAGAACCCCGATGCATAAAATTCAACGCCCGCTGGCCTGGCTGCTTTCCGCCCTGCTCATGCTGATGCCGGTCATGAGTGCGCAGGCAGGCATGCTGGATACGGATACACTGATCACAACTGGCCAGTCACAGCAATCAATTGCCGGGCTGCAACAGCTGCTCGAGCACGAGGATGCACAACGGCAACTGCTGGCACTTGGCGTCAGTCCGGACCAGGTCAGGGAGCGCGTTGCCAGCCTCAGCGACAGCGAACTGGCTCGCATCAACCAGGGCATCGACACCCTGAATGCCGGCGGCGACAGCGTGCTGGGTGTGCTACTGATCATCTTTATCGTGTTTGTCATCACCGATGTCATCGGCGCAACGAACATCTTCCCGTTCATTCACCCGGTGAAGTGAACCTGTATGAACTGCACGATGAACACCCGTCGGCTGGCGGGTGTTCTGCTGCTGGGACTACTGTTACTGGGCTGCAGCAACGCGCACCAGACCCGTGCGCTGCTGCAACAATCGCCCGCGCAACTGCCCGCCACAACCGAACTCGAAAACACGCCCTTTAATCCACAGCAGCGCTACCAGTGTGGACCGGCCGCGCTGGCAACCGTCCTGCAGACGCATGCCATCGAGGTCAGTCCGGAGGAACTGGTCGATGCCGTGTACATACCCGCGCTGCATGGCAGCCTGCCTGAGGAAATAACCGCAACGGCACGCCGCTACGGACTGCTTGCCTATCGTCTGCAACCCTCCCTCACCGACCTGCTGAACGAAGTTGCCCGGGGTAACCCGGTGCTGGTCTACCAGAATCTCGGCCTGTCGTGGCTGCCGAAATGGCACTTCGCCGTGGTCGTCGGTTACAGCCTGCCCGACAATGAACTGGTTCTGCGTTCCGGCACTACGCGGCGCGCGCGTAGCACGCTGTCCAGCTTCGAACGAAGCTGGTCACGCGGCGAGTACTGGGCAATCGTAATTCTGCCCCCCGATGACATGCCGGCAACTGCCCGGCTGCCTGACTACCTGCGTGCCACCCGCGACCTGGAACAGACTGCCGGCAGCGAGCAGGCCCTGCCCGCCTACCGGGCGGCCACCGTGCGCTGGCCGGACGAGCCACTGCCGTGGCTGACGCTGGGGAACAGCGACTACGCACGCGGCGATTACGCGTCGGCAGAACAGGCCTTCAGGCAGGCAAGCCGTGTTGCAGCACACAAGCCCGAGGGATGGAACAACCTGGCCTTTGCATTGCTGCATAATGGCTGTCCGCAGCAAGCCCTGCAGGCCGCGCGTTGCGCCGTACGCATCGCGGGCGATGATCCGCATTTCCTGGAAAGCCTGAATGAAATCCATACCGCGGCCCAGGGCACAGACGCGTCACATTGCCAGGCGATCAATTGCCCATGACTGGCACGTGTCCCCGGGATTAACCCGGTGTATATTGCTAATGATGAACGAGATTCCCGAAACCAGCCTGAATGAACACAGCACACTGGTCAGCATGGCGGCCCTGGTTGTCAGTGCACTGGAATCCTATGGACTGGACTACCAGCCGGTTCTCGTGGAAGCCGGTCTGGATGCGGACAAGGTCTATGACCCCTCCGAGCGGATAGCGACGCTCAAGTACAAAAGGCTCTGGGACCTGGCTGTTCAATATACTGGCGACCCCTGCTTCGGGCTGACGTATGCGGCCTACATTCAACCCTCTTCACTGCATGGGCTGGGGCTATCGTGGATAGCCAGTCATTCCCTGAAAGACGGACTGCTACGACTGATTCGGTTCCAGAAGATTCTTGCCACCGATATGGTTCTTGCGCTACGCGAAACAACGGCAGGATATTGTATATACGACACCGTCGGAAGAAAGGCTGACCCTTTTCAATTTCCGGCATCCGCATTCGATGCGCAGATTGCCACCGTCTTTAAAATTTGCCAGATAATGCTGGGGCCTACTGCCAGACCCATCCGGGTGTCATTCGATCACAGCGAGCCAGCCTGTGCTGAGAGATTCGAACGCTTTTTCGGTATACCCGCGAGCTTCAATGCCAGCGAAACAGCCATTGAGTTTGACAGGGGTCTTTGTGAACTACCGTCGACATCGGCAAATCCCGAACTGACCAGGATTAATGACGAGGTCGTTATCGATTATCTCAATCAATTCGAGCAGGATGACATTGTGACCCGGACAAGAAAATATATTATCGATCTGCTGCCATCCGGCGTGCCCAGGCAATCGGTTATTGCCAGGGAACTCAATCTGAGCCTGAGGAGCCTGCAGAGAAAACTGGCACAGTCAGGCACCAGTTTTAGCGAGGTATTGAACCAGGTACGCAATGAAATGGCGTGTCACTATTTAAGATCGCACAGACACCAGGTCATCACAATCGCCTACCTGCTCGGCTTTTCCGATCCCAGCAACTTTTCCCGCGCATTCAAGCGCTGGAATGGCGAATCACCGTATCATTACCGGCAAAAGAGCCTGCAGCTACCCTTGACGTAATCTGATCAGCGCCTTGCAGTATCCGACTCGAACGGCACGTTCTATATTGCTATCCCGGGATATCTGCTCGTGTGTGGAACGGCGATTCAGGCCACGCCAACCGCATGCTGCAGGTAGGACACGACTTGCCGGTTGAGGCCCAGTTTGCTGGCAAGCTCCTGCATATAGCGCCGCTCGGCATCCGTGTCGACATTGATGGCCATCAGCGATGCGGTATAGATCTGCGCGGCCACCTGCTCATTGGGCACCGCTCGCACAAGCGCATCCGTATCCACGGGCTTGCGCATTTCCTCCATGACAAAGCGCTGTTCCTCATCGGTAATCCCGTCTTCCCGCAACTTGCCCACAAGGCGTTCCATTTCCTTCTCGTCAATGCGTCCATCGGCCTTCGCTGCGTTGATCATTGCCTGCACAGTTAGCGTGGCCACATCGAGGACTTGTCGTTCCTCGTCGGCATTGGCAGGCTTGCGCAAGCCTGCAATGACCGCGTTCGCATCATTAAAATCGATTGTTTGCGGTTCAACCGCGGCTTGTTCGCCAGCCATCATACGCTTTGCCATCGCGAGTGCCTGGGCAGCCAGAACACCTATCACGGAGTTCACACCCGCACCTGCCGACCCCAGGCCACTGTTGCCGGACCCGCCGAAGACTGATTTACCCAGGGTGGCGATGATGTCAGCCGTTGAGAATCCTCCGCCACTACCCGAGCCGGGTGCGGGTGCGGGTGCACCACCGCCCAGCATGGAGCCGGCCACCTTGCCGAGTATATCGAAAAGGGCACCCGACCCTGCTCCCTGCATACTGCCCGCGCCGCCTCCGGGTGTAGCTGAACCCTGGTTTCCGAATGTGCGATCCAGTCGTCCCGCCGAGGCCCCCATTTGACCTTTAATCAGAGAACCGAGTATATCGAGAGAATTCATATTGCTACCTCCGGCAACGCGCGACTGGCGCAGAATTAAATCAGGTTAAGGTGGCTTCCAGGCATGGCATGGCTAGGAGCGTCTGCGCCCCCGACCGGGTGGTGGTCGCATCCACGGCGGAGCGCTATTCCCCGGACCGGCCATGGGTGGTGGCCCGGGCGGCATGCGTTGCGATCCGGGCGGCATATTCCACGGTGGCGGTGGCGGCTTTTGACCGGGCGGACTGCTCGCCAGCGCCTGCTTCCAGGCTGCCTGTCGCCAACCCTGCATCTGCACAAACGCGGCAAACTCCTGCTGCTGGTGAGCATCGAAACGCTGCTTCTCCTGCTGCTGATAATCGGCAAATTTCTCCTCATCCCGCTGCTGTTTCAGATCCAAACCATTACGCTCTTGCGCCTGGTGGGCACGGAAGCCTGACCAGTCCTGCTTCCACCATGCCTCGTCAAGGTCATCTTCATCTATTTCAGGTGTTTTTTCCCGCGGCGGTGGTGTTGCCCCGGTGCTGGCCTGCTCCGACTGTGCCACGGGAGTCTCCACAGCAGACCCTGGCTGATCCGCAGTGTTCGCCCCCTCATTACGGATGTCTGTCTGCGGGGTCCCCGGCAGGGGCGCATTCAGAATATCCTTGATGCGCTCGAGCAAGGTATCGTCGTCATCATCCTCATTCCCGGTTGATGAGCGGGGTTGTTGCGCAGGTTTGCCCTGGGCACCAGGCAGGGGAGCATTCAGAATATCTCCCAGCTTGTCGAAAAAACCTTTCTCTTCTTCTGTCATGTTAACTCCCGGGGTGTCACCGCTTGACCTTGATTCGCTTCGACAACCAGACGAGCAGCAAGGCACCGGCCAGCGCGGCGATGCAGGTAGCAACAAGACCACCCACAGTGCCACCGCCGCCAATTCCGAGTAACGCCAGGCCATAACCGCCGACGACGCCACCGGCGATGCCGAGAATCATATCGCCGATCTTGCCAAAGGGTGGGGTACCACCAATGAAGTTTCTGGCAATCAATCCTGCGACAGCGCCAATTGCCAACCAAACAATTAAAGACCATGCGGGCATATCAGGTACTCCTTTACTGAATCACTCGGTCCCCAGGTCAGAATTAACCAGGACCGGCAGCTATTATCGTCCTTCACAAGGCTGGCCACAATGCAACATGCTTCATTTCCAGGGAGCGCATGCCCGTTGCCAGCGGCGCCCATTGACTGCCACGGATAATTCCCCGGTCATCAAGACACTTCCGCGAAACTACAACCCGTCACTCACGGGTACGAAGGTCTTTTGCACTGCCGCATCCACCTGACGGGCCATGTGATCGATGCGGGCATAATGTTTCTCTGTGAGTTGTTCACCCAGCAACGCCTTTTGCTCATCCAGTACTGCCAGAATATCCGCGCGCATTTCCTCACGGTTGAGCACTTCATCCAGTTCCACCAGCGCCTTGTCGACGGTGAACCAGGTAATCAGCCCGGCAGTGACACCACAGAGAATGGCCAGCGGTCCGGTCGGCGCACACACCGCAGTACCGACACCGGCTGACAGCAGGGTCGATGATCCCTTCTTGGCGAGTGTCTTGGTAGCCAGTGCCGCACCGGTCTGGAATGTTTTCTTCGCCGCCACCTTGCCCACCACGGCCGCGGTGGTCTTGCTGGCCAGGGCCTTGCTGGCGACGATACCCGCACCGACGCCACTGGTCGCCGCCACCGATGCCCTGAGCGTATCGTGATCCAGCTCTGACAGCGGCACGACAGCGAGGTTGCCGATCTCGCAGCTTGCACTGGCCAGTTCCTGTCTGAGTTGCGGCATCAGCTGCGCGAAACGATCGGTCGTCATGTCTTCAAGTGCGCGGTCAAGCGTACCCAGTTGCGCATCAAAATCACTGTCCGCAAACAGGTACTTTTCCAGCTGCTCGCGCATGGTGGCTGCCACATCGGCCGTAAACACGGCGGCCAGCCGCTGGTATTCCCCGAGTACTGTGAAATACCAGTCAAGATAATGATCAACACCCTGTTCGATGTCGACGAACATTACATCAAGTCCCTGACCAAGCGCCTCGTCTACCGTCTGCATTGCCTGCGTGCGTTGAGCGTCTACCTCGGCGTCCAGCTTTCCCCGTAACCGGTCGCGACTCTGCGCATCCTGCTTGCAGGGATTGATTATCCCGGTCTCATCAGGTTCCGGGGGAACCCAGTTGCTGATTTTGACCGCCGCGTAAAAGAATGGCAGTGCCAGCAGGATAATGGTGATAATAAATGCACGCGCAAAGGTGTTACTGCTCTTGTGGCCGCGCTGCCTTAGCGCACGCTTCTCCATCAGGGTGCTAACGCCAAGTAACAACGCCGTCGCCAGCCAGGCCACGGTTGCGGCACGCAGCAGGAAGAAAGCCCACGCAATCAGTTTCGCGCTCATGTCCGGCAGGTTCGGTATCAGTAGCTGCGAACCATGCCAGGCGAGCGCCTCCAGCGCTGCCGCGGCGCCCGCGCTCACACCCCAGAGCACACAGCCGGCCTGGCCGTAATGATCGAGGAACACCCGTTCGGCGAGGGTATTCCACGCCAGCTGACGCGTGTCAGGTGCGCCGACCACGGCAAAGTCGAGCAACATGAACACCGATGTCAGGACCAGGCCATTGATCAGGAACAAGGGCCAGCGGCGTACAATCGCGCCCAGGTGTCGTGTATTGATTGTGCCGGAGAGCCCTCGCGTAACAGGTACATAGATCAGTGCAAGAAATACACCGTCAGCGGCGAGCACCAGCCAGTGCTGCATCGACAAGGGGGCGACCAGTGTCAGCAGCAGCCATGCCAGGCACATCGATACGATGACCTGGATAGCCTTGGTAAGACTGCCGCTCCAGAACAGTCGTCTGACGCGACTCGATGATTGTGTCACGCCACCAAGCACCAGGTGCCGGCGAAACAGCAGGTACTCGATGCGGTACTGCCAGATGGGCCAGCAGACCAGGCTGAGCAGCAGAAACAGTCCCCAGCAGGGTACCGGCCTGACGATGCGGGATATGTAAAACAGCACGGCGACAGCCAGCAGCAGCCACAGGCTGTGCATGACGATTGAGAGAATGTGCTGCCATAATGCTGGCCGGCGTGCTTGATCTGGAGAAGGCTGCACGTTTACTGGAACCATACCGGGTGGACTGTAAAGTCTACTTGATCAGCACCGGCGAATAGTCTTCGAACTTTTCTTGCGCCTTGATGAGGTCAAAACTGCGCTTGCCATCGCGGATCTTCAACAGCCCCTTGAGCTTCCGGTAGCGCGCAAAAATAACACCGTCACGTGACTGTTCGGTAATAACACCCTTGGCACCGATATCGATCTTGTCGCTACCGGCAAAGGCGCGCGGGAAAACAATCTGCTGCTGTTGCATGTCCATACTCGCTGTTCCCTCGATCTTGCCCACGGTGAGCATTTCCTCTATCCAGCCATTCTTGTTGCGGTGGTTGGACAGCATGGCGACAATGGGGGTGGAGTCTTTCATCTCAATGTCGGCTTCTGCCTTGAGCAGGACCGGTTTCTTCCACACCGTATTTGCCCGGGTAAAACTGACCCGCGCGTGCCAGTCCGATTCCGCAAGGTTTTCCTGGTTACCAGTGACCCTGATATTGTCCAGCAGCAGCGTTGAACCGGTAATATCAAAAGCCATGTTTTTCGGCGTGCCGCCGGCGATGTTGATGTTCGCCGTCACATCACCCGAGATTTCCTGCTCATCCAGACGGCTACGCAGTTTTTCGGTCTTCAGCGTGACGTAACCGCGTGCCGTTTCCGGCTGCAGTTCGATATCGGCCACCAGGTCGGCCTCACCACCGAGCAACTGCAGCGGTGAATTCCCGGGTAAATACTGGTTATACACGCTCATATCCGTAACTTTTGCTGCAGGTATCTGCAGGCTCAGCGCAAGGTTCTCGGCCGGACCGTCAAACGTCATGTCCCTGATCTGGCCCTCCAGTTTTAACTGCACCTGTTCAATAAACGCCTTTTCCTCATGCTGCCGGCGGAACACAGCATCCTTCAGGTCCACACTGAAATGGGCATCGGGCCGCTCGCCACCCTCCTCGAGGTTCAGAGAAACGGCGCCCTCACCTTCCGCAACGTAATCGAGCACGCTGACACTGAGGGTACTTGGCAACACATCCAGGCGCGTGCCGGGCGCCGGCCAGCCGCCCTGCAACAACAGGCGCGCCTGCATGTCACTGCGTCCGGTAATCACGGTCTGGTAATCGTTCTTCAGCAGCTGGTTCAGCCAGCCCAGACTCGACACCTCGCCGGACAGGGTCAGATCGCCGTCAGCCTGGTCAAACAACGTTCTCGCATCCCGGTCAGTAATGGCCCGCAACAGGCCGCTTTCTGCAACCTGGTCTTTGAGATTGAAATTCAACCGGCCTTCATCAATCTCGACCCGCGCCTCCCAGCTGTCCGAGACCCGCTTATCGCCATTCGACAGTCGGGCATCTGACAGGTGGACATAGGTCCCGCCGACATCCAGTCCGGGGAGGTCATCCGTATTCGACAGCAGGGCAACATCGACGTCTGCAATGAAGCGGTATTCCTTGATACCGACGTCCGCGTCATCCGAATCCAGCTTCAGGTCGGCATGCATCGCGACATGATCAACCACCGCCCGGCCATGCAGCACGCCCTCCCCGCCATGAAAGCGCAGACCGAGCTTGTCCGGAATGTAATGCTGGTAGACCGCCAGATCCGGCACGGTCACGGCCGGCACTGTTACAGCCAGATAGCTCGCATGCGGTTTACCACCGTCATCCGGGAACAGGTCGGCATCACCCTTGACGTCGACAATGAGTCCGTCACCGGTAAAAAGCGGTCGCTCGTCACCCTTGCGGAAGGCAACCAGTTCGTTAAAGCGTATCGAGCCCGCCACGGTACCAGGCTCTGCAGCAGTAACATCCAGAACCACATCGCCGTCACCCACCGCATGATGATCAAGCAACTCCAGGTCCAGTACGGGTGCCACAATATCAAGGTGTGTATCTGCCCGCAGGATACCCCGCTCGAAGTTTACCCGACCGGCGATTTGGCCCGCGCCATCCAGATACATGCCGTCAAAGTGACGCAGATACAGGTTGAGAAAGGCCAGGCTGTCGACCCCGCCGCTGACCTCGGCGTTCAGGGTCAGGTAGGACAGTGCATCAATACCCCTGGTCTGCCGCGGCACGAACTCGTCAAACTCGACCTCGCCCCTGAGCTTCACATCACTGAGTGACTCATGGGTCTGGTTAACGTACACCGAGTCCATGACCACATCGAATTCACCGTTTCGCAGCCGAAACGGACCGCCACGCGTACGATAACGGAAGTCTGTTGCCAGTTCCCCCGTCACCGTACCGCGCACCTGGTAGAACCACACCTCGTGCGAACCAGTCACATGCGCATCATTGATACTGATGGTCCAGCCCCGTTTGCCTGTGGGGGGGGGCTCGGCAAGCGTAAACTCCCTGCCCTCGATCGGCGGAAAAAATTCGCGCATATCCGCGTAATCGTTATCCGGTTTCAGGCGTGGACGCTGATAAAATTTTATATCTCGGCCCTCGATACCGGACAAGGAGACACGCTTGATAATCAGGGGTAACAAAGAGATGGAGGCAGTGCCCTGCGGAAATTCGAACTGCCATTGCTGACGACGGCTCTGGCCATTTGCCGACACACCGCGAGCGTGCACCCTGAAGGGATACCAGGTCCACGCTTCTTCCCAGGTGACCTCGAATTTATCCGGTCTTATTGTATTCAACAGCGTCTGGGTCACAGGCCATTGCAGGGCCAGGTTTCCCAGCACCAGATAGGCCAGTTCACAGACAACAACAGCTATGGTTATTCGCTTCAACCAGGGTTTCATCAGGGTATCCAGCGTCTCATGGACATGTCGTGCAATGTAACATGAAGATTACGAGGCAGCGTTGGGAAAACAGGGAGGGAGCCGGCCGATAAGCCGGGTTTTGTCGTGGACAGCCATTCATCTGGACACTGCGTCACCGCAGCTCTCAAGCAACCTACCCGGGAACCATGCGGGCCGCATGAATGTTCCCCTATTTGGTCTTGCTCCGGGTGGGGTTTACCCTGCCACGTCTGTTACCAGCCGCGCGGTGCGCTCTTACCGCACCATTTCACCCTTACCCGTACGCATACGGGCGGTATATTTTCTGTGGCACTTTCCATAGGCTCGCGCCTTCCAGGTGTTACCTGGCACCCTGCCCTGTGGAGCCCGGACTTTCCTCCCCACAGCTGTCCCGTGGG
>Ga0316193_10000908_pt1 | contig 19195 bp, 13 predicted proteins | sample MerIslsedime2_MG_FD_207735 | JGI IMG/M metagenome (GOLD analysis project Ga0316193, IMG submission 207735) | Coastal sediment microbial communities from Maine, United States - Merrow Island sediment 2 | ecosystem: Environmental > Aquatic > Marine > Coastal > Sediment | place: USA: Maine... | reverse complement strand
GACAACGAGTTCGTCGTCTTTGCCCAGGAACATTTCCACCGCAAATATGCCTGTGGTGTCCAGCTTCTCAACGATAGTGCAGGCCAATTGGCGCGCGCGCTGCTCGACTTCTGCGCTGCAGCCACTGGGTAAAATGACAGCATCGAGAATGTTACGCTCATGATCGAAAGTCATCCGCACCGGCGGATACGCGATGATGTCGCCACTTACAGATCGGGCAACCACCACTGCGATCTCCAGCGGATCTTCCAACAGAGCCTCAAAGATGCTTGGCCGATCCCACAGAGCATCCAGCTCCTCGCGGTTGCGGATAATCTGCACACCGTAACCATCGTATCCACCGACCTGGGATTTTTGCACGAGTGGCAAGCCAAACTGCTCGATCAGCTGCTCTGCCATCTCCGGTGGGCTGGATACAGCGGCAAAAGGCAGCGTGGGCAAGCCTTGCTGACTGAGCCAGGCTTTCTGCGTAGCCTTATTCTGTAGCAACAAAAACACGTCAACACCCGGTCGAACCTCCAGCTGACCCGATTGTTCCATGCGCGCCAACTCATTTAGCAGCGCAGGGGGGACCGCTTCAAACTCGAAAGTAACAACATCAGCCAATTCAGCGATGCGTTCCGCCAGGTTGGGCGCATCCAGTGCACTAATGATGCTGCGATCGGCGGAGGCCAGCGCAGGCGCATCAGCATCCGGGGTGACAATGACAGCCGAGACACCAAGATTGCGGGCGGCCTGAATAAGCAGCAGCCCCAACTGGCCACCGCCGACTATCGCCAGTCGCACCGGAGATTGCGTACTCAATTTCATTCCTTACCACCCAGCCCAACGAATAACTGAAGAAGAGAAGCACTACGAAGTACGTTGCCGCCAGCGGCCTGAATGGACGCATCTTGCGTGAACGCTCGCAGGGCCAACGAGTCCTGACGGGCTGTATTGCAGGAATCCATCTCTACCCACCTGAATAGTTATTAACAGGCTACTATTACACAGCAAAAACATCGATCAAACCGATTTTTACTGACTTACTCTTCGGTATTTCCGATCTTATCACGATGCCCCCCTGCCCCTGGCGCTAGCCCGGCCAAGCGCTGCAATGATTGATCCGCTAACTGACCGTTGCTCGCGAGCAAGCGAGCTTCCACGCTGGTTTAACTCCGCAGATACCAACTTGGGACAGCCCAAAATAATTAAGGGCTGCCTCCCCGCATGAGTCGCAACATTGCAAACAGCGATCGGATCATAAAATTGCAAAACAGAGAACCCAGACAATACTTTTGATTATAGTGACTGCACAGAGACCGACCCCTATACCAGTACACGCAACAGAGTGAAATTTTTGAGTAATCGTAATACGAAAATACTTATATTGACGGCAGTGGCCGCGCTTGTGGCCGCTGCGCTATGGTCTGTTCAATCGGACTTCATGCCTGCCCCCGACGAACTCACTAGTTTAGAACCCGCACCGACTGACGCTGGCAAGCCTGCCCGAACTGATCCGCAACACCCGCTGGCTCCAGTAACATTCGCCCTGGACCTGGCAGATGGTGATGCGCCGCCTGCACCGGCACTCGATGACAACGATTTTCGCACGACCCTTCTGGAGAATTTTGGCGCAGATGCGGGCCTTGTACTCGCGAACGACTCACTTATCGAAAAGCTCGTGATAACGGTGGACAACCTGACCCGCCCCCAGGTGAGTGAAAGGATCCGGGTCGTTGGCAGACTTCCAAATGAGTTTTTGGCGGACAAGGTGGGGGAATACGATAAATTCTATCTGAACCCTGAAAGCTACGCGCGCTACGATCCATTTGTCGATATGGCAGCCAGCATCGACCCTGAAACCATCGCTGCAACCTACCGGCGCTTCTACCCTCTCCTCCAGAATGCCTACACTGAGATTGGCTATCCCGATGGCTACTTCAATGATCGCGTAGTCGACGTTATCGATCATTTACTGCTCACGCCTCAGCCGAATGGACCCATCCTGCTGGTTCGGCCACATGTGCTCTATAAATATGCGGACGTAAAACTGGAAGCGCTGTCCAGTGGCCAGAAACTAATGATCCGCATGGGCCCCAAAAACGCTGAAAAAATCAAGCGGGTTTTGCGGGATTTACGAGCACTTATTGGTGCCACGGGGGACAGTGACCGTAACTCAGCACTTCCGTGATTGCTTGACGCAGCATTCGCACTTCAGGATGACCAGACTTGTGCACGCAAGGCACCACGGGCATGAAGCCATACCCAGATGGCGAGAATGCTGTTGAGCTCCGCAAACCGGTTCCATACGGGTAGAGTTAAGGTCACTGTCCCGGAATCCTTGCAAACCGGTTCCATACCGGTAGAGTTAAGGTCACTGTCCCCGGAGTTACCGTCCCCGAGCGCGCATGGGTGTCACGGGGGACAGTGACCGTAACTCAGCACTTCCGTGATTTTTTTAACGTGACATTCGCACTTCAGGATCGACAGACCTATGCACGCATAGGCACCATTACCTTCGCACGCAATACAGAAACGAGTGGTAACTTAATCGGGTTGCTACGAACGTATGAGGGTTCTGAAAATACTCAGTGGTTAGCCAACCTGTTGTAGTCAGGAAGTCCATTGGCGACCGGGTCGGCAGCTTCATGAGCCGCGATAATCTTGTCACTGTGCTGCCAGAAATCTGCCGCTGTTCGTCGCACACCGTAACGATCCAGAAGCGCCGCATATGATGCTTCATCCGTAAGCTCGGCGATACTGTTAACCAGATCGGGCAAGTCCTCCTCAGCCACTTTCCAATAGGCGTTTGGATACGAGCCAATGAAGCCGCTGACCACCGCGAGCGTATCTTCTTCAGGCACGAGGTTTTTCTGTTCGCTGAACAGTGCCGTAATGTTTCTGTGAGCAACATTACGCAGTACCGTGTAATAGCGCTCTGTGCCATCACTGGACTGCACATTCAGAAACACAGCCTCCGGGATAGGGCTAAGCAACAAGCCCTGGATGGCGGCAAGCCGCTGCAGCGATTCCAGCTGGCGCGCAGGCATCCCTGGCTGATCCAGTTCAAATGCCTTGTTGAGGACTGGCGCCAGCCTTTCGTGCAGCATGCCAAATAACTCCAGCTTCGGATTGTCCGTCGAGTAGCTGATGCCGGTCGGCACAGTAATATTAAAACGCGAACCGAACAGATAAGCCTGTTGCTTCTCATCGGCGCCCTCGTACCAGTTTCGGCTCTCAGTAACCCTTGCATCCTGAGGCAACAGACTCAAAAAATTAGCCTCGCTTTCCATGCGCAGAAAGTCCATGTACATACGGGTAGTCAACTGATGCCCGACATTGCCGTAGACATCAAAACCAGCAACCAGCAGGTAATGAATGCGCTCGAGTATAGGATAACCAATCAGCCAGGCCGTCCGGGGTGCTGGGCCCACCAGGCCCTTGACGACAGACGCGCTATCAAAATGCCGAAATACTGTTAGCGCGGCGTTCTGATTGTTGCCATTGCCATCCCAGATGAGATCCAAATTCACATCAGCGGCTGAGATGTTTTTATCGGCAAAATCCGCTTTGGCCAGAAGATAGGCATCTTGGGCTTTAGAATACTTTTTCCAGGTGCGCCAGGGGGCTGCTGCGCTACCTGATTCAGAAGGCATACGCAGATTGTCATTCTGCTCTGCCAGAAATGCTGCCGCTGCTTCGCTGGCATAAATCTCCGTATCCTCGAAGAACACCCAGAAATTATCCCGGATCACGTCAACCGCAATCTGCCCTCGGCAGACCGGCCCCTTGATGAAATTCATAACCGTAAACTGGGCTTCGGCGCGCAGAAACTCCCAGCGACTCGGAATAGGAATGGATTGGAACACCAGGAATGGATTGGCAGCAACGTCCACCGCATAGGAAGGCAGTTCTTCGACCGTGTAGTCAGCGTCGATAAACAGCGATTGCAGCCAGGCCATACGCTTGGTATCCAGGCCGTAGGGCATATGCGTCTTGTCCAACACCGTGGCGTGATCGCGGCGGAAGCGATAATAAAACCGGTCGACACCTGGGTCATCATAAGGTCGGCGCGTCGCGATCAGTTCAATCGGCTGGCCGGGAGGCGTAGCCGACCTTACAAGCTTGAAATAGGTGTTGTCATCAAGTGCATTAAAGTAAAGATTGGCAAGAAACCAGTGCTCATATAAATAGCGGCTCATCAGTTGCTGCTTGAGACTGGCACCATTCAAAAATGCCTCCCAATCAATGACGGCCGCCATGATTTCGGCATTCTCCATGGGCGCCACTGCCATGCGCGCGCCCTCTTCTAGCCAGCTTTCCAGCGTTGCGAATTCGGCCTCGGCGAGATTCGGCGTTGCGTAAGGCATACCCCATAGCGGGTGCTTTTTATCGAATTTGTCCAGCTCATCGGGCTTGGCACAGAACTGCTTACGATCCAGGCTCAGGTCGAATTCTTTCTCATCAAGCACCGGGCCTTCAGGCAGCGGATTGCTGCGTTTTAGCGCCAACATGTGGTGCATGATGCTCGCGTCCAGATTAGCTTGCGGTGTCTGCTCATGCTCGTTGAGCACGGGCCAGAACTTTTTGGCCCGCCAGCCGGCTGTTGTCTGGGCGTCTTCAAACATGCGCGTCAACGGCGCTACGCCCAGGCGCGCACTATTGTAAACCTTGTCCTTGCTGGCACCGCGATCAATGCCCTCGGGTGAAGCGAGATTCAACTGACATGGCGAGTCATAGCAGCCGTGACACACAACGCAACGTTGCTCGAGCATGGGTTGCACTTCATTGAGGAAATGCAGACCAGCATCACTGTCTGCGGCGACCAGGCGCTCACGCGGCTCTGCCGGCCCGAACATCTGATCCCACTGACTGACGGCGACCATAGAACAACCGCTAACCACCAGCGTAATGATGATCAGCGACCACAAACCACGCCCGGAGCCACTCGTAATAACCCTGCCAAACCCATTCTGCATATTCCTGCCCTTTATGATCGCAGCAGCTGCTGGCTAATCAGCCAGCTCGAAGCCATTCAACATCTACTATGTAGACAACGATGGATACCTCTATCCCAAATACCGGTGGCGCAGCCGACTATTTTTGCTTTTGTTGTCTTGTTGGTCCTCAGCGATCTCTTTTCCGGCACTGTTCAATACTTTTCGTCTTCCGAAATGACGGGGCATAATACCCCGCTGCAATTCGAGCACTAATCTTGTGCCGGATTGCTGTGCATGGCCATCTCGAGTTTCTTGATGTCCTCCTGCGAGAGCTCCGGCCGGTCGATGGTCAGGGTCAGCTTGTCGAGCTTGCCGGTGAACCTGAACGGAGGTTGATAATCCTCGTCAGCTACCGGCGAACCGGTATCGGCCCCGACGTCGAAGTTCTCGTCCCATTGCATGAGCATCGGCACCGTCTTTTCCATCGTCTGCGTTGCAACGACTTTACCGTCGACCTTGAGATAACCGGTTCCGCTACGACCCAACCCGCTAGGGCTGCCATACTGCAGCGTGGCTGCGCCCAAACCATCGTACTTGAAGTCGAATTCAAGCGTGTGCTTTCCGGGGGGCAGCACTTCCGGGCCTTCCCACTTGACCAACTTGAGACCGACCAGATTCCACGTATAAACGGGCTTGCCTTTCAGCAAATAAAATCCATAGCCGGCGAAGCGACCGCCATGGGTCACCAGCATGCCTTCAGCGCCACCCTCGGGAATCTCGACCTCAGCCTTGATGTTGTAGGATGAGGCCAGAACATTGGGCGCATTACTGTTGGGCGTACCCGTTATTTCCCCGGAATAGTTGAACACAGTGCGACCTGCAGTGAGGTTGGGCCGAGGCTGGATCGAACGGGTGAAGGTGGTGGTATCCATCGGCAGCACCTGATTCCGCTCCGCTTCCTCCCAGAACAGTTTTTCCAGCTCCTTAACTTTTTCAGGATACTGAGCAGCCACATCATTGTACTGCGTCCAGTCCTTGCTCAGGTCGTACAGTTCCCACGGCCAGGCTGCAGGGTCCTTGTCGGCCGTTCCGCTGTTGTCCCACGGTACACGCATGACCTTGGTGCTGAGGATCCAGCCATCGTGGTAGATCGCGTGATCACCGATCATCTCGAAATACTGGGTTTTGTGCGTTGAGGGTGCAGCCGCATTCTTCTCATCAAAGGTATAGACCATACTGGTGCCTTCCATGGGATTCTGCCTGATGCCATCAACCATCTCGGGCAGTGGAACCCCGGTCGCTTCGAGCAGGGTCGGAGCAATGTCTACTACATGATGGAACTGGTTGCGTATGCCGCCTTTATCCTTGATCTTCGCAGGCCAGGAAATGGCCATACCCTGCTTGGTGCCGCCAAAGTGGGAGCTCACCATCTTGGTCCAGGAAAACGGCGTACCAAAGGCCCATGTCCAGCCAACCGACATATGCGGATAGGTCTTGTCCGATCCCCATAGGTCGTAGAACTTCATCTGATCTTCCACCGGCAGATGCACCCCCTGAACTGATGCGACTTCGTTCGGGGTGCCGGTCGGCCCACCTTCCGAACTAGTACCGTTGTCGCCGGTGATGTAGATAATCAGAGTGTTGTCGAGCTTGCCCAAATCCTCAACCGTCTGGATAACGCGGCCGATCTCGTAGTCGGTGTAGGCAACGTAGGCGGCGAATACATCCGCCTGTTTGATGAACAGCTTCTTCTCAAGGTCTGAAAGTTGATCCCATTCTTTGATCAAATCTTTAGGCCACGGCGTCAGTTTGGCATCCGCTGGCAACACACCGAGCTTTTTCTGGTTGGCGAAGATGGTCTCACGCAGCTTGTGCCAGCCTTCGTCGAACAGGTGCATCTCGCTGATCTTTTCGATCCACTCCGGTGTCGGGTGGTGTGGTGCATGGGTTGCGCCGGGCGCATAGTAAATGAAGAAGGGTTGCTCTGGATTCAACGCGTCAACGTTCTTCATGTAATCAATCGCGTCGTCCGCCATTGCCGTGATCAGATTAAATTCGGGATCGTCATCGAATGGGTAGATATGGGTCGTATTGCGGACCAGATTCCCTGGTTGCCACTGGCTGGTGTCACCGCCCATGAACCCGTAAAAATAGTCGAAGCCCAGACCTATCGGCCACTGATCAAACGGTCCGATTATGCTGTTCTGGAGATCCGGCGTATTGTGATTTTTACCGAACCAGGACGTCACGTAGCCGTTGCCCTTGAGGATTCTGCCAATCGTCGCGTTGTCCTTGGTCATGATGCTGTTGTAGCCGGGGTAGCCAGTCGACAGCTCCGGTATTGAACCGGTGCCAACCTGGTGATGGTTACGCCCGGTTAGCAACGCCGCCCGCGTCGGCGAGCACACAGATGTGGAATGGAAGTGGGTATAGCGGAGACCATCCGCGGCAATACGATCCATTGACGGCGTGGGTATGACTCCCCCGAAGGTGCTGGATACGCCATAACCCGCGTCGTCGGTCATGATTAGAAGTATGTTGGGCGCGCCTTGCGGCGACACCACCCGGGGAGGCCAGTAAGGCTTAGATTGAGAAACGTTGCGCTCGATCTTGCCGCCGAACTTTTTGTCCGGCATCGGTGGGAGCTGACCACCATCGATGGTAGTGGTGGCACTCGGTAAACCTGGTGTGCCGGTGATTTGCACTTCGCCCGCCAGACTTGAACCGAACACGGCACATGCCCCGAGCATGCTAATAAGTGAAATTTTTCTATTCATAACCTAGGCTCCCGAGCCAATTGGGCTGGATTCACAACAAGAGTGCACAGCGGCTTCAAGTAGAACCAGTGCTATCAGGGATTTAGAAAGTCGCATCGATCTTCTCCGTTTCTTGTCGATTTGATCTTGCAAACACATAGTTGCTTGTTTCATTGCCACACAGGCCAACACGCGCGTGATTGCCAGAAGCAATTTGACGAACTGCTCCGGCACTGCCAGCCAATGCCAGGTAGCACCACAATTGCAGTTTTTTTCCGTCTGTCTATTCGCTACAGTTTTAGCGGGGCCAGCGGGTACCGCCAAACTGCCAGGTGCAACCTGCAAGAAGATTGTTTACATGTGCGGCAATACCACCGAGGACACCGTCAACGACTTTCATCGATTGATACTGGGGTACTCCATCATGTGGGGTGCCCAGTGAGCAGGACTAGCGGAACTTGAACTGCCCACCTATATAGGGGCCACTGATCGTCAAATCTTGAATTGCGGATTTGCTATCTAAGTCCCATTCAAGATGCGAATAACCGACTGCAACTGCCCAACGGGTCCACCGGTAGTTGACTGCCGCCAGTGCATGCCAGGTGAAATCGCTATCGCCGGCACCCATATCGCCGTAGTAGGTCAATACCCAGTTATCGGTAAAACCGTATTCGCCACGCAAACCGACTACGCCATCCCAGTTGCTGCCGGATACAGAACTCTTGCCCGCGACATCACCAGTCAAGCTCAGGTCAGAATCCAGATACAGGTAGCGGGCCCCGGCCGTAGCATGCAGAGCAGCCTTCTCGGTATTCATCAAACGATAGCCGCCACCAAATGTGCTGACGAAGCTTTTCAGCTTAAGATCAGCATTGATTGCGGGCGCATCCGAGATGTTCTTGTCGTTTTTAAGATCGAGGTAAATCACCTCCGCAAACAGCAAGCCATTGCCTTTGGTGGCCGCCAGTTTGCCCATGAATGTCATCTCGAGACTGCTTAAGATTTCGTCGAAGTCCACGCCAATTTCACCGACTTTCGTTTCTCCGTCGATACCGGCCCCCCAAAGAAATATCTCGCCGGCTACGTGCCACTCACCATCGTCTGTTTGCTGGGCTGCGTGCGCACTGACCGAGGTCAGCTGCAACAATCCGGCTGCGAGGCACAACTGCACAGTTCGACTCAACAGGTTCCGCATGATCTTTTCTCCATAATTAATATGTACATACACCTGGCACCACAATTTTTCTGATGCAAACCGCCAAATGGGTAGGAATTAACTGGCATTCATAACCCTTTACCTATTGAACAGATACGTACTGAATGAAATTCCACTCTTGTAAATCGAAGCCTGAACTACCAGTCACACGTCACCCGCTTGATGATGCCGGTCTCGACAGGCGCAGTTACTTTAAACTCACCCAAACAGCGAGGAAGCTACTCGCTTGGCGGCGGTGCTGTTTCCGCTGGCGGTGGCGGCGGCGGTGCGGCTTGTTGCTGAGCCTGAGCAGCATTTGCTCCGGCTGCGTAACCAACGGCTACACCACGCCGACGTGATCGTCGCCTTACGCCGGCGATAGCATGAGCTTCAGACATCAGGTTGAAACCGGGCAATGATCCCGATGAGTCCGGAGTAGTGTCTGCAGTAAAAGCAAATACCGCAACAATTGCCGTAATAGCTAGCTTAGAAAAAATTTTCATTGTGTTTATTCCTCTGAAATTTTTGGCGAGATCATCTCAGCCTAATCCAGCTCTGTCAGCTCGACAGCCTTGGCACCCGCGGGCGGCGTAAAACTGAACATATCGGCGGTCACGTCAGGCGAAACATTCCACTTGCTTAGAACCGACACGGTGCTTACGTTTTCCGGCGAGCTTATATCCGTGACGACGTATTTACACGGTAGCGGCAGATCGCCATCAGCAACCCAAACCTGAAACTGCACATCGGGACGATTGAAAGCAAGATGGTCGCATTTAACACCGCCGATCATTGCTTTACCGATCACCGTTGCAGAGCTAACGCCCTCCATCAGGATCGCAAAGACATTACGGTAGACCAGATCGGATATCGGGAAGACGATACCCAGGTCTTCCCGGGCATAGTCGACCATTTCTTCGATTGTTTTTGGCGCTGCATCAGAAAAATACATGGCATCCTGCGGCTGGAATAACGTCAGGCTATCGCCGTCATAGTAGAAAACCTGATGGACCAGCTCGCCACTTCTTTTAGCAACAATCTGGTTGGGCCGATTGATGACTACGTCGGCCGCCATATCCAGATCAACTCGCTGGCCGGACTCAAGCAAATCTTCGAAGGTATTCTCGGTGTGCACGCTGAACTTTTTTAGGCTACTGACATAACTCGTCATGCGCTGAAGCGTTTCTACAGCAACGGGATCAACCTCCTGCACTTGCGCACTTACCTGCATTGAGAGCAGCGCTATCAACACCGCGGAAACAGGCGTTACAAGCAACTTCAGTAGTTTGGCGTTCATTGAACAGGCCTCCAGATGACGAATAATGGTCTTTGGATGATTTATACTCGCCTTAGTCAGTTGCTAGTCAAATAACAGCCAGCAGACTCACTTGAGCACACTATAAATAGTACGATTAATGTCTCTCTTAGCAGGGGTGATATCCATCAGTGTTTATACATATAAATTCCTGTTTTATATGCTATTTAAGACCATTAGTTGACATTTTCAGACACGAAGGGATATTGCTTTAACAATGACGATTGAAGCTGACCCACATCCATCATCGGCCGGAAATCCGGCGATCCAGACCGAGGCGTTTGTGCGCGTCGGTCCACTAATGTCAGTACCTGCACTGCTTCGCGAGTTCGGTTGCTCACCTGAGCAAATCCTGGGCGAAGCCGGTCTCGACCTGACTCAATTTGAGGACCCCGACACCGAAATCTCTTTTCTCATTGCAAGCAAGATGCTGGCGCGCTGTGTAGCTGCAACTGGCTGTCAGCATTTCGGACTGCTGATGGGCGATCGCGCAGCAAGCTCATCGCTCGGACTGGCAGGATTCATTCCGCGCTTCGCTCCCAACGTCGGCGCTGCGCTTCAGGCCTTGTTGCGTCATCTGGAATTGCATGACACTGGGGGTGCACCCGTGGTAACAACACGTGGTGAGGTCTCATCACTTGGCTATGCCGTTCATCTCGCGGAAGCAGAAGCGGTCGACCTGATCTATGACCTCTCAACAGTAATGAACTGCAATATGATGCGCGATCTTTGCGGCCGGAGCTGGAACCCAACTCAGGTACTACTGACGCGACAGCCCCCTCCTGATACGTTGCCTTACGAACGTTTCTTCCGAGCACCCATTCAATTCAACGCGCAACAGAATGCAGTGACCTTCCCAACACAGTTACTAAACACCCCATTGGTTAGCGCCGACCCTGCGCTCTTTTACCACCTCAAGAAAGAGGCGGAAGCGCTACACGACAGCCGCCCCGTAAATACAACCGAATCAGTGCGTCGATTACTGCGCGCTTCGCTGCCGGACGGACACTCCACCATCGGCACTATTGCCAGACAACTAGGCATTCATGAGCGCACATTGCATCGGCACCTCAAAAAGGAAAGTACGACCTTTCGCCGCGTACTCAAAGACATTCGATACGAGGCAGCACGTCACTTACTGTCCAGCAACAGAAGGCCTATTTCAGAAATCGCAACAGCACTCGGATATGGCGAAACAAGTACATTTATACGATCATTCAGACGGTGGTCGGGGACTACACCGGCCCTGTGGCGCACCCGCAATGCGGGGCGTTCTTATGACTGAAGCGGTCTTGGTATTTAATAGCCATTAACCACCGAACAGCGCAGCACCCGCTAATGAAAGTTGCATGCCAGTAGGGTGTCGAAAGGCCAGTCAACAGCCACTGAATTGCAGCTAAGCATCGGAGATACCCCAATGCTCGCTTAGGGTCGTTAGCGGACATTTTCAGGGTGGCCAATTCAGCCTCTCAGCTTTCACCTATAGCCCAGGAGAGTCACATCGTGCCCGATGACCCATAGCAAAGTTTGAGCGTTGGCGTAATATTCGCATTATGATGATTGCAGCCTTATCCGTTATTGGCTGCACGAGATGGTGTTCCTTTCGTTTAGCGGTGCCGTCATGGGCAGCCGCCCGGTCAGCGCTGATCGCACGGGTCATGCGTTGAGCCTGAACGCAGTCGCCCGGTGGGCATATGTCGGCTTGTACTACGTTTCAAATATGGATGAGCTTTGATGGACAAAACGATAACAAGCAACCGAAACTGGCGCGAAAAACTGGCGGAGGAGCTGTATAACTACGCGATCATATCGGCATATTTTTTCATATGCTTTAGCGCGATATTGATCTACAAAGCAGCGCTGCTTCGCGAGGCCGGCATCGACTTTGTTCCTTTTGGAACAGCCGCAGTTAAGGCGCTTATCCTCGGCAAGTTCGTGCTAATTGCAAGCAGCTTGCCCATTCGCATAAAAAGTGAGTCCTACGCGGTGCTGTTCAAACTGGCCGCTAATACAGTGGTAATGTTTATTGTGCTTGCCACCCTTTCAATACTCGAAGAATTTATTGTTGGCCGGATCCACGGACAATCATTTGCAGAAATAATGACGGAGTATCAGGGCGCATTGCTAGGCGAAAAACTGGCGGGTGCTCTGTTAATGCTGCTCGTGCTATTACCTGCCGTAGGCACTACGGAGATATCCCAGGCGCTGGGCCCAGGGGAATTCAAAAAAATACTGCTGTCTAGTTCAGCAAAAGAAAGTAGATTCTGAGGCAGATTCGGCTGCTTAGCGGCCGGTCCCGGCTCGCCGAGTGAACGCCCGTCTTCAGCGAGGGCGCCGCCGAACCGGGAAAGCCCTGATGCTACGTACGTAACCTTGTAACAGCTCTCTATCCTGCGCTCGTCTTTGCCGGCGGCTCTCAAAAAGTCAGTATCGCCCGCAGACCTGCGACCCAGACCTTGCTCTTGTCGGGATTATTTGCCGGGTCGATGATGAGTTGCAGGTCAGGCAGCAGCGCGAAGTTTTTCGCGACCTGAAAATTATAGGAGGTTTCGATCACATACTCGTCATCCAGCTTCGCGCCGTTGGTCTTCTCTGAAGGTTTCGCCCAGCCTGCACCGAGCACCCATTTTTGATCATTGCGCACCGTGTACTGGAAACCACCGCTCAGTGCCTTTTCAGCCGATACGCCGGCACCACCGTTGGAATCGCCAAAGCGGATGAATGGCAGCCACTTCTCGCCCAACTGCCAGCTCGCGCTGACTGCCCAGCCGTGTCCGGCCGATACCCCTGCCAGTTCTCGTTCGTCTTTATCCCAGTAGGTAAACTGAATTTTGCTGAGCTTGCGGCGATCGAATGAGGGCGTCCAACCTATCTCGATCGCTTTGAGGTATTCGTTTTCCTGAACCGTGTCCCAGTCGAACTCACCACTCACCGCGTTGCCGTCGTAGATCTGACCGCCGACCCAGATGGTATCGCTAACGAAACCCTTGGCCACCGCACCCAGCGCACCAATACCCGTTGTCGCCAAAGTAGGATTCAATACAAACCCCCGGTTGATAAATCCATCGGCAAAAGTCTGGAATGCAAACGCGTCCAAATAGACATCGAAGGCCAGACGGCCGACCGCAATGCCGGTCGTGCTGTCGCGGAATCCTTGCGTCCAGTTAAGAACAGCCAGATCCGTCTTGAATCGCTCTGAATAGGCGAACCCACTGTTCAGGGCAGCCACCCCGGTGCCACTACCCAGTGTCTGCGGCGCCTGGTTGTTGCCAATGCGGCTGCGGGCCTCGACGCGCCACTCGATGCGCCCCGGATTTTTGCCGCCGTTATTAACGAGAGTCCAGCTGCCGTTGAAGCGGTATATGCCGCCCAGCGCATCGTCCTCGCTGGTGGTGCTGTCGCTGGCTTTTTGCCCGAGGACACTGAAGAAGAATCCCAGCGCAACGCCGTTGTCCTCTTTGATTGTTGTTTTCCAGTCGTACCAGGGCTTGAGCCAACGACCCGGGGCCTCCCACTCGAACATTGGGATACGGTTTTCGTCAGACCGCTTAAGCTGCGCTGCCACGCCATCCGGACCACCGAAGTCGGCCATCCTGTCGTAACCGGATTGCGAAGCACGCTGATTTTCCGCAGAACCGGCCTGCTCATGATTCGCTGCGTGAGCAATACCCATGCTCAGGAGCGCCAGAAACACAGCAAGAATTCGCACTATTTAATCCTAAGAGAGTGAAATGCTAGAACGCGATACGACCGCGCGCACCGGCTATCCAAATTGAGCTTTCAGTCGACGCAGCGGGATCTTTAACGTACTGAACATCGGCCGTCAACTGCAAGCGTTTACCCACCTGCAGGCGATAGAATAGTTCCGTGGCGTATTGTGAATCGGTACCCACACCCTGATTTTCATTCGGCTCACCCCAGTTCAACCCGAAGCCAATAAGGTCGCGGTTATTTCGCAGCCGATAGCCAACACCGGTGCTCAGCGATTTCTGCAATAAGGAATCGCCGTCATCCGACCAGCCACCACGCAGGAACGGCGCCCATTTCTCGCTTACGAAACGTGAAAAAGAAAAATTCGCGCCCCAGCCACTGGGCTTGCCCGCCTCGTCCCGGGCATCTTTGTGCCACACAGTCACGTGATAGTTATCGACGTAGATATAGTCTTTGCCTTTCGACCAGCCTATCTCGGCGGAGGTAAAGTACTCGTTGTCGCTGAAGAAATTACCTACGCTTTCCCAGGGCTCTTCCGGGTCACCATTGGCATCCTGCAAACTACCCAAGAAGTAAATGTTATCGGTCAACATGGCGCCGAAACCAAGACCGAAACCACCGTCATTAGGTGTATCGATTGTTGCACTACCGGTGCTAAAGGCGAAATTACTGAAGTGCAGCCATGGACTGACCATGCCATAAAGGTCGAGAAAGTCAGTCACGTCGATCGTACCGGCGACTAACGAATAGCGGCCGCCGCCAAAGCGCTGCCGCCAGTAGAAGTTCTGAATTCGAAAACCGTCTTCATTGAAGGGCGGCCCGATCAATCCGGCGTAACCCAAATCAGAGAATGCCCAGGTACGTGCTGGCGTAGGACTGCTGCTGAGGTTATGGCGGCTTTCAATTTTCCAGACGAACGAGCCTTCGTTGCCCGTGCCCCTGCCAGTCAGATCCCAACTGCCATACAGCCGCAGGTTCCCGGCTGCCGCCTTATCACTGGTCTCACCAGCGAAGCCCGGTCCTTGAGCGTCGTCCGCTGCGAAGTAAATACCGGTGTAATCCATACCGATACCGAAGCCATGGTCTTCCTGCAGGCCTTTCTTCCACGCATCCCAGGACTCACCCGCTGCGACACCCCAGCCGCCAATCGCATCGAAAGCATCCGATTCGATCTGATTGGGCACCGCGTTTGGGCCGCCAAATTTGGACGAGCGACCTTCCTGCTCCGCATTTGCGGACAGCGCAAACAGCAGCAGAGATGCTGCGGCCAGCCTATTAGCAAAGCTCATTTCTGCCGCCCTTCGCTACCAACGTAATTTGCCCCATCTTATCTAACACTGCATTCCAAAAAAGGGAGCGACATCGCTCCCTGTCATCCTCTTTAGAATCTATATTCTAAAGGTCGCCAGTAAAGTCAGACCGACAGCGTACTTCATCCATCGCGCACACCGTTTTGGCCGCTTAAACCTATCTATTAATGAGAGAATTATTAGACCAGAACACCTTTAACCGTAGAAACCCTATTCAAAAAAAACGGAAGCTCACCGGCTCCCGTTTTTTTCTTACATGCACAAATAATAACCGCTAGAGCGTATTTTTATATATGACACCGTCTTTCATGATAATCCGAATAGTTTCCGGACTCGCAGGTCTCGGCTCTGCGTCGAACCATTTCGTGCCAGTACCGACCACAGAGAAATCCTCGAGCGGATTGCCGTCGACAATCAGAATATCCGCATAAGCACCCTCCTCGATGGCGCCAAGCTTGGCGTCCGGATACGGGTTCATGAAATCACCACTTAATGCGACGAGTTCTCCACCAGTCGATGTCAGGGTCACAAGCGACGTATGAGCGCCAAAAAATTCGTTATTCAGATGCTTTTCATAGGCGATCTGTATGTTGCAAGCCTCGACGGAACCAACGCAATCTGTCTGGAAAGCCCTTTTGACCGGGCAATTCTTCATGTTCTCGATATACCCACCGAATGTTGCAGATGCCGATTTGGCCTTGGCGAGGCTTGCTGGCACATTAGCAACTGCGGGGATGTCCAGCAGGCCCGGATCAAATGCTGTCATGTTCGTCGTGATGTAGGCATTTTTCTTGTTCATCACCTTGGCAATGTCACAGTCGAACGAGAACCCATGTTCGATGGATCGCACCCCTGCATTGAGCGCACCCATGATCGCCTCTTTCCGGTAGGCGTGTGACATGACATAGCTGCCGTATTCATTGGCGACCTGCACCGCCGCCTCGATTTCTGCCTGCGATCCGGCCAGCAACTGCCACGGGTCGAAAGCGGATACGACCCCACCGGATATCATGTATTTCAGTTGTGTGGCGCCCATGCGGAAATTGTTACGGCCGTATTTCTGCACGTCCGCAACGCTGTCGACCTCCTGAGCCAGATTCAGGCGACCCATATTGGTTGACTCACCGACGGGCGAACTGAAATTCGCAAAATCCGCATGGCCACCGCGGGTACTGAGAAACGCGCCGGAGGTATAGAGACGCGGCCCTGGAATCTGTCCCGAATCGATAGCGCGACGTAATCCGCCGTTAGCCCCGCCGGCATCCCGCACGGTCGTGAAGCCCTGCATCAAATACATCTCGACCATTCTCGTACCGTGGATCGCAAAGTCCTCCCAGGTCGTGTTGGCCTCCATCGCCGGAAGACTGGGCCCCATCAACATCAGGTGCGCGTGGGCCTCTACGAGGCCCGGCATAAGAGTGCGACCTTCACCATCAATGACAGTTGCATCACCGGCATCAATCGCTTCAGCCGAAATCTGCTTAATCATATTGCCTTCGATCAGCACGTTAGACGTGGCTGACAATGCATCACTTTTGCCGTCGAAAATATTAACGTTGGTGATGAGGATCTGAGCAGGTGCATCGTCAGCGGCGTTAACGCCAAAACTGAGAAATGTGAGTGCCGCAAAAACTGCGGAAAAGATGAGCTTGTTCATTTCTAACCTCTGATATTGATACCGTCCTACCTTACTGATAAGGCTGGGTATAGCGTAGCTATAAATTCTTTTGCAGCGCCTGACGATATCTTACTGCCGAGACGCTCGCTTTGCTTTTTGCGCCGCCTGCGCAGTGCACTTGTCATGTTTAGCAACTATTCAGGTTGCAATACCCAGCTATATCGCTAAATTGGCAATCAACAGGACAAATTGCCATGCGTAAAACGTCAATAACCAAAACCGGTCTTCCACTGGTGAGGCTGCACCTCATCATGCCCTTTCTGGCTGAACTGGAGCGGCGCCAGATAGATGCAACGCCAGCCCTTCTTAGCCAGAACCTCACACGCGAGAGTGCCAACAGCCAGGATATTTTCGTGCCGGCGCACGTGATGCACAACACGGTCGAGGCGTTGACGGAAATAGCCAATGATCCTTACCTGGGCATTAGCGTCGGCGCCCAACTGGATATCAGCAACTGGTCACCCTTCATGGAAGCGTCAGCGCAGGCAAAGAACACAGCGGAATTGCTGCTGATGTGTGCAATCAATGCCACCAAGGATGCCTCGTCCACCGCGCTCAACCTTGAGACAGCAGGTAATCGCACCCGCTTTCATGTGCGGCGGGTGCATGAGACAAAAATTATTCCGGCACAAGTGGACAGCTTCTGGATAGGTATTCTGGTCGCTCTGCTGGAACGCGCGGCCGGAGCTGGCTGGCAACCAGATGAAGTGCTTGCCACGGTTTGCGAGCCTGCGACGATACCTGCCAACTATCATGGCATCAGGGTTGCTCGTGGCGGCGGTGATGGGCCCAGTATCAGCTTTCCTAGCGAGTGGTTGTTTCTGCCGGTAACACCAAAAACTACCAAAGCAAATTCGCCGATCGCTGGCACACCCGCTAAATCGCTGATCAGCTCAGTGAAACAAACTTTGGCGCCGCACATAGATGAAACCGATTTAAACGTCGACCGTGCAGCGGAAATTTGCAGCCTGGGTCGCCGGGCACTGCAGCGTCAGCTGCAGAATTCTGGCACTACGGTTAAGCAGATCATTGTTGAACTCAGGCGAGAGCGAGCCACTGCCGAACTAACAGGCTCTGAACGACCCATAGCTGAGATCGCTGGCATGGTTGGGTTCGTAGACGCGACGGTATTCTCACGCGCTTTTAAAAACTGGACCGGTTTGTCACCGCGGCAATACCGAAAGCAGCACCGCTAGCCCAAAGGCCTGGTAGCGGAAAGTTTTACTCAAGCATCAACACCAATCGCCCGTTAATCCCGGTACTGTTGCCATCGCTGAGAGCAGGATCATTGCTCAGCCCCGGACCATCCAGCGTGATGTAGCGGTAGTTGAGATCAAGACTCATAAACGGTGTCAGCCACCAGCGTACGCCCGCCGACCAGATGTCCATCTCACCACCCGTCACCGTGCCATCTGTAAGGTCTGTCCACGAATAGCGGGCCATCAACTCCCAGGCACCAACACCGTTCTGGTAAACAGACTTCGCAACTGGTGGTCGTGCGAAGATGCCGCCCTTGTAGTTGTAATCCCGCATTTCGCCGGTCAGCGCCCAGATGCCGCTTACATGCCAACCACTGAACGAAGGGTCACCGGCCGTTGATGAGGCGACATCTGTCCTGAGGTATTCACCCGACAGCAATATCGGCCCCTTGCGCCACGCAACTTCCATATCCCAGGTAGCGAAATCTTCCGTATCGGCAATGGCCTGCGTGTCTACATACAGAGGTGCGTTATTGAACTCGGGTTCGGAAAAATACCGGGCGCCCTGTTTCGCGTTGGAGTAGCGATAGCCAAAACCCAGATGCAGCAGATTACTTTGATCCTCACTCACAAACGGTACGCCAGTTACACGGCCGACCAATTGTGTTGCGCCATCTCCGATCGACTCGTCAACTTCAAGAAAATTATTGAAAATACCACCCGCCCAGCTCACCCGGTCTTTGAGCCAGTTACCGGACAGAACAATACCGGTGTTACGCGCAGGCAACATGGCATCAATGAACGCGGACCGTTCCTGCATTGGCAGATACACCATCGGCGTCAGGCGTTCCATCGATATCGGTTCTTTTTGCTTCCCGACACTCAACGTCGTGCCACGATAAAACGGAATATCCACACGCACATCAAACCACTCGAAAGTATCATCGCGCTTCTGATCAAAACCGCTGTCGAAGGCATGGGTTGCACCGAATAGCACATAGACCCAGGGTTTGTCGAAATTCAATGTGCCCACTGTGCCAAAGCGAAATCCACGTATCTCTCCACCCGAAAAGTCATCCAGGTCGCCCACCTGGGCTTCGCTCGTATTA
>Ga0316193_10000907_pt1 | contig 19205 bp, 15 predicted proteins | sample MerIslsedime2_MG_FD_207735 | JGI IMG/M metagenome (GOLD analysis project Ga0316193, IMG submission 207735) | Coastal sediment microbial communities from Maine, United States - Merrow Island sediment 2 | ecosystem: Environmental > Aquatic > Marine > Coastal > Sediment | place: USA: Maine... | reverse complement strand
ATGCTGTTCAATGTCTGGGTACTGATCTGGCCAAACCAGAAGAAAATTCTTGGCCTGGACGGAAAAACGCACGACGCTAACGTCATCGCTGGTGCGAAGAAAATAGCACTGCTTGCTTCACGCACCAACACAGCACTGTCCGTACCTATGCTGCTTTGCATGGTTGGATACGGTCACGGCCTGGCTTTCTAAGCCACACCGTTTACAGCATTCGCTGATTCGAAGGGGCGGCCTGATCACCAGGTCTGCCCCTTTTTTTGCTTGTGCGCACAGCAAAATAACGTATAATCAGGCGTTTAACGGCAGCCAAGGCTGCCGTTTTTGATTTCACTAGTATGTATTCCGATGTCTGACAACCAGCACTTGATGACAACCTATGCACCCATGGATGTCACCTTCGACCATGGCGAAGGCGCAATTCTGTGGGACACTGACGGCAAGCCGTACCTTGATGCGCTGTCGGGAATTGCCGTGTGCGGCCTTGGGCACGCACACCCGGCTGTCACATCAGCGATTTCAGAGCAGGCTGCAAAACTGATACATACTTCCAACCTGTACCAGATAGAAAACCAGCAGTTACTGGCCGATGAGCTCTGCCGCCTGTCTGGACTGGACAGCGTTTTCTTCTCCAACTCAGGCGCCGAAGCCAATGAGGCTGCCATCAAGATTGCCAGAATGTATGGCAACAGCAAGGGCATTTCATCGCCCAGCATTATTGTGATGGAGAACAGTTTTCATGGACGCACCATGGCCACGCTTTCTGCAACAGGTAACCGTAATGTACAGGCCGGCTTTGAACCCCTGGTACAGGGTTTTATCCGGGCGCCTTTTAATAATATCGAAGCCATAGAAAACATCGCCGGCAACAGCAGCAATGTCGTTGCCATCATGGTTGAGCCGATACAGGGAGAATCCGGTATTGTTGTTCCCGATACTGATTATCTGAACAAGCTACGCAAGATCTGTGACGACAATGACTGGCTGCTCATTCTCGATGAAATACAAACCGGCATGGGGCGCACAGGCAAATGGTTCGCGTATCAGCATAACGGCATTCTCCCGGACATCATGACCCTGGCAAAATCACTGGGCAATGGTGTACCTATTGGCGCCTGCGTAGCAAACAGCAAAGCAGCTGCAGTGATGAAACCGGGCAGCCATGGATCTACATTTGGCGGCAACCCGCTAGCCTGCGCAGCAGCACTGGCCGTGATCAAGACGATAACGCAGGAAAACCTCGTCGAAAGAGCTGCAACGATGGGAAAACTGCTTCAAGATAAACTCAGTGCTGCATTGGGCAATTTTGCCGGTGTATCCGAGATTCGCGGCATGGGGCTGATGATCGGCATTCAGCTGGAGAAACCCTGCAAGCAATTGATGGCAGAAGCCCTGCATCAAGGTCTTCTCATCAGCGTGCAATCTGAACACGTGATTCGCCTGTTGCCACCACTAACCATTAATGAAGAACAGATTGATACATTAACAGCCACGTTAAGCTCGGTTGTTATATCATTTCTGCAACAGGAAGCCGCCTGAGCGCATGCATTTATGAGAGCCTGTTATGACTTTGCGACATTTTCTAACACTTACAGATTTAACCAGTGGTGAACTTACTGCAATATTGCATCGTGCAATTGAGCTTAAGGCTCTGCATAAAAAAGGCGAGCATTACCAACCGTTAAAATATCGTGTACTCGCGATGGTTTTTGAAAAATCATCCACACGCACACGTGTTTCCTTTGAAGCCGGCATGGCACAGTTCGGCGGTCACGCCATCTTCCTTTCGCCACGGGACACTCAGCTTGGGCGAGGCGAGCCAATAGAAGATAGTGCGCGCGTTCTTTCCAGCATGGCGGACTGCATAATGGTGCGTACATTTGAACACGAAAAAATCGAATGTTTCGCAGAATTCTCATCCGTACCTGTGATTAACGGGCTTACCGATGAAGTGCATCCCTGCCAGTTACTGGCTGATATGCAGACATTCCTCGAGCACAGGGTAGATATCAAAGGCAAGACTGTAACCTGGATTGGTGACGGCAATAACATGTGCCACTCTTATATGCATGCGGCAAAGCTACTCGACTTTAAACTGAACATTGCCTGCCCTGAAGGGTATGACCCAATGAACAAGTTTATTGACGAAACCTCAACGCATGTTGACCTGATGCGTGACCCTGCAGAAGCATGCAAAGATTCAGATCTTATCGTTACCGATGTATGGGCCAGCATGGGTCAGGAAGATGAGCAGGCAAGGCGCGAAGCCGCTTTCGCACCATACCAGGTAAACAGTGCACTAATGAGCACTGCCAATTCCGACGCTCTGTTCATGCATTGCCTGCCCGCACATCGAGGGGAAGAAGTCAGTGCCGAGGTCATTGATGGCAAGCAGAGCGTAGTGTGGGACGAAGCCGAAAATCGACTGCATGCTCAAAAAGCATTACTCGAATTTCTGCTTGTCGAGTAAAAACGCAGTGCTTTTGTTTTGGCCGAAGCACGGAATCTCAAGCCTGGTGGTCGGTATCATGTCGATACTGTTTCAGCACTCATCTGTAGCGCTGGACATGGATTATTGCGCAGCGAGATATCCATCCATAACTTCATATCAAGCACCACCGTATTTTCCCGAGGCCACACGGGACAACATTGACATCAGCGCAAACAAAACATTATCCGACAAAGCCGGCTCATCGACTTTTGAAGGTGATGTGATTCTTGAGCGGCACGAACTCAGGATCAAAGCCGACATTGCCAGACTTGATAATACAAACAGGGAAATATCAGTCAACGGAAACGTACACCTGGACACCACAAGCATGTCAATAGATGCTGACAGTGGCAGGTTTTTTCTGGACGATAATAATACTGAATTCAGCAACATAAAATTCTTTATACCCGAAACACGCTTACGCGGACATGCTGAAAAGGTGACTTCAGAGGGCAAAAAATCAGCAACCTTATTTACATCAAGCATTACCAGCTGCCCTCCTGGCGATATCGACTGGCTACTATCCGCCGACTCAATAGAACTTGACCTGCAAGAAGAATATGGCAAAGCCCGCGGGGTAGTTCTCGAGTTTCATAAAGTACCTTTTCTATACACGCCGTATATTGAATTCCCGGTTGGTGACAAGCGCCGCAGCGGCCTGTTAACACCTTCATTTGGAACCTCTTCATCCAGGGGTTTTGAGCTGGTCGTACCCTGGTACTGGAATATCGCGCCCAACCAGGACGCGACCATTGCCCCGCATTATATGGACAGGCGCGGCCTGCAACTGGACACGCAATACCGTTTTCTGACTGAAACCACGGACGGCACCCTCGATGTTAATTACCTGAACAAAGACAACATCACCCTGGAGGAACGTTACTCACTGAAATACTTACAACATACAAAGTTTACCCACAACATCAGGCTGCGGGTTGATTACAAGGATGTTTCAGACTCTGAGTACCTGCAGGATTTTTCATCGAGCCTGCTCGGCACAAGTACCACGCATCTTAGCCAGAGCGCCGACCTGGCCGCGAGTTATACAAACTGGCATATGCTCGCACAGCTGCAAACTTATGAAACACTGGACCTGACCATTGCGGAAGAAGACAGGCCATACAGCATGCTGCCCAAGCTGGCGCTAAGAGGCGATGAAGAGCTTCTCGATAACATGAATTTCACGCTTGACTCTGAATGGGTTAATTTCGTCCACGAAGACAATATCAGCGTGGAAGGCACCCGGTTTATTTTCCAGCCCGGCATCGAGCTGCCATTCCAGGGCAGTGCCTGGTTTCTTAAACCAGCAATCGAGTACAACCACACACAGTACAATGTGACTGATGGTGGCAGCACGAGAATAGACACCCCCGATCGAAATCTGCCGATTACCTCGATCGACAGCGGCCTGTTCTTTGAACGCAGCAAGTCGAACAAACTGATACTGACCCTCGAACCCAGGCTGTTTTACCTGTATATACCCTATGAGGATCAGAGCGACCTGCCAATTTTTGACACCAGCGTGCCTGATTTCACCCTGTCACAAATGTTCAGGAAGAATCGATTCAATGGTGGAGACCGCATAGGTGATACTAACCAGGTGACCGCCGCACTTCGGTCCCGAATCATCAATCCCGCCACTGGCTATGAATACATGCGCGCCAGCATTGGCCAGATTTATTATTTTGATGACCGCAGGGTAACACCAGACGACATCCCGGAAACCAGCAAGTCATCAGACATAATTGCCGAAATAAGCGGAACATTGTCAAACTGGAGCGCTAAAGCCGGCGCGCAATGGGATATTGAACGACATAACACTGCAAAAAGTAATGCATCGATACACTACAAGTCGGACAAAAATACTCTTTTTAATCTTGGCTATAGCAGAAGACGCGAAACCCCTGAAAATGCCGAAGCCCTTGAACAAACGGATGTTTCACTTGTCGCACCTGCAGGTAAAAATTTTACCGCTATTGGCCGCTGGAACTATTCACTTGAACAGGGACGTGACCTGGAAACAATAGCCGGTCTTTCATACGATAGCTGCTGCTGGTCTACGATCATTGCGCTTCAGCGCACTCTTGTCTCATCAAGCAGTATTGATGAGGATTATGACAATACGATACTTTTCCAGCTTGTGTTAAAAGGCCTGGGTAGTGTTTCAGGTGACAGCGCTGTCGAGAGATTAAAACAATCGATACTTGGGTATCAGGACGAATATTAAGAATTTCAATTATGATGCACAGCCATTTTTCAATATTACAGATCAGATTATTATTCATTTTCATTCTGACAAGTTTAGTGTTTAACAGCAGCGCCTATGCGCTTGCCCCCCTGGACAGCATTGCCGTTGTGGTTAATGAAGATGTCATTACCAGCAACGAGCTGGCGGACAAGGTCAGATACTATGAGAAGCAGATACAATTGAGCAGCGGCTCGGTATCAGACATGGACAGCCTGAAAAAACAGGTGCTGGAACGCATGATACGCGACAAAGTCCAGCTGCAACAAGCAGCACAATTCGGCATTCAGATTGATGATATAAGCCTTAATCGCATGATCGATGCCATGGCGAAGAAAAACAACATGTCACTCAACCAACTGCGTGCAACCCTTGAACAGGAAGGCATTGATTTTGGTGATTTTCGCAGTCAAACACGTGATGAGTTAATCATTCAGGAACTGCAAAAACGCATGGTGGCAGACAAGGTCAATGTTACTCCACAGGAAATAAAACAGTTCCTGGACAGCAGTATGCAGCAAGACAAAAGTGGAACCGAGTTCCACCTGCTTCATATATTGATTGCCACACCTGAAGACGCCAGTCCGGATGACATCCAGCATGCTCAGAAAAAAGCGGGAAATATTTACCAGCAATTACTTCAGGGCGCTGATTTCAAACAGCTTGCGATACGCGAGTCAAACGGCAGTAATGCGCTTAATGGCGGCGACCTTGGCACAAGAAAAGCCAATGAGCTGCCTGAATTATTTTTACAGGCAATTGAGGGACTGCAACAGGGAGAAGTCAGCAATCCTGTTCGCAGTGCCAGCGGATTTCATATATTAAAGCTGGCCAGCTCGAGCAGCAATGCTGAAATGGTTACGCAAACCCATGCACGCCACATACTGATAAGGACCAGCGCGGATATAAGTGATGATAAAGCGCGGGACAGCCTGCTGGACATCAAAAAACGCATCGAACAGGGCGAAGACTTTGCAGATCTTGCCAACGAATATTCAGAAGACCCCGGCTCAAAGATTAAAGGCGGCGATCTCGGCTGGGCCAACCCGGGAACTTTCGTACCTGCATTCGAACGCGTAATGGCATCGCTTGCAGACGGAGAAATATCGGAGCCATTTAAAAGCCAGTTCGGCTGGCACATAATGCAGGTGCTCGAGCGACGCGAGATGGACATGGCTAAAACAGTTATGGAAGCCAAGGCGATGCAGGCCATCCGCACACGTAAAATCGATGAGGAACTGCGCTTATGGTTGCGCAGAATTCGGGACGAAGCCTATGTTGAATATGTCGACGCCAGCTTGAAACCCGATCAAGAATAATAACAACAAAGCAGAATGCAACATCGTGCAAAGAAGCGCTTTGGCCAGAACTTCCTGGTTGACACCAATGTTATCGATAAAATAATTCACAGCATCAATCCGCAGCCAGAAGACCACATCATCGAAATCGGCCCCGGCCTTGGCGCCTTGACCCGGCCATTATTAAAAACATTAAACCGGCTTGACGCTATCGAACTGGACCGGGATGTAATACCTCAACTTAAAACTCTTGAGGGCAGCGAAAAACTCCATATACATAATATTGACGTGCTCGCTTTTGACTTCACCGAGTTTAAACGTTCCAATTTTGAACACGGAAAGTTGCGAATAACAGGCAACCTTCCATACAATATTTCGACCGCAGTATTATTTCATTTAGTCAGTCATAGAAACTGCATTCATGATCTTCACTTCATGCTGCAAAAGGAAGTTGTTGAACGCATCGCTGCCACTACCGGATCGAGCGACTACGGCAGACTGTCTGTCATGATGCAGCTGTATTTCAGGATAAGCCCGTTATTTACCGTTGCGCCACAATGCTTCAGACCGGTACCCAGGGTTCAATCCGCCATCGTCAGGATGGTCCCCAGAACCTCGCTGGCGATCACTAATGATGAGCACGATGCTTTCGCGGCACTGGTCAGACAGGCCTTCTCCCAGCGCCGCAAGACATTAAAAAACACACTGAGAGGCCTTTGCGATTCAGGCCAGATAGATGCGGCCGGCATTGATCCCGGCAAAAGACCGCAGGAACTGGGGGTAGAAGACTATATCAGCCTGTTTCGGCAGCTACATTAGAAATCCGCCGGTGTCGCTGCTCAGCTAATTTAGCTACTTCTGCCACAGATGATATAATCTATTTCTTGCTGGAGGAACACGATCATGTCTGACAATACCTACGATATAAGTATCGATGTGCAACCGGCCTACATCGCAGAACAGTCTGACCCAAATAGTAATCACTATGTGTTCTCATATACGGTTACTATCAAAAACAACGGCAACATTCCTGCAAAGTTACTCACGCGCCACTGGATCATCACCGATGGCGATGGAGAAGTTCAGGAGGTTAAAGGTGAAGGCGTTGTTGGAGAAACACCGTACCTCAAACCCGGTGAAGGTTTCTGCTATACATCCGGCACCATGATGAGAACACCAATCGGCACCATGCATGGCAGTTACCAGATGATTGCGGATGATGGTGTCAACTTTGATGCTGAAATCCCTTCATTCAGCCTCAACGTACCAAATATGCTCCACTAGCCCGCATATTGCACGAAGCCGCATGGCGCTCAAGCACAGTTACAGCGTATTGGCACCTCTGTATGACGCAGCAGTAAGGGGACCGCTTGATCAAGTGCGTCGAAAAAGCCTGGCGCGCCTGAAGGATATACAGGACAAGGATATTCTTATCAATGGCATTGGCACAGGCCTTGATCTTGAATACCTGCCTGATGGAGCCCGCTATACAGGATCAGATATCACACCGTTAATGTTGAGACGTGCTGAAAAGCGTGCAAATCAATCAGCTATAGATATCAGGCTGATATGTGCAGACAGCCAGAACCTGCCATTTGAAAAAGAATCTTTCGATGTCATCATCATGCACCTGATACTGGCCGTTGTGCCAGACCCTGAACGTGCCCTGCAGGAAGCCGATAGAGTATTGAAAAAAAACGGCAATATCTACATTCTTGATAAATTTCTCAAACCCGGCCAGCTTGCACCTGTCAGGCGTAGTTTGAATACCGTTCTTCGTCATATAGCAACGCGTACAGATGTTGTATTCGAAGATGTGCTCTTGCGCTGTACACACCTGCATCTGGTTCACGACGAGCCGGCACTTGCAGGTGGCTGGTTCAGACTGATAGAGTTGACCAAAAGATCCTGACGAACAGGAAAGGGGGGGTCATGTGGCAATCTATGCCATAGGTGACATCCAGGGATGTTATGACGAATTAATACAGCTTCTGGGAAAAATTAACTATAAAGATGACAAGGACCAGTTATGGTTTACCGGTGATCTTGTTAATCGCGGTCCAAAATCACTCCAGACCCTGCGCATGATTCGGGCGATGGGCGCGAATGCAACTGTCGTGCTCGGGAATCACGATTTGCACCTTCTCGCCACCGCCTATGACCACCTCAAACCGGGCAGAAAAGACACGCTTGACGATATCCTGGAAGCTCCGGACAGAGAAGAGCTGCTTGAATGGCTGCGATTCAGACCATTGATGCATGCCGATAATGAGCTCGGGCTGGTAATGGTGCATGCCGGCCTGCACCCTGACTGGTCAATAGATAAAGCCCTGTCATTGGCGCACGAGGTCGAGTCCATTCTACGAAGCGATAAGCATATTTCTTTCTACAAGCACATGTATGGCGATAAACCGCGCACATGGTCGAATGATCTGAACAGCTGGCCCCGCCTGCGATTTATTACCAATATTTTTACACGCATGCGTTATTGCGATAAGGCAGGCAGGATGAGTATGAATCCCAAGGGCGCCCCGGGGACACAACCCGAAGGACTGCACCCCTGGTTTGATATTAAAACCCGCCGCAGTAAGGACAACCAGGTCATATTTGGCCACTGGTCGACACTGGCACTGCTGAATAGCTATCCTTACAAGAATGTGTATCCGCTTGATACAGGCTGCTTGTGGGGAGGGAGGCTCACGGCGTTGCGAATCGACAAAAAGCCGTTTACCCGCATAAGCATCGATTGCCCCGAATCACAAAAACCAAAGGTAAAAACCTAGGCGCAAAAAAAGGCAAGCAATGGAGCCTATTGCTTGCCTTTAACAAAATGAATCTGAGGATAATGATTCAGTTATTGTGACTGGCCCTTTCGGGGATAGTTCAAAGTTTCTTCAAATTATTTCCGCGCGTAGGTAACAAAGCGGTAAGCACTGGAATTTTTCTCATCCGCGCTATGCTCTTCACTGGCGATTATATTCCATTGCTCAAGATCAAAATCCGGAAACCAGGCATCACCCTTAAAGCTGTTCTCCACATAAGTGAGGTAAAGCCGATCCGCTCTGGGCAAGGTGAGCTCATAGATGGTGCTGCCGCCGATAATCATGACTTCATCCTCTGCGGAGACATAATCCAGGGCCTGCTCCAGCGTATTTACCGTCAACACACCCTCGGCATTAAAGCCCGACGAGCGGGTCAATACGATATTGGTACGCCCCGGCAACGCTCGGCCGATGGACTCATAGGTTTTACGCCCCATAATAATCGGCTTGCCCATGGTCACCTGCTTGAAATGCGCAAGATCAGCCGGCAAGTGCCAGGGCAACTGGTTCTTGTTGCCAATCAGTCGGTTACGGTCCATCGCCGCAATAATCGAAACGAGCATTAATCGTATAACCTCGTCACAGAGAAGGGTTGTTTATTAGCCGCAAAACACGCAAAAAACGCGAAAATAGAGATATTGATTTTAACCATTTGCGCCCTTTGCGTTGTTCGCGGCAAAAATGCCTTTATATCAATTAAACAGCGACGGCGGCTTTGATGTGCGGATGGGCCTCGTAGCCGACCAGTTCGAAATCCTCGAATTTGAAATCAAAAATGGATTTGACCTCGGGATTGATTTTCATCACCGGCAATGGATAGGGCTTTCTGGATAACTGCTCATCCGCCTGTTCAAGATGGTTGGTATACAAATGTGCGTCACCCAGGGTATGCACGAAATCGCCTGGCGCCAGATCACATACCTGGGCGATCATCATCGTCAGCAATGCATAGGATGCGATATTGAAGGGCACACCGAGGAAAATATCTGCACTACGCTGGTACAGCTGGCAGGACAGCCTGCCGTCAGCGACGTAGAACTGAAACATCATGTGGCAGGGCGGCAGGGCCATGTTGTCGATCTCGCTCACGTTCCAGGCGCTGACAATAATGCGCCTTGAGTCCGGTGTGTTCCTGATCTGCTCGATGACCTGGGATATCTGGTCGATATGCCTGCCACCAGCCGCCGGCCAGGAACGCCACTGGTAGCCATACACCGGTCCCAGGTTGCCCTCTTCGTCGGCCCATTCATTCCAGATGCGCACGCCATTGTCCTGCAGATATTTGACATTGGTATCACCGCTGAGGAACCACAACAGCTCATGAATGATGGATTTCAGATGACATTTCTTGGTGGTGACCAGCGGGAAACCTTCGCTCAGGTCAAAGCGCATTTGATGCCCAAAAACGGACAGTGTGCCCGTGCCGGTCCGGTCTCCTTTTTCATTGCCATAGTCACGCACGTGACGCATCAGATCGAGATACTGTTTCATGAATGATAACTAAATTGGTTAAAACTTATTTTGCCACAGAGCTCACAGAGAACTCAGAGTAATATTTATTTAGGCTTAGCTTTTGCTTTTGCCCTTCCTCGCCCCTAGCCCCTCGTCCCTTGCCCCTCGCCCTTCGTCCCTCGCCCCTGTTCTAAAAGCGAGCCAATATAACAGCACCCCAACCAGGATCATAGGCAGTGAGAGTAACTGCCCCATGGTCATCCAGTCAAAAGCGATAAAGCCGAGATGCGCGTCCGGGGTGCGGAAGAATTCCGTGGTGAAGCGGAAGCAGCCGTAGCACATCATGAAAACACCGGAGACCGCCATCACCGGGCGCGGTTTTGATGAGTACCACCACAGAATCAGAAAGAACAGCAGGCCTTCAGTCAATGCCTGGTATAACTGTGACGGGTGTCGTGGCAGCTGGTCGACAAAAGGAAACACCATCGCCCAGGGCAGATCAGGGTCCGCCACCCTGCCGACAAGCTCGCCGTTGATGAAGTTGCCGATACGACCGGCACCCAGGCCTATTGGCACCCACGGCGCTATAAAGTCAGTTACTTCAAAGAAGGGTCTTCCATTAGTGCGCGCATAGATCAACATCGCAAGAAAAACCCCCAGCATGCCGCCGTGGAATGACATACCTCCCTTCCAGATATAGAAAATTGACAGCGGGTTGTCGATGAAAGCATCCCAGCCGTAAAACAGGGTATAGCCCAGGCGACCACCGAGAATCACTCCCAGCGCACCAAAGAAAATCACATCCTCGACCTGCCTGCGCGTCCAGTCCAGGTCCACACGTTTCGTGCGCTGAATGCCGTATATCCAGGCGCCAATAAAACCCATCAGGTACATCAGGCCATACCAGTGGACTTTTAACGGGCCGATAGAAAAAGCGAGGGGATCAATATTCGGGTATGTCAACATGGGAGTGGATGTTACCAAATTCGAGCTGTTATGAAACGGTGGATATCACACGCGGCCAGCTTATTTGTCAGTACAATCGAGATTGGCTATATAGAAAAGACTATAGATATTTACTCTCGCAGAGGCGCAGAGAACGCAAAGGTAGATGAATATAACGATACGTCTTTGCAAAAAACACATGTCACCTCTGCGCTCTCTGCGCCTCTGCGCCTCTGCGAGAAAAAAGGATGTTAAGGCTGGTTCATCGGCCAAGCGACAACATGCAGCAACTGGTCGAGCAAATCCTGACTACTACAGATAAATACAGCTTACTTGCTTTAGTTCAATGCAAGTTCTGTTCATTTACATTAAAATCGCCATCTGTATATAACAAGTTACTGAAATTAAAGGTTTTTTTATTTTATAGCCATGAATCCGCCCAGCAACAGCCGCTTATCAGAGACAGCCGTCATCGGCCCGGGCATTCGCTGGCTGCTGGGCGTGGTTTTCACCCTGTTTGCCTTGATCGTGGTCAACTCGATCTACCTCAGCAGCATTACTGCAGTGGAATACTACAGCGGGCTGATTTACCAGGATTACTTCTACCTGTTGATGTTCCTGCTGCACCTGTTGCTCGGCCTGCTGCTGGTGCTGCCGTTTTGCGTATTTGCAGTCCTGCATGCCCGACGCGCCATTCGACGTGACAATCGCTACGCGATACGCGCCGGTATCGCCCTGTTTGTCAGCGGGCTGCTGCTACTCGTATCCGGCATTGTACTGACAAGGTTTGGTTTTTTTGAAATCAATGATCCGCGTATTCGCGAGCCGCTCTACTGGCTGCATGTCATTTTACCGTTCGTGATCGTGTGGTTGTTTGTGCTGCACCGGCTTGCCGGACGCCCGATTCGCTACCATCTGGCTTATCGCTGGCTGGCGCTCGCCGCTGGTTTTGCAGCCATCATGCTGGTGGTACATATGCTGACACAGGAAGATGCCGGCATCGCGCAGTCACATGATTTCTCTCCATCCAGGTTCAAGATCGCCGGCAAAGAACTGATACCCGCCGAACACCTGATGACGGATGAGGAATGCAAGCAATGCCACGGCGATATTTTCCGCAGCTGGGAACAGAGCATGCACCGCCACAGCTCGTTTACCAACCCGGCCTACCGCTTCAGTGTCGAGGAGACACGCAAAGTTGTCACACTGCGTGACGGCAGTCCCGCAGTATCCCGTTTCTGCGCCGGCTGTCATGATACCGTACCGCTGCTGAGTGGTCGTTTCGAACAGCTAGATTTCGATCCCGATACCGACCCGACAGCAATGGCCGGCCTTACCTGCACCTCCTGTCACGCCATCACGGCCCTGAACAGCACAACCGGTAATAGCGATTTCACCATTACCGATCCCGCAAGGTACCCGTTCGCAATGAGTAATTCAAAACTGCTGAAAGCGATCAATCATCAGCTAATCAAGGCAAAACCGGCATTTCACAAAAAAACCCTGTTAAAACCCGTGCATAAGACCGCGGAATTCTGCTCCGGTTGTCACAAGACCAACCTGCCTTACGAGGTAAACCATTACAAATGGCTGCGAGCGCAGAATCACTATGACAGTTTCCTGCAAAGCGGCGTCTCCGGTCACCGCGTCGACAGTTTCTATTACCCGCCTAAAGCTGTTGAAAAATGCGCGGTATGCCATATGCCACTGGAGCCATCGGACGACCCTGCTGCACGCGATTTTGATGGCTCAGGGAAGCTGACAGTGCACAGCCACCTTTTCCCCGGGGCAAATACAGCCATACCGGCAATGCTTGGTCTTGCTGACGAGGTTATTGATGCTCACCAGCAACAACTGAGCAATGTCACACGGGTGGATATCTTCGGCCTCAAAGAAGAAGGCTCGGTTGATGGCAAGCTGCACGCACCGCTGGGAACCGCTGTGCCGGAGCTGAAACCCGGAAGCAGCTACCTGATCGAAAGCGTGATTCGCACACTGGGTGTCGGCCATCACCTCACGCAGGGCACATCAGATTCGAATCAATTGTGGCTGGACATTGCCGTATACGATGGTGATCGCCTGATTGGCCGTAGCGGCGGTATGGATGCTGAAGGCCGGGTGGACCCATGGTCCTATTTCGTCAATGCCTATGTGCTTGACCGCGAGGGACAGCGTATTAACCGTCGCAATGGTCAGGATATCTTCGTGCCCCTGTATGACCATCAGATTCCGCCCGGGGCAGCCGATGTTGTTCATTACCGGATCACTTTACCGGACAACATCAAGGGCCCGGTCAGCATTGAAGCCAGGCTGAAATACCGTAAATTCGATACTGAATACCTGCGACATATTCAGGGTGACAAATTTAACGGTAACAGGCTGCCGGTAACGATCATGTCGAGTGACCGTATCGTGTTACCTGTCGAAAACGGTTTGGCTGTCGATACAGATACAGGCAGCACGATACCAGAGTGGGAGCTCTGGAACGACTACGGTATCGGCCTGCTGCGTGAAGGAAACAGCGGCTCCAGCAAGGGTGAGTTAAGACAGGCCGAACAGGTTTTTAAACGGGTCGAAGCGATAAACCCGGGGCATGGCGCCCTCAACCTGGCGCGTGTCTATTTCAAGGAGGGCCGACTGGATGAGGCATCTGCCGCTATTCACCGCGCATCGCAAGCCGCCCCCCCGGCGCCGCCATGGACTCTTGCCTGGTTCAGCGCACGTATCGACCACGAAAACGGCCATCTCGACAACGCCATTGAGAGTCTTGAACGCATTCATAATAACCAGTTTGAAACAGCAGCAGCCAGGGGCTTCGACTTTTCCTATGACACCAACTTGCTGAACGAGCTGGGCAGAATCAATTTTGAACGGGCCCGCATGGAACGCGGCAAAAAACGACGCCAGCAACGCGAGGAATTTTTGCAAACATCACGCCTGTGGCTTACCCGGGCATTGAAAATTGATCCGGAAAACCTGCCTGCACATTATAATCTTGCGCTGGTCTATGCCGAACTGGGCAAGCCGGAACAGGCCAACCATCATCGCCAACAACACGATCTTTTTCGCCCTGACGATCATGCAATAGAAATTGCAGTAACGCGCCATCGACAGAACAATCCTGCTGCTGACCATGCTGCCGCCGCATTTGTTATCTACGAGCTGAATCGGCCACAGGCGTATGGCATCGATCACACCCTGTCGCTGCCGGCACCGACTTCAGCATTATTAAATAAAGAAGAGTTAACCAGTCCATGAGTAATAATACACACAGCGGCGAAGCCGTCATACGCAAAGCGTTCTATCGCTCATTACTAACAATAGTAATTGCGATAGTTGCCGGTTATGCCATCTATTATTTCACTCACCAGGCACCCGAACCGGAACCTGTTAAACAACAGGCGGTTAAAGGGCCGGTGATAACACAACAAGCATCCATCAAAATCCCAGAAGTCCGTTTCACGGATATTACGCGTGACGCCGGCATTGATTTCGTGCATACCAATGGCGCTTACGGTGATCGTCTACTGCCGGAAACCATGGGCGGCGGTGGCGGCTTCATCGATTATGATAACGATGGCGACCAGGACATCATCCTGATCAATGCAGGCTACTGGCCCGATAAACAGCAAAACGACAATCCGACATCCCGCCTTTACAACAATGATGGCAGCGGACATTTCTCAGACGTAACGAGTTCGGCCGGCCTGGCGATAAACAGTTACGGCATGGGTGTTGCGGTTGGCGATTATGACAACGATGGCTGGGACGATGTATATATCACAACGCTGAACAAAAACTACCTGCTGCATAACGAACAGGGAAAATTCGTTGATGTTAGTGCAAGTTCAGGCACAGCCGGCTTTGAACAAGACTGGGGTACAGCCGCCGTGTTTTTTGATTTTGATAATGATTCGGACCTCGATCTGTTTGTCGCCAATTACGTTGAATGGACAGCCGCAATCAATCTGGAAATAGACTTTCGTGTAACCGGCATTGGCAAATCATACAGCACACCTACACATTATGCGGGCGCACACTCTCGCCTGTACCGCAACGAAGGTGATGGACATTTTACCGATATATCACTGGAATCCGGTGTTCATATTGCAGGTAAAGCACTTTCAGCCACTGCGGTCGATTATGATCACGACGGCTTGCTCGATTTATTCGTAGCCAACGATACCGTTCAGAACTTTCTGTATCAAAATAAAGGCAATGGCCAGTTCGAAGAAGTGGGTGCCCTCGAGGGTATAGCGTTCAACCAGAAAGGCAAGGCAACGGGCGCCATGGGGATTGATGCGGCATGGTATCGCAATGACGATGAGCTTGGCATTGTTATCGGCAACTTTGCCAATGAAATGAGTTCGCTTTTTGTAACCGCCGACGGACAAACACCGTTCGCAGATGAAGCTTTGCTTGAAGGCCTGGGTGCGGATTCAAGGCGGGCCCTGACCTTCGGCCTGTTCTTTTTTGATTACGACCTCGATGGCAGGCTCGATCTGCTGCAAGCAAACGGTCACCTGGAAAATGAAATCAACAAGGTACAACCCAGTCAACACTATGAACAACCGGTACAGCTGTACTGGAACTGCGATAGTAATGAGGACACCGCTGTTAACAGCGGTTGCAGCAACCGCCTCATCCTCGTCGATAACACCGGAGATCTCGGCACGCCCGTGGTTGGACGTGGCGCCAGTTATGCCGATATTGATAATGATGGTGACCTCGATGTAATGATCACCCAACCCGGCCGCGAAACAAAACTGTTCCGCAATGATCAGCAGACCGGACATCATTGGCTGCGGGTCAAACTGACCGGCACATTAGATAACCGTAATGCAATCGGCGCTATTATCGAACTCACCGCTAACGGTATAACCCAGCGTCGACTGGTCACGTCAGGCCGCAGCTTTTTGTCACAGCTTGAATTCCCCGTTACATTCGGCCTCGGCACGGCAAACAGTATCGATAGCCTGGTAATTACCTGGCCAGGAGGGCAGAAACAGCCAGTCATCATCGATTCCGTAAACAGGCAAATAACCATTACTCAAACATCGATTTAAGCCCATGCGATCCAAGCTATCAATACTTCTTACTCAATTTTTATTCGTATTCAGTTGCCAGACCTACGCTGACAACCTTGATAGCCTGCCTCCACATTGGCAGCAACAACTCGATACTGTGATACAGGTCGATATCTCGCCGCTGAAACCCGCCGAGCAGAAAGCCATCGGGCAAGCAAGGGCAAAGGTCGATGCGCTGCTGTTGTCTGTAAAGACTGATACAAAACAGCTTGCTAGAGAGTACGGCAAGCTCGGTAACCAGTATTTGACGCACGGCCTCTATACCAGTGCCGATGCGTGCTACAACAATGCCATACAACTGGCGCCCGGGCATTTTCCCTGGGCGTACTACTCCGCATACCTGGCCCAGGAAGACGGCAACATGCAGGCAGCCTTATCACGCCTCGAGCAAGCTTCGGAACTTGATCCCGAGTATCTGCCTGCCGTATACAGACTGGCGCAAGTTAACCTCGACCTGAACCAGCTCGATGAAGCATACGCACTGTTTAATGCACTATTAAGCGAAACAGAATTTGAAGCGGCTGCGCAAAATGGTCTTGGCCAGGTATATCTATTGAAACAGGAATACACTCGCGCCGTTGAACACTTTACCCGGGCATTAGAGCTGGCACCAGAAGCAACCAGCATCCATTACCCGCTTGCGCTGTCATTACGCGCCGCCGGTGAAAAACAGCTGGCGAAACAGCATTTACAGCAGTTTGGAAAGCATGAACTTGTCATCAGGGACCCTCTTATCGATGCACTTGAAGCATTAAAGGACCCGGCCAGTCGACATTTCGTCGCCGCAATGTCCGCCGTTCTGAAGAAAGAATACGGCAGTGCCATTACCGAATTTGAGCATGGACTTCAATATGAGCCAAATAACACCGCAGCCAGAACCAGCTATGCTCGTGTTTTATTCCTGAACAATGACAAGGAAAAGTCGCGCGATCAACTCAAACAGGTTATTGCACAGAAACCTGACACAACGCTTGCACTGTTTCTGCTTGCATTACTCTATGACGAATCAAACGAAAATGAGGAAGCCGCCAAATTATACAGGCGCGTGATCAAGCTGGATCCCGTACATGAAGGCGCCCATTTTTATCTTGGCAACCACTATATGCACAATAAGGATTACAGGAATGCCAGTAAGCACTATGAAACAGTGATTATAATCAACGAAAGAAATATACCAGCCCATATATTCAACCTCGTAGCCAGGATGGGAAGTGGCGCTTCTGATAAAGAACTATTTACTTTATCTCAACAAATTACAGACAGAATACCAAACATGTTTACTATTAAACGCATACAGATCTTGTTGCTAGCGCTCAGTAATAACAAGGATGTACGCAATAGCGTACTGGCAAAAAACATGGCTGAACAAATGTACAACCTGGGTCAACACCCAATAAACCTGGAACTACTAGCGCTAACAACTGCGTCCGCAGGTGACTTTGATCTGGCAATGGAACAGATGCGTAAGGCTATTAGCGCTGAACAGCAGTATAAAAAAGGCCGCAGTATCAAACGTATGCAAAATAATTTATCGCTGCTGCAGGAGCAGCAATTGCCCAGTCTCAAATGGGACGAAGAAATAGCACACATGCAGCCACCACCAACGCATGCACTTGCTACATTTCGGGATTACCCGGACGCCAATCCGATATAGATTTACTTGTAGTAGATTGAACGCAATCTGACGACTTTAAATGTTAGTTTCTATATAGCCAGACAGTCAAAAAAAATAAACAGCATTTCACCACAGAGTCACAGAGGGCACAGAGAAAAGCATTGTTTTGTTAACTACGCCACAGGCGCAGTTAACAAGGTAAAGCTCTGTGCCCTCTGTGACTCTGTGGTGAATAGTTTTTGAAACGGGTGTTTTCCTCGTAACTCGCCCCTCGTTACTCGTACCTGCTTTAAAATAAACAAGCCCCTGTCTTTCGACAGGGGCTTGTTTATTTTAAAGCCTGGCGGTGTCCTCTCAATACGCCCCATCCGTGGGGCTCTCCCTTCGGGCTCCCCTGTTACAAAATACTCTTTTGTATCAGGGTCATGCAGATTTGCTCCTGGCAAATCTGTCACTACGTTCGAGTAGGACGCATACCTGAAAAATAAAAAAGCCCCTGTCTTTCGACAGGGGCTTGTTTATTTTAAAGCCTGGCGGTGTCCTACTCTCACATGGGGGTGAGCATGGACCGTTAGTCCTGAATGGACTAACGCAGCCATAGCGAACGCGAAGCAGCGCAGACTGCTGAGCTGACGTACCGCTTCGCGGTCTCCCCATATAAAAAAAGTCTCGTACCCTTTCGGATACGAGACTTTCGAATTAAAGCCTGGCGGTGTCCTACTCTCACATGGGGAGACCCCACACTACCATCGGCGCTGAGCGGTTTCACTTCTGAGTTCGAGATGGGATCAGGTGGTACCCACTTGCTATTGCCGCCAGGCAAACCGGTTTTCCCGTTACAGATTTTGCGTTGAGCATCAATTACTGATGCTGTATCGCCGTGGTGTAACACTCAGAACCGATATTCTGTTCCGAATCTGTAACGGGATAAAAAAAGGAAAGCCAAGTTCATTCAAGTGTTAAGTCACTACATGTAACTCCCAAACGACATGCTTGGGGTTATATGGTCAAGTCGCACGGTCAATTAGTACTGGTTAGCTTCACCCATTACTGGGCTTCAACATCCAGCCTATCAACGTCGTAGTCTTCGACGGACCTTCAGGGACCTCAAGGGTCCAGTGAGACTTCATCTCGGGGCCTGCTTCCCGCTTAGATGCTTTCAGCGGTTATCAGTTCCGTACTTAGCTACCCGGCAATGCCACTGGCGTGACAACCGGAACACCAGAGGTACGTCCACTCCGGTCCTCTCGTAC
>Ga0316193_10000906_pt1 | contig 19213 bp, 13 predicted proteins | sample MerIslsedime2_MG_FD_207735 | JGI IMG/M metagenome (GOLD analysis project Ga0316193, IMG submission 207735) | Coastal sediment microbial communities from Maine, United States - Merrow Island sediment 2 | ecosystem: Environmental > Aquatic > Marine > Coastal > Sediment | place: USA: Maine... | reverse complement strand
AGCAACTCCTGCAGCAATAAGCACATTAATAACTACAACAATTTCAATAGCAATAGTGGCTGGAAAAATGGCGGACATAACTTATCTCGATAGCAGCAGACATGCAGGTAAAACGGCATTGCCGGCAGGGCGGCTGAGCACCATCCACTGTCTGATGATCCCGCTTAAGGGGGACATTTTATTGCTCCCCAATGCCGCGATTGCCGAAGTGCTCACCTATAAAAACATAACCATGATGGCCGATAGTCCGCCCTGGTTGCTGGGCCAGCTGAATTGGCGTGAGCAGGTGGTACCGGTGGTGTTGTATGAGGCCGCAATAGGTAAGGAAACTGGCGTCAAATTAAACAAGGCCTCACGGGTGGCGATATTGAATACCCTGAATGGCAACGATGCCCTCCCGCATATCGGCCTGTTGACGCAAGGGATTCCGCACCTGCAGGTGGTGCACCCGCAAGCGGTGACACCGGGGGAACCATCGGATAATAACGGGCTGATCAGCGAACATGTCCTGGTCAATGGGATTGCGGCCGTGATCCCCGATATGGATGCACTCGAGGAGCGGGTGCTGTCGGCTATTTCAAATCACCCCAACTGATCTGCAGCGCGGCCAGGGCGGCAACCACGGCCGTCTCGGTGCGGAGGATACGTGGCCCAAGCTGTACAGCCTGGAAACCGTTTTCCAGCGCCGTTGTTATCTCCGTATCATTGAGCCCGCCTTCCGGGCCAATCAATAAAGTCACCGCCTGTCCCGGCTGGATAATACTGGCCAGGGTCAAGTCTGCGCTCGGCTCCAGCACGAGACGGGTTTCAGTGTTAACACGATTGAGCCAGGTATCCACATCAACGGGCTGATGCAATCCTGGCAGCACGTTGCGACCACATTGCTCACAGGCACTGATCATAATGCCTTGCCAGTGCTGGAGGCGCTTATGCTGGCGTTGTGTATCGAGCTTCACCATGGTGTATTGGGTAAACAATGGGGTGATTTCATTTACACCCAGTTCAACCGCCTTTTGTATGGCATAGTCCATACGCTCGCCCTTGGAGATACCGAGGCCGAGATGAATAGAGAGCGGTGATTCGCTCTCCTGCTCCAGAGGTTTATTGATCTCAACGGCCGCGGCCCTTTTATCGGCGATGAGTAAGCTGGCCTGCCAGCATGCACCTTCACCATCAAAGATGACAAGCGGCTGCCCCGCTTGCATACGCAGCACCTGGACGATATGTTTGCTGGCGCGTTGATCCAGCTCAAGGGTCTCACCAAGGCGCGGTTTTAGCTGTTGATATAGCCGGGGGATACGCATCGCTTCAGTCTTTCACTGCGATATTGATACCATCGATGGCGGTTTGCACCATAAACTCGATTTGTTCCCGGGTGATGATATAGGGCGGCATAAAGTAGATGACATTGCCCAGCGGGCGTAATAACACGCCTTGTTGCAAGCCGTGTTGATAAACCCTGAGCCCACGCCGTTCCTGCCACGCAAAGGGGGTCTTGGTTTTTTTGTCTTTTACCATCTCGATGGCGAGGATCATGCCGGTTTGTCGCACATCGCTTATGTGTGGATGATCAAGCAGGGGTTTGCAAACTTGAGCCAGGTGTTGTGCAAGTTGGACATTTTTTTGCAGGACATCATCTTGCTGGAAGATTTCCAATGTCGCCAGGGCGGCACTGCAGGCTAATGGATTGCCGGTATAACTGTGTGAATGCAGAAAGGCGGTTTGTTTCTCATAGTCATCGTAGAAGGCATCATAGATAGTATTTGTCGTGAGCGTAACCGACAAGGGCAAGTAGCCGCCTGTCAGCCCTTTGGAGAGACACATGAAGTCGGGGGTGATATCGGCCTGTTCACAGGCGAACAGTGTCCCTGTGCGCCCAAAGCCTACGGCGATTTCATCGGCAATCAGATGAACCTTATAGTGATCACAGGCTTCACGTAATAATGAAAGATACCCTGCATCATACATGCGCATATTGCCGGCACACTGCACCAGTGGTTCGACGATGACGGCGCAAATTTCCTCATGCTGTTGTTGCAGGGTTTGCTCCATATGAGAAAACATCTGTCTGGCATGCTCAGCAGAGCTAACACCGGCAGCGCTTTGATAGGCATCGGGCGAGGGAACGGTTATGGTTTGCATGAGCAGGGGTGCATAGGTTTTTTTATACAGCTCAACATCACCAACCGACAGGGCCCCCAATGTTTCACCATGATAACTATTACTCAGGGTGACAAATTTTGTTTTTGAAGATTTGCCGATATTCTGCCAATAGTGAAAACTCATCTTGAGTGCGACCTCAACCGCGGATGAGCCATTGTCGGCATAAAAACAACGCTCAAGCCCATTGGGGGTCAGCTGCACAAGCTGTTCCGAGAGATTGACAATCGGCTCATGGCTGAACCCGGCCAGGATCACATGCTCCAGTTCGTCCAGTTGGTTTCGTATAGCGGCATTGATTTTAGGGTTACAGTGGCCAAAAAGATTGACCCACCAGGAGCTAATCGCATCCAGATATTGCTTGCCCTCATAGTCTTCCAGATAGACCCCGCGGCCCCGGCGGATGGGAATGGGCGGTAACCACTCGTGGTCTTTCATCTGGGTGCAGGGATGCCACAGGACGCTTTGGTCTCGTTGCGATATGTTTTTATTATTCAAGTGCTTAAGCATATTAATGGGGATAACTGTGAGTGGATTCAGGGCTGATTTTAACCCGAAAACGGTGTCAAAAGGGAGCTTAAAACCTCGAATAAACCTAAAGTCCTGGCGGGATAAACCGAATAAACAGAGAGTCGTGGGTGAGAATATATCATGTTAAAGAAAATCAAATTACAAGCGAGTGAACTGGTTGTCGATGAGCCACTGGCCTGGTCGATCTATGATATCGAGGGCAAGCTGTTATTAAGTGCAGGGCAAATCATATCTTCAAAGGAGAAGCTGGATTCCCTTTGTCAGCATGAGTTGTTCCGTCATGAGACCGCTGGTGATACGCGGACCTCTCTTAGCCCTTTCGAGCAATTGGATGGGTTTGCTGTGGAGTTGGGCAGGGCCTTTGACGAACTGGAAGCGGGTAATCCGGATGCAAAAGAGAGGCTGGAACATATTGCAACGGGGTTGGCCGCATTATGCGATGCGGAGCCCGATGCCTTACTGGGTGCCGTGCATGTCCCGAATGAAATGACCGCCTCCCTTTTTCAACCGTTGCAGTGCGCAATTCTCTGTGACTTGATGATCCGGCATAAGGATGTGACCCGAGATGCAAGGGTCTCGACGGTTGGTGCGGCATTGACGAGTAATATTGCACTACGTGGTTTTTATGAGCAGCTGCAAAAGCAGGATACCCCCATATCCGCGACACAGCGACGGCTCATTGCACAACACCCGAAAAAAAGTACGATGCTGGTCAGTGAAGTTGGCATTAAAGATGCAAACTGGTTAAAGGTGATCTTGCATCATCATGAGCTCAGTGATGGCAGTGGTTATCCTGCTAACCTGAAAGGTGAGCAAATTGTCTTGGGCGCAAAGGCGCTGGCCATTGCGGAACGATATAGCATCATGCTATCGAAAAATAGAAAAAATGAGCAGCTCTCGATAAATGATGCCTTGAAAACCTTTTTTGTTGAAGAGGGTAAAAAGTACGACAACAATCTTTCGCTACAGCTTGTTTTGGCTTTGACTGTTTTCCCGCCAGGTAGTTTTGTCAGGCTGGCCAATGGTGAAACGGCCGTGGTGATTAGACGGGTATTTGAAGAACCGATGAAACCACAGGTGAAGAGTATTACGGATGCGGAAGGTCATTTACTGGAAGAGTACATTGAGCGGGATTCCGGTGACGATGAATATGAGATTAAGGGAGTTTGCCGATTTGAAAATACAGCATCACTTGATTTGAATAAGTTGTGGGGTTTTTAAACGAGGACATAAAGTTTATTTAACACGATTACTTTCTTTTGTAAGTCTCGTTAGTCGTGTAAGGACAAAACCCGGTATTAAAATTAGTTGTGAACAAAGAACCGCAACAAACCCAGATAGAATTAGAAAAAATCGACTTTGTGTATAGCGGTCTTTTTGTCGGCCTGATTTTCCACGTTCTCGTGGCTGGTGGCCTGGTTGTGGTCTTGTATGATGTGTCCGGTCTGCGCCCATCATTAACCTGGTATGTGATATTTCTTTGTATCGCCATCATGCGATTAATGTTGCTCTTTTTCTATAAAAGGGCAAAAGAGGTGAGCTCCAATTACAAGACATGGCGGCTTCTTTACATTGTCGGCGCAGTATTAACGGGATTGGCCTGGGGTGGTGGTGGTGTGTTTCTGTTCCCGGAAGAGGCCATTGCGCAACAGATCTTCCTCGGCTTTATTATTGGCGGCATGGTGATGGGGGCTGTGCCGTTTCTTGCTCCCTTGTATCCGTCCTATTTGCTGTTCAATCTGACGGCGGAGCTGCCGTATATTTTTTATCTGTTTACCTATACGGATAAGCTGCACATTGTCCTTGCGATATCACATGCCCTTTTTGGTATCTCGATGTTGATGGCGGCGAGGTCAACCCAAAGGAGCTTTTTACAACACCTGATGCTGCGTCTGATTAACCAGGATCTTGCCAAACAACTTAATAATACAAACAGGGAGCTGGAGAAAAAGATCGAATTAAAGGACAGGGTGGAACGGGATTTGCGGGAAAACGAATTCCGCTTCAAGGCCCTGGCCGATGCCACCCATGATGGGGTGATTATACATAAGGAGAGTATGGTCATCGATGTCAATAAGGCCATGGCGGACATGCTGGGGTATACAGAAAGTGACCTGCTCGGTATGCGCTTACCGGAACTTACCGCCGCCGAGTGTTATGAGGATGTTGTGCAAAGGTTGAGGCACCCCGGTGATGAACCGTTTGAGACCATCGGCCTGCGTAAAGATGGAACGACCTTTAGAGCCGAGTTAAGGGCGGGGGATGTTTTATATCATGGTGAGCGGGTGCGCATTGTCTCTGTTCGTGATATTAGTCGGCAGAAACAGATCGAAGCGGATCTTTTACACGCCAAACATGCAGCGGAAGAGGCTGATCGCCTGAAAAGTGAATTTATCGCCTCTGTCAGCCACGAGTTAAGAACACCATTAAACGGCATTATCGGTTTTATGGAAATTCTTAGGGGGACGGAGTTAAGCGATGAACAACGCCAGTATTTACAGCTGGGTGGAAAATCGGCGGATCAACTCTTGCTGCTGATTAATGATCTGCTTGATTTATCAAGAATTGAGTCAGGCTATTTCGAATATGTTTTGCAAGCCACCGACTTAAACAAAACCCTGCATGAAGTAATCCAGATTATGTCTGTAAATGCAAGAGGGCATCACAACCAATTGCATTTGCAGTTATCCGATGATTTGCCGGCATGGATTAGCATAGACCCGAAGCGAATGAAACAGGTGCTGATTAATCTGGTCGGCAATGCGATCAAATTTACTGAAGCGGGTCATGTTACTGTCACGGTTACGGCCAGTCCGGCTGAGGGTGAGAAGGTTCTATTACGTTTTGAGGTCAAGGATGAGGGCATAGGTATTCCGGAAGACAAACAAAGGCTTATTTTCCGGCGTTTTACCCAGGTTGATGCCGGTATCACACGCCGTTATGGCGGCACCGGACTGGGTCTCGCCATCAGCCAGGAATTGGTACATAAAATGGGTGGCGAGATTGGTGTGCACAGTATATTAGGCGAAGGGGCAACATTCTGGTTTACCTTACCCTGTGAAGTTATTTCACCTCCGCAGCAGATCGGCCAGATGGATGAAGGTATACATGATACTGAACCCGGTAAAGGGCTGAATGTACTGGTTGTGGAAGATGAACAGACCAACCGCATCATTGCCCGGACGTTACTGGAGACACTAGGTTGTCGGGTGGCCTTGGCAGAAAATGGACGGCAGGCCGTTGAGCAAGATGAAACGTATGACTTGATCTTTATGGACATGCAGATGCCGGTCCTGGATGGCCTGGCGGCAACCGCCTTGTTACGGGAGAAGGGGGTTACTGTCCCCATCATCGCCATGACCGCCAATGCCCAGCAGTGTGATCGTGAACGTTGTCACGCGGCCGGTATGAGCGATCATCTGAGTAAACCCATTAGCCGTGAGGGGTTGAGGGCACTGTTGTCGCAATGGGGGCAACAGCGCAACTAGATTTGTTTACAGCGCAAGCGCTTGCCAGATTTGTAAAGTCGGTTCTGTCTGGTTCATGGTATAGAAATGCAAACCAGGTGCACCGACTTCCAGCAATTGATGGCATAGTTCGGTCGTGACATCCAGTCCAAAGGCACGTAAGGAGGCGACGTCATCGCCATAGGCTTCCAGCCGTTTACGTATCCAGCGCGGGATTTCGGCACCACACATGTCAGAAAAACGCGCCAGGTTTTTATAATTGGTGATGGGCATAATGCCGGGGACGATAGGAATATTTACCCCCGCATCCTCACAGTCTTCGACAAAGTGGATGTAGGCGTCGATATTATAAAAGTATTGTGTCAGTGCACTATTTGCACCCGCATCGACCTTGCGCTTGAAGTTGAGTAGATCCGTTTGCGCATCTTTCGCCTGGGGATGGAACTCCGGGTAGGCCGCGACTTCAATATGAAAGTGATCACCGGTTTCCGCACGGATAAATTCCACCAGTTCATTAGCATAGCGAAATTCCCCTGCCTCCTGCATACCGGAGGGCATATCACCCCGCAGGGCAACAATACGTTTGATACCATTGTCCTGGTAGCTATTGAGTATTTTACGAATACTGTCTTTTGTCGACCCTATACAAGAGAGGTGTGGTGCAGCGGCATTACCCGATTGCTGTATTTCGACCACAGTATTGAAGGTACCTTGCTGGGTACTGCCACCGGCACCGAAGGTGACGGAAAAAAACAGCGGCTTGAGCCGGGCCAGTTCTTCACGTACGCCGCGCAGCTTCTGTACCCCTTCCTCTGTTTTTGGCGGAAAAAATTCAAAACTGAAGGTTTGTGGAAATTGTTTTTGTGATTCCATGATTATAGATACAAGTTACAAGGTAAAAGATACAAGGAACAAAGTACAAGGAAAAGATACAAGGGTGCAATGCCCTTGTATCTTTTATCTTTTCCCGATTATCTTAATAACGATAATGCTCGGGTTTGTACGGTCCCGCAACCGGTACCCCGATGTAGTCGGCCTGTTCCTGGCTCAGCGGTGTCAGGTGGGCGCCGATCTTCTTCAGATGCAGACGGGCCACCTTCTCATCGAGGATCTTCGGCAGGATGTAGACCTTGTTTTTGTACTGGTCGCCCTTGGTGAAGAACTCGAGCTGTGCCATCACCTGGTTGGTGAAGGAGGCGGACATGACAAAGCTCGGATGACCGGTGGCACAACCGAGATTCACCAGGCGGCCCTTGGCGAGGATGATGATCTTTTTGCCGTCCGGGAAGATCACGTGATCGACCTGGGGTTTGATTTCATCCCACTCATATTTTTCCAGTGAGGCGATATCGATCTCGGAATCGAAGTGGCCGATGTTACACACAATGGCCTCGTCTTTCATCGCCGCCATATGGTCATGGTTGATCACATTGACATTACCCGTGGTGGTGACGAAGATGTCGCCCAGTTTGCAGGCGTCGTTCATATCAACCACGCGATAGCCTTCCATGGCCGCCTGCAGGGAACAAATGGGATCAATTTCAGTGACCCAAACGGTGGCACCCATACCACGGAAGGCCTGGGCACAACCCTTGCCGACATCGCCGTAACCCAGCACAACGCAGATCTTGCCGGCGATCATCACGTCGGTGGCGCGCTTGATACTGTCGATGAGCGATTCACGGCAGCCGTACAGGTTATCGAACTTGGATTTGGTGGCCGAGTCATTCACATTCATGGCCGGGAACAGTAACTCACCCTTTTCCATCATCTGGTACAGGCGGTGCACACCGGTGGTGGTTTCTTCGGTCACCCCCTTCACGCTTTGTGCGATCTTGCTCCATTTGTCCTTGCTCTGCTCGAGGCTCGCATTCAGCACATCGACGATGACCTTCCATTCTTCACTTTCTCCAGCCTTGAATTCCGGGCGGGTGCCGGCCTTTTCATGTTCTGCACCCTTATGCACCAGCAAGGTGGCGTCACCACCATCATCGAGGATCATATTGGGTAGCTGACCATCGGGCCAGGTGAGCATTTTCTCGGTACACCACCAGTACTCTTCCAGGGTTTCACCCTTCCAGGCATAGACCGGGGTGCCGCCAGCCGCGATGGCGGCAGCAGCATGGTCCTGGGTGGAGAAGATGTTACAGGAGGCCCAGCGCACGTCTGCACCGAGGGCCTTGAGGGTTTCAATCAACACCGCGGTCTGGATGGTCATGTGCAGACTGCCTGAGATGCGGGCCCCTTTTAAGGGTTGTTCTTTGCCGAATTCTTCACGCAAGGCCATCAAGCCGGGCATTTCTGTCTCGGCAATGGCGATTTCTTTCCGGCCCCAATCGGCCAGGGAGATATCGGCAACCTTGTAGTCGGTGAAGGAGGGGTTAGGAACAGCGTTCATAGTCGTATTCTCCGTACTTTGAACGAGCGCCGTTGTTCCAAAAAGCCGTCTATTTCTGAGCCTGACAGAATCTAATCTGCTGCAGCGCCCCTCAGAAACACGGCGATGTTAAAGCGGGCACGCAACAGCTTGTTGCTGCCCCTGGATTCAGTAGATCCCCGTTTGGGTTTAATGAGTGAAAGATAATGGGCTGAACTTAAATGTCAACACTGTTATCAGGCTGTTGCTGCCTTGGCTTCAACACCGGCGGCATTGGCCAGCGCCTCGGCCTTGTCGGTTTTCTCCCAGGAGAATTCCTCCTCGGTACGGCCAAAGTGGCCATAGGCGGCAGTCGGTCGATAGATAGGCCGTAACAGGTCGAGCATTTTCACCAGGCCACTGGCCCGCAGGTCAAAGTGTTCACGCACCAACTCAACAATACGGCTATCGGTAATCTTGCCGGTACCAAAGGTCTGTACGCTGATCGAGGTCGGTTCGGCCACACCAATGGCGTAGGAGATCTGAATTTCACAGCGGTCCGCCAGACCCGCGGCAACGAGATTCTTCGCCACATAACGACCGGCATAGGCGGCGGAGCGATCCACCTTGGAGGGGTCCTTGCCGGAGAAGGCGCCACCACCATGGCGGGCCATGCCGCCGTAGGTATCAACGATGATCTTGCGACCGGTCAGGCCACAATCACCCACAGGACCACCAACCACAAAACGGCCGGTGGGGTTAATAAAGTACTTGGTGTCTTTGCTGATCCACTCTTTCGGCAGGGTTGGAATGATGATCTCATCCATGACCGCGTCTTGCAGTGTGGTCTGGTTGATCTCCGGGTTGTGTTGGGTCGACAGCACCACGGCATCGATACCCACCGGGACATCATTTTCGTATACGAAGGTGACCTGGCTTTTCGCGTCCGGGCGCAACCAGGGCAGGCTGCCGTTTTTACGCACCTCGGCCTGACGCTTCACCAGGCGATGGGCATAGGTGATGGGGGCCGGCATGAGGACGTCGGTTTCATTGCTGGCATAACCGAACATGAGGCCCTGGTCACCGGCACCTTGTTCGTGGTCCGAGGTTTCATCCACGCCCATGGCGATGTCCGCGGACTGTTTATCGATGGCGACCAGCACCGCACAGCTGGCATAGTCAAAACCCATCTCAGAGCTGTTATAACCGATCTCCTTGATCGCTTCACGCGCGACTGTGGGCATATCCACCATGGCCGAGGTGGTTATTTCACCAGAGAGCACGACCATGCCGGTATTAATCATGGTTTCACAGGCCACCCGAGCCTTGGGGTCCTGTGCCAGGATGGCATCCAAAACAGAGTCGGAGATCTGATCGGCAATCTTGTCAGGATGCCCTTCGGAAACGGATTCAGAAGTAAATAAGTGACGTTCGGCCATTGAATTCCCTATTATTTGCTGTGATTTAAAGTGTATTTTAGTTCTCTGAGCGAGGAATTCTAGCCTGTTTTACATGATTTAACCATGTCTGTGCTATCAAGACGGCTTAATAAACGGATTATAATCGCATTTTTTATTGTCCATGATTGACTTGGTTTATTAATTAGTACGATAGATATCACAGGTGCTTTAGTCATGTCCTCATGTACCGTTATACTTTCGCTCTGCGTATAATCCGATGAAGAATTAATCGAACCCCCTGGAGGTCAGTATGGTTAGCCTGGAAACACCGGTATGTGAATTTGGTCTGCCGGCTATCGATTTTAAACTGCCGGGTGTGGATGGTCGGAACTGGACCTTGCAGGATTGCATGGGGGAACGGGGTTTGTTGCTGATGTTTATCTGTAATCATTGCCCCTACGTCCAGGCCGTGCGTGAACGGCTGGTCCGTGATGCACGCGAATTGCTCGATTATGGCATCAAGAGTGTTGCCATCATGTCGAACGACTCATCTCTATATTATGAAGACTCGTTTGAAAATATGAAAAGGGTTGCCGAGGAATTTGCCTTTCCCTTCCCCTATCTTTTCGACGAGAGTCAGGCGGTGGCCAAGGCCTACGGTGCAGTATGTACCCCCGACTTCTTCGGCTATAACGCCGCTGGCCAGTTGCAATACCGTGGCCGGCTCGATGCCAGCCGTAAGGAGACTGCGCCGGCCGATGCACGTCGTGATCTGTTTGAGGCGATGGTCGAGGTGGCGCAAACCGGCCAGGGACCAAGGGAACAGGTCCCCGGTATGGGCTGTTCCATCAAGTGGAAATAGATGGCCTGAGGTCTTCATCCCCCTTTTTTGGTGATAAAAAATCTTTATCTTTTTAATAACTTAGCTTATCGCTAAGAGATTCTATTCACACTCTGCTATTGCCCCCGACAGGTAAAAAATGTGAGAATTGCCCGCTCACTGTCTGAGGGGCATCTGATCAGGCGGCCAGATCCCGAGAATTGAGTGCGATACAGAATAATTTTTGTGCATTTGGACAGGGAAAATTTTTAATTCCAGGGTGTGTTTAATCTCAGTATTGTACTGGGTTTACAGGACACGATTTCTAATCGCACCATGATGAATACGGGTGCGTAGCTAACTATCTTGGTTTGGAGCCACTAGCTATGTCAACGACAGAAGAAGATTTATCAAAATTAAAACAGGAGAGTGCAATGCCATCTCGCAAAGAACTCGCGAATGCCGTCCGTGCCTTGAGTATGGATGCCGTACAGAAGGCCAAATCAGGACATCCGGGTGCCCCTATGGGTATGGCGGACATCGCCGAGGTCCTCTGGAATGATTTTCTGAAACACAATCCGGCCAATCCGAAGTGGTATGACCGTGACCGTTTTGTCCTTTCGAATGGCCATGGCTCCATGCTGATCTACTCCCTGCTGCACCTGAGTGGCTATGAGCTGCCCATGAGTGAACTGCAAAACTTCCGTCAGCTGCACTCCAAGACCCCGGGTCATCCGGAATATGGCTATACCCCGGGTGTGGAAACCACCACGGGTCCGCTGGGCCAGGGCATTACCAATGCCGTGGGTATGGCGATTGCGGAACGGGCCCTGGCCGGTCAGTTTAACCGCGACGGCCACCACATCGTGGATCACTACACCTATGCCTTCATGGGTGACGGCTGCATGATGGAAGGGATCTCGCACGAATCCTGCGCCTTCGCCGGTACCCTGGGCCTGGGCAAATTGATTGCCTTCTGGGATGACAACGGTATCTCCATCGATGGCCACGTCGAAGGCTGGTTCACCGATGATACACCGAAGCGTTTTGAGGCCTATGGCTGGCATGTCATTCGTGATGTCGATGGTCACGACGCCGATGCCATTAGCAAGGCGGTGCATGAAGCCAAGTCTGTGAATGACAAACCGAGCCTGATTTGTACCAAGACCGTGATCGGTTACGGTGCCCCGAACCTGTGTGGTAGCCACGACTGTCATGGTGCGCCGCTGGGTGACGATGAAATCAAGGCCACGCGTGAAAATATCGGCTGGAAGCACGATCCCTTTGTGATCCCGGATGAGATCTATGCCGGTTGGAACGCAAAGGATAAGGGTGCCCAGGCTGAGTCCGCATGGATAGCCAAATTTGCCGCCTACAAGGCCGCCTTTCCTGAGCTGGCCGCCGAATTCGAACGTCGCATGCAGGGTGAATTACCGGCCAACTGGGCAGATGTCACTGCCGCCTACATCAAGGACACCAACGATGCGGCGGCCAGCCCGGCGACGCGTCAGGCCTCGCAGAAGTCCATCGAAGCCTATGCCAAGGCCCTGCCTGAATTCCTCGGTGGTTCGGCCGACCTGACGCCCTCCAACCTGACCTCCTGGTCCGGTTCGAAGATGATCAGCAACACCGTGTCGGACGGAAACTACATCTCTTACGGTGTGCGTGAATTTGGTATGTCCGCCATTTTGAATGGTATTACCCTGCACGGTGGTTTCATTCCCTTTGGTGGTACCTTCCTGATGTTCTCGGAATACGCCCGCAACGCCCTGCGTATGGCGGCGCTGATGAAGATTCAGAGCATTTTTGTCTATACCCACGACTCCATCGGTCTGGGTGAAGATGGCCCGACGCACCAGCCGGTGGAGCAGATCGCCACCCTGCGCATGATTCCAAATATGTCGCTGTGGCGTCCCTGTGATGCGGTGGAAACCGCCGTGGCCTGGAAGGCGGCGGTCGAGAAGAAGACGGGCCCCAGTTGCCTGATCTTCAGCCGTCAGGGCCTGCCTCATCAGCCCCGCAGCGACGCGCAGATTGCCGATATCGCCAAGGGGGGGTATGTGCTGAAGGATTGTGACGCTACACCCGATGCCATCATCCTGGCCACCGGTTCTGAGATTGGCCTGGCAGTGGCGGCGGCGGACAAGCTGAGCCAGAACATTCGTGTGGTGTCCATGCCCTCGGTGGATGCCTTCGAGGCGCAGGATGAGGCCTATCGCAGTGCAGTGCTGCCGAAGGGTATCCCAACCGTGGCGGTTGAAGCCGGCGTCACCGATGCCTGGTACAAGTACGCGGACAAGGTGATCGGCATGAGCAGCTTTGGTGAATCGGCTCCGGCGGGTGATCTGTTCAAGCACTTTGGCTTTACCGTTGAAAACGTGGTGAAGGCCGTTGACGAGGTTTTATAGGTTTTTTTAAAAAATATTTTTATAGGGAGAGAGACACATGGCAATTAAAGTTGGAATTAATGGTTTTGGCCGTATTGGCCGGATGGCATTTCGTGCAATCGCAAAGGATTTCAGTAGCGATATCGAAGTGGTCGGCATCAATGACCTGCTGGATGCAGACTACCTGGCCTACATGCTGAAGTATGACTCAGTGCACGGTAACTTCGATGGTGATATTGCGGTTGATGGCAACAACCTGATTGTGAACGGCAAGACCATCCGCCTGACCGCCGAACGTGACCCCGCCAACCTGAAATGGGGCGACATCGGCGCCGATATGGTGATCGAGTGTACCGGTTTCTTCCTCACTGAAGATACTTGTCAGAAGCACATCGATGCCGGTGCAAAGAAGGTTGTTCAATCGGCACCTTCCAAAGACGGCACACCGATGTTCGTTTACGGCGTTAACCACGAAACCTATGCCGGGCAGAAGATCGTTTCAGCCGCCTCTTGTACCACGAACTGTCTGGCACCGGTTGCCAAGGTTCTGAACGACAAGTGGGGCATCAAACGTGGTCTGATGACGACGGTCCATGCTGCAACTGCGACCCAAAAGACGGTTGATGGGCCTTCCATGAAAGACTGGCGCGGTGGTCGCGGTATCCTGGAAAACATCATCCCTTCCTCGACGGGTGCGGCCAAGGCCGTTGGCGTAGTCCTGCCTGAACTGAATGGCAAACTGACCGGCATGGCCTTCCGGGTACCGACTTCTGACGTCTCTGTGGTTGACCTCACGGTTGAGCTGAATACCGACGCCAGCTATGACGATATTTGTGACGCCATGAAGGCGGCTTCTGAATCCGGGGCCATGAGCGAAACACTGGGTTACACCGATGAGAAGGTGGTTTCCACCGATTTCCGCGGTTGTGGTAAATCTTCCATCTTCGACGCCGGAGCCGGTATCGCCCTGGATGGCACGTTTGTGAAGTTGGTTGCATGGTATGACAATGAGTACGGCTACACCTGCAATATGCTGCGCTTTGTCAAGCACGTCGCCGCAAACTAAAGTAAGAGGCCCTTTGCTTAGGGGGCAGTGTTGTAAAAGTTTTTTGGCCAAGGATGGCCTTATACTGCGAGTGCATGCACGAGCAGTGAGCTCTGCACACAAATCTCTCGCTTAGTTGTAAGTGATACGCAGGGCGGATAATGTCCGCCCTGCATCTTTAAATAAAAAATCATTCGCCAAGCTACCTGTTTAGGTTTGGCCAATCATTTTTAAAAAATAAAATCTCAGGAGTTGTTTCATGTCTTTTATCAAGCTGACTGATCTTGATCTGGCCGGCAAGCGCGTGCTGATCCGTGCCGACCTCAATGTTCCCGTTAAAGATGGCAAGGTAACATCCGATGCCCGTATCACGGCCTCCATGCCGACGATTGCTCACTGCATGAAGGCCGGCGCCTCGGTCATGGTGATGTCGCATCGTGGCCGCCCTGAAGAAGGCAAGGTGGATGAAGAAAACTCCATGCAGCCGATTGCCGAAGACATGTCGGCCAAGTTGGGCACGGAAGTGAAACTGGTGAAAGACTATCTGAATAAGGCACCAGGTGTTGCTGCCGGTGAAGTGGTCCTGCTGGAAAACGTCCGTTTCAATGCCGGAGAAGGGAAAGACGATGAGGCACTGGCGAAGAAATATGCTGCCTTGTGTGATGTCTTCGTCATGGATGCCTTTGGTACGGCCCACCGGGCCCAGGCCTCCACGCATGGGGCAGGCAAGTTTGCCCCGATAGCCTGTGCCGGTCTGTTGCTCGCCGATGAACTGGACAATCTGGCCAAGGCGCTGGCTAAACCGGCCCGACCGATGGTCGCCATCGTCGGTGGCTCCAAGGTTTCCACCAAGCTGACGGTGCTGGAGGCCCTGTCTGAAAAGGTCGACCAGCTGGTGGTCGGTGGGGGTATCGCCAATACCTTTCTCAAGGCCATGGGCCACAACGTGGGCAAGTCCCTGTGTGAAGCTGACCTGGTGGATACCGCCAAGGCCCTGATCGAGAAAATGAAGGCCCGCGGCGCCAGTATTCCCATCGCAGTGGATGTGGTTTGCGGCAAGAAGTTTGATGAAAACGAACCTGCCGTGCTGAAGAATGCCGATGAAGTGGAAGACGACGACATGATCTTCGACATCGGTCCCAAATCGGCCCAGGAACTGGCCGACATCATCTCCAAGGCCGGTACCATTGTCTGGAATGGCCCGGTGGGTGTGTTTGAGTTCGACCAGTTTGGTGGGGGCACCAAGACCGTTTCCATGGCCATCGCCAACGCCAAGGGCTTCAGCCTGGCCGGTGGGGGTGACACCATCGCGGCCATTCAGAAATATGACATCTATGACAAGGTTTCCTATATCTCCACCGCTGGAGGCGCATTCCTGGAATACCTGGAAGGCAAGACCCTGCCCGCCGTTGCCATGTTAGAGGAAAGGGCCAAGTAACAGGTAATTGGTCGCTGCTGACTGGGAATTTCAAGTTTGTAACCTTTTAACCAACTGGCAGGGCTATAATAGCCCCAGCTATCAATAACCAGGGCCTGGAAACTTTATTTATGTTAAGACGAACCAAGATTGTCGCCACACTCGGACCGGCGACCGCTGATCCGAAAATGCTGGATAAGATCATCGAAGCCGGTGTCGATGTTGTCCGGATTAACTTTTCACATGGTACCTCGGAAGAACACATCGAACGCGCCGAACGCCTGCGTAACCGTGCACGGGCCCATGGACGCCAGATCGGTGTCTTGTGCGACTTGCAAGGTCCCAAGATCCGCATTCAAAAATTCAAGCACGGTAAGGTGCTGCTGGAAGAAGGTGCCACCTTCACCCTGGATACCGAACTGGATCCAAACGGCGGTAATATCGATCGTGTTGGGGTGGTCTATAAACAGCTGCCGCAGGATTTAACGCGCGGCGATACCCTGTTGCTGGACGATGGCCGTATTGTGCTGTGGGTCAACGAGGTGACGGACACCGAGGTGATCTGCCGCGTGGTATCGGGTGGTGAACTGTCTGATCGCAAGGGCATCAACAAACAAGGTGGTGGCCTGTCGGCACCGGTCCTGACCGATAAGGATCGGGAAGATATCAAGGCCGCAGCCGCCATGCAGGCCGATTACCTGGCGGTTTCCTTCGTCCGTTCTGCCGCCGATGTGAATGAGACACGCCAATTGTTGCGCGATGCCGGAGGACACGGTGATATTGTGTCCAAGATTGAACGGGCCGAATCCCTGGACGTGATCGAAGAGATCATCGAGGCCTCCGATGTGATCATGATTGCGCGTGGAGACCTGGGTGTGGAGATCGGTGATGCCAGCCTGCCACCGGTGCAAAAACACCTGATCCAGTTGGGCCGCAAGATGAACAAGGTGGTGATTACGGCAACGCAGATGATGGAGTCCATGATCCACAGTCATATCCCGACCCGTGCCGAGGTTTTCGATGTCGCCAATGCCGTGCTGGATGGCACTGATGCCGTGATGCTCTCTGCCGAAACGGCCACCGGGAAATATCCGGACAAGGTCATTGCGGCGATGGATAGAATCTGTCTTGAGGCAGAGAAACAACGGATCACCACCCATTCTGATCACCGTATTGATACCGTGTTTGGGCGTATCGATGAGGCCATTGCCATGGCCGCCGTGTATACGGCCAATCATCTGGGAGTGAAGGCGATTGCGGCCCTGACCGAGTCCGGTTCGACGACTTTGTGGATGTCCCGTATCTCTTCCGGGATACCCATCTATGCCTTGACGAGTCATGTGGAGACGCGTAGAAAGGTGACTTTGTACCGGGGGGTCTACCCCGTGAGTTTCGAGCCGACCACCGGTAAGGAGCATAGTGAAATCAACCGGGAGGCGGTAGATGAATTGCTTCGTCGTGGCGCGGTTCGCGACGGTGATCTGGTTATCCTGACCAAGGGCGACTTGATGGGCGAGATGGGTGGTACCAATGCCATGAAGATCGTTCGTGTCGGTGATTTAGCGGGTAACCAGCAATAACGATTTGCAAGACTGAAATTAAATATAGATAACCAAGGAGATCCAAAATGGCCCTGATTACCTTACGAGAACTGCTGGATTATGCCGCCGAAAATGGCTTTGGCATGCCGGCCTTCAATGTCAACAACATGGAACAAGTGCATGCCATCATGCAGGCTGCCGATGAAACCAATAGTCCGGTTATCATGCAGGGATCTGCCGGTGCCCGTTCCTATGCCGGCGAGCCCTTCCTGCGTCATCTGATCATCGCGGCCCAGGAAATGTATCCCCATATCCCCATTTGTATGCACCAGGACCACGGTTCTGCGCCTGGTGTTTGTCTGCGTTCCATCCAGTCCGGTTTCACTTCCGTGATGATGGATGGCTCACTCATGGAAGACATGAAGACGCCGGCCTCTTTCGAATACAACGTCAATGTGACCAAGACCGTGGTTGAGATGGCCCACTCCGGTGGTGTCTCCGTGGAAGGTGAACTGGGTTGCCTGGGTTCACTGGAAACCGGTGAAATGGGTGAAGAAGACGGTCACGGTGCCGAAGGCAAGCTGGACCTGGACATGTTGCTGACCGGTGTCGAGGAAGCGGCTGACTTTGTGGCCCAGACCGGCGTGGATGCCCTGGCGATCGCCATCGGTACCTCTCATGGCGCCTACAAGTTCACCAAGGAGCCGACTGGCGACATCCTGCGTATCGACCGCATCAAGGACATCCACAACCGCATCCCCAATACCCACCTGGTCATGCACGGTTCTTCTTCAGTACCACAGGACTGGCTGGAAATCATCAACAACTACGGTGGTGACATGGGTCAGACCTATGGTGTGCCGGTGGAAGAAATTGTCGAAGGTATCAAGAACGGTGTGCGCAAGGTCAATATCGATACCGACCTGCGTATGGCCTCGACCGGTGCCGTCCGCAAGCACCTGCAGGACAACCCAGCCAACTTCGACCCACGTAAATTCCTGAAGGAATCGACCAAGGGTATGAAGGAAATCTGTAAGGCCCGTTACGAAGCCTTTGGTTGTGCCGGCCATGCGAGCAAGATCAAGCCGCTTAGCCTGGAGCAAATGGTCAAGCGTTACGCCTCTGGCGAACTGGATCAGAAGATCACCAAGGCGGCTTAAGCTCTACCGTATCGTAACACCAAAAAAGCGGGGCTCAGCCCCGCTTTTTTTATGGCATTTTTTGTTAAAGTGTTGTTTTAGAAATAATTATCCATTGTACGAGGCGATCTTTTTACACTCAGCACTTTTTTCTGATTAAAGTCGTATTTTAGCCAGACGATAAGGCTTGGAAGGGCATGGAAAAAAACCATGCTTGCCACCAACGAGGCGTCTGGTATGCAGCACAACAAACCTGTTTCTCGAGTTTCCAGGCTAGGCAATAATGCATTAAAGCACTATGTCTACTGTATCTTTATTGCCGTCTTGCTGTTAAGCCTGCTTTATGCGCATCCGGCATCGGCCTTAAATTCAGGTATGATTGCTTCTACCAGTGTTAACCAGCCAAGCCGTATTTCCGTATTGGGCCTGAAGAGACAAGCGACAATTCGCCAGCTTATCGAGGCTATTGGGGCGTTTGCCAATGAAGAATATGGCCTGGCGAAGCGATTGTTTGTCCCCCTCGCCCAGCAAGGTGTTGGTGAGGCACAGTTTTATCTTGGCCTGATGCATGACTCGGGTCTGGGTGTGGAAAAGGATGTGGTGCAGGCATTCGGGTATTACCAGGCGGCGGCAAAAGGGGGGCACCCCGGGGCGCAGCATAATCTTGCCGTGGCCTATGCCTCTGGTGAGGGCGTGGCGGTCGATCCTGAGCAGGCCTTGCACTGGTGGCGCACTGCAGCAAGGCAGGGCAATGCCGATGCGCAATATAATCTGGGCATCGTCTATGCCGTGGGTAAGTTGGGTGTTGCGCGGGATCACGGTCGGGCAAAAAAATGGTGGCGTAAGGCGGCCATCAGCGGTGATGCCATGGCACAATATAATTTGGGTATTCTCTACGTGAAGGGTGATGATACGGTGCGGAGCTACTGTGAAGCGGTGCGCTGGTGGGA
>Ga0316193_10000905_pt1 | contig 19214 bp, 12 predicted proteins | sample MerIslsedime2_MG_FD_207735 | JGI IMG/M metagenome (GOLD analysis project Ga0316193, IMG submission 207735) | Coastal sediment microbial communities from Maine, United States - Merrow Island sediment 2 | ecosystem: Environmental > Aquatic > Marine > Coastal > Sediment | place: USA: Maine... | reverse complement strand
CATGTAGGTACCGGCGAACTCCCTGAAGCGCAGCGCGATCTCAACCAGGTCACCACTGTCAGGTTGTGGGCCAAGACGATACACGTCCTTACGCGCCCACTTCTCATGCTCAGGCGGCGCGACACCATTACGGCGCAGGATAATACCTTCTTCGAAGTGAATGTGGATCGGATGGCTCCAGGTGCCGCTGTTGATCAACCGCCATACTTCCAGCCCGCCGGAGTTCTTCGAAGGCGCAGCCGTAATACGGCGTGGATCCATACCGAAGCCTTTACCACCGTCGGTTTCGATCACCCAGGGCTTGTCGTCCGTAGGCTGTCTTTCGAACTCGAACGAGCGGTGCAGCGCATTGGCCAATTCCGATTCGGTCGGTCTGCGCAGTGGAATCATGGTCTTCCCGCCTTCCACATACATAGCGGGATCCATACTCAGATCTTCGCCTTCGTAGTCGTGGACACGGAATTCCATGAACTTGCCGACAACCGGGTCGCCATTGGCCCAACGGTCAGGTGTGCCGTCGTTGTCATCGTCCACCGTGGTCGGTGCATAAGCGCCACTGACAATATCAGCAATCGGAATGACCTTATCTGTAGCCTGGCCATCTTTATGCTGCAACATGTTGACCATATAGAGCCGGGTACCCGGGGTAAAGCCGCTGAAGTCCACGACAATGTCGTAGCGCTCAGCAATACCCTGAGTGGGTAACTGACCGTTTTCGAAATAAACGGTGTGCTCCATGAGGTTACCGTCGTTGGCGACCAGGTAGAAAGGTACCGGGGTACCAGACTCGTCAACCAGCGCAACCTTGAAGTAGCGTGACACAGAACCGTTCAACAGACGGAAACGGTACTTACGTGCACGCACATCCAAATAAGGCTTGTACAGCCAGTTGACGGTCATGACGTCGCCGATGAAACCCTTGAGGTTGAAGGGGTTGAACCAGAGCTGACCCTCACTGTCCCAGGCCTTTTCAGCCAGAAGCAGGTTTACGTCGTAGTCGCGGTTACCCCAGTCCAGTGCCGAACCACTGGGCAGGCGCAGGTTGACACCGTCATCGATGGCTTCGTTACCACGATCAAGCGCACTGTAGTAGTTCATCATCGCGGCGTTGCCCTTATAGACATTCTGCGCCGTGAAATCTAGCATATGATCGTGGAACCAGTGCGTACTCATGGTCTCACGCCAGTCACCCGGGATCTTCTTTTTACCACCCGTTCCATCAGGTGTGGCTGCACGCTTATCCTTCTTGTCGGTATTAATTGAATCAGTACCAGCCAGGGTCATCGGCCAACGATAATCGTAGTACTGACCCGGGAAGAAGAAGCTATTGGCATAACCGTCACTTTCTGCCGGGTTGTGACCGTTGTGCTCGTGGGTGGAAATGGTATGCACGCCGAAGCCCCGGTTCTCCGCCACGTCGACAGGCAATGCATTATAGTGACGCATCAATACGGGCTCACCATAACGGACACTCAGGAGTTTGGGCGGCAAGGTACCGTCAAACGTCCACAGCGCCGTGTGATCCTGTATCGGCATATTCGGATGGAAGCGGATATCGATGCCTTCTGTTGTGCCTTCGAAACCCGGGACGCCTGTCGTGTTGTGGTAGAGCCCTTTTTTACCGAACTCGCCTTTTTTGTACGTGTGACCCTGATTGCTGTCACGGAAGCCGCCATTGGTGCGAGCCCCGGCCATCGCGGTCTGGAAGTAGATCTCAGGCTTGAACTCTTCCCAGCGCTGGTGAGACCAGCCCAAACCTGGCGGACGTCCCTCTGCCGGAGGATCATCCAGCTCACGACCCAGGTAATCCCCGATGACGTCTTGCCAGGGGTTCTGGTCCTCGGTGTTGGCAAACTTGGTGGGGTTAGGCCAGATACGCTGGGAGAGAAAGCCTTCAAGCATCCCGCCATCAGGTGCGCTCTGCGCATCTGCAGGTGCCGGCAGTTCCTTCCAGTGCTTTGGTTTCTCTTTCTTGAACTTCAGCTTCTCAGGACCAAATTCCTCAAAGCGCAACATCTGCTGGCTGAATGGCTGGGCGCCATATAGCGGGCTAGGAGGTCCGTTGGTCGGAACGTTGAATCTACCCTCGTCCCGTTGGTCTTCAGCCTGTAATACATTGTGTTCTGAGGCGTCTTCAGTATGCCCTGTTTTGCCACCCTCAAAAGTCCCCACATTCGCTTCCGGGAGGCCTTCGAGCAGATCACCATCAGTATCGATCACCAGATCGGTAAGCACCGAAGGATCATCGTCATGAGGATGCCCGCCATAGGCATTGCCGGCGACACAGCACACTGCCAGCAGTGCTGTCCCTGCGATTCGCCGAAACCGCAGGGTGGTGTCAAAAACACTTGGTCGAACTATTCTTGTCATTCATATACTCCAACTGTAATAGACTGCACATGGAAAAATATTGCAGGTCTCGTCGCAACAGCGGCTGCACCTGCCTTGAGAACATCGCGTCTTTCCGGTATGGGCCCTCCTCCTGGTTCAGATATATTCCAACGCATTAACGATTTGTTATGCATTGGCCCCAATACGAACGTGATCATTCGTCATAACGCCGCGCAGCTCTGTAACTATCCGCACACTTCAATTGGCAATATTTCGCAAAAAGTCAGATCAGCTGAGGCCACAGTAAGGACGTGATCAGAGAACCTTTGAGGTGTACAGATGGAAAGATTGCAGGCGTTGTCGCAAGCGCAGTTGCACCTGCCTTGCAGGCATGTCGTCCTTTACACATGGATCCCCCCGGATCAGACTTGGTTCATTCGCCCCAATACGAACGTGATCATTCGTCAAAATGACGCGCAGCTCTGTAACTATCCCCACACTTCAATTGGTAATATTTCACAAAAAGTCGGAACAGCTGAGGCCACAGTAAGGCCCTGGTCCGAGAACCTTTGAGGTGTACAGATGGAAAGATTGCAGGCGTTGTCGCAAGCGCAGTTGCACCTGCCTTACAGGCATGTCGTCCTTTACACATGGATCCCCCCGGATCAGACTTCAGTTTTCCATAACACTGTTAATCAAAACAAAACCACTAAATCGTGGTTAAGCATATGACAAGCAAAGGCACTGATCAAGAAATTTATTAGACTAAAGTCTAGGGGGTTTACTAGACTAAAGTACAGGTCGATTATGGAACCGCGCCATTTGGGTGACGACGGTTTAGTGCTCCGGTTTATTTTTTGCTTGCTTCGATGACGGCAGCAATAACGTAATCCTCAACCCCGCTGCCAGGCGCCCAGTCCTTGATGAATTCCCGCGACTCATCTTTGGGCTGGATACGGATGTCGGAAAATCCGGCTCCGGCCATTAGGGATTGCAGTTCATCGATCGTTGAAGCACCCGACACGCAGGCAGTATGCAGGTAAGGGTCATGCCGCAGGGTTTCGGGCAGGTCGATAGTGGCTACCACGTCGGAAATGGCAAGCCGACCACCGCTTTTCAGTACCCGGTATGCCTCCTGGAAAACCCGCGCCTTGTCCGGTGAGAGGTTGATGACACAATTGGAAATGATGACATCGACACAGTTGTCCGCAACCGGCAGGTATTCGATTTCCCCGAGCCGGAATTCCACGTTCCTGAATTGAGCTTTTTCAGCATTGTTACGCGCCTTGCTGAGCATGGCCGGCGTCATATCGATGCCGATAACACGGCCGCTTTCGCCGACTTCCTGTGCGGCCAGAAAAGCATCGAATCCCCCCCCACTGCCGAGGTCCAGGACCACTTCACCACCTTTGAGGCTGGCAATAGCACGCGGATTGCCGCACCCCAATCCCATATCGGCGCCTTGCGGTATCTTGTCGAGTTCCTCCCGGCTATAACCGAGCCGTGTCGATATCAAGGCATTGATCTGCACCTCGTCTGATACCCCGCAGCAGGAGCTGGCCTCGCCACAACAGCCGCCGTTGTCACTCGCCTCGGCGACCTCGCTGTAGGCCGAGCGCACACGCTGGCGGATTTCATCGGCTTTTGTCTGGTTCATTTCTTTCGATACTCCATTTAAATGCAAGCTCACTGCTGTCCCCTTAGCGCCTTCTCACTCCGGGAGAAAAGCGTTAGCTTTTCTGATCCCCTCACCCTAACCCTCTCCCGGGGGAGGGTGTTGTAAAAGTTTGTGCCCCCTTCTCCCTCCGGGAGAAGGCTGGGATGAGGGGATATAAAAATAAAATCGTTAGCTTTTCTGATCCCCTCACCCTAACCCTCTCCCGGGGGGGAGAGGGGACTTTTACAACACCCTCCGGAGGGAGAGGATATTTTAACAACACTCTCTTCCCGGAGAGGGGACTCTAACAACACCCTCCTCCGCGAGAAGGCGCTAACGGGACAGCAGTGTCATGAGTCAGTAAATTTGCCGACATAAGCTTGCGGGACCGCCGGCGGCACGAGCCCAGGGAGGTGCGAAGGTAGCGCAATGCAGGAGCAATTGCCAGGAGACGCGGCCGTCGAGCGTACAGGGATGCATTTACAGCGTGTCCCGTAAGTTTATGTCGGCAAATTTACGCATGCCTGCGGCGCAATCGCCCACAGTTGTACGCCAGCGTCTGAGATCTTCGAGTCTGTCGAGATCCCATAGGGTGTCGAGTTCCGAGTACGGCAGTTTCAAGGCCTGCAGGCGCGCACGGGTCAGCTGCAGCACCCGGTCACTGCTCCAGGGGATATCCGTAAACAGGAGTTCATCGCAACTGCGCGCACCTATCAGCACATAGCCGCCGTCTTCCGCGGGACCCAGCACCACAGCGCTGCCGGCATCAAGCTGCTGACAGGCCCGTTGCAGGTATGCTGCGGTCATCACCGGACAGTCCGTGCCGATCAACAGGGCAAAATCGCCTGTGCGCAGTGCGGCTTGTATCGCATTGCACATACGCCGCCCAAGATCAGCACCCTCTTGAAGTCTTACTTCAACCGGCTGTCGCTCGGCCAGCGACAGAAAAAACGGGGGGCAGGTCGGCGAGGCGATGTGTAATTCAACCGGAGCCAGTCGTGCCCGTACCGCCATGCCGAGCGTATCACGCAGCAGCTGTTCGTACAGTGTCGCCGCCGCCTGCTCGCCGATTCCTGCGGCCAGGCGGGTTTTTACCTCACCGGGCACGGGCGCCTTGGCGAACAGCAGAATCCGGCCGTTCGGATAGTGGTAGTCAGGCTGTGCGCTCATAATGCATCGCCAGGCGTGCCGGCGGAACACCCAGGAAATAGGCCAGTCGCAGAACCCACATCAACGCAACTGTCGGAAAAATCCCCTTCTGCTCCCAGCGCCGGCTTGACACTGTCAGAGTGTCCCGCAAACACACCGGCCACTGCCGGCTTTTCAGCCGCCTGCTCAGGTCGATGTCTTCCATCAGCGGCAACGCTGCAAAGCCGCCGACGCTTTCGAACAGTTCGCGGCTAACGAAAATGCCCTGATCCCCGGTAGCGATCCCGGTGAAACGCGAACGCCAGTTCATCATCCGTTCAACCAGCCGCAATAAAAATCCGTCTCCGGATAAGCGCACATCAAAACGTCCCCAGTTCCCGGCCTGCTGCAAGGCAGCGATGATCGGGGCTGCCGCGTTATCCGGCACCCCGGTATCCGCGTGCAGAAACCAGAATACCCGGCCGCCGGCCGCCCGGGCCCCGACGTTCATCTGCACGGCCCGGCCTGCCGGCGCCGGCAGCAACTGATCGACCAGCGGTTGTGCCAGGGCGATGGTTTCATCGCAGCTGCCACCATCGACCAGGATGACTTCGTGGCCCTGCGCCCGCAGCGCCTGCAGCTGCCGCAGGATGTCCCGGATACAACCGGCTTCGTTGAGTGCCGGAATAATGATCGATAGCTGCAAGCTCACCCCAGCGCGCCACCACAACTGCTGCCCTGCCCCGCCGTGCAGCCATAACAGTGGTCGGCGATTGCCACCGGCCGGTTTTCCAGATCGGGCGCGGCGAGTTCGCGGAGTTGTACACGCGGCTGTCCGAACCGCTGCAGGGGTAAATCCAGCATCTGGTTGAAATCACAATCATACACATAACCCTGCCAGTCCACGCTGATCAGGGAACGACACATGACGGTATCGAGATTAGCATCCTGGTGGGCTGACTTGAGAAGTTGCATGTACGCGTAAAACTGCCCTGTGGAAACCAGCGTACTGCCAAATCGCTGGATAGGCATGTTGGCGAGGACAAACAACTGGTTGAAGACAATACCGGCGCGTTTGTCGAGTTCGCGCCGGTAATCGGCTTCAAGTTGCTGTTGCGGAGGCGGTAAAACGGCACCGGCCGGGTTGAACATCAGGTTCAGAAACAGACCGCTGCCCGGCCGCCCGTAGCCAAGGGCGTTGAGTTTCTGTAACGCCTTGATGCTGGACGCGTACACACCCTTGCCACGCTGTGACTCGACGTTTTCTTCAAGATAGCAGGGCAATGAAGCGACGATTTCCACCTGGTTTCGGGCAAGAAAACCGGCCATGTCGGCGAAACCGGGTTCATTGAGAATGGTAAGGTTACAGCGATCGATAACGTGCACACCGAGACCGCGCACCGATTCCACCAGCAGGCGGAAATCCGGGTGCAATTCGGGCGCCCCACCGGTGACATCCAGTGATTTAATCCCCGACCCTTGCAGAAAAGCGATAACCTCGTCAATCGTTTCGCGCGCCATCTGCTCGCGGCGATGCGGGCCCGCATTGACATGACAGTGCAGGCACGACTGGTTGCAACGGTAACCCAGGTTAACCTGGAGTGTTTGCAGCCGGGTGCGCCTGATGGGCGGAAAATCTGTGGATTCCAGTAGTGGCAGAGTAGCGTGCATAGGTTATGGTATCAGGCGATTGACCCATCGTACCAGCCCCCGGGTCGCGGCGCTGAACAGCCTTTTTCCATACAGGGTATTGACGGTACGTCGATGGATCTGCGCCAGCGTTGGATAGGCATGTATGGTCGCCGACAGTTCGCCAATTTTTATACCGGTTTTCATCGCCAGCACGACCTCGTGAATCAGCTCTCCGGCATGCGGACCCAGCAGTGTCGCACCGAGCAGTCTGCCTTTGTGGGTAACGAATTTACTCATACCGTGGGCTTCGACTTCGGCCAGCGCACGGTCGATATTCCTGAAAGGGAAGTGCAGCACCGTCGCTTCGATGCCCTGGTCCCTGGCTTGTTGTTCGGTCAGCCCGACCCGCGCCAGTTCCGGATCGGTGTAGGTCACCCAGGGCACCACCCGGTAGTCGGTTTTTTTCGGAAAGCGGAACACTGCATTGCTGATTACGATACCGGCCTGGTACTCAGCCATGTGGGTGAAGGGATAGGGCCCGCAGACATCGCCACAGGCATAGACGTGTTTCTGCGAAGTGCGCAGGCGTCGATCCACCTTGATGCCCTGTGCACCGGTTTCGATACCGGCCGCCTCCAGACCGAGCCCTTCTATGTTGGGCCGCCGCCCTGCAGCGACCAGTATCAGGTCTGCTTCCAGTTTCAGATCGCCACTGCACTCGACGACACGCGTATCACCCTGACGGCTGATACGTTCAGCACTGGTGGCTGTGTGTATCTTTAAGCCTTCGCCCAGTAACAGGTCACGCAGGGCATCGGCGATGTGTGGATCTTCCTGTGGCAGCAAATGCGGAAGACGCTCCACCACAGTAACCCGGCTGCCCAGACGGGCAAGGGCCTGTGCCATCTCCAACCCAATGGGACCACCACCCAGCACCAGCAGGCGGCGCGGTAAATCACGCAAGGAAAACAGGTCTTCGTTGGTGATATAGCCCGCTTGTTGCAGACCTTCGATCGGCGGTACCAGGGGTATGGAACCGGTGGCGATAACCAGGCGCCGGGCACGGATCTGCCGGTCATTGACCCGGACAGTATGGGGATCGACAAATACCGCCTGGCCGAATACCACCTCGCAGCCGTAGCCGCGAAAGCGTTCGGGGTCATCGTGTAGCTGGATCTGATCGATCACCGCTTGCACATGGTCATTGACCTTGCCGAGGTCGACCACCGGCATCACTGGATCGAGACCGAATTCGCCGCCGCGACGCATCAGTGAAGCGACTTTGGCGGCGTGTATCAGCGTCTTGCTGGGCACACAGCCGGTATGCAGGCAGTCGCCACCCAGTTTTTCGTTCTTTTCGATCAGGGTGACTTTCAGTCCCAACTGGGCCGCCACACTGGCGACCACCAGACCTCCCGCACCGCCGCCGATAATCACCAGATCACGTTTTTTCATTGTCCCCTGCTCTCTCCAACACGACACGCTGTTTGAACACCTGGTAAGCCGTCGGTTCCCTGTTTGCATAACCAAATCCGTGTGCGGCGACAGCAGGACAAGGCATTTGCACAACAAACTGAACTCGGCTCGTCCGAACTGCGTCAAGCCGTTACCGAAGGCGCCTTGTTAGGTGTTCGCCCGATCATGATTCCCGTCGCACTCCTGATCTGGCGCAGCGGCCAGATCAGGAATAATCAGACTGACATGGGCCAGGGCGCGAAATGGCACTTACTTAAGCTCCCAGTTGCCCCGCCACCAATCGAAAAGCTTTGAATTTAGCCACGGAATACACGGAAATTACCGAAAAAAAAAGATAAAATTATTCTCTATCTTCCGTGTTTTCCGTGGCTTATTTGGCTGATATTAGCTCAAAGTAAGCGCAATTCGGGTTAGGACCTGTTGAGAAAATTGCCCCAAGAAATTGTAAAATATTGAAATATAATAAGAATGCACGCGATTCATAAATGTTATACACTAATAAATAAAATATAAGAAACATTTTTCCCGAGATTGAACGTCATGCCCCGACTTCTGTTAGCCGTTTGTCCGGATATTGCTGCTTCGATTCAGCGGCAACTCGATGCGCAGTTTGAAAATCTTGTCTGTCATCGTGCCTCAACAAAATCCGACCTCGTCAAGGCCCTTGATGACAGCGGCTGGGATCTCGCCATCAGTGAACTCGAGCTGGACGGCTTCACCGCCCTTGACTTCATTACATGGAATCGCGAAAGCGGCATCGAGCTCCCACTGGTACTGATCGCTGAAAGCGGTGTCGAAGACATTGCCTTACAGTGTCTCGAACAGGGTATCGACCAGTGTATCCTGTCCAACGAAGAGAATCTTCGCCGCCTGCCGGCGCTGGTAAATGTGCTTCTCAGTCGTGTGAAATCCGAGCGGCAACGAAAGCTGATTGAAAACGAGCTCAGGAAGAGCGAGGAGCGTTATCTCGACGTTTTTGATAACACCAACGACCTGATTCAGTGTCTGACAACCGATGGCGCTTTTCTCTATACCAATCGTGCCTGGCGCGATACCATGGGCTATACAGAGGATGAACTCAAATCAAAAAACCTGCTGGAAGTGCTGCACCCGGATAGCCGGCGTTGCTGTCAGGACCGTTTCGAGCGCCTCAAAGCCGGGGAAACGCTCAGTCATATCGACTTCAAATTTCTCGCCAAAACGGGCGAAGCGGTTCATCTCAGAGGTGACTGTGGTTCGATCATAAGAGAGGGTGAAACCATATCAACCCGCGGCATTTTCAAAAATATCACCGACAGGGTGAAAGCCGAACAAGCCTTGCGTGTCAGCGAAGCACGCTATCAGGCGTTATACGAAAACGCGCCCGACATCAATGCGGTATTGAATGCCTCGGGTACAATCCTTTCGATCAACCGCATCGGTGCCGAGACCCTGGGCTACAGTGTCGATGAACTGCTTGGTCAAGGCACCGAAATAATCACACACCCGGATGATGTTGCACTGGTATCCGCTTATATCCAGAAGCAGTTCACCAGGCCCGGACGCGATAGCGGAATCGAATACCGTAAGATCCGCAAGGACGGCTCGGTATTCTGGGTTCATCTGCGCGCCAGTCTGGATCCGCAGGCGCAGCAACCCCGTGTGCTGGCGGTGTGTCGTGATATTACCGACCGGCGCCGGCTCGAGGATCAGCTCTCCTACCAGGCTTCGCACGATGCACTGACCGACCTTATCAATCGGCGCGAGTTCGAGCATCGACTCGGTCGTCTACTGATTCAAGCCGAAAAACATCCTGGCGACCATGTCCTCTGCTATCTTGATCTCGATCAGTTCAAGATCATTAACGACAGCTGCGGCCATGTTGCGGGAGACGAATTACTGCGCCAGATTGCCAGTCTGTTGACTGGCCAGATCCGTTCCCGGGACACACTGGCAAGGCTGGGTGGTGATGAATTTGCGGTACTCATGGAACATTGCCCGCTTGGCCGGGCCGGTGTTCTAGCCGATCATATTCGTGTCGCGATCGAGGATTTCCACTTCCAGTGGCACGAACGCCGATTCTCGCTGGGGGTGAGTATCGGCCTTGTGCCCCTGCAGGGTGGTGCCTCGATTGAAGAAGCCCTGGGTCTCGCGGATTCTGCCTGCTATGCCGCCAAGGAAAAGGGACGAAACCGTATTCACGTCTACCACCCCGATGATGACCCAGTGGCCGCCAACCGGACAAGCGACTCACACTGGGCGTCCAGCATCACCTCGGCGCTGGAGAACGATCGATTCGTATTATATGCACAACCTATTCATGCCTGTTGTACAGAGGGTAGCGGCAGCCGCTACGAGATTCTGCTTCGGCTCCGCGAAGGTGATGACGTCATTCGTCCCGGCACATTTATGCCGGCCGCTGAACGCTATAACCTGTCACCCCAGGTGGATCGCTGGGTTGTTGATCATGTTATCCAATGGTTCGAAGATCACCCTGAACTGCTGCGGCAGATTGAACTCTGCTCGGTGAACCTGTCGGCCTTGTCACTGTGCGATGAGCCGTTCAGGGAACACGTCCTGAATCGCCTGCAAACATCAGGGCTGCCCAAACACAAACTGTGTTTTGAGGTAACAGAAACCGCCGCTATCGCTAATCTTTGCCAGGCAACGGATTTTATCCATTCTCTGCGCGAAGTCGGCTGCCGTTTCGCGCTCGATGACTTCGGCAGCGGCTTATCCTCTTTTGCCTACCTCAGAAACCTGCCGGTAGATATGGTCAAGATCGATGGTGCCTTCGTACGCAACATAGCGAACAACACTACCGATCGCATGATGGTTAAATCCATTTGCGACATCGTCAGCATGATGGACATGCAGACGACAGCGGAATATGTCGAAACCGCCGAGTCGCTGGCAGTCCTGCAGGATATCGGCGTTGACTTCGTGCAGGGCTTCCACCTCGGAACACCGGCACCACTCGATCAGCTCGGAACAAAGGCCGGAATACCGGATCACACCGTTGCCTATCTGAAGCACTAGTGGGTTCAGAACATTTCGAACTCTTCACTGAAGGCGACCTGCTGTACGAGGCGATGCTGGCGTCTATTTCAACAGCGCAATATCAGGTGCTGCTTGAAAGTTACATTTTCGCCGATGATGAAATCGGGCGCCGTTTCGCAGCAGCGCTGATCGAGCGTGCCCGGACGGGTATTATGGTGCGTCTACACCTCGATGCCGCCGGCTCCCTGTTCTGGGCTTCACACCAACTGATCAGCAAGCTGCGCCGGAACGGCGTAACGGTCCGCTGGTTTCATCGCTGGAGCTGGCGTCACCCGTGGCGCTATAACCGGCGCAATCACCGTAAACTGCTGGTTGTCGACCGCGCCTGTGCTTATGTGGGCGGATTCAATATACATCGGGAGAATTCACGCGCCGTGTACGGTGATGCCCGCTGGCGAGACACCCACATCAGATTCAGTGGTGCGCTGGCCGCTCAGGCCGTGGCGTTATTTGGTCGATTCTGGCTCGGCAGAAAACGCCCACAGGTATTGCACGCAGCAGAAAGCGACAGCATCCTGTTATCCAATTTCAGCCGCGGCGGACGCCGTTATATGAACGGCAGTTTTGCCGATATGCTTTCCCATGCCAGGCAATCGATCTATCTGACAACGCCCTATTTCGTACCGAATCGGCGCACCCAGCGACTGCTCTGTGAAGCGGCGCAACGCGGGGTTGATGTGCGCCTGCTGGTACCGCGCAAACCTGACATACGCCTTGCCCAGTGGGCGGCACACGCCGCGTACGAGGCACTGCTGGAAAGCGGCGTGCGTATCTTCGAGTATCTTCCGCGCCTGCTTCATTCCAAAACCACTGTAGTTGATGGTAAGCATGCCACCGTTGGAACGTCTAATATTGACTATCGCAGCTTCTTTCTGAACTATGAACTGAATCTGTTTACACATCAGTCATGGTTATGTGAGCGATTGCGGACGGTTTTCCTGGAAGATCTGCAGCAGTCTGAGGAAGTCCTGGAGGAACATTGGAAAACACGCTTCCCGGGGCGCAAAGCTCTGGAGCTGGTTGGCTGGCTGGCACGCCGCTTGCTATGAGTTCAGGGGTACACTAGATTGAAATCTGTTCGGTGGTGGCAGGAGAGCTGGGAACTCAAGCCAGTGCCATTCGGGTACACCTGAATGGTCCGTGCCATAATGTATGTTATCAAGGCGTGCGCAAGTTAGCCGACATAAGCTTACGGAACAGGCTGGAGGGATGTTTGATGGCTAAACACACGGTAACCATTACCGACAACAGAACCGGTAAACAGATCGAACTGCCAATCAGGCAGGCAACAGAGGGACCGGACGCCGTCGATATCGGGCGTTTTTTCCGTGAACTCGGCTACTTCACCTACGATCCCGGCTTCGTTTCAACTGCCAGTTGCCATAGCAAGCTGACCTACCTGGACGGTATTCAGGGCAAGCTGATGTACCGGGGCTATCCTATCGAGCAGCTGGCGGAACACAGCAGTTTTATCGAAGTCGCTTACCTGATGCTGTATGGCGAGCTGCCGAATCAGGAACAGCTGAAAGACTTCGACAATATCATCCTTCACCACAGCATGCTCAACGAAGCGATCAAGAGCTTCTTCCGCGGTTTTTACCACGATGCACACCCCATGGCGATCATGGTGGGTGTGGTCGGATCACTGTCCGCCTTCTATCACGACTCCACCGACATCAGCAATCCAAGACACCGGGAGATAGCGGCACACCGCATGATCGCCAAGATGACCAGCATTGCGGCGGCAAGTTACAAGCACTCCATCGGCGAGCCCCAGGTCTATCCGGACAACTCGCTGAGTTTTACCGGCAACCTGTTACATATGATGTTTTCGGTGCCTTGTGAAAAGTACCAGCTTGATCCGCTCGCCGAGAAAGCACTGGACCTGATATTCATTCTCCACATCGATCATGAGCAGAATGCCAGCACCTCAACCGTGCGCCTTGCCGGCAGTTCGGGTGCCAATCCCTTTGCCTGCATTGCATCGGGCATCGCGGCGCTGTGGGGACCGGCTCACGGCGGTGCCAACGAAGCGGTACTCTCCATGCTGAATGAAATCGGTGAGGTGAAAAATATCCCCAAATTTCTGGCTCGCGCCAAGGACAGGGACAACCCGTTTCGCTTAATGGGTTTCGGACACCGGGTCTACAAAAACTATGACCCACGTGCCCGCATCATTCGGAAGATGTGCCACGACGTCCTGTCAAATCTGTGCCAGGGCGATGATCCCATGTTTGAACTGGCGCGGCGGCTGGAAGAAATCGCCCTCAGCGATGACTATTTTATTGAACGCAAACTCTATCCCAACGTTGATTTCTATTCCGGCCTGATCTACCGGGCGCTGGGTATTCCCAGCAATATGTTCACGGTCATGTTCTCTATTGCCCGTACCGTTGGCTGGGTTGCGCAATGGATGGAGATGATAAGTGAAGACAACCAGCGTATTGGTCGGCCGCGGCAACTCTACGTCGGCCCGACACAGCGCGATTATGTACCCATCGGGCAGCGCTGATGCCGGCGATTGAGAACCTGATCGAATGTGAATTCTCGCTGTCAGAACAGCTCTGCTATCTCAATCATGCCGCCGTTTCACCCTGGCCGAAGCGGGCGGTGGATGCGGTGAAGTGTTTTGCCGAGGAAAACGGCAACAGCGGTTCGCGTTACTATGAACACTGGCTGGAAACCGAACAGCTGTTACGCCGGCAGTTGCAGGCGCTGATCGGCGCTACCGGCAGTGACGAAATCGCATTGCTGAAAAGCACCTCGGAGGCACTTTCCGTTGTCGCCTATGGGCTGGACTGGTCAGCAGGTGACCAGGTCATCATCAGCAATCAGGAATTCCCTTCCAACCGCATTGTCTGGGAATCGTTGAGACCGCTCGGTGTAGAAGTCATCGCGGTTGACATAGACTCGACAGCGGGGCCGGAGAGACAACTTATCGATGCCATCACAGCGCGCACACGTCTGCTATCGGTCAGCTCGGTGCAATACGCTAGCGGTCTGGCGCTGGATCTGGCCCCGATCGGTGCCGCATGCCGACAACAGGGCGTGGCATTTTGTGTCGATGCTATTCAGGGTATTGGTGTCAAGCCCTTTGATGTGGAGGCCTGCCAGGCAGACTTTGTCATGGCGGATGGTCATAAATGGATGATGGGAGCGGAGGGACTGGCCCTGTTCTATTGCCGCAGAGAATGGATCGAACGTCTTTCACTCAGACAGTATGGCTGGCATATGGTCGAGGCCATGGGTGACTATGATCGCAGCGACTGGCAGCCGGCCGCTTCGGCACGGCGGTTCGAATGCGGCAGCCCCAACATGCTGGGTATACACGCCCTGCACGCCAGCCTGAGTTTGCTGCTGCAGGTGGGGATTGAAACCATATTTAGTTGCGTTTCCGATAAAGTGCAATATCTTGTTGATAACATAGTTAATAGCGGGGGGGTTATACTATCGAGCAGGGAGCCGGAACGACGTGCAGGTATTGTCACGTTCCGCTTTGATGGCGAGGCTATCGAAGCCAGATATCGGCATTTGCAGGAAAACGGCGTCATATGCGCCCTGAGGGGGGGTGGCATCCGCTTTTCTCCCCACTTTTATACCCCCGAAGCGGTTTTGCAGCGTGCCCTGACTTTTTCTTGTCAACCACTGAATAGTTAGATAATTCATGGGGTAACAGAGCACTTTCAGACTGACGGTGGATATGCCGTTATGTTTATGATGGAAAAGCTGCGTGAACAGCCAAAACTCGCTCATGGGGTCACGGTCCAACCCTATATACCGTGCTAGTAGACAGGCAATAATTTACCGGTCGCAGGAGCGCCGCCCTTCGGCGCGATATCGCGGTCAGTAGACCGCTGCTGCGCTGTCCATAGTTACTGACTGCTTGATGGTACGCAGACCTGAATCGATCACCGCTAACGGCTAGTAAGAAAACCATCTGAATGACAGGAGCAGAAACATGGCGACAATCCTAGAAGTGTTGGTCGTGCTGGGCGCGGCAGGCGCACTGCTGGCATGGCGGGCGCCGGCATGGGCCTGGAGCGGCAGTATTGGCTTGTATCTGTTGGCCTGGCCCGGTCTGCATGATGTTGGTTTCTGGGCGCTGAGCCCGGCCTGGCTGGTATTCATCCCTGCTGCACTGGTGCTGGGCATTCCCTCCATCCGGCGCAATATCATCAGTGGGCCGTTTCTGGAACAGTTCCGTCGCATGATGCCTGCCATGTCCGATACAGAGCGAGAGGCACTGGAAGCGGGCAGCACCTGGTGGGAAGCCGAATTGTTCAGCGGCCGCCCCGACTGGAACAAACTGCTTGATTACCCGACACCCCGTCTGAGCGCAGAGGAACAGGCATTCATCGACGGTCCGGTCAATCAATTGTGCGGCATGATCGACGACTGGGAAATCACCGAACAGCTGCACGACCTGCCCGAACCGGTCTGGGATTTTCTCAAACAACAGCGCTTGTTCGGCATGATTATTCCCAAACAATACGGCGGCCTGGAATTTTCCGCCTACGGCCATTCCAGCGTGGTCATGAAGATCGCCAGCCGCAGCATTACCGTTGCGGTGACCACCATGGTTCCCAACTCACTCGGCCCCGCCCAGCTGTTGCTGCATTACGGCACCGAGGAGCAAAAAGAATATTACCTGCCGCGGCTGGCGCGCGGCGAGGAAATCCCCTGTTTTGCGCTGACTGGCCCGGATGCGGGCAGCGATGCCGCCGCCATGCCGGACCAGGGCGTGGTGTGCCGCCAGGAACTTGAAGGCAAACAGCAGTTGGGGATACGCCTGAACTGGGAGAAGCGCTACATTACGCTGGGGCCGGTGGCAACGGTACTGGGCCTGGCCTTTAAACTCTATGATCCCGACCAGCTGCTGGGTCCGGATAAAGAACCCGGTATCACGCTGGCACTGATTCCGACAGATACACCGGGTATCGATATCGGCAGCCGGCATTTTCCGCTCAACCAGGCTTTCATGAATGGTCCGAACCGGGGTAAAGATGTATTTATCCCCATCGATTGGATCATCGGTGGACAGGCACGCATTGGCCAGGGCTGGCGTATGTTGATGGAGTGTCTGGCCGATGGCCGCTCGATTTCGCTGCCTGCGCTGAGCTGCGGGGGCGGCAAGCTGGCGTCCCGTGCGACCGGTGCCTACGCGGCAGTACGCAAGCAGTTTAAAACCCCGATCGGCAAGTTTGAAGGCGTTGCCGAAGTGCTTGGCCGTATCGCGGGTAACACCTATGCCATGGACGCTGCACGCGGACTCACCACACTGGCGGTGGATAGCGGTGAAAAACCCTCGGTTGCCTCGGCCATTGTCAAATACCATTTAACCGAACGTATGCGCAGGGTCATTGACGATGCCATGGATGTACACGGCGGCCGTGGTATCTGTATGGGACCGCGTAACTACCTCGGGCGGGTTTATCAGGCAATTCCCATCAGTATTACCGTGGAGGGCGCAAACATCCTGACCCGCAGTCTGATTATCTTCGGCCAGGGTGCCATCCGCTGCCACCCCTACCTGCTGAAAGAAATGCAAACCGCCCAGCAGCGCGAATTGGGTGGATTTGACCGGGCACTGTTCGGACACATCAAGCTGTTACTGAGTAACCTGGCACGTGGCGTATTCCACAGCCTGAGCGGTGGCCGTTTCGTCAAAGCGCCTGTTGACGGTGAAGAAGCGGTCTACTACCGCAAGCTGACACGCATGAGCGCGGTGTTTGCGGTCACCTCTGAAGCCGCCTTACTGACACTCGGCGGAACCTTGAAACGCAAGGAATCCCTGTCCGCCCGTCTGGGTGACGTGTTGAGCCATCTCTACCTGGCATCAGCGGCTTTGAAACGTTTTGCCGATCAGGGCCGGCAAGCGGCCGACCGGCCATTGCTTGAATGGGCGGTTCAGGATTCACTCTACGAGGCCCAGCAGAAGCTGTTTGAAGTCTACGATAATCTGCCCGCTCGCTGGCTGGGGCGGGCGTTGAAATGGACGCTGTTCCCCTATGGCGCGGGCTATCGCGCACCGAACGATGCCCTGCTGCAACGTGCCGCCAATGTGATTCTGCACTGGGGCAGCGCCCGTGAGCGGCTGACCGAAGGATTGTTCATTTCCGAGGACGATGATGAGTCACTGGCACAACTGGAAGTCGCCCTGGAAAAAGCCAGCGTTGCACAAGCTGTGCTTTCGCACTTGCGAAATGCCATGCGCAGTGGTCAACTTGCGTCCGGAGATCCTGAACACTGCCTGGTCGAAGCCGTCTCGGCGGGTGTGATCGACGAACGCGAAGCGGCACAGGTACGAGCCGCCGTCGCGGCAAGACAGCGGGTCATCGGTGTCGATGAATTTCCCGCCAATTACTGGAACAAGGAAACCAATACATGGCAGCCCAACCCAACCCCCTCGCAACAGGCCGGCCAGTCTTTGTAGTCGACGGTAGCCGCACACCGTTTTTGCGCGCACGGGGTAAACCGGGCCCTTTCCATGCATCCGATCTTGCCTTTCAGGCCGGACGCGCCCTGCTTTACCGCCAACCGTTTTCGGCACAGGAGCTGGACCAGGTCATACTCGGCTGTGTCATGCCGGGTCCCCATGAAGTCAATATCGCGCGCGTCGCCGCGCTCAGGCTGGGCTGTAACAATCAGGTTCCGGCCTGGACGGTGCAACGTAACTGTGCGTCCGGATTACAGGCTGTCGACAGTGCAGCAACGGATATCGCCACGGGACGTTCAGAGCTGGTACTGGCCGGCGGTACCGAGTCGATGAGCCACGCGCCGCTGCTGTTTGGCAATGCCATGGTTACCTGGCTGGCGACAATCAATGCTGCGCGTACCACTGCGGACAAAGCAAAGACGCTGACGGCATTCAGACCGGCATTTCTGAAACCGGTTATCGGCTTGCTATGCGGTCTCACCGACCCGATCGTGAGCCTGAACATGGGCCAGACGGCGGAAATTCTCGCTCATCGCTTTGCTATCAGCCGGGAACAGATGGATAGCTACGCACTACGCAGTCACCAGCGCCTGAGCCAGGCACAAGCGAACGGACATCTTGAGGAAATCGAGGTTATCTACGATCACCAGGGCAAGTTTTATGATGCCGATGACGGCTTGCGCGCGGATAGCAGCATCGACAAACTGGCCAAACTCAAACCGGTGTTCGACAAACCGTTCGGCAAGGTAACCGCCGGTAACAGCGCGCAGATTACCGATGGCGCCGCCTGGCTGATTCTGGCCTCAGAACAGGCTATCAAAAAATATGCGCTGCCGGTGCTGGGCAGGATCGTCGACAGCCAGTGGGCCGGACTGGATCCCAGTCAGATGGGTCTTGGTCCTGTGCACGCCATGGCGCCCGTGCTGAAACGCAATCATCTGGATAGCGGCGATATCGACAACTGGGAAATCAACGAAGCCTTCGCCACCCAGGTGCAGGCTTGCCTGAGTGCCTGGCAGGATGAGGCCTTCTGCCAACAGGAGCTGGGGCTTGAAGGCGCATTCAGCCCGATCGATGAAGAACGCCTGAATATCGATGGCGGCGGTGTCGCCATCGGTCATCCGGTGGGCGCCAGCGGTGCCCGCATTGTGTTACATACACTGAAGACACTGCAACGAACGGGGCAGAAACGTGGTATCGCCAGCCTTTGTATCGGTGGCGGCCAGGGTGGCGCCATGCTGGTCGAGAGGGACGCTTGATGGTTACAAAGTCGGAAAGCCCGGATCTTTACACACACATCGATGAGGACAATATCGCCTGGCTGCATTTCGATAAGCGGAACGCCAGTACCAATGTGCTGTCCGCGTCTGTGCTGGAGACCTTCTATGATGAACTCCTTGAGCTGGTCGAACGGGCGCCGCGCGGCCTGGTCATCCTGTCAGACAAGAGCAATGGCTTTATTGCCGGTGCCGATGTCAACGAATTCATCCGGCTGGAAAACCACGGCGAGGCCAT
>Ga0316193_10000904_pt1 | contig 19217 bp, 19 predicted proteins | sample MerIslsedime2_MG_FD_207735 | JGI IMG/M metagenome (GOLD analysis project Ga0316193, IMG submission 207735) | Coastal sediment microbial communities from Maine, United States - Merrow Island sediment 2 | ecosystem: Environmental > Aquatic > Marine > Coastal > Sediment | place: USA: Maine... | reverse complement strand
CAAACCAGGAAACCATCGCCGATTCCCTGCATGTCAGCCTGCGCAGCCTGCAACGCATGCTGAACAAGGAAGAGACCAATTATAAAACCCTGCTGGAGTCCACCCGCCAGGAACTGGCGCTGCATTACATCCGGGAAACGTATCGTTCACTTGGAGAAATCACCTACCTGCTGGGATTTTCCGAGCCCAGCAATTTTACCCGCGCCTTCAAGCGCTGGACTGGAAAAACACCGGCCGAATACCGTGAACACGGCTAACCGCAGCAGCACATATACCTGCCTGTCATTGCTGCTGCTTGCTGCACTCAACCTGCTGTCCGTCTGCAGTGCAGAGACAGACATAGCGGAAGGCGCACCACCTTCAGTGCTCGGTCCGCAACATCTGGCAATCATTATTAATGATGCAGATCCGCTGAGTCGAAGTATCGGTGAATACTATATTGCAAAGCGTGGCATACCTGTCGGCAATGTTATTCATGTCAATTTCAAACCGGGCAAAAATGTCATGCCTGCAAAAGTGTTTAAATCACTCAAGACAGATATAGACCGGAGGACACCCACGTCAGTACAAGCCTATGTCCTCAGCTGGACCGCACCCTATCGGGTCGGCTGCATGTCAATCACTACTGCATTCGCAGCCGGCTACGATGAAGACTTCTGCGCAAAAGGTTGCAAGCCAACCAAAGCAAGCCCGCTGTTTAACAGCAGCAGTTCGCAACCTTTTAGCGATTTTGGCTGGCGTCCTGCCATGATGCTGGCAGGGAAAGACCTCGCCTCGGTAGAAAAACTGATTGACAGGGGTGTTGCCGCAGACGAATCACATCCGCCCGGTACAGCCTACCTGATGAGCACTTCCGACAAGGCCAGAAACACACGCGCACGCTTCTATCCAGGCATTGAAATGATGCAGTCTGATCGTTTCAGGGTAGAGGTTCTTGCCGGTAACAGCCTGAAACACCGCAGCGACGTGATGTTCTATTTTACCGGACTGGTTTCAGTTCCGGATATTGACACTAACCGTTACCTGCCCGGCGCAATTGCGGACCACCTGACGTCTGCGGGCGGGCAACTCACGGGCAGCAAGCAAATGAGCAGCCTGCGCTGGCTCGCGGCAGGGGCAACCGGCAGTTATGGCACCGTGGTGGAGCCGTGCGCATTTGTACAGAAGTTCCCGCGTCCGAACGTGGTGATCGACCGCTACCTGAACGGTGAAACCCTGCTGGAGGCCTATTGGAAAAGCGTTGAATGGCCCGGCCAGGGTGTATTTATCGGAGAACCGCTGGCCGCACCGTTTCGAAAATAATTACATCACTTCCTTGCGCAGGTGCCATTCACCATACATCGCCTCGATGGATGAGCGATATTCCGGAAGCTCGCCGGACAACGCCTTCTCAATGGCGTCCTCTACCGCTCTCGCGGCCTCGACACGCTGCATAAACACATAGTCTGCACCGGCTTCATACAATTCCAGGCTATCGCGTAACTCTACGGCATTCGCTATAACAATCGCCTCCGGATTGAGGTGGCGCACTGCCTTGACGAGATTACAATTGGTGGTTCCCTTCAGCACATCATCAGGAATCGTACAGACAACCACACGCGCCTTGTCAACACCGGAGTGATGCAGGGTCTCCGCATTACAAAGATCACCGTATTTGACGGTGACGCCCAGCGCAGATATTTTCGCATGTAAATTGATATTAAAATCCACTACCAGTGTTCGCGACAACAGCTCAGGGTTATGTCTGCCTATCTCATGCAAAAGGGATGAAGCAGTGCGATGAAAACCAAGCAAGGCCAGACTGTATGATTCGTGCTCGCCAGCTGACTTTTGCGGTGGTTCCCGGAATCCCAGCTTGCCGAGCAGACCTGACAGGTGGTCATGCACTGCATCTGCCTTGCGATACATGAACGGTGTAAACAGGGCAGTTATCACAAATGCAAATATAACCGCACTGGCAAGCTCCCCGGAAATATGACCCAGCTGCAGACCAAGAAAACAAATTACCAGACTGAATTCCGAGATCTGTGCCAGACGCACCGAGGTCACCATTGAATTACGGCGATCCAGGCCGGAGAAATACAGCAATGGAAAAATAACCACATAGCGGGCCAGTACCGCAACAAGCGCCAGCACGGCCGCAAGAATGAGTATATTAACGCCATCCGGCATGGGAATCGTCATGCCCAGGCCGACGAAAAACAGGGTCACAAAGAAATCCTTTACGACACTGACCTTGCTGATTATTTCAGTACTGTAAGGCAAACTGGCAATGGTTGCTCCGGCAATCAGCGCGCCCATCTCCGGACCCACACTCATATGCAGATTGAAATTAAACAACCAGCCGCTTAACACATCAAGATAAACACCGAGTAATACGATCATGAAACACCAGGATATTGCCGCTGCGAATACAACCTCCGGCTTCTTGGCCACCCACTTGAAACCGACCGGTATGAGAAACCGGGCAATCAGGCTTGCCAGCACCGCAAGCACGCCGATACCCAGGAAAGACAGTAAAATCGGCCCGAACTCGGGTGCGCTGAAGTTTGGTTGCACCGCAATCACAGCAATCGCCCAGATATCCTGGAAAATCAGCAAGCCAAGCGCAATGCGCCCGGCCTCCGTATCAAGCTGAAAGGTTTCCTGAAACAGCTTCACCACCAGCAATGTCGATGAAGCTGCCACTAAAAAACCTATATACAGAGGCGCATAGCTGTCAGACAGCAGCTCCCCGCCTATACCTGCGAATATCAACAATTTTGTAACCACAACGCCAAAGCCGACACACAGAGGGTATTGCAACAACCCGGAGAGGATCAGGATACGCCCGCTGGCCAGCAATTTGCGTACATCTATTTCCAGCCCGATCAGATACAGCAGCAATATCAAACCCAGTTCGGAGATGGTCTCAATGTTGCCCGGATCGGTAACAACAGCAGTACCAATCGGGCCAACCAGCACACCGGCAACCAGGTACGCAGCAATCTCCGGTATACGCAGTCGCACAAATACGATAGCCAGCAGACCGGCCACCACGATACACAGTCCAATATCGTGCACCAGCGAAGACAACCCGCCGGCAGAGGCCCAAACGGCTGCGGGGAAAATTGTCAGGAGGCAACCCGCACTCAAGAAACGCAGCGAGATTTTTCCAGTCATATATCCGCTTACAAGTCCTTCAGTTAGAAATAACAACGCCACATAGTGTGCGACATTACGGTAACAACAGGCTATTTATCAAGCATAAAAATCATCCGACGCAACAGGTGAAACAGACAGGTCGCAGCTTCGTACAATCTATACAGACAACTGTCTCCCGCCAGGCTAATACCCGAAGCAAACAAAATAATATTAACAAGGGCTTGCAGACAACATCATGCAATACATGGAAAGCAGGTTGTTGCAATGGATCTTACACAGACAAGCTGGCATCCCAACCGTAGATTACCTGCCGGCGCCGGGACCCGGGACCGTTATTGTGGCGTACTTTTACCACGGTTGCATGGCGTGGCGTGGTGTGGCGGCAAGATTTTTGATAGCCACCAGAGGCACAAGTCCGGCATGCATCATAGTCGCCATGGGAGAACAGCAACCAACAGCAATCGAGTTGTACTTAAGTGCAATATACGTACTGATATTTGTTCGATAGAATTTTATTTGTGACATGGATTCCCTCCCGTTCCACGTCACTTCAGCGCCTCATGGACGAGGCGCTTTTTTATCCCGCCCATAAAAAACGGCGACACCCAAGTCGCCGCTCTTGAAGCAGCTGTTGCCACCGCCAGGTTTAACCCAGTCAGATTACGATAGCAGGTTCCAGACTGCCCAACCCAGCGTCGCTACGATGAGGCAGATAAGCCAGAATGTACCAAGTATCATAATCCCGTGAGGATGCTGCATAATCGTCTCCAGTCAGTGTTTCCGTGAATACCATTAATGAGTGCATCCTTCGCTCGTCGTAAATTCTATTCCAGCTGAAATAAAAATGACATAAAAAATTTACCGCTCGATTTCAGGTTTCTTCGACGCGGGAGATTTTGGCGTTACATTTGTGACAGGGGGAACCAAAACGTCAATTACCCGTCAACCGCGACAAAAAACCACCCCACCTTGTCAGGCTGCTAAATTAAAAAGCGGCCCTGAAGGCCGCCACAAAGAAGAGATATAATCTCAAAACCTTAATGCAAAGTCTTTCGCATTATTGTAATTCCAATCAATCCGATGACGGCAGCCCCAATCAGCGTTACCTCTTCCGATATCGGTCCCGTTACCGCGACTTGCTGGCTGGAAGGCGTTGCGCGCCCGCCACCAAAAGTTACGCTTTGTTTGTCCGATGATTGGGTATCACTGATCTCGGCATTTGCAGATACAGCAAGAACGGCAGCAAGCAAGCAGGTAAAAACCATACTCATCATGCGTGATTTTCCCATTTGAAGCCTCCCCTGGAAGTCCTGTACTCCATGTACCACGGCCTGACTTTTATCGGCCGGCAGGTAGTAAACATAGACCAGCGCCCACAAAAAGCAAGAGGCCTGCACACACAATTCCTAACCACCTGTTAAACAACAAAAACAGTGGCAACACATCTAACAGATAAAGTTATGCGCAACGCCAGCACGGAGGTTAGACTGCCCCATTGACTCCAGCATGATTTCCGCCAACTTACGCAGCGAGCACAACGTCGCCCCCGCTCTCCAACAGGCATATAGCTATAACCATGAGTTCTTTTTCCACGCTGGGGTTAGACACCCGCCTACTGGCCAGTCTTGAATCCATGGGGTATGAGGTTATGACGCCGGTACAGCAGCAAAGCCTGCCGGCTATCTTGCAAGGTGATGACCTCATCGCCCAGTCGGAGACTGGCAGCGGCAAGACGGTGGTGTTTGGTATCGGACTGCTCACCCGACTCAATACACACAACTTCAACGTACAGGCACTGGTACTGTGCCCTACCCGGGAACTGGCCGACCAGGTGGGCAAGGAGATACGCCGCCTGGCCAGCGCTATCCCTAACATCAAGCTGCTTACCTTGTGCGGTGGCATGCCTTACAGACCACAGTCTGCCTCCCTGGAGCATGGCGCCCATATTGTCGTGGGTACGCCGGGACGAATTCTGAAACATTTACGCAAGGGATCGCTGCAACTCGCCAGAATAAAAACACTGGTGCTGGACGAAGCCGACCGAATGCTCGATATGGGATTTTACGAAGACATAGCCGAGATTGTTGCCGCAACACCTGATAACAAACAGACCCTGTTGTTTTCCGCGACCTATCCGGAAGAAATAAGGCAAATCAGCGCTTCCATGCAGAACAACCCCTGCAGCGTAACCATTGCGGCCACCCACACCCAAAAAAGGATCGAGCAAGTATTCTTCGAGGTAGCAGGCAAAGACGAACGCATCCCTGCGCTGGTACTGCTACTGGGTCACTATAATCCCGCGTCTTGCGTTATCTTTTGCAATACCAGGGCCCAGTGCCAGCAAGTCGCAAAGTCGTTGCAGGCAAAAGGGTTTAGTGCCCTTGCATTGCATGGTGACCTGGAACAACGCGAACGGGATCAAACGCTGGTGCGCTTTTCCAACAACAGTTGTTCTATCCTGGTGGCCACCGACGTTGCCGCACGCGGCCTCGACATCAAGGACCTGGAAGCGGTCATTAACTTTGAGTTAAGTAATGACCCGGAGGTGCATATTCATCGTGTTGGACGCACCGGTCGCGCGGGAAAATCAGGACTCGCCCTAAGCCTGTACCTCGCTGCCGAGTCACACCGGGTGACCGCGATCGAAGACTACCAAAAAGTCCCGATCAGTTATTCTGCCATTGACCGTTTACAGGCAAGTCAAAAACATGATTTAAGACCACCCATGGTCACTCTGTGTATTGACGGAGGACGCAAGAACAAAGTGCGCCCCGGAGATATACTGGGCGCCTTGACCGGGGACGCCGGTATTGCCGGCGACAAGGTCGGCAAGATCGATATCTTTGACCGCATCTCCTGCGTGGCGATCGAACGCACCATGGCAGACAAGGCACTGCAACAACTCTCGAGAGGAAAAATAAAAGGACGTTATTTCAAGGCAAGAAAACTCGAATAATTTTCAATCAGCTTATGAGCAACGATTTTACTCCCTGCGAACCACTCGCCACAGATTGAGATATTCATGACTCCCTGGATCTTACTGGATAGTGCACAAGTACCCGGCAATGGCGGAGAGCTATGCCTGTACCAGCGAAATGATGAGTTCTCGATAAAGATTACGGGGCATGGCGAACTCATGAATAGCCGGGTTCATGGTTCTGAAGACGCCCTGGCAGAACACACCTGCGCCGGGCTTGTGAACCGCAAAACACCCCGACTACTCATCGGTGGACTTGGCATGGGGTTTACCCTGGCAGCAGCGCTCAAACATCTCGGCAGCGGTGCTCAGGTCGAAGTGGCGGAGCTGATACCGGCAGTGGTGACCTGGAACAAGGGGCCGCTGGGGGAACAGAGTGGCCAGCCGCTCCGTGATGCGCGCGTAACAGTGATCGAGAAAGATGTCGCACTGTTGCTCAAAGCCGCAGAGCAAAGCTACGACGCCATCCTGCTTGATGTAGACAACGGCCCCGAAGGCCTGACACACAAGCAAAATGACTGGCTTTACAGCATTAATGGTTTGAGCGAAGCCTGCGCTGCGCTGCGCCCCGGGGGCATACTGGCCGTCTGGTCTGCCGGTCCGGACAATACCTTTGCGCAGCGACTTCGAAAGACAGGCTTCCTGACAGAGGAGATTCGCGTCCGTGCGCACGGATCAAAAGGCGCCCGACATACTATCTGGTTTGCTGTTCGCACTGATTAGCAGGGCATATAACAATTACCTTAAATACCACCTGAGGCGGCGACGGCTTGCGTCACATTTGTGAACTGATCGGCAGCTGACCAGCAAAGGCCTCCCATGCGTTGCCAGATGCTGTAGCTGGCGGTGTCAGTACCGTCACATCATAAATCAGGCGGGACTAATCAAGAATCAAAGGAGTCTCTGTCATTACCTAATCGCGCTTACTTAAGGATGCCATTTAAAAGCCCTATTCAGCCACGGAATTACACGGAAATACTCTATCAGTAAGGCATTTTTCTTCCGTGTATTTCTGTGTGCTTCCGTGGCAAAGATTTTTAAGCAAGTACCATTCGGGTAATTGTCACTGCTGTCCCACTTACACGTGACCCCCAAAGGCATGTGAATCTGCAAATCTTGGCGCATATAGTTATCAGTGATTTACTTGATACGCACCTGCGCAGATCCGAAGGGCTCTGACGGTAGATTTCATCTCCAATCACAGCTCAGCACCATAGAATCACTGGCCCGGTAGCTTTAATAGCAGTTTCGTAATAACCAAGCGGGACAGCAGTGGGTTTGCGTCGCTCGATTTAATATATAAGGTCTGATGCACAACAATCATCAATAAGCCTGCGCTTCCCAGTCACTTTTCATAACAGATTCAAGGAATACCGATGTCCAGGCACAGACGGTTTATTTTGCCGGGCCAAGCGCAGCATGTCATTCAGCGCGGCATTAACCGGGATGTTATTTTCCAGGGTGAACAAGATTATCGCTTTTATCTAAAGGCCCTGAAGCAAGCATCCCGGAAAAATCATTGTCGTATATGCGCCTGTGTGTTTTAACAGCCTGGTCAGCAGACACGACCATGGACGCGGAGTGGCGACAGATAATCTGAACAGTTCAGAGGCAAGGACTGATCGATCGGTACTGACCGCCTTGATTCTTGATTCTCTAATTTGCGCTATAATTGTACAATTATCGTTGAGAAGCTCACTTAAAGTTGTTTTTATCCATCTGTTTTAATTGTATATATTGTTTATTTTTACTATCTGGTTAAATATTGTTGTACAAATATGGTGTTTTTTGTATAGAATATTGTACAACTAATCAAGGATTGACCACAGACCAATGCAACAGTATCCGATCAGAACCGCATCCGAAATGACTGGCGTCAATGCTGTCACGCTGCGTGCATGGGAACGCCGCTATGGACTGATCAAACCATTGCGCACACCCAAAGGACACCGTCTCTACACACTCCAGCACATCAACCTGATTAACCGGGTGCGGGAGAAGCTCACCAGCGGTATGTCCATCAGCCGTATCGCCAGCGAATTGTTTGCGGACCAGCAGGACGAAGACACCGCGGGTGATATCTGGCACGGCTACTGTAACCGCATGATCTCCTCCATCAGCAAGTTCGACGAACGCGGTATGGATAATGTCTACAACGAAGCCATGACCTTATACCCTGTCGATATCGTCACAGACAGACTCATCGTGCCACTACTCAAGCAGCTCGGCGAACTCTGGGCGACCAATAAAGGTAGAGTCGCCGAAGAACACTTCTTCAGCATCTACTTGCGCAACAAGATCGGTGCGCGCTTGCATCATCAGAATTTACAGAATGATGGCAAGAAAATCGTCGCCGCCTGCCTGCCGGGCGAACGTCACGAATTTGGTATCCTGCTGTTTGCGCTCAATGCAAATAGTCGCGGCTATCGCATCGTACAGCTTGGCGCTGATATGCCCGTCGGTGAACTCGCTGCCGTCGTTGCCATATCGCATGCAAATGCGATCGTACTCGCAGGCTCGGCTCATGCTGATTGCGCGCAAACAATAAGATCCCTGAAGTCATTGACCAGCGAAACCACAGTGCCGGTATTTTTCGGTGGTGATGCGGTGACCGCTTGCGCAGATGAACTCGCAGAGATCAGTGTTACGTCACTCGGCCCGAACATCGCATCCAGCCTCTCTCTCATCGCCAAAGTTATCGGCACGAGATGATGCGCATAGCGGAGCTTACATGAACACCATAGACAGTACAGATACTTCCCTGGCCATGGCATCACAACAACCTGCCCCGGCTATAACGCTGGCGCTGCTTGTGCAGAACGCCGTGCTGTTTCAGATCGGCTGGTTCGCCTGTGTGCTCACCGCGAGCAATAATCTTGCCTGGCTTGGCAGCCTCGCTGCTGCTGCAATGTTAATAATCCATCTATGGCGGTCATTCGATTTCAGGACTGAAGTAATAACGATCATGCTGGTCACTGCGATAGGTACCTTATGGGATAGCACACTTATGCAAACCCAGTTCTATCAGTTTTCGCATGGCATCCTCATCGCAGGCATTGCACCTTACTGGTTGGTCGCCCTCTGGGCGCTGTTCGCAACCACGTTAAACCTGTCACTACGCTGGCTGAAACACAGAAAAGTCCTGGCTGCAGCGCTCGGGTTCATTGCAGGACCTGCGTCTTACTATGCTGGACACAAACTTGGTGCCATCGAATTCAGCAATACCACGATGACACTCATACTGACTGCTATCGGTTGGGCGGTACTACTGCCAATGATCCTGACAATCAGTGAACGCTTCGACGGTTTTTCGAGTAAAGAGGTAAGAATATGATTGGTTCTTTTGATATCTGGTATAGCGGCCTGATACCGATGCTGGTGATAGGTTTGGCAGGATGGATAGTGAGCCTGATCAAACGCGACGTCAGCATTGTCGATGGATTGTGGTCGCTGATGTTCCTCGCAGCGGCCAGCGTCTATCTGTTCTACGCTGAATCAGCGAATATGCGCAGCTATCTGGTCTACGGCCTGGTCGCAGTGTGGGCCTTGCGCCTGTCGATACACATTACAGCACGTAACTGGGGTGAGCCGGAAGATCATCGTTACGTTACTATCCGCAATAACAGGGAACCCTATTTCGAGTACAAAAGCCTCTACTTTGTTTTCGGGCTACAGGCATTTCTGGCCTGGATCATCACACTACCTGTGTTCGCCGCCATCACAATGAGCGGTGAATTCTCGACGCTGGATGTTATTGCCTGCGTCTTCTGGTTGATTGGTTTCAGCTTCCAGGCCATTGCAGACTATCAACTATTACGCTTCAAATCTGATCCTGCAAATAGCGGCAAAGTGCTAGCACGCGGTGCATGGCGATATAGCCGGCATCCGAATTATTTCGGCGAATGCCTTATCTGGTGGGGTTTCTATCTGTTCGCAGTCAGCAGCGGCGCCTGGTGGTCGGTAATATCACCCTTGTTAATCACTTTTTTATTACTCAAGATATCCGGCGTCGCAATGATGGAAAGCACCATCACAGGTCGCCGGCCCGAGTATCAGGCATATATCTCCAGCACCAATGCCTTCATACCGTGGTTCCCCAGAACGGCAGCGTCAGATAGTGTGCGGGGATCACAATGAAGCGCTTACTAGCGACAGGTATAATCCTGATGTGCCTGGCTCTCTTCATGCAGGTGTCACTTGCTTACCCGGAAAACGGGCAAACCACGAGAAAGGAGCTCGCATTCACGGTCTATCTGGATGACAAGACAATCGGGACACACAATGTCAAGATCTCGAACAGCAACGGCAAGAGCAAGGTGATCACCGAGGCAAATTTTAAGTATTCAATACTTCTTGTCCCCCTGTATTCCTACCACCTCATGACCACAGAAATGTGGCGAGACGGCTGCCTGACGAGGATGATATCCAGGACCGATGATAACGGAGATGACTATTTCGTCGATGCCCGCCGCTCTGAAGTCGATGCAAGATTATTTCTTGAGACACAGGATGGTAACGCGGAAATATCCGGCTGTGTAAACAGTTTTGCATATTGGGATGTCGAACTGCTGAAAGCGGATCGCCTGCTAAATGGACAAACCGGCCAATATGAAACTACTTCTTTAACGCCGCTGGGCAAGAAGCCGTTCACGTTTGGTGCTATTTCTACCCTGGCTAATAAATTCATCCTCAAAACAGAACGATTTGAGATTGAACTGTGGTACTCAAGCGAAGGAGAATGGCTGGGCCTGCAGAGCATGACGGAGAGCGGCGGCATCCTGCGCTATGTCTCGACAAATCTTGTTGACTCAATTCGTACCGGGGAGAAACAATCGTGAGTATTCGCGCACTCGGCCTTGCCATTGTCGCGGCACTCACAGGATGCAGCAATCAGCTGCCGATGGAGACCGTCGAATATGTCGACATCGACAGATTTATGGGTGACTGGTATGTCATCGCGAATATCCCCACCTTCGTCGAAACCGGTGCGCATAATGCCATCGAATCCTATGCGCTGAATGCTGATGGAAGCATCGCCACCACTTTTAGCTTCAGCGATGGCAGCTTCGATGGTGCTCGCAAGGAATACAAACCGATCGGCTTCATCTTCGACAGGCAGAGCAACGCTATCTGGGGCATGCAGTTCATCTGGCCAATCAAGGCCGATTATCGGATCGTCTATGTCAAAGAAGACTACAGCGTCACGGTCATAGCTCGTAAAGCACGTGACTATGTCTGGATCATGTCGAGATCACCTGTCATCGAAGACACTGAGTACACGATGCTGGTCGATCTCATCTCCTCGCTCGGATATAACAGATCAGAGATACAGCGCGTGCCGCAATACTGGCCAGACGTCAGTGGTAACCAGTCATGAAGATCGCGGTCATTGGTACTGGTATAGCAGGCAACGTCGCAGCCTGGAAATTATGTCAGCAACACGATGTGACTGTCTATGAAGCCAATGATTATATAGGCGGCCACACGCATACTCATGACATCAGTCTGGATGGGCGTGACTACACCATCGATACCGGTTTCATTGTTTTCAATTACTGGACATATCCGGAATTTACCAGACTCCTGGAGCAGCTCGATATCCCGGTACAGCCGACCAATATGAGCTTCAGCGTAAAGCACCAGATCACCGGCCTCGAATACAACGGTAACACCCTTAACAGCCTGTTCGCGCAACGTCGCAATCTACTGCGACCATCGTTTATCCGCATGGTTCGGGACATATTACGCTTCAATAAACGGGCATATGCTTCTCTGGATAGCGAAGATGCTGAATTACCGCTGGGTGAATATCTGAAAAAGCATTGCTATGGCCAGGAGTTCGTCGAACACTACATCGTACCGATGGGAGCGGCGATCTGGTCTACTGATCCGGCATTGATGCAGCAGTTCCCGGCCAGGCTATTCATCCGTTTTTTCCACAACCATGGATTGCTCTCGGTAAAGGACCGGCCGGTATGGCATGTGATAAAAAACGGATCCAGGTCGTACATTCACTCCCTGATCAGGGATTTTTCTAATGATATAAGACTGAACACGGCGGTCAGACAGATCGAACGTCACCCTGCTCATGTCGAAATCCTGACCAATGAGCACGGCAAAGAACGTTATGATGCCGTTTTCATCGCAGCACACTGCGATGAAGCACTCAACATGCTTGCATCACCGACAGATGCAGAAAAACAGGTTCTCGGCGCCATCCCCTACCAGAGCAACGAGGCTGTGCTTCATATCGACAGTTCAATTCTTCCAAAACGGAAGCTCGCATGGGCTGCGTGGAACTACCACATCCTGGATAAAGATCAGCAACGTGTCGCATTGACCTATGACATGAACATCCTGCAGAACATCGATTCGGAGAACACCTTCTGCGTAACGCTCAACAACACCGGGATGATAGACGAAAGCAAGATTATAAAGCGCATGCAATATACTCATCCGTTATATACACCCGAATCAGTAGCTGCTCAGCAGCGACATGAAGAAATCAACGGCACCATGAGAACATGGTATTGTGGTGCTTACTGGGGCAATGGTTTTCACGAGGATGGCGTTGTCAGCGCGCTGCGTGCAGTCGAGCATTTTAATGAGGTGATAGATGAAGAGCGGCATTTACACAGGGCGAGTTAGGCATCGGCGCTTTGTGCCGAGACCGCACGAATTCGAGTACAGTCTTTATCTGATGTACCTGGATCTGGATGAGATGCCGGCCTTGTTCGACCGTTACTGGCTCTGGTCAACTGACAGGCCCAACTTCGCTCGTTTCAGGCGCTCGGATCATCTTGGCGACCCCGACAGGCCGCTGATAGACGAAGTCAGACGATATATTCTGGAGCACACCGGTATCGTCGCAGACGGTCCGATACGCCTGCTGACGCACTGTCGCTACCTGGGATTCGGATTCAATCCTGTGAGTTTTTATTATTGCTATAGCGCCGATGATAGCGAGCTCATCAGTATCGTTGCAGAGGTCAACAATACGCCGTGGGGAGAACAGTTCTGTTATGTGCTGACAGATGCCGATGAAGATACGCCTGGCTCAGAGCATAAACGCTATACACCTTCGAAGCAGTTCCATGTGTCACCGTTCATACCGATGAACATTGATTATGACTGGCGCTTCAAGCGCCCTGACAAACGTCTAACTGTGCATATGCAAAATTATATCGATGGTGAAAAATTATTCGACGCAACGCTCGATCTTGAGCGGCAGGAAATATCATCGGTGAATCTTGCCCGCATACTGATACGTTATCCGCTGGTGACCGCGAAGGTTTCCATCGGCATTTACTACGAAGCGCTCAGACTGTTGATCAAGCGCATACCCATCCATGACCATCCGAAACTTAACGAAAAACCAGCGGGAACCAGCAAGCCATGAGACGTTCTATCATACCACTGCCGTCATCCATGATACCCGGATACAAGACAAACTGGATCGTACGCATCGCGCAGCGTCTGATCTATGGACAACTCGACAAGATAACGAACGGTGAGATCATCGTACGCGATAGTCGCGATGAGCTGTATTTCGGAAAGACCACAGATGATTTTCCACATCCGGTTCATATCACGGTCACCGACAACAGTTTCTATATCGACGTCGCATTCGGTGGCAGTTCAGGTTCCGGCGAAGCCTATATGAAAGGAAGCTGGAAATGCTCTGACCTGTTATCACTGATTCGCATCTTCCTGCGTAACCGGCATGTTCTCGATGCCATGGATTACAGACTGACCCGTCTCAAGGGCCCGCTGCACAAACTCGGTCACATGTTGAACAAGAACACGAAAGAAGGCAGCAAGAAGAATATCTGCGCGCATTACGATATCGGTAATGACTTGTTTAAACTGTTCCTTGATCCGACCATGATGTATTCCAGTGCATACTTCAAACATGAAGATATGTCACTATCACAGGCATCAATCGCCAAACTGGATCTCATCTGTCAGAAATTGCAGCTCGATAAAGAAGATCATCTGCTGGAGATCGGTAGCGGCTGGGGTGGTCTCGCCATCCATGCGGCAACCCATTATGGATGTCGGGTAACGACGACGACCATCTCGGATGAGCAATACGCACTCGCTCAGCAACTCATCATGGACGCTGGGCTTGATGATCGTATCACTTTGCTGAAACAGGACTACCGCGACCTCACAGGCACATATACAAAACTGGTCTCTGTCGAGATGATCGAGGCGATCGGCCATCAGTACATGAACACCTATTTCGATAAATGCAGCAGCCTGCTGGCCGATGACGGTATAATGTTGCTACAGGCAATCACCATCGCCGACCAGTATTATGAGAGCGCACTCAAGGATGTCGATTTCATCAAAAAGTTTATCTTCCCCGGCGGCTTCCTGCCTTCAGTCAGTTCGCTGTGTAATTCGATCGCGACAGTTACGGACATGAAATTATTCCACCTTCAGGACATCGGGCCACATTATGCGAAGACACTGAACGCATGGCGCCAGCGGTTCTTTGACAATGTCAGCGAGATCGCAAAACTCGGTTATCCTGATGAGTTCGTACGCTTGTGGGATTATTACTTCTGCTACTGTGAAGGCGGATTTATCGAGCGCGATATCGGTACCGTGCAGATGCTGCTGACGAAACAACAGTGTCGCATTGATTCGGTCAGAGTATAGGCGATACAAACCCTCTTTCCGTCGAACGTAGCCATCACTCGCGTTAGCCTGCATAAGCGGTTGTTGTTAATCCGTCCCGCCAGGTTGATCAGTCGATCAGATAGTGACAGAAACTCCAAACAGTTCAGAGGCGAGAGCTGATCGGTCGACACCGAACCCCTTGATACTGGATTATTAGACAGGTATTTCCTAATGATAAAAATTAAAACTCCGTTACTCGGATGGGCATTCAATGATGTGCTCAATGAGCTGCATCAACTTGTTTTTCACGGTGTGCCTGACGAATCAGAGCCTTTCGAACTTACTCTGCTCGAACGAGAATACATTGCATTCGTTCTCGCCTGTTATTACCAGTGCGGGCGTTGCCTGAAATTCCACGAACACGCCATAGATGTACTGCGGCGCAAGGAGAAATCACCACACTGGAACTGGAAAGAGCAACTGGTGAACGCAACACTTTTTCTGCACCTTGATGGACAGAAGCTCTCCAGGATCGAGTGGCAGCACTGGTTGCAAATGTGGGCAGCAATTGCGAAGCAAATTCATTCAGAGCATCCCGGACTGGCCTGTTATCTTGCCTACGCGATTGGAATAGCACGCCACGACAAAAACCTGATGGACCATGCGTTTGGTTCTATCAGCGAGTCTACTGAACATAACGACAGATTAAGGGGAATCATTCGCGATATCGATGGCCTGGTGATATTCATGAAAGCGGCCACATCAAAGAACAGAAGCGACCCGACAATTATCAATCATCTCAAGTCGCGAGGCATTGAGGAAGTTTAGAAATTCAGGGGTTCAGAGCCAAGTAATAACAGCTCACAATTGTTACCGGCACCTTCAATACAACTAGAGTCGCGGCAACGTAATAAAGACCATATCTGCTCGGTGTTACTGCACTTTTGCCGAAAATTTGCACTTCAAGGTTGCATCAAAGTTACTCTTGCGGATATACATCTCTTTATATCTACAATAAATACAATCAGTTACGAAAAATTAGCCGGCCTCCGGGGAATTCCCGGCACGCAGGCGTTTCACGAGGTAGACAACCAGTGTCGCCCCGAGAAACAGGTAACCCAGGGCAATCAGTCTAATCACCATGATTTTCGCTGGAATATGCGTGTGCGCATTTGCCAGCATGAACAGCAGAAAACCAAGCAGCCACGTCACCAGTATCCATGCCAGCCAGGTCAACAACGGACGCGCACTATGCCAACCCTTCCCTGCCATGGCGCCCTTAAGCATTTCAGCAATACACAGGGCTGATATAAAAAAGAACATCCCCTTTGCCAGTAGCGTCAGGATACTGATCTCGATATCTGTCATGCGTAACTAATTTGTATCCTGTTGGTCTTGCTTTACCCAACCATCCATTGCACTTATACACATAGAAAATAGTCGATTAATTAGCGGCACAGCATGAAATATGAAGTTCAGCATTACACGGGCTTACAAAGAAGCCACGCTATTGCATATAACTGTCCCCATGGAGGGGTTAGAGAGCGAACTACTTGACCAGGAATCACAGTTTAAATGGTGGTTTGCATAACCAGTTAGTCGTGTTGTTAAATCAAATGCCCTATCACTATCACCGCCCGTGGATTGCAGTACAGGTCTTACCCATGCATTACCTTCGAGCAGGCCCGCGGGTATATTAATTGAGTTGGCGGCCTCTTGAGTTGTACACATTCTACTGTCAGGAAATTCCAGCTGGCAAAGCCTTGCAAATTCAAAAAGGCCCAGGCCGCCATTATGTGTGGTACTCGTGAAACCAACTAGTGTTAGCGGCGAAGAAATTGCCTGGTTCTGCACAGTAACCGGTACAGGATTCCCAGTTTCATTATCCACTGTCACCGAAGTCTGTGGATTAGTAACTGTTACGTTAGGAGTATTAACTAGATTCACATCCTTTGGTTTTTCTGCAAAAACATTCGATGCGAATCCAGCAGCTAATAGTAAGATTAAAAGGTAATTTATTCTCATGAATTGCCTCCGTAAACCCTGATTCTTTCCAGTCATGCATATAACTATGGTCAACTGGTTTGATCGTTTGTAGCAGTTATGGAGACTAGTGGCATTGACGCCAATCAAGAAATGGTGAGATTTCCATGAACATCTCCCACCCATACTTTTTACCGAACCTGACTACGAATATCGCATATTTGGTCGTTCTTTGTCGTTAAATGGTTGTTTTTACAAGAAGCGGCTAAACGTCCTGTTAGGGGGATACTTGCCGTTCCCGCTCACTTCAACCCCGGTTGCTGATGGAAACGGTAAACGCGTGCTTCCGGTAGAGTCGAGATGTGGCGCATTGCTCTTTCATCTGATCAGCAAGCTCTATGAACGGACCAGTATTATTATCACGACCAACCTGAGCTTCTCTGAATGGGCCAATGTATTTGGTGATGCCAGGCGCACCACTGCACTGCTGGATCGACTCACCCATCATTGCCACATCATTGAGACCGGCAATGACAGCTACCGATTCAAAAACTCAATTACCAACCAAACCAGGGAGGGGGAACTCGCAAAAAAACCAGTCCTGGGTCATTATCCGACTCAGTCAGGCAGGTCAACATGATTACCAATTGTATCTGGCACTCAATGACATTGATCACGCCAGGATCAAAGTGCGGTCGCCACAGACCAATGGGATTTGTGAGCGTTTCCACAAAACGATCTTGCAGGAGTTTTATCAGTTCACTTTAAGAAAGAAAATCCACACTGACCTGGCATCCTTGCAAACCGATCTTGACGAATGGCTGGTGTACTACAATACTGAGCGCACTCATGAGGGTAAAATATGCTGCGGCAGAACGCCACTGTAAACCCTGCAAGACAGCAAACAGATTTGGCAGGCAAAGTTATTGAACTGAACCTGGCCTGACAATACAGATTTCCGGAAAACCGGTAACTGTCAGATCAGGTTTGAACCACTACAGATTAAGATATCACTCCTTTTTCACGATAGAATTTTTTCACAAGAGAATGCTGAAGTAACGGGCCATGGACCTGAATAAGGTTTACATCTGATCTGTGGTTTCCCTCCAGAATCTTCAGGTTACCGTCTGAATCTACCAAAATATCCCATCCTACGTAAGGAAGAAAAGGGAATTTTTGTGCAATGCCAAGTATTTGCTCCTTGATTATCTCCCAACCAGGAACGTTCACACCTGCTATTTGTTTGTTTGTGTCCGGGTGTTGCTGAAACCAGACAAGCTTTCCCTTATCCGGGTAGCTCACTGCCTGTCCGATAATTCCTGTATCTAGGTCGATTTTTGCGCTTAAGCCACCGCGACTCCAATTATCTACAGGAAAAGACCTGTCAGTCCCGATTCGCTGCACCGCTGCGGCGATAAACGGTTGGTCGGACATTGAGTCCCACATAGTCAATACCCGAATGGTATTTATTGATTTACCATAAATATCTCTTGCGTAATCTCCCTGCTCAATTAACTCTTCCAGCAAATATTCATCCAAACTCGAAATCAGTCGAGAAAAATCGTCGATATCAATCGCTCCACCATTTATTCGGATACCATCGGCGCCACCCGTTAGAAGATATATGCCCTCCCCTCCACCTCCACGAATCGGCTTTAAAACCATTCCGCCATTAATTTCCAGAAACTTTTCAAAACAGTCAAGGCTCTCTAATTCAGGAGATTTTTGAACCCACTGTATTACCCCTCTTTCTATAACTCCATAGGTCTTGGGTATAAACTGTTCATATGGCCTCATTACAGCACCGAAGATAAGCTTGTCTGCCAGTATCATGGTATATCGACCATTCAATCTGGCTGTTCTTACGAATCGCTGATAGTCTGAAAGATATAGATTAACTTCATTCTTATCGAGCCCATAGATTACGAAAGACTCGCTTAGAAAACCCGAAATAAGGAGCTCTAGCCTTCTTTTCAGCACAAGCTTTATCGGTGAAGAGAATTCTTTTTTCAATAATTCAATTATTCTTGGGTAGTCGTTTCTAAATCTCTTTACTCTCCATAGCGGAATAGCATTGTTTATACTGCTAGTAATTGTCATCTTTTGTGATCTCAAGCAATAAAAAATGGATTTAATGAAAGTTACATGATTAAGCTTGAGTAAACCAAATTACTCGTTTAGAAAGATTTATGTTTCTTAACAAACCATCTTTCATAAGTTTGTCGGAGTATAGGATGGATTAATATTTATTTGCGTCGAATAATGAACCACTTTTGCACTGAAATCTGACCCACTCATTATTATAAATTTCCTGGATACATGAAGTAACTCTGGAATTGTCCATAAAGAACCGGAAAAGCAACTAAAGAACTAAAGGGCTCTGACTCCTTTACCTCTTAATGCTAATCGTGACCCGCGAACTTGTAGTGTGAGCGTAGCGAATGAAAAATGCGCCCGAGTTTACGGCATCGTGATGCGCACTATG
>Ga0316193_10000903_pt1 | contig 19231 bp, 13 predicted proteins | sample MerIslsedime2_MG_FD_207735 | JGI IMG/M metagenome (GOLD analysis project Ga0316193, IMG submission 207735) | Coastal sediment microbial communities from Maine, United States - Merrow Island sediment 2 | ecosystem: Environmental > Aquatic > Marine > Coastal > Sediment | place: USA: Maine... | reverse complement strand
TCGGCTAATGGGTGTCACCATATCTGTATTCCTTTATGGGTCAAATGACACGTAAGTTACTGATTTAAGGAAAATGGTGCCCAGGGGCGGAATCGAACCACCGACACGAGGATTTTCAGTCGGATTTATATTTTTCTAGCTTAACAAAAACAGTTACTTACGCGATTCCCGCTTCCATTTGTGCCAGTAAATAGCAGTAATTGCCAGTTATTGGGGCACAATTTTGGCACACCAATCTGATAATGTCTTTCTCCGGTGGCCTCAGCCGGTCGGTGCCCGCAGCAGAAAGGACCGAGCATTCATTACGACGCCATAAACTCAGCTCGTGTAACTCTTTAGATGGCGAACGCATCGGATTCGGTAGGCTTTTTATCCATTTATCTATCGCTTCAAAGGTGCCATCACTGCACAGGGAATCGTTGTTGTAATTCATCTTCTCGAGCGAGAAAAGTCTGGAAATGATTTCTTGCGCCTCAGGTTGAAAGATATACTGACTTCCTGCTAGTCTTGTCCGCTAGACAACTATAACTAAAAAATAAGGGGCGTGGATTTCATTGTTCCCCTCCACCACGCGGTAATCATTTCGAAATATAAAGATTAACTCCGGGCAGAAGCATGTGGAAATTATTTACCCAACAAAAATTCATGCTCATGTGGCTGGGGTTCATGATAACCATCCTGTCCTGGTATGCAGCGGTAAAATGGTTGCCTATCTCGTCGTTTCAGCGCCTGCCCGACCCATTAACCGTCGTAATCGAATGGTTTAATACCGACCCCGACTACGGGCTGTCAGTGTTCACCAGGGACTACTATCTTCACATCTGGTACAGCACCTATCGAGCAACCACCTCCTTTATACTCGCGGTTATTCTCGGTGTACCGCTCGGCATCCTGATGGGATGGCGCGTCAAGGTAAACGACTACGCCTCAGCCTTGCTCAGCATCCTGCGTCCGATTCCTCCGCTGGCCTGGGTACCTGTGGCCATACTGATATTCCCGGGCAGCGAACCGGCGGTCATTTTCGTAACCTTCCTGGTCGCATTTTTTGCAACCACGATGAATACCCTGCTAGGCGTCAAATCCATCAACAGCGATTATTTCAAAGCCGCCCAGTGCCTCGGTGCGAGACCTAAGGATATCCTGCGCGATATCATCATACCCGGTGCGCTGCCGTCGATTTTCACCGGATTGCAGATTGCCATGGGTGCGGCCTGGTTCTCGCTGGTCGCCGGCGAAATGATCGCCGCTCAGTATGGGCTTGGCTTCATGATCCTGGAGTCCTATAACCTGGTTCAATATCCGACGATTATTATCATGATGATTACACTAGGTATCGTCGGATATATAAGCAGCGCCATCATACGCCTTGTCGGCAACCACCTGATGCGCTGGCGTGAACAGTCAATGGGTTTATCACTCACCTGAACAGGTGCTGACAGGATATATGACCGATAAACCCGTAATAATCGACAGCTCCACCGACGCCCGTTTCGGGCATTTGTCGGTGCAAAATGTCAGCAAGGTTTATGACCCGCTCGGAGCGCACGTCGAAGCCCTGGATGATTGCAGCCTGGAAATACCGGCGGGTGAATTCATTGCTGTGGTGGGGCCATCCGGCTGTGGCAAAAGCACCTTGCTGAACATCCTTGCAGGCTTCGATAACCTGACTGCAGGCCAGGTCCTGATCGATGGCGAAAAGCTGGCCACCATAGACCACCCACCCCGCCCCGGGTCCGATCGCGTGGTTGTGTTTCAAAACGGGGCATTGTTCCCCTGGAAAACGGTGCTGCAGAACGTGGTTTACGGGCTGGTGGTTCAAAATCGCTTTCCCGAAAGCGAGGCCAACGAGATGGGCATGGAACTGCTGGCGCGAAGCGGCAACCTCGATCGCATTGCAGGTTCGTATCCGAGTCAGCTTTCATCAGGCATGCAAAGGCGCGTCGAGATACTGCGCGCGCTGATCAACAATCCCCGCATTTTACTGCTAGACGAACCCTTCAGGGCGATGGACACAGTATCGAAGACAACCATGCACCGTTACCTGCTGGAGATTTACGACCAGTATCACAAGACGGTATTCTTCATTACCCACGATCTCGACGAGGCTATTTTCCTCGCCGACACGGTGGTTGTAATGACGACCAGGCCCGGGACCATAAAGCTCCGCCTTGACGTCGATCTGCCGAGGCCCCGCACACGCGAAACCATGTTAAGCCAGCGTTTCCTGGAACTTAAACAACAAGCTGTCAGCGCGGTGCACGAAGAAGCCAAAAAGGCATTTGAACGCGGTGAAAGGGAACTCGCATGAGCGCAGGCTCCGAATCCAGACCATTGCCCTCCAGGCCATCGCGCTGGCGCCATTTGAACTGGCGCGGTGCGGTTTCGGTGATCACATTCTTTGTTCTCTGGCACCTCGCCGTGGTGCTAGAATTTGCCGGTTTTGCCGAACTGCCGACGCCTGTGCAGACAATGAGTATTTTCGTTACCGAGTACCTCACCAGTATCGATTACTGGAATTCGTGGCTGGTGAGTTTTGAACGCGTGTTTTACGGCTTCATCATTGCCCAGCTGTTGGGTATTCCACTGGGGCTGTTATTTGGCACCAGTCCTCGATTTCGTAATATGTTTTTCCCGGTGTTCGAGCTCCTCAGACCGATACCGCCACTGGCCTGGGTGCCTATCTCGATCCTGTTCTGGCCCACCAACGAATCCAGTATCGTCTTCATTACCTTCATCGGCGCATTTTTTGTAATCGTCATCAATGTTTACGATGGTGTTGGCAACATCCAGAAAGAACACATGTGGCTGGCGCGCTCGCTGGGGGCGTCGCGCATGGCCATTTTTCGGCGCATCATGCTGCCCTCGGTGATTCCGTCCATAGCCGTGGGAATGACGCTCGGCATCGCCATCACCTGGAATGTCGTCATCGCTGCGGAAATGATTGCCAGCGACAGCGGCCTTGGCAGGCTGACCTGGGAAGGCTATGTCAGCTCAACACCAGAGGTGGTGCTGATTGGAATGATCAGCATAGGTCTTGCCGGTTACCTGTCCTCGATTACGGTCGACATGATCGAGCGCAGAATGATGCCCTGGCAAGAGAAGTCTTAACAATAATGGCCGAACCCCAACAAAAATCTCAGCAGGACCTCAAGGGGCATATCAGCATCCAGAACCTGGGGCTCAGTTATGAAGATAAAGACGGTAGCGCCGTCAGTGTCATAGAGAATTGTTCGGTGGAATTCGACCCCGGCCTGCTCAACGTGGTTATGGGTAAATCCGGTTGTGGAAAATCCACGCTGGCCTACCTGATCGCTGGATACCTGAAGGCGGATCAAGGTCTGATCGCAATCGACGGTCGAGCAGTGACCAAACCCGGCGCTGATCGCATCATGGTTTTTCAGGAGACTGCGCTGTGGCCCTGGATGACAGTTACCGAAAACGTCATTTTCGGTCCGCTGGTGCGCAATGCTTTTTCGCGAGCCGAGGCCACCAGCAAAGCAGAGGAGTTGCTGGAACGATTCGGCCTGCTCGACTTTGGCAACAAATATCCAGGGCAGCTATCGGGCGGCATGAAACGACGAGCAGAAATCGCACAGGCGCTGATTAATAGTCCCGATATCATGGTACTCGACGAGCCGTTTCGTGGACTCGATGTGATGACCCGCGAATTGCTGCAGGAATACTATTTGCAACTGTTCGAAGAAACGCGTCTGAGTACGTTGTTCATTACTTCTGAACTCGAGGAGGCTCTTTTCCTGGCAGACCGAATCTACGTAATGACCGAAGCACCGAATAATATTGAACAGGTTATCGAGATCGATTTGCCACGTCCCCGTTCCTATGAAGTGACGACGACACAACAATACCTTGAGTTGAAACAGGTGGCGATGGAGTATCTGTATGCGGGGTCCGAAGAATACTTATAATTTAAACCGGTTATGATAGTAAACTTGGCCGAAAGGTTAAACCAACAATTAAGAGGGCAGAAAATGAAAACACGATTTATCAGAAAAATTATGGCCGCGACGACGCTGATGCTTTTCAGTGGCGTCCTGTTCGCGGCTGAAGCGGTGGATATTACCTACGGTTACCACCCCTACTGGACCGGTGGCTGGAATGGCGTCATTATCAAGCACAAGGAATTGCACAAGAAATACCTCCCCCCGGGCAGCACCGTCAAATTCGAAGCGCACCTGACCGGTCCACCGATGGTTAATGCCTTGCTGGCGGACAAGATGCAGATTGGCACCATGGGCGACATGCCTTCCCTGGTCGCAACCACAAAACGAAATATTGCTGATATTCGCCTGGTCTCTACCCCTATGTTCAGTAACGGCCAGAACTGCAACAAAATCGTGGTTCCGGTCGATGCTCCCGATTTCGCAAGCGTCGAAGAAGCCGCAAAATGGCTTGATGGAAAACCCTTTGCTGTGCATCGCGGCACCTGTGCCAATCGATTTGTCGATTCGGTCATCAACAAAGGCGCCTTCAAGCCTTCCGAGCGACTCAGCATGACCATCGAAGTCATCGCCAGCAATTTCGAGGCTGGAAAACTCAAGGGCGGCGCCGCAATGTGGGAACCACACGCACGGCGGGTAGTCGAAGCAGGCCACGCGAAATACGTTGCCACCGGTGCACCCTGGGGTGAAACCGACGCGGACTTTACGCTGATGCGCCAGGACTTTATCGAGAATCACCCCGAGGCCGCGATCGGCTGGATGAAAGCAGAAATCGAGGCGATGCAGTTTATTATCGATAATCCCGAGGAAACGGTCGAAATCCTGTACAAGGAAATGACCGGCTACCCAAAGGCGACTATATGGTCGGCGATTTACGAAGAAAACCCGGTAGCGATCGGTGGTGACCCGGTAACCTACCAGGCGAAAATGATTTTCGACAAAGACGTGCTCACGCTAATGAACAATGGCTACGCGTTTCTGCACCAACTGAAGGTTTTAAAATCGCCCGATGCCCCGCCCAATGCCTACAATGACATGCCGATTAAAGAGGCCCTCTCACAAATGGGTTTGACGGCGCCGATTGGGGAGATCAGGGGTAAACCACGATCAACCCGCCCTTATTAGAACTTGTTTGATAAAACAAACCCCGGGCACATACAGTGCCCGGGGTTTTTTAGACAGACGAACGCTTGATCGCGAGCTCTACCTTGAGCGGTTTGCGCAGATCGTCAAGCACCGGGCAATGAAGGTTCACCATTTGACGCAGACGTTCAATATCCTCGTCGCTGGCATCGCTTTCGATTTTAATGTCACCGGAGATTTCAGAAAACCCGGCCGCAATGCCTTCCTCGACGTTAAAGAACCCACGCGCATCCGAAACCCCGGTCACGCTCACGGCAATGTCCTTGAGATCGATATCCATGGCATCGGCGTAAAGCCGGTATGTCACCTCATGACATGCAGCCAAAGCGGCAAGCAACAATTCACTCGGTCTTGGTCCCCGGTTGGTGCTACCCATATTTTCAGGCTGATCGACAATCACTTCAAAATCCCTGGTTCGGGCATGACTACGAAAGGCCTCCATCAGGTGACTGTCGGCAGTTACCTCAACACGACATTTTTCCGGATTATTTTTTAGTATTTCCTGCTTGTGCAGAAACACTTGCTTGAAATTGCTCATAGGCTAGACGATTGTAAACAGATATTTATCGAGATTTCATTATACCGATTAGCGTTTTAACAGACAGATCTACCTTGAGCTGTCTGCAATACGCTGGGCGAATTCCCGTACCGGAAGGACTGGTCCCGCAGGTTCGACAAGCTGATTTCCCGCACCCGAGAACTTCCTGTATTTACAAGTTTTCTAAAGACAGGCAGGAGCGCAGGTACTCATCAATCATGTTTGTAGAATTACTTAAGATCCAATCGAGAATGACCCAATTGATTCTTTATGCTTGCCTGGCAGCGATTAGCACCTGGCAAGTAATACAGGGTCAGATCCCACGTTCAAACATTCGCGGGAAACTTGCATATCTGGCAAAGGTGGTGCCCAGGGGCGGAATCGAACCACCGACACGAGGATTTTCAGTCCTCTGCTCTACCGACTGAGCTACCTGGGCTTGGAATGCGGAAGCGCGTATTAAATAGTCGTGCGGTCCTCTAGTCAAGCCTGAAGCGGCAGTTTGTGTGAATTGTGTGGCCTTCCATTATAAATCCGGCGGATTTCACGGGCAGGCTCAGCGGGAAGGCGTCGCTGCAGGCATCGTCGTGGGCCTGCCTGCAATAGAAATAACGGGGCTTGTTATTTATTCCGGGGTGCGCGCAACACGACTGTTTATATTCATATTACGCCCGGGCAGCAGGTGGTTTATACTGCTTTAAATTTATCAGGGAACGAGATAAATCGTGGCGGAACAAAAGTTTACCGACACATCACAGAACAATCCTTCGGGGGAAGGTCAGGGCCTGCCCAGGTCATTGAATTGGCAAAATTTGTTTGATAATCGACGTGTGCTGTGGCTGCTGGGGGCGCTACTGATCGTGTCTATTGCCACTACCATCGCTACCCTGCAACCGTTGCGCCCAAACGCACTGCGGCAACCCGCAACATTCTCCGCTGACTGGTGGCTGCACCCGGTCGAAACCAACGCGTTTAAAAGACTGCCCGTCATCCCGGAGAAATTAAACGCGCTTGCCATAGTGCCCGGCGGCGATAGCAAACTGGTCGCTGTTGGCGACAATGGTTTAATCGTGCGTAGTCCGGACGGTGGCCGGAACTGGAGCAAGATCAGCGTGCCATTCCAGGCGCCACAGCAACAACAAGTTCAACAACAAGTTCAGGAAATTCAACCAAAGGATTATAAAAAACAACAACTAAAAAAAGAACCAGCACAACAGCAGGAGCCCCCGGCCCAACAGGAGGAACCCGCCTCGACCATTCCGTCGGTGGCACATAACGGGTTTCTGTCTGCCGATCTGGTGAACGTATTTTTTGTCGATGCGCAGCGCGGCTGGACGGTGGGAGACGATGGTGTGGTGCTCGCCACCGGTGACGGCGGCACAACCTGGCAGGCACAAGACAGCGGCGCCAGGCTCCGTATCAATTCGATTCAGTTTATCGATGCGCAGCGTGGCTGGGCCGTGGGAGACGAAGGCACGGTGCTCGCCACCAGTGACGGCGGTGCCAACTGGCAGGCGCAAAGAAGTGGCACAACTGAACTCCTGAATTCGGTGCAATTCGTCGATGCGCAGCGCGGCTGGGCCGTGGGCGGCAATGGCGCGGTATTCGCCACCAGCAACGGTGGCACCAGCTGGCAGGCACAAGACAGCGGCACCACCAGCACGCTTTACTCGGTGCAGTTTATCGATGCCCTGCGTGGCTGGGCCGTGGGCGACGCGGGCACGGCGCTCACCACCAGTGACGGCGGTGCCAGCTGGCAGGCACAGGACAGCGGTATCACCAGCACGCTTCACTCGGTGCGGTTTGTCGATGCGCAACGCGGCTGGGCGGTGGGCGGCAGTAGTACGGTGCTCGCTACCAGTGACGGCGGTGCCAACTGGCAGGCGCAAAGTAGCGGCACCGCCAGCTGGCTTCACGCGGTCCAGTTTATCGACGCACAACGCGGCTGGGCGGTGGGTGACGCGGGCACGGTGCTTGCCACCAGCGATGGCGGGTTCAGCTGGCAGGCGCGAAGCAGCGGCACCAATAGCTGGCTTCACTCGGTACAGTTTCTCGATACACAGCGCGGCTGGGCGGTGGGTGACGATGGCACGGTGCTCACCACCAGTGACGGTGGCGCCAGCTGGCTGGCACAAAAAAGCGGCACAATTAACTTCCTCAACTGGCTGTGGTTTATCGATGCGCAGCGCGGCTGGGCCGTGGGCGAAAATGGCATAGTAATCGCAACCAGCGACGGTGGCTTCAGCTGGCAGGCTCAGGACAGCGGTACCAAAGACACGCTTCGCGCGGTGCAGTTTGTCGATGCGCGGCGTGGCTGGGCCACGGGATACAATGGCACAGTGCTCACCACCACCGACGGTGGTGCCAGCTGGCAGGCTCGAGACAGCAGTACCAGAAACACGCTTTTCTCGACGCAGTTTATCGATACGCAGCGCGGCTGGGCGGTGGGTGATGCGGGCACGATGCTCTCCACCAGCGATGGTGGCGCCAGTTGGCAGGCACAGGTCAGTGGTACCACGAGCACGCTTTTCTCGGTGCAGTTTCTCAATGAACAGCGCGGCTGGGCGGTGGGAAGAAATGGCACGGTGCTCGCCACCAATGACGGCGGCGCACGCTGGCAGCCACAAGACAGCGGTACGTCAATCCGGCTGCAATCAGTGCAGTTTATCGATGCGCAACGCGGCTGGACCGTGGGAGATGCGGGCACGGTGCTCACCAGCAGTGACGGCGGCGCAAACTGGCAGGCACAAAGCAGCGGCACGACATTTCGCCTGCATTCGGTGCAGTTTATCGATGCGCAACATGGCTGGGCCGTGGGGCGTCGTGGTACGGCGCTCGCCACCACCGATGGCGGCGCAAACTGGGTGGATATTACGCCATTGCGATACCCCGCACCGTGGTATTACCTTAGTTGGCTAGCGGCGCTAATTCTGTTCTTGCCAGCGCTCAATCCGAAGAGTCGACGCATCCGCGAACCCACAGGCGAAATCAATACGATCGCCAATCAGGTCACTTCCGACCGACCGTTGCAGGAAAATGACCAGGACAGGCTTGGTTTTGGCCGCATCGCCAGGAGTGTGTCGCGTTTCTTACGACACGAGAAAACCACCGGCCCGCTGACATTGGCCGTTTCCGGCCGTTGGGGCACCGGTAAAAGTTCGCTGATGAATCTGATCAGCGCCGACCTGCAGCGACACGGTTTCGTACCAGTCTGGTTTAACTCCTGGCATCACCAGAGCGAAGAAAACCTGATCGAGGCACTGGTTACCAGCATTCGCCAGCAGGGAAGACAACCCTTTTTCACCTCGCGTCCACCATTTGTCAATCCGTACTGGTTTGCATTTCTGTTTCGCCGTCTGTTTCGCTGGAGTGCCGAACATTATCTGCAGATCCTGCTACTGGTCTGCACCGCGACCGTGGCGCTGACATTTTACGGGCACGATCAGTCCCGCTTAAGCACGCATATCGCTCAGATACAGCAATTGGTTAATCCAGCTGAAACTCCATTGCCTGGAACTGACAACGAGGCTGTGGTCAAGGAAATTTCCAGCACCGCGGTGACCGAACAGGAGGGCAACAAGGAAATAACCCGAATCGAAACCGAGGAAACTATAGCCGCCAAACCAGCACAGGAAGCGCCAGAGCCAGCGGCTCCTGTATTCGGCGAAAACATCGACTGGATTGTCGGATTGCTCAGCTCACTGATCGCGTTGGCTGGTGGCCCAGTGGTTTTAGTCAAGGCCCTGCAAACCCTGCCACGCGTCCAGAGTCGCGCCAAAAACCTGGAGTTCCGGGGCCAGTACGCACGGTACTTCCGAAATTTCAACGATAACCTGCGGCCAGTGTCGCTAATCGTATTTATCGATGACCTGGATCGTTGCGATACGAGTACGGTGATGCGCGCGCTGGAGGCAACCAATTACCTGGTCAGTTCGGGTAATTGCTTTGTGATCCTGGGAATGGATTACAACATTGTACGCAACAGCGTGGCGGTGGGCTACGATTCACTCACCAAAAAAATCGCTGAAGATCACGGCGAGGAAGGCAAAGCGGCCTTTGCCAACGAGTACCTCGAAAAGCTGATCAATATCCAGCTCGAAGTGCCCGAGCTCGAAACGACGCAAATGCTGGATCTGGCTTTACCGGATACACACACAGAGGATACTTCAACCAGTGAGCTTTTAGCTCAACGACTGCACCAGTACTGGATGCAATACTGGCGATTGATTTTTCTTGCCGGTGTTGTTGTCGCCGGAGTTCAATTGGGCAATTACCTGCACGCATTAGCGGGAACCGCGAAAACTGTTGCACCAGTCCAATCCAGCCAGAAACCGACAGACCCTGCGCAGCTCCAGCCGGAAGCGGAGGTCCTGCAAGGGGCTGTAGCAGTCGAGGAGGTACCCGGCCCAGGTCGAGCCCCGGCCGGCAAGATTATCTCGCCTGCAGTGACAGACAATACCATCGACTATATTTATCTACCGATCGCTGTAATCGTATTGGTCGGAATCTGGGTGATGATGCGCGGCCGTGACGATATTCAGTACGATTCCAGTACGTTTGAGCAGGCGCTGGGGATCTGGCTGCCGCTCGCCTCTCGCCGGCGCGACACGCCACGCGCGGTCAAACGTTTCGTCAACCGGACCCGGTATTTTGCAATGCGCCTGCGCGACGAACGTGAAATTTCAAAAACCGAACGCGATGACGAAGCAACAATTGTCGCGCTTAGTGCGATCCTGCAAATCAATCCCGATGCGATCGACCTGCCCGCTGATGAAGTTCTGGCTGGAATAGCCAGGCTGGAAAAGATGGATACTATTTTAAAACCCGAAACATTTGACGCAACCGTAGAATTAATCGGACAAATGGCTGATCAAGCCATCAATCAACACGACGAGGCGTTCCAGACCAGTCTGGCCGAACAGATTCAATACACCCTGCCCCTGTTCCGGGAAATTTCAAAGGGCATCCAGATAAAGTAATCGCCCGAAGTCGATCGTTCGAAACCTGGCATAGGGTGACTTGCGCCTGCTTCACCAGGCTGTGGTTGCGATCACGCTCTATTTCTTCCGACGACCAACTTGATAAACCTTTAAGTCATTAACTGAATCAAAGTTTTTTTCTCGTCATTGTCAATTACAGCGGCCATGGCCGTTTTAAACGCCAGTACGCTTTTATCGTGATTGGCAAGCAATTTTTCCAACTCCAGGGTTTCCGCGGCACTAGGTACGCCACCTGATTCATAAATATTTTCGACTGCCTTCAAGCTGTTAAAATGTGCTGTCTTACTATCACTCATATCGAGAAAGGACTGGTAGGCCACTTTCGCTGCTTCACTTAAACCGTCTATGGACTGCATGATTCACATCTGGATTCTATTGTCGGGCGCTAATTATAAACGATGCTGTCAACAACAACTCAAAACTCCAGGAGTCACCACATCCGCGGGAAAAACGCCGACTTTATTTTTATGCTTCGTTCCCGGCCGAAGATTCCCGGTGGTAAGAAATTTTCCAGTGTCTGCATCAGGCAGCAAATAGCAGTCACCTGCTATCGATGAATAACAGCTTCCGCTTAGCAGTCGATCATTTCGCTATCTATAACTTTTCGATTCTGCATATAACGGCCCCTCGCCGGGTCATAAAAATCGGCATAGCGGTGTGCCATAATATGCATTCGGAGCAACAAAGGATCAGGGGGACTCATGTCATCCGAAGCAGATGTGGTGATCATTGGCGCCGGGGCTTCCGGCCTGTCGGCGGCAAAAGAATTAGCCCGGATGGGACTGAGCTATGTGGTCATAGAAGGATCACACCGCATCGGGGGGAGAGCCTATAGCGAGGAAATCGCGCCTGAAGTCTGGTTCGACCTGGGATGCAGTTATTTACATCAGGGCGATACCAATCCATTTGTCGCCATCGCCGACGAACTGGGCGTTGTCCTGGGAAAGGACAAGGGCGACATTTTCACGGATGACAGACTGGGCATCTACAACAACGGTATGACTCTGAACCCAGATGAGCGCAAAGCTTTTTTTTTCAGTCAAAACGAGTGGTATGAGTCGATTTATGCCGCCGCGGGTCGCGGCGAGGATGTGGCGGTTGCCGATCTGGTGGATCTGGAAAATATATACGCCATGACCTTTGCGAATATGATGGCAGCGAATTATGCGCAAGACATCGACCAGGTTTCGTCGATTGAGGTTGCCACCGTTGATAGCGGACCCGATATTCCTATCCTCAACGGCTATGGCAACCTGGTTGCTGCCTGGGGTGGTGATATACCGGTTTCACTGAACACCAAAGTTAAACGAATCGATTATTCCAAAAACGGGGGCTCCGTTGAAACCACCCGGGGAACCCTGCGAGCACGAACTGTTTTATCGACTGTTTCCAATGGCATTCTCGCCTCCGGTGAGATTGAATTTGCGCCAGCCCTGCCCGACTGGAAAGTCGAAGCCGTGCTGGGGTTGCCGACCGGTACGTTAAACAAGGTCTGTCTTCATTTTGATGAAGATGTCTTTGGCCCCGGTGGCCGGGGATTTCATATTAACTGCAATGAGGATGCCGTGGCTGGAGGGTTTGAAGCGAGTGTCATGGGGCAAAATACAGCTATTGTGTTTATCGGTGGCCGTCAGGCAATTTGGTTGGAAAAACAGGGCCAGCAGGCTAGTCTCGACTTTGCCGTAAACCAGGTTGCCGAAGTCTTCGGCAACGACATTCGTCAACACGTAACGCGCTCAATTGCCACCGCCTGGGCAACAGATCCATGGACCAGGGGATCATACTCGTGTGCGTTACCCGGGCAGGGGAGTCAGCGAGCAGAATTAGCCCGCCCGGTCGACGATCGCCTGTTCTTCGCCGGTGAAGCCACGACGGTGGGTGATCACGGCTGCTGTCACGGAGCATTTAGTTCCGGTATTCGCGCTGCACAGGAAATATCTCAAACCCTTTCGAGATAGCAACCAGCATCTATTTATCAAGCCAACAGCAATGCAGGGAAACGAACTACGATGAGTGCAGAAAAAGTGCATTTTGCGAAAACGTCAACTTCTGATCGGAGCTACCAGGTGTTTTTTGAGCAGGAACTCATCCTCGAATCAAATCATGCGATCGAGCTCGACGAACATTATGACGGCAAGGACTTCGGCACGGTTATCTATTTTCCCGAGCCGGATATCGCTGCTTTACAAATCTTAAAAACCGGGCGAACTACCCACTGCCCCATCAAAGGAGACGCTTCCTACTGGAGTTATCGAGAGGCGGAAAACGGCATCTGGAGTTATCAGGAGCCCTTGCCACAAGTCGGCCGGATTAAAAACCACTATGCCTTTGACAAGGCCAAAGGGTTTCGAGTTTCTCCAGCAAGCTAGTCCAGGCGCAATCGCGTCTGCGAGGCAGCTAACCTCGGTCAGTTTCGAACATAGAAGTTCGCGGTTTTGATCCCGATCCAGGTGGTGCAAGCTGTTCTTGCAGTGTCTTTGAATCTTGCCAGTGAACCAGGAGGTCAAACTAATATTGATTAAAATCAAACAGTTAGACTTTATACTCATCATTTCCATGCAACCCAAAACAAAAAAATCATCATTTTGGACGATATCATCACGCCCCGGCTACGACTAGGCTGATTCCAACTCCGGTATCCACCGACGAATTCCGGACTTTGAAAACACGTTGATAACAAAGGGGAAATCCGATGAATGCTGAAAGCACCAGAAATCTCGATGAGATTTTGTCTACCGAACAACTCGAGGCGTTTCAGTCCCGGGTGGCGCGATACGATGAAAATAACGAATTTTTCCAGGAAGACTTTGATGTGATGAAGGAATCCGGCTACCTGATCCAGGCGGTGCCGGAGGAACTCGGTGGTCTCGGGCTTTGTTTCGCCGAGGTTTGCCAGCAACAGCGTCGCCTTGCCTATTACGCACCGGCCGATGCGCTGGCGATCAACATGCATGTCTACTGGACCGGGGTCGCCGCGGATCTGTGGCGTAGCGGCGATAACTCGCTCGAATGGTTGCTGCGCGAAGCCTGTGCCGGCGAGGTATTCGCCGCCGGTCATGCCGAGAAAGGCAACGATATCGCGATGTTGCATTCAACCTGCAAGGCCGAGCGCGTAGATGGCGGTTACTGTTTCACCGGCCACAAGAATTTCGGCTCGCTGTCGCCGGTGTGGACGCGGCTTGGTTTTCACGCCATCGACGATTCGGACCCGGAAAACCCGAAGATTATTCACGCCTTCATCCCCAGGGATTCAGACGGGCTGGAAGTCAGGGAGAACTGGGACGTGATGGGCATGCGCGCGACGCAAAGTCACGACACCCTGCTCGATGCCGCCTTCGTGCCCGATAAATACATCGTCAGGGTGCTCGATGAAGGCATGAAAGGCGCCGACATGTTCGTCGTCTGCGTTTTCGTCTGGGCGCTGCTTGGTTTCGGTAATGTTTATTGCGGGCTGGCGCAGCACGCCTTTGACAAGGCGCTGGCTTCGATCCCGGGCAAGACATCGGTGGCGATGACCCGCTCCATGGCCTGGCACCCGGAGGTGCAGAAAGGCGTCATGGAAATGGCCGTCGAACTCGATGCGATCAAGGCCCACCTGGATCGCACTGCCGACGACTGGAGCAACGGCGTCGACCACGGCCCGATGTGGGGTGCCAAGGCATTGATGACCAAATATCACGCGGTTGAGTCCGCCTGGCGGGTGATCGATCGCGCGTTTGAACTTGCGGGCGGCTTCGGAATATTCCATGCTTCGGGCTGGGAGCGGATTCTACGCGACGGTCGCATCGGCAGAATTCATCCGGGTAACGTTGCTCTGACGACTGAATTCGTGGCGAAGAGTTACCTGCAACTGGATATCGACGCCCAGCCCCGTTGGGGCTAAGCACCGGGGTCTGTCAGTAGATAGTCGATAATATAACTATTACGAGGAGGAGTTTCACCATGCCCATGTTTATCATCGAACGTAATTTCGCGGAAGAAATTGCACTCGACCCGACCAACGAAGTGACCTTGAAAATCAACGAAGAGGTCGGCGTCAAATGGCTTTATTCGTTTCTGTCGCTGGACAAGAAAAAAACCTATTGCCTCTACGAAGCGCCCAATGCCGAAGCGGTGTACGAAGCCGCACGCCGGGCGAATGTACCGGCGGATACGGTGATCGAGGTCGATTCACCGGTTGGCCCGGCGCTGATGCCGGCTTGAATCGCGACATCCTCATCGAACAGCTGAGCAGGTAGTGATACTCAAACGGAGACCTCGATGGAACGCCGGCTAGCAGCGATACTGGCAGCCGATGTCGCGGGTTACTCGTTGTTGATGAATACCGACGAGGACGCCACCTACCTGGCGTGGCGCTCGGCCCGTGCCGAGGTCATCGACCCGGGTATCGCCAGCGGACAGGGCCGAATCGTCAAGCACACGGGTGATGGTTTCCTCGCCGAGTTCCCGACGGTGCTGGCCGCGGTTAAATGCGCGGTCAATATCCAGCGGGAAATGTCACGGCGCAATGAAAGCCAGCTCAACGGTCGACGCTTCGAATTCCGCATAGGCATCAATCTCGGCGACATCATCGTCGACAGCGAAGACATCCACGGTGACGGTGTCAACATTGCCGCCCGGCTGGAGGCGATTGCCGAGGCCGGGGGGGTTTGCATTTCCGATGATGTCTACCGACAGGTCAGAAACAAACCCGGGTTTGAATTTGAGGACCTTGGCGAGCACAGCGTGAAAAATATCGCCGCGCCAATCCAGGTTTATCGCGTAACCGGGGACGACCGAGTCGATAGTGCCGCCGATATACTGATCCCTGCGGATCCATTGCCTGCCGATTCAGCCGCAAGGGAAACTGAAAGTCCACTCGAGGCCATGCTCGAGAATATGACGGCGTCGAAACAACAACCACCGACGATGATGGTGGGTCGCGAGTCTGAAAAGAAATTGCTGTCGGATGCTTACGACGAAGCGCGACAGGGTAACGGTAACATCGCGCTGATTCGCGGCGAACCGGGCATTGGCAAGTCATGCCTGGCCAGCACATTCGCCGAAGAATTAAAGAGCGAATCAACCCTGGTGGTCTACGGTCAGTGCCACGAAACTCTAGGCTCCCCACCCTTCTGGCCATGGCTGCAGATTCTGCGAAACCTGCAGCTGGCCGATGACAGCCTGGGACTCTCCCCCGCGGCCATTTTCGGCGATCTCGCAGCCGCCGAAAAGCAACAACGCAACAAGCCGTCATCCCTGTTAGGCAGTGATGTCGGCAGTGATCAGTTCCTACTGTTCAGCAAAATTGCCAACGTACTGGCCCAGTACGCGTCGCAACAAACGCTGATTCTGGTAATCGACGACCTGCACTGGGCGGACAAGTCGTCGCTGCTTTTACTCAGCCATATATGCAGGAGACTGTCGGAACAGGCCATGCTGGTGATCGGCACCTACCGCGATATCGAGGTTACCCGCAAGCACCCGCTGTTCGAGTCGCTGGGTGAAATCAGCCGCCAGGCAAACCTGCGGCGCATTCCCCTGAAAGGGCTTCGCGAAGAGGACGTGACCGGCTTTATCGAGAATACGGTGAGCCAGACATTGTCTCCCGAAATATTAAAGTCACTCTACGAGAAGACCGACGGCAACCCCTTGTTCGTATCCGAAGTCGCACGAATTCTGCAGCAGGAAAATTTTGACCCCTCCAGTGGCCAGATGGCGATCGAGATCCCCGAAGGCATCCAGGAAGCTATCGGCCGACGCCTCAACCAGCTGTCCCCGCAGTGCAACGAGCTGCTGACCCAGGCGGCCGTGATCGGGCGCAAGTTCAGTTTGCCGGTGCTGAATCAACTGTTACCGGAGGCAGAGCATTTCGGCTCACTGGAAATACTGGAAGAGGCGTTAAGCCGAGGCATTGTTGAGCAACGCCCACATACCGTGGCGGAATTTCAATTCTGCCACGTCCTCACCCGCGACATACTTTATGAAGAATTGAGTCTCGCCAAAAAAATTATCCTGCATAAAAAAGTGGCCGACGCGCTGGTGCTGCTGCGTGACGGTGACGCTGAAGTCTCCGCCGGAGAGATCGCGCGCCATTACTACCACGCGATACAGGGAGGGCAAAGCGACGCGGCGGTGGACTACGCAATCGAGGCGGCGGAGCACGCGATAAAATTATCGGCCTACGATGAAGCCAGGGAGTACTACGAACTGGCGATGGATGTCTTCAACCTCGACGAGCGCCGCTATGCAAAGCTCAAGACCGAGGTTTTATTCCACATCGTCGAGTGTGTGCACGCGGTCGGGTCATCGACCCAGGTAACCGCGGATGCTTGCGAAGTCGCGCTTCGTGCGGCAAGACAAACCGGGCAATATGACATTTTCTCCCAGGCCGCCTGTCGGCTGGTGTATGTGGAACGCCGGCCGAACCGGGCGAACCAGGGACTGAAGTACATCCAGGAAGCGCTTTCCTACCTGTCGGGGGATGACCTGGTCAACCAGGCAGATTTGCTGGCTTACCACTCCATGTCGCTGTGCTTCAACGGCCACAGGAGTGAGGCCGAACGGGTCGCTTTCGAAGCCCTGGCGGTAGCGCAACGCTGTGGCGACATCATGGTGCTGTGCAACAGCATGTGCATGGCCTTACTGGTACTGCGGGGCCGACCTGAAAAGCTCAGCGAGCGCATACGCCTGGGTGAACAGGCGGTTGAGCTGTCCGCCGAAATCATCCAGGCCTCCGGCTATACGCCGATTCTGAATGATCCGAAGGAATGGTTGATCATGACCTACCAGGAGCTCGGGGATATGAATAAGGTCAAATCCCTTATCCAGCAACTTGAAGCCTCTATCGAACAGGTTTACTCATTCAAAGGGGACTACTTTTCCGCTAGCGCAAAGGCTAACCAGGCCCTTTTTGAAGGTCGCTGGCAACTGGCGGAAACGCTGATCGAAACGGCCGCTGAGCTGGGTGCCAGCAAACTCGATGGCAGTGCAGAGGGCGTTTACGGCGTGCAGATGTTCATGCTCAACCGCGAACTCGGGCGTTTACCGATGGTTCAGGGTGCACTCAAGCGGATGCTGGAAAGCGACAACAACGCGGTATGGGCGCCGGGACTGCTGGCGACTTACACTGAACTGGGCATGCTCGACGAGGCGCGGGGCATATTTGAACAGCTCGCGGCCAATGATTTCCGACCACTGGGTGATGGCGAACTATTCCTGACCTGCCTGGTTTACATGATCGACGCCTGTGTCGAACTCAATGACACCGACAGGGCCGCTGCCCTTTATCAACGCCTGGTGCCCTATTCCGGGCAGATGTTGCCGCACGCCACAGCGGTCAGCCATGGGCCGGCGGATATGTACCTGGGCATGTTGTCGAGCTTGATGAATAATCTCGACGAGGCACAGGAATTGTTTGCCAGGGCGACCGCATTATGTGAGAAATCCGCGCCCAATATGTGGCAGGCCCACATCAAGTTTCGCCATGCGCAAGTCCTGAAACGACATAATTTCAGCGGTGGCAGGTCAAAATTCGACGAGTTAGTCGCTCAGGCTCGAGCAACCGCTCGGGACATGGGTATGGTCAACCTGCTGGCAAAACTGGAAAAGCTCGAAGCCGATAACGGACTGGAAAATGCTGGCCTGGACGGCGGTCTTACGCGCCGGGAGCTGGAAGTATTACAAATGATCGCACAGGGTAAGAGCAACAAGCTGATTGCCTCGGAGTTGAACCGCAGCCTCGCCACGGTAGCCACCCACGTGCGTGCCATCCTCAATAAAACCCATACCGCAAATCGTACCGAAGCGGCAGCATTCGCCGCGGAGCATAAGCTGTTCCAGGACAATTAATCAGGCGAGCGGGCCTCTATCTAAATTCGACGCCACAGATAGATTCACTGATTTTCGCATGCTGGCGTTGCTGATACCGTTTTGAAGCTGCTTTCGTCGGCTAAAATATACCGTTCACCCGCGCATCTGAGCGTTTCTTGACGCAGTTCTCCGTCAATTTTGCATCGTCCACCTATATTCCTGATTCGATTGAGGATTCTACTGTAATGAATCTTCAGCCACGATTAACAAAACCCGCTGATTTCGGGTTTAACCGGGCAACATGGATGAATCGCGTTTTTCACCTTATAACCACACTTCTGCTCTGCGCTTACCTGGCGGCTTGCGGCACCGACACCAGTTCCGGCGAGAGCGGGAGTGGTAGCAGTGGTTCCGGCAGTGGCACTGGCACTGGCCTGACCTTGCGCCTGACTGATGCGCCGTTTGACGATGCCGTGCAGGTGAAGGTGAAATTCGTTGAGGTGAGGCTCAAGAAAAAGGGAGGTAATGACTGGGTCAGTATCGATTTAGGCAGCAAAGCTCAGCCGATTGATCTGCTGGCGTTGCAAGGCACCAAAACCGCCGACCTGTTGCGCGATGTGAAAGTTCCTCGCGCCGACTACGATGAACTGCGCCTGATCGTCGACACTACGCCGATGGCCAATACGATCGAGCTTAGCGGCGGCGGGATAGTCGAGTTGAAAATCCCGAGCGGCGGTTCGTCCGGACTGAAGATCAAGGGTGACTTCAGCGTCTCCGAAACCCTGCCGACTTCGCTCGTG
>Ga0316193_10000898_pt1 | contig 19275 bp, 13 predicted proteins | sample MerIslsedime2_MG_FD_207735 | JGI IMG/M metagenome (GOLD analysis project Ga0316193, IMG submission 207735) | Coastal sediment microbial communities from Maine, United States - Merrow Island sediment 2 | ecosystem: Environmental > Aquatic > Marine > Coastal > Sediment | place: USA: Maine... | reverse complement strand
ATTGATTCGTCGCTTCGCTCCTCACCCCTGCGGGGCGCCTGCGGCGTCCTGCGCCGCGCAATGCGCGGCTTGTCGAACCGAAGGGTTCTCATCAAGACCTCCCTCTCCGCCACATAAAAAAAGCCCCTTGCGGGGCTTGTTTTATGTGGCGGAGAGGGAGGGATTCGAACCCTCGATGAGTGTTAACCCATACTCCCTTAGCAGGGGAGCGCCTTCAGCCACTCGGCCACCTCTCCCATCTGCGAAAAAGACCTGATTTCGGTCATTTGCAGAAAGCGGGTAGGATACCGACGCTTATTCATCAGGTAAAGTTAAATCAGCTGTCGGCGTTTTCTACCGACCCGGCTTCAGCGTCTTTTTCGCGCTTGATACGTTCATAGATTTCTTCGCGATGGACCGCCACTTCCTTTGGCGCATTGACACCGATTCGGACTTGATTCCCCTTCACGCCCAATACCGTAACCGTGACATCGTCACCAATCATGAGGGTTTCGCCGACCCTTCGTGTAAGTATTAACATTCCTAGTGTCTCCTTGACCTTCTCGCTCACCAACTTTACGACTTCCGTAGTCGGCAGATTTTATTAGGCAACCAACTTAGTGCTTATGTCGGCCACCCACTGCAAAACTATAACGAGCCAAAAGATCTTTGTTATTACTAGACATTATGGTAAAACCGCCAGCAGCGGTTTCCGGATGATCAGGCCGTCGCCGCCTGATCCAGATGAAACGCCTCGTGGAGAGCGCGAACACCCAGCTCGAGGTATTTTTCATCGACTACCACCGACACCTTGATTTCGGACGTTGAAATCATCCTTATATTGATCCCTTCCTTTGCCAGGGTCTCGAACATGGTTGAAGCAATTCCGGCGTGGGAACGCATACCGACACCAACCAGCGATATTTTCACAATCCTGGCATCACCGGAAACTTCACTGGCACCCATCTGTTCCGCCGTCTGCTGCAGAATCTCCATACCACGCTGATAATCGTTACGATTCACAGTGAAGGTGAAATCTGTGGTCTTGCCATCGGGAGCAATGTTCTGGATGATCATGTCCACTTCGATGTTGGCATCAGCAATGGAACCCAGAATCCTGTGCGCGACACCGGGCTGATCCGGGACACCGAGTATCGTCAGCTTCGCCTCATCTCGATTGAAAGCGATCCCGGAAATTAACGCCTGCTCCACAGCTTCGTCCTCATAGGTAATCAGCGTACCTTCACCTTGCTCGAAACTGGAAAGCACGCGCAATGGCACATTGTACTTGCCTGCGAACTCCACGGCACGGATTTGCAGCACTTTTGAGCCCAAACTAGCCATTTCCAGCATTTCTTCAAAGGTAATTCGTTCCAGACGACGAGCATCGGGTTCGACCCGGGGGTCGGTTGTATACACGCCATTGACGTCGGTAAATATCTGGCATTCGTCAGCTTTCAGTGCAGCGGCAAGCGCAACTGCAGTGGTATCAGACCCCCCCCTGCCGAGGGTAGTGATATTGCCGTATTCATCCACCCCCTGAAAACCGGCCACCACCACCACACAGCCTGCCGCCAGATCCGAACTGACGCGATTTGCGTCGATATCCAGGATTCTTGCTTTGTTATGAGCGTCATCCGTCAGAATATGCACCTGTGCACCGGTGTAGGAGCGCGCTGCGCAGCCGCGTTCCTCCAGCGCCATGGCCAGCAATGCAATGGTGGTCTGCTCACCGGTCGCCAGCAGCACGTCCAGTTCGCGCGGTGCCGGACGCTCGGATAGGGTAGCGGCCAGGGACAACAACCGATCCGTTTCACCGCTCATGGCCGAAACCACGACCACCAACTGATTGCCCTGGTCGCGGTACTGAATGATTTTTTCGGCCACGACCTGAATCCGCTCGGGTGTCCCGACCGAGGTGCCGCCGTATTTTTGGACAATAAGTGCCATATCTGCTTACAAATGAGGTGGATCGCGAAAAACTTGGCATTAAACTACAAACCAAGCCTGGATAACACCGCTATTGGCGACTACTGACGATTTCTTACAGCCTTAACGCCAAAGGGCACCAAGGTCACGAAGGAGTACGCTGTTGAGTAATAAACGCAGGAGATCTGCAAGACACAGACTGTTACCTGAGAACACGGCAGATAAGCAAGGAAAATCCCTTATCAATGAACTTCCTGGTACCCGTCGTGGTGAGAAATTCGGTCTACACCGACCCGGATGCTGCGATTTGCTGCTTTACCCAGTCTGCAACCGACGCCAGTGCCGCTTCGAGATTCTCCGGCTGACTGCCGCCGGCTTGCGCCATGTCTGGCCGACCGCCACCACGGCCGCCAATCTGGCTGGCCACGTGATTCACGAGCTCCCCGGCCTTGATGCACTTGGTTTCTGCCTTGGTGACGCCCGCAACCAGTGCGACTTTGCCATCCGTGACGGCGCCCAATATGACGGCTGCAGCACCCAGTTTGTTTTTCAGCTGATCCACGGTATCGCGCAGGCTCTTGGCGTCTGCACCCTCCAGTCGGGCCGCCAGCACCTTGATACCGTCCACCTCCCGCGCCTGACCGGACAGGTCACTGCCCTGGCTGCTGGCCAGTCTGGCTTTCAGCGCTTCCAGCTCTTTTTCCAGCCTGCGGTTACGTTCCAGTAACTGGCCCACCTTGGCCACCGCATCCTCCCGACCGGCTTTGAGCAGATTCGCAACCTCGCTGATATTCTTTTCAGTTTCACCAATATACTCCAGGGCACCGGCACCGGTTACAGCTTCTATGCGACGTACGCCGGAAGCGATACCGGCTTCCGAAACTATCTTGAAGACACCAATATCACCGGCCCGGCTGGCGTGTGTCCCGCCACAGAGTTCAACCGAAAAATCACCGATCGAAAGCACGCGCACTTCATCGCCGTACTTCTCGCCGAACAGCGCCATGGCACCGGCTTCCATGGCCTGGTCAACCGCCATAACCCGGGTTTCCACGTCGGCGTTGATCCGAATCTGCTCATTCACCAGGGTTTCTATTGCTTGCAACTCTTCTGCGCCGAGCGGCTGAAAATGCGAAAAGTCGAAGCGCAGACGCTCGGGATCCACCAGCGATCCTTTTTGCTGCACGTGGTCACCGAGCACCTGGCGCAATGCGGCGTGCATCAAGTGAGTCGCCGAGTGATTCAGACGTGTGGCTGCACGGCGCTGCTCGTCAACCAGCGCTTCAACGCTGCCTCCCTGCCTGATCTCACCCTGCGTCACCTGGCCGATATGTGCGAATACGCCGTCGCCCTGCTTGCGGGTATCGGTGACCCGAAACACGCCACCCTCGCTGCTGCGGATGACGCCACGGTCACCAACCTGGCCACCGGATTCCGCATAGAATGGCGTGCGATCGAGCAAGACGATACCTTCTTCGCCATCCTGAAGGACTTCGACGGCTTCTCCGCCTTTATATACAGCCTCGATAACGGCCTTGTCCGTTAAGCATTCATAGCCGGTAAATTCGCTGCGGCCTTCGACATCAAGCCCACTCGCGTTTAACGCTTCAAAACTGCTGGCGGCTCGCGCTCTGGCGCGCTGGGCCTGCATTTCAGTTTCAAAACCTGGCATATCAAGCGACAGACTGTGCTCCCGAGCAATGTCGGCGGTCAGATCTACCGGGAAGCCGTAAGTATCGTAGAGCTTGAACACGGTGTCACCCGGAATGACTTCGCCCTGCAGACCGGCGATAGCCTCTTCGAGAATTTTCATACCGTGGTCGAGGGTTTCCGCAAAGCGGATCTCCTCCTGCGCCAGAACCCGCTCGACCTGTGATTGTGCTTTGGTCAACTCCGGATAAGCATCGCCCATCTCCTTGACCAGCGGAGCAACCAGTTCATGGAAAAACGATTCACGCTTACCAAGCTTATGGCCGTGACGAATGGCGCGCCGGATAATGCGGCGCAAAACGTACCCCCGCCCCTCATTGGAAGGAATCACACCATCGACAATCAGAAATGCACAGGCGCGTATATGATCGGCGATGACGCGTAGTGAATTGTCTTCCAGGTTCCTGACACCCGTAACTTCAGCAGTCGCCTTGATCAGATGCTGGAACAAATCGATTTCATAGTTACTGTGAACACCCTGCAGTATGGCGGCCAGACGCTCCAGCCCCATGCCGGTATCCACCGACGGTTTTGGTAACGGCTGCAGTTCACCACCGACACCACGGTCGTACTGCATGAACACCAGGTTCCAGATCTCGATATAGCGATCACCGTCTTCTTCCGGTGTTCCCGGCGGACCGCCGGGCACCTCGGGGCCGTGATCGTAGAATATTTCCGAACAGGGTCCGCAGGGGCCGGTATCCCCCATGGACCAGAAGTTGTCTTTCGCACCGATACGGGAAAAGCGCTGCGGGGAGACGCCGACTTCATTCAGCCAGATGTCCACCGCCTCATCGTCTTCTTCGAAGACCGTTACCCACAGGCGTTCTGCCGGCAGCTTCAGCACGTCGGTCAGAAACTCCCAGGCGTAACGAATGGCGTCTCGCTTGAAGTAATCGCCGAAGCTGAAATTGCCCAGCATTTCAAAAAAGGTGTGGTGGCGGGCAGTATAACCGACATTTTCCAGGTCATTGTGCTTGCCGCCGGCACGCACACAGCGCTGTGAGCTGACGGCACGCGCATAATGGCGCTTCTCCCGCCCACGGAACACATCCTTGAACTGAACCATTCCGGCGTTGGTAAACAGCAAGGTGGCGTCGTTGGCGGGCACGAGGGGGCTGGACGGCACCACTTCATGGTCCTTTGCCTGAAAATAATCCAGAAAGATCTTGCGGATATCGGTTGTACTGAACTCGCTGCTCATGACGCGGAAAGGTACAGGATAAAGGCCGGGGGGTACAAGTGATTCTGCTGTTCAGGCAAGAGTGAAAACCCGTTTTTTACCATAAACCTTCGCGTCCTTAGCCTGGATTTGTCACAGCTTTCACCACAAAGGACACGAAGGTCACAAAGGAACAAAAAGTTAACTAACCGCTGAGAAGAATCTGCACGATACAGGCTGTTACTTGAGAATATGGTGCATAAACGTGAGAATCCATTTTCACTCAAGTCTTTCGTGACCTTTGTGCCCTTCGTGGTGAGAAATGCGGGTTAGCGCCCGTCAAGGTGAATTGCGCAGCAAGACAAGGTGAATCGCCGCCAGGCGAGAGAAGGCCCCCTGGGGGGGAGGGTCCTCTGGAGAAGAGGGTGCCCTGGGGTACAAGGTGAATCGCCGTAAGGCGAGAGAGGGTGCCCTGGGGTACAAGGTGAATCGCCGTAAGGCGAGAGAGGGTGCCCTGGGGTACAAGGTGAATCGCCGTAAGGCGAGAGAGGGTGCCCTGGGGTACAACGTTACTGTCCTGGAGGTCAATGCCTGTCTGCAACACGAAAAACCGCCTGGATCTGGTCAGAGGTAAAACCGCGCTGTTGCAAAAAACGCATCTGTTTTGTGCGCTGCCGGTAATCAGCGGGAAGCTGGTGACCAAAACGCTTGCTGCGTTGCCGGCCGGCAGATTCAACCCAGCGCCGGGACAGCCCTGCCAGCATTTGCTCCGTCAAATCGCCGCTGATACCCCGCTCACGCAACTCAGCCCGAATACGCAGCGGTCCATAACCCCGCTCAAATCGGCTGCGGACATAAACCTCGGCGAAACGCTGGTCACTTAACAAACCCTCGTCGGCCAGTTGCATGACAACGGCATCAACAATGGTGTCGGTGAAGCTTCGCCCGATGAGCTTGTGGCGCAACTCAAGCTCACTGTGTTCGCGGCGCGCCAGAAGCCGTAACGCCGTTGTGTACGACTGCTGGTAGACCCCGGCGCTATCGTCAGCCAGTGGATTCGAGGGGTTCAACCGCTTCTACTGGCGCAGGCGCCTTATCCAGCAACCTGACGCGTAACTGTTGTTCGATATCCTGCGCGATCTCCGGATGCTCCTTGAGGAAGTTGCGCACATTATCCTTGCCCTGGCCGATACGGTCACCGTTGTAACTGTACCAGGCACCGGCTTTATCAACGATGTCGTGCTTGACGCCCAGATCGATCAGTTCACCTTCGCGGGAAATACCCTCACCGTAGAGAATTTCGAATTGCACCTGTTTGAACGGAGGCGCCATCTTGTTCTTGACGACTTTGACCCGGGTATCGTTACCGATAATTTCATCGCCCTTCTTGAGGGCGCCGATACGGCGGATATCCAGACGCACCGAGGCGTAGAATTTCAGGGCATTACCGCCGGTCGTGGTTTCAGGATTACCAAACATGACGCCGATTTTCATACGGATCTGATTGATGAAAATGACCAGTGTATTGGAACGCTTGATGTTGGCGGTCAGCTTGCGCAGGGCCTGCGACATCAGACGGGCATGCAGTCCCATGTGGGAATCACCCATTTCGCCCTCGATTTCGGCTTTGGGTGTCAGCGCGGCGACCGAGTCGACCACCACTATGTCCACAGCGCTGGAACGCACCAGCATATCGACAATCTCCAGCGCCTGTTCACCGGTGTCGGGCTGCGACACCAGCAGATCGTCGATCTGCACACCAAGCTTCTCGGCATAGGTTGGGTCCAGTGCATGCTCGGCATCGATAAAGGCCGCGGTACCGCCGACCTTTTGCGCTTCAGCAATGGCTTGCAGGCTCAGGGTGGTTTTACCGGAAGACTCGGGGCCGTAGATTTCAATCACGCGTCCGCGTGGCAGGCCACCGACCCCCAGCGCCACATCCAGCCCCAGCGAACCGGTAGAAACCACCTCAACATCACGCGCGGCGTTGACATCGCCCATACGCATGACGGAACCTTTGCCAAACTGTTTTTCAATCTGGCCCAGCGCCGCACTGAGCGCCTTACGCTTGTGATCGTCCATAGACTTCTCCGCTTACGTCGTTTAAATTGCGGGCAATCCCTGCCCCGCGGGTTGGCTGTTAAGGGCTGAGTATGCACCAGACCACTGTAAAAATAAACAGTGTTTTGAGAATTACCGGTACCGGCATCTCAATTTACTCCCAGTCCCCAACCCTGTCCCGGTTTTCAAACGGCCAGCGCTGCAATACCTCATAGCTGGCGCCACCCTCGACGACGGCCGACTCAACCAGCACAAAGTCCCGCACCGGCCAGTGGATCGCTTCCAGACCGGCTTTCACCTTCGGGTGTTTCACCTTGCGCGCCAGGGTTATGTGGGGAACAAAAGGTCGTTTCTCGGCCTCGAAGCCGCACGGCTCCAACACCGCCGCCAAACTGTCGACGAGGCCTGTTACCTCGCCTGGAACCTGGCTGGTTCCCAGCCACTGAATGCCGGCTCTCGGCCAGCCACTCAGATAATCCAGATGTAAATCAAAGGATTCACACTGTATTTTCGAAGCCGCTTGACAAAAACAGGCCCGTTCCTGCTCGTTACGCCTGCCCAGGAAAAGCAACGTCATGTGCAGCTTGTCATCCGCCACCGGACGCCTGACCCAGTGACGGGAGAGCGCCACCAGTTGCGCGCGCACCCGCGCATCGGGCCACAAGGCAAAGAACAGCCGTCGGGTTCCAGGGCCGGGCCCGTTCACGTCAATTCATTGAGGTGAGTGGTTAACAACGACAGCGCCGTTGCCACCGCCTGCCGACGCACCGCCTCCCGGTCCCCGTCGAAGCAGTAACGCCGACTCATCATCCAACCGTCCGGCCCGGCCCAGGCAAAACAGACCGTCCCTACCGGTTTTTCCCTGGAACCACCGCCGGGCCCGGCCAGCCCACTGATGGCCAGCGCCCACTGTGCGTGGCTGTTGTGCAAAACACCTGCAGCCATTTCATGCACCACCTGTTCGCTCACCGCGCCATAGCGGTCGAGGGTTGCAGTCGACACCCCGAGCAGTTCCTGCTTGGAGTCGTTGCTATAGGTGACAAAACCACGTTCAAACCACGTCGAACTGCCGGCAAGATCGGTGCAGATTTTGGCCACCCAGCCGCCGGTACAGGACTCGGCGGTCGCCAGCCACTCACCGCGACGCCGCAGCGCAGCCGCCAGACGGCCGGCGAGGTCCGCTAACGCCTCAGCCATTTAGCACATTTTTCCTGGCAAGGCCTCTGATCCAGACTCATACATCGCTCCCCGCTTGACCAGGGTAATGAGTATCAAAGCTGGCACCTTTTCGCAAGCTGTAGCGCACCCGCCATTTCAGCTACACTTGTCGGCCATGTCCGCCGTACCCAGCTCCAGCAAACACACACCGATGATGCAGCAGTACCTGCGCATCAAGGCGCAACACCCTGACATCCTGGTGTTCTATCGTATGGGCGACTTCTACGAGCTGTTCTACGAAGATGCTCGCAAGGCTTCGGAACTCATGGACATTACACTGACCAGTCGTGGCCAGTCTGCCGGCGAACCCATTCCCATGGCCGGCATCCCGGCCCATTCAGTCGACCAGTATCTGGCCAGGCTGGTTCGACTGGGCGAATCGGTCGCCATCTGTGAACAGATGGGTGATCCCGCCACCAGCAAGGGACCGGTGGAACGCGGGGTGGTACGCATTGTCACGCCAGGCACCCTGACCGAGGAAGCCCTGCTCCAGGAACGGCGCGACAACCTGCTGGTTGCGCTGCACCTGGACAAGGAAGGTTACTACGGTGTGGCATCGCTGGATCTGTCCGCCGGACGTTTCGTGGTTCAGGAGTTTAGCGGCGAAGAGGCCCTGCTGGGCGAAATCGAGCGGCTGCAACCCGCCGAATTGCTGGTCAGCGAAGACCTTTCGCTGCCACAGGTAATGCAGGCTCGCAGCGGTCTGCACCGCCTGCCGCCCTGGCATTTCGACACCGAAACTGCAGCCCGCCAGCTCAACCAGCAGTTCGGCACGCAGAACCTGGCCGGCTTTGGCTGCCAGGATATGCCTGTTGCGGTGGCAGCTGCAGGTGCGCTGTTGCAGTATGTCAAGGATACACAGCGTGCCGCCCTGCCACACCTGCGCGGCCTGCGCAGCGAGCAACACGAAGACAGCGTGATAATGGATGCCGCGACGCGCCGTAACCTGGAGCTCGATCAGGCACAGTCCGGGCACAAACAACACAGCCTGATCGCCATACTGGATAAAAGCGTGACGGCCATGGGCGGACGATTGCTGCGCCGATGGTTGCACCGTCCCCTGCGCGACCGCAAAGTCCTCGCCAAACGTCACCAGTGCCTTGAATCACTGTTGCAGGCCCGCCTGTTTGACAGCCTGCGTGAGCAACTGCGCGGCAGCTGCGATCTCGAACGCATCCTGTCGCGGATCGCGCTGAAGTCCGCGCGCCCGCGTGATTTAAGTGCACTACGCGATACCCTGGCACGCCTGCCCGAATTGCAGATGCTGATGCGCACTGACAGCGATCCACTGCTCGGGGACTTGTCGTCGCGTATCCAGGAGCAACCCGGAATCCTCAAGCTGCTGCGCAAGGCGATACCCGATATCCCGCCCGCCCTGCTACGCGACGGCGGCGTTATTGCGGTGGGTTACGACGCTGAACTGGACGAGCTGAAACGACTCAGTGAACAGAGCGACCAGGTATTACTGGAAATGGAAGCGCAGGAACGCCAACGCTCCGGCATCAACAACCTGAAAATACGCTACAACCGGGTTCACGGCTACTACATCGAAGTCAGCCGCAGTCAATCCGAGCAGGTACCGGACAACTACCAGCGCCGGCAAACGCTGAAGGGCGTCGAGCGCTTCATTACACCAGAACTCAAACAACACGAAGACCGGGTGCTCAGTGCGCGCAGCAAGGCACTGGAACGTGAAAAAACGCTCTACCATGAACTGCTGGATCAGCTGTTAGAGCATGGACAGGCACTGTCAACCTGCGCCGAAGGTCTTGCCGAACTCGATGTGCTGGCGACCCTCGCCGAACGTGCCGACAGCCTGAACTGGTCCCGCCCGGAGCTGAACGAGGAACCAGGCATTGTGGTACGCGGCGGCAGGCATCCGGTTATCGAGAAGTTCAGCGCAGATCCCTTTGTCCCGAACGATGTTGAACTGGACGACGAACGACGCATGCTGATCATTACCGGCCCCAATATGGGTGGTAAATCGACCTATATGCGTCAGACCGCGTTGATTGTCCTGCTCGCCTGCGTGGGCAGTTTTGTGCCGGCTGACCAGGCCGGCATTGGACCGATAGATCGCATATTCACGCGTATCGGCGCCTCTGACGACCTGGCCGGCGGCCGTTCGACCTTTATGGTGGAAATGACCGAAACCGCCAACATCCTCAACAATGCCAGTTGCCAGAGCCTGGCTCTGATCGATGAAATCGGCCGTGGCACCAGTACCTATGACGGCCTGGCACTGGCCTGGGCGGTGGCAAGGGAACTCGCCGCTATTGGCACTTATACCCTGTTCGCGACGCATTACTTTGAGTTAACCGGGCTGCCCGAGGAAATAGCAACGACGGCCAATGTACACCTCGATGCGGTGGAACACGGCGAACGTATCGTTTTTCTGCACGCGGTCAAGCACGGGCCCGCCAGCCGCAGTTACGGGCTGCAGGTCGCTGCCCTGGCCGGTGTGCCGGATCGGGTACTGGAGCAGGGCCGGGACATCCTGCGTCAACTGGAAACCGGTCAGACACACGCTGCGGCGCTGCACCCGGATGGCAGAACACAGCAGCAGATCGATATGTTCAAGCACGAGGAAGAGTGTCCGCTGACGGATGCATTTCAGGGTATCGAACCCGATAACCTGACGCCGCGCGAGGCGCTGGAACTGCTCTACAAACTCAAGGGAATAGCAGACGATCACGCGCTATAAAAAACGGGCCCGCGTGACTGGGCCCGTTTTAAAACCATCGGCAATGGCTGTTTACTGCCCGGCAGGTGCCTCTTCCACCACTTCGACGGCTTCCATGGCCGAGAACTCAACCTCGGTCCGCCGATTCGGCGCCAGGCACTCGACCAGTGCCGCGCCGCGCTCGCCTTCACAACCCACCACGGGGTTAGCCGTTCCCAGACCGTCAGCTTCGATGTAGTCCGGTAGCACGCCTTTACTTATCAGGTAATCGCGCACTGCAGCCGCGCGGCGCTGCGACAACCCCAGGTTATAATCGTCTTCACCAATACGGTCCGCGTAACCGGTAATCTGCAGCTTTTGCTCCTGCAAGCCGGCCGCTGTCAGGTTACCGACAAGATCATCCAGAAGTCGCGTGCCGTCCACCGTGAGTTCGTTACTGTCGAATTCAAACAAGGTGTCGGCTTCCAGGCGAACCGGATTGAGAACGATCTCGACAGCGGCAACCTCCACCTTGTCACGGGCTGCGACGATTTCCGCATCACACTCGGCAATTGCATTGGGTATGGACCAGCGTGTGGTATGCAGACAATCACCTGATCCGGTGCGAACAACGGAGCCTTCATCGTTATCCACGTAGCCGGGCGCGCTATAACTCAAACCACTGGCCATTCCCAGGCCGACAACCAAAAACACTTGGCTCATCTGTTTCATTTTCCCTACCTCCGTATACTGAAGAAATCCTTATGGGCTCCCGGATACCAGCCACCATCAACATACTGACTATAACGAGAATATGCCCAAACGGGTCAATTTTGAATCAGATGGGAGAAAGGCGCAACGCCTTCATACGTTAAGTCGCGAACTCGACAGCGACACGGGTATTCCTGTCAAGGTGATATTGACGGTTTCAGCTGGTCACCGTGCCGCAGTTGCTCAGACTCAGACGGGGGGGATTGGTAGAAAACACGAAAGGCGCAGCCTTCTCCAGTGCGCTAAGGCCGAGCAGCATGCGTGTATTGCGGGGGAAAATAGCGGCCTCAACATCTTTCAATACGCAGTCTTCACCCAGGACCAGGTGTTTGATGAGATAGACCGGAAGCTCGTGCTGACTGCCATCGGCCATCACCCCGGTCAGTTGACCGACATATTCAGCGTTACCGGCCTGTTTTAAACGTTCCAGGGTGTGTTCATTGATTGTGGTATAACCGGCGCCGGTATCCACCATGAATTCGACCGCGCCACTGCCCTGCATATTGGCCTGGATATAATAGGTCGCCAGTCGCTTCTGGTTCATGGGAATGGTTTTGTAAGAGGCCGCCACCACCATATTAGTGGTCAAACAGGCCAGCAACCAGACAGAAATTTTTAAAAATGATCCAGCCATACCGATGGGTCCCTGCGACAATAATCCGTCGATACCAGGCTTAGCGGCAAGTTTGACACCAAATTGAGTTGATTGTCTCAGAATCCGAATATCGTCAGGCCGCTCTCCCGCCATGCTCGCTACGATTGCCTGAGTCCGACAGGCTCCTAGCCCCACCCTGATCAATCCGTGTATCATTGGCTCCGTTTCAAGCAGGAGGCGGTCATGACGTTTGTGGTGGGTGAAAACTGTATTAAATGCAAATACACCGATTGTGTGGAAGTCTGTCCCGTGGATTGTTTTCACGAAGGTCCTAACTTTCTGGTGATTGACCCCGAGGAGTGCATTGACTGTACATTGTGTGAGCCGGAGTGCCCGGCCGAAGCGATTTTCCCCGAAGATGACTTACCTGCGGACCAGCAGCAGTTCCTGGAACTCAATACAGAACTGGCGCAGCAATGGCCTGTGATCACCCAGATGAAGGAAGCCCCGCCCGATGCCGATGAATGGAATGGCAAGGAAGGCAAACTCGACCTGTTGGAGCGTTGATCCCCCCGCTACGTTCAGGCGGAAATATCAGTGAGCCCGTTAACCCTGGTTCCATTCAGCCAGGACCCGCTCGCGGTTGCAGCACAGCAGATTCTCGAACACTATAAAGTTCGTTTACCCGATTTAAGCGATTGCCGGATACTGCTTGCTGAAGACCAGTGTGCCGCTCAATTACGCACCGAGCTTCTCAAACAGGCTGAACAGCGGGGCTTCAGCGCACTGCTGGGTCCGACCATCGAACGCCTGGACCAATACCTGTCCCAGCTGGCGGCTGTTACCCGGACAGTCCTGAACCGTCCCGCACAGGAACTGGTACTGGCCGAGGCACTGCGCAATGCCGCCCACATCTATACCGATACCGATCCCTGGCTGCTGGCCGACCAACTGCTCACGCTATTCGACGAACTGACCCGCAGCGACATATCGATCCCGGCTGCCTTCGAGCAGTTTCACACAGGCTTACAACACAGTTACGCGCTTTCCTCGCCCAGCCCTTCCCTGCGGCAGGAGGCCTACATCCTGCACACCCTCTGGCACGCCTGGAAACAACAGCTGGAAGCCGAAAACCTGTCGGATCCGGCCACCGCTTATCGACAACAGCTGGCAGACAGCCTGAACGACATCGGTGAGCAAAAACTCTGGCTGATCGGCTACACCGGGTTCACCCCGAGCGAAGCTCAGTGGCTGCGCATTCTTTTCGACAGGCAGCAGGCACAGCTGATTCTGCACGGCAGTGCGCAACAGGATGGCTACCACCCCGACCGGCCGATACGCGACATCCTGGATCAACTCGGCCTCGATGAGTCGCAGCAGTGCTGTCCCGAAGGTAACGATTTTGATGATTTCATCAGTGCACTGTTTGAAACCTCGAGCGATAACCTGAAACAACGTGCAAGACGCTTCGCCGGGCGGAGCCGACAGGATACCGCGGGGGCGCGACTCAGAACGTTCCAGGCAGACGGACCGGAACAGGAGGCGCAGGCCGTTGCCTTACAGGTCCGTCGCTGGTTACTTGACGGCATCCAGCCGATTGCTATCGTTACCGAAGACCGGCGCCTTGCACGCCGCGTACGCGCCATGCTTGAAGCGTCACAGATTGAGCTGGACGACGCCGGCGGCTGGGCCTTGTCCACCACCAGCGCAGCAGCCACCCTGGAACGCTGGCTGGAGACCGTTGAAGAAGACTTCGCCTGTGGACCACTGCTCGATGTACTGAAATCGCCCTTTGTCTGTTTTGCCGATCGTGATACCCACCTGGCCCAGGTGCGGCGTCTGGAGCAGGACATCATCCTGCACGAAAATATCGCCCGCGGCCTGGAACGCTACCGGCACCAGCTCGATCGTCGCAGCGAACGCCTGCCGGGCTGGTCGGAACCCATGCGGCATGCCGTACAGCAGATGCTGAATGTGCTGGACCATGCGGCCAGTCCACTCAAGCCGTTGCTGCGCGGTTCTTACCCGGCGAGCGGCTTCCTCGATGCACTGGGCGAAAGCCTGCGGGAACTCGGCACCTGGCAGTGCCTTGAACAGGATGCCGCCGGACAGTGCCTGCTGGAAGTTGTGGCCCGCTTACAGCAAGCCGCGACTCACTGCCGTGTAGAACTCAACTGGTCCGAATTCCGCAACTGGCTGGGACGCAACCTGGAGAACGCCACATTCCGACTACCGCTGTCAGCCAGCCCGGTACGACTATTGACGCTGGAACAAAGCCGCCTGCAACGGTTCGCCGCCACCATCGTTGCCGGATGCAGCCAGGATTACATGCCGGGATCTCCCGCCAGCCAGGCATTTTTTAACCAGCGCGTACGCGCCGAACTGGGATTGCCCACCTGGTCACAAGCCATGGCAAAAAAGCTGCATCACTTCTGCCGCGTATTGCACAGTGCCGGGCGGGTGTTGCTCACCCATCACCGTGAACGCGATGGCGAACCCGTCAGCGTCAGTCCGTGGCTGGAATTGCTGGAGGTTTTTTATCATAGCGCTTACCGCAAAAAACTCGATGACGAAAGACTCCGGCAACTGGTCATGCAACCGGGCACGCAGCCGGTTTCCCCGGATCATGCCGCCTTGCCACAACTTGAATCGCGCCCTGCCCCAAAACCACCGGCCGCAATCCACCCGGAGACCTGGTCTGCCTATACCCACCAGCGGCTTATCGATTGCCCCTACCGCTACTTTTCCGCCGATGCCTTAAGCCTCAAACCCCAGGATGAAATCCGTGAAGCGCTCAGCAAAAGCGATTACGGGTCCCTGGTCCACCGTATCGTACAGGCCTTTCACAGCAAAGTGGCCAGGCTGCCGGAACCCTGGTCCGGAGCGCTGGATGAAACGCATCGTGAACAGGCACTGGGTCTCCTGCAACACATCAGCGAAGCCGTGTTTGCTGACGCCGTCAAAGACAACTTTCAGGCACGCAGCTGGTTAAAACAGTGGCTGACGGTCCTGCCAAGCTACCTGGACTGGGAAATCAGCCGGCAGAAAACCTGGTCATTGCGCCAGGTCGAGGTCAGGGCGGACAGAACAATCAGCTCACGACTTCGTATCAGTGGCCGCATTGACCGTATTGACCAATGCGCGGGGGCCATGGCGGTGGTTGACTATAAAACCGGCAAACCACCCAAAGCCGATGACGTTTTAAGTGGCGAAGCCGTGCAACTCCCCAGTTACGCACTGCTTCTGGAGGCCCGTATTGCACAGCTGAATTACCTTGAATTCAGCAAAGACCGGGTAAGGGAACAGGTCTGCGCAAACGCCGAAAACCTGCAACAGCTACTGCCGGAACTCGAGGCCAGGATGGTTCAGCTGGACCGGGCCTTGCAACAACAGGCCGCATTGCCCGCCTGGGGTGACGCCACGGTCTGCAGTTACTGCGAGTTCAGCGGCCTCTGCCGGCGTGAAATGTGGTTACACGGTGAAAACGACCATGACTGACAGCCCGCTCGCCACCCAACCGGAGCAGAGTTTCAGCGTGCTGGCCTCGGCCGGCACCGGCAAGACCTGGCAACTGGTGGCACGGCTCACCCGCCTGTTACTGCATGGCGCACAGTTGAACAGCATTCTGGCCATCACCTTTACCCGCAAGGCAGCGGGCGAAATGCAGCAACGCCTGAATGAACGATTGCGGGAACTGCTGGAAGCGGACGAGCGACAGCTGGATGCCATTCTCACCAGCATGGGTGAAACACCAACAACTGACATCCGGCGGCGTGCACGAAAGCTGCTCGAACAGTCGTTACGCTGTGAACAGAATCTGCGCTCCACCACCTTCCACAGTTTCTGCCAGGAGTTACTGCAACGATTTCCACTCGAGGCCGGTCTGCCACCCGGATTTGAACTGGCCGAACAAACCGGCCTGTTAATCCAGGAAAGCTGGGATGCACTGTTCGCCGAAGCCACCGCCGGACCCGAACAGCCGCTGGCTGAATCACTCGAACTGTTATTCGAAACACTGAACGGCCTGCACAATACACGAAGCGCCCTTTTTACCTTCGTCGAACACAGGAGCGACTGGTGGGCGTTTACCCGACAGGCCAGGCAACCGGCTGCTGTGGCGACAGGCTATCTGCAGCAACAACTGGAACCGGGACAGCACGCACCAAGCAGTAGCAGTTTCTGGAATGATGTCACCCGATCCAGGCTCGGTGAGTTTGCGGCCCTGCTCGGTCAGCACGCCACCAGCACCAACAAGAAACAGCTTGCAGTACTGGAAAACATTCTGCTGAATGTCGAGAATCCGGAAAACGCCGTCAGCAATATCCGGCCTGTGTTTTTTACCGGCAGTGGCGAGCGCCGCAAACGCGCATCCAGCCAGGCCCTGCGTAAAGCCATGGGCGAGCGCGGTGAAGACCGCTTTCTTGAGCTGCACGAAGCATTCTGCGAACAGCTTGAACAGCTTGCAGAACAACAGAACCGTCAACGAACCCTGCGGACTAACAGTGCCTGGTACCGTGCCGGCCAACGCATGCTGGAGCACTACCAACGCATCAAGCGCGAACGGCGACTGCTGGATTTTGCTGATCTGGAGTGGAGCACCTATCAGCTGCTCAATCACCCCGATCACGCCCACTGGATTCAGTTCAAGCTGGACCAGCGTATCGATCATTTGCTGATCGACGAGTTTCAGGATACCAATCCGACCCAGTGGCGCCTGATTTTACCGCTGCTGGAAGAAATGGCCGCCGGTGGTGAACGCGCACGCAGCCTGTTTATTGTTGGTGATGCCAAACAGTCGATCTACCGGTTCAGGCGCGGCAATCCGGAATTGCTGGGCGTGGCAGCGCAGTGGATGCAGAGCCATCTGCAGGCCGGCAGTATCCATCTGGATCATTCCTGGCGCTCCTCCCCGGCTGTCATGGATTTCGTCAACCGGGTATTCCAGCATCCCGACATGGAGAGACTGCTACCGGACTTTCAGACACACACGACGCACCAGCGCGAACTGTGGGGCCGGGTAGAACTCTGGCCATTGATCGAAACGCAGAACGAGGCGCCCAGCGTTGAATACAGTGGTCTGCGCAACCCGCTGCAACAAGCACGCCCGCTGACGGTTGATCGCCGCTACTACCGGGAAGGACAGGCCATCGCGCAACGGATTCAGGAATTGATCGATCAGAAGACCGTCCGCTACAACGATATCCTGATCCTCATGCGTTCGCGCACGCATCTTGTCGACTACGAAGCTGCTCTGCGTGATCAGGGTATTCCCTACCTGAGTCTGGATCGCGGCACCCTGTTACAGAGCCTGGAAATCCGCGACCTGGAGGCCCTGCTGGTGGTGCTCATGACGCCGCAAGACAACCTTTCCCTGGCACAGGTACTCCGCTCCCCCATCTTCTCGGCCGCTGATGAAGACCTGGTACTGCTGGTCCGGGAATCTGCCGGCGCCTGGATCGAAAGGCTCAAAGTTGTCAGCAAGGCGCTTGATCCCAGCCACCCGCTGCCCCGCGCCCATCGCCTGTTAACGCAGTGGCGGGCGCTGGCAGGCCGTATCCCTATTCATGACCTGCTTGAACGTATCTTCCATGAATCCAATTTGCTGAATCGTTACCAGGCTGCCTGCCCCGATACACAGGTGGCCCGTGTACGCGCGAATCTGACCCGTTTTATCGAACTGGCACTGGAAGTCGATGCAGGGCGTTACCCGTCCCTGCCGCGCTTTCTGGATCGAGTGCGCCAGCTCCGCAATCTGGAGAAGGAAGGTCCGAGCCAGGCGACGCCGCAATCCGAACACAATCAGCGCGTCTGCCTGCTAACCATTCATGCCGCCAAGGGGCTGGAAGCACCGGTGGTATTTCTGGCCGACAGCAACAGTCCGGGCAGCAGCCCGCCCGGTTACCAGGCTCTGGTGCGCTGGCCGGCCGAAGCTGACCGCCCCAGCGATTTTCTGCTGTTGAGCAATAGCAGACAGCGGGACAGCATCAGCAAGGCCCGCTACGATCTGGAACAGCAGGAAGAACGGAGAGAGTCCGCCAACCTGCTGTACGTCGCCCTGACGCGGGCGAAAAATATGCTGGTGATTTCAGGCTGCGAGCACTCGTCGAGAAGAACATCTTCCAGCTGGTATGAGCAGATTGCGAAAGCCGTCTGCGACGAAACGGCACCCGGCGAAGCCTGGATACATAGCTTCAAACAAGCCCCTGTTATAGACAACGCAGAAACCGCCCGGGAAACTGACAAGGTCGATATTGACCCCCGCCTGAACCAGCCGATACCGACACGCCCACTTTGGCGGGAGATTGCACCCAGCCGCCAGCTGCAGGATGCTGCGTTTGAACCAGGTTCTACCGAGGGGCGGAATCGTGGTCTGGCTATCCACCGCATGCTGCAACTGGCGACGCAGGCGCAGGAACGAAAGCTTGATGCGGGCGACATACTTTCACGTGTCGCCACCGAGTCAGGGCTGACGCCAGACGCACCCCTCCTGCGACAGTGCTGGGATGAGGTAAGCAAGTTGCTGGATAACAGGGATCTGACATGGCTGTTGGCGCCGGTCACCGGCGCCAGAACATTTAATGAAGTACCCATACAATACCGGCGCGGACAACAAACCGTCTATGGCATCATTGACCGCCTGGTGGTTACTGATGCCGACATTCACCTGATCGACTACAAAACCCATCGCATAGACAGTCAGTCACTGGCACAACAGCTCGCAAAACACTATAAACCGCAACTCGAACTGTACCGGGAAGGCATACGACGCCTGTGGCCGGATCATTCCATACAGGCCTATCTTTTGCTGACAGATGGCGGGATGCTGGTTAACATTGACGAGCCATCGCCAGGTCCATGCGGGACAACTCCACGATGATATTATTAACCTGGCAATTAAACATATCGCGCCGGAGGACGGCGCTCCTACGCCGGGTATTTTATTGCCGGTTTAATAACTTAACAATCAGGCATCTGTAGTACAGGTAAAATAATGAGTGAACCAAGCAATGTCATCGCAGTCACCGAATCCAGCTTTCAGCAACAGGTCATCGAAAAGTCCAGCGAGATACCGGTACTGGTGGATTTCTGGGCCGACTGGTGCGCCCCCTGCAAAATGCAGTTGCCGGTACTGCTGAAGCTTGCCGGAGAATACGGGGACCAGCTGCGGATCGCCAAAATCAACACAGA
>Ga0316193_10000896_pt1 | contig 19285 bp, 16 predicted proteins | sample MerIslsedime2_MG_FD_207735 | JGI IMG/M metagenome (GOLD analysis project Ga0316193, IMG submission 207735) | Coastal sediment microbial communities from Maine, United States - Merrow Island sediment 2 | ecosystem: Environmental > Aquatic > Marine > Coastal > Sediment | place: USA: Maine... | reverse complement strand
TCCACAAGCCACGTTGACCGCGTTACACTCGCTGAAATTGGCGACGGCCAGTCCTTGCGCTCGCGTGCCTTGCCAACCCGGCTTGTGGACTGGCTGTGGGGTACCGAACTTCCCTAGGGAGCCCAATCACGTCCGAATTCCTTGTCTCTCACCAGTTCTAATAGGCTCAATCCATGCACACGAATCGCGCACGCTCCCTACTGGCCGCCGCCCTCACCTCCGGTTGCCTGATCATTGCCCCGCCCGTCATGGCCGATGCCAAGACCGACGCCGTCATTGGCAACCTCGGACTCAGCTGCAAGAACCGGGTCCTCGAGCAGTTCGATGTGCCCAATTCGGACATCACCGTCCGCCTCGGCGCAACCTTGCAGCAGGACATCGACTCAGGCGCAATGACCACCGGAGACCTGAAGAAGCAGGGCGCGTCTTTCAATTGGGAGGTGGGTGGCAAGAACGTCAGAGGCTACTGCAACGTCGACGGTTCCGGCAACATAACCGAGTTCAAGCAGTTCTGATCCACGCCACAATACGTCGGAACCTGTCCGGACTTCCGGTTTGAAACAAGTCGAGAATCTCACCGCGTTTCGGTCTCGAGTTGCCTCCCCGTTTCTCCAGCCGCCCGGAGTGCGGTCGCCTGTTGAGGTGGCATCCGCATGACATTGCGCTCACCGCAGCGGCCCACGGCCGTCCCAACAACGCGTGAAGCCGGCGTCCAGAGCGGAGCGCAGACATCCAGGAGCCACGGCTCGTATCGATCGATCGGCGCGCCGATGATCCGCCCGTCTTCCCAGTGGCGCAGGAGGCCGGTATCGCGGCGGATGCGCAGACAATCCTCGTCCAGGCTCAGGCGCTCGGCGTCTGTCAGCGCACGCCGCGAAGCGAATAGGTCGGCCAACTCGGCCGGGGTGTGGGTGGCCACGTGTTGGCGGCAATTGATGCCGGGCATGGCCACGCGCAGCACCCGTTCGCGGCGTGCCCTGAGCCACCAACAGGCCATGGCTCAGATCATCCGGAATGCTGAACACGGTTCCGGGCATGCCGTGAGATCGGAAGGCGGCGCGCAGGCAACCCGCTGCACTGTCTCCGAGGGTTATATGGAGGGGACTTTGCATCGGTCTGTCTGTCTCAGGTCCGGAAGATTATGGGGGGTCAGTAACAAACAGCTCCGGCGGCTTATGGTGCCATTGGACGCGCGTTTGCAGGATGCGATGTTTGAAGAGCGCCACGTAGCGCTCGGCCAAGGCGTTGTTCCAGCCTGGGGGCGGTCTGCAGTTCGCGCTGTCAAATGGGGGTGTAGCGGGTCGGGGTAAATTCCCCGATTCTCGTTGTCTTTTCGGGATCGTCGATTCACCGATGGGGGTCGGCTTCGCTGAACGCTTCTACAGCGTGCTGAAAGGCGTTTCACCATAAACCGCATGCAGATCCTCGTTTTCCAATCATGTAACCCGGAAGGGGAGCCCGGTGGCTCCCCTTCCGCAGTCTTCGCTGCCTGCGTCCGAACGCCATCATTACGGAACGTACTTCCCCCTCACCTGACAGACGGTGTTGGCCATGGTCACGATGGTGTCAATCCTCAACGAGATGCCGTCGACCACGACGCCCCCCACAACCTGGAATGGGATCCGCGCCGGATGCTTTGAGACTGTCACGCCACCACCGGCGACCACTGTGCCCGAAAGGGTCAGGTCGCTGGGGGTCAGGTCCGTGATCGACTTGAACATCCACGACATTATCTTGAGACGTGCCTGCACCGTAGCAACGTGGGTGGCCAGACGTTTATTGGTAACCAGTTCGCACAGCTGCGGTTCATAGGCCAGCGGGTTTGCCAGCATCTCCTGTTGACGTGGGAGTTCCGGCAACTCAGCAAGCTTCAAGCCGATGTCGGCCACGGTCTGCTTCAGAGTCGGGAGCTGCGGCCCCACGGCCTGGTTGATTACGAACAGGAACAGCGTCGGCATGCGTTGGACCAGATCGCTGACCTTGTTGAGCCGCTGCGCCGCGTTGTCATTGCTGATGGCAGGAAACGCCTGCATGATGCCCTGCAAATCGCTGAACAGCTCAATCAGGTCCTGTCGGAAGATCTCGGCACCCTGGTTTTCGAACTGCTTGAATTCGTCCTGCCTCTGGTCGAGGAACTCGATTGCCGCATCCACTCCCTGCATAAGCGGACCACTGCGCAATCGGTCCATCATGGGTTGGTGTGCCCAAGCCTCCGCGTAGATCATTTCGAGCTTCTGGGACATGTCAGCGAGTTGCTCCCAGACGTCGTCGATGGTTCCCTGAGTGCGGCTGACAACCTGCTTGGGTGCTTCGGTGACACGCTTGGTAACGGCAGTGGTCTTGCTGCGGGCAGTGTCCACCGCCCCGCTCAACCAGGCTGCTTCAGCGGGGACGGTCCAGGCAACGCTGAGGGTGAGTGCTAACGCGCTTGCGGTGCCGATGCCTTGAAAGCGGATCTGATTCTGGTTTTTCATCGTCACATCTCCTGAGGGTTGGTCGTGAACGGCGAATTTCTTTCGCCTTCAACCCGAGAAGCGACAACCGGAATCAAATCCCCTCATTGGAACGAAAAAAAGTTGATCCGACCCTCACGTCGGGGTTGCCAGGCCGATGCGGGCAGGTTCCATTGAGCCGTTGACACGAACAGTCGGGGTGTTAGGGAAAAGGGGCTTGTTCGAATCTATACTCCAGACGAACGCACGGCACCGGACCCGCTGTGACCTTTCGCTGCCGGGCGGCACTGCCCCATCGGCGCGATCCCTTCAGCACAGGAGTTGTGGATGAAACTGATCCTTGCCCTCGACCAGGGTACGACGACTTCACGGGCCATCCTGTTCGACCAGGGCGGCGCGATACAGGCGGTGGCGCAGCGAGAGTTCGAGCAGCATTTCCCGCACTCTGGCTGGGTGGAGCACGACCCGGAGGAGATCTGGTCCTCGCAAATCGGTGTCGCGGGCGAGGTGCTCGCCAAGGCGGGTGTCGGACCCAAAGAAATTGCCGCGGTCGGTATTACCAATCAGCGCGAGACCACCGTGATCTGGGAGCGCGCAACCGGCCGCCCGATCCACAACGCCATCGTGTGGCAGGATCGGCGCACGGCGGAGGTCTGCGATCGATTGGCGGCCGATGGTCATGCCGAAACGGTGCGTAGCAAAACCGGGCTGGTGATCGACCCGTATTTCTCCGGCACCAAGGCGGCATGGATCCTCGATCATGTGGACGGCGCTCGCAAGCGGGCCGAGAACGGTGAGTTGGCCTACGGCACCATCGATTCCTGGCTGGTCTGGAACCTGACCGGAGGCGCGGTTCACATCACCGATGAGAGCAATGCCGCGCGTACCATGCTGTTCGATATCCACAACCGGGTGTGGGACGATGAACTGCTGGCGCTGCTCCGCGTGCCGAGGGCGACCCTGCCCGAGGTAAGGGCCTCCAGCGAAGTGTACGGCGAGGCTGTAGCGGGCCTGCCCATCGCGGGTCTGCCCATCGCGGGGATCGCGGGTGATCAGCAAGCGGCGTTGTTCGGTCAGCTCTGCCTCGATCGCGGCTTGGCCAAGAATACCTACGGGACCGGCTGTTTCCTGCTCACCAGCACCGGTGAGGAGGCCATGACCTCGAGCAACAATCTGCTCACCACCATCGCCTGGCGCTATCGGGACACCACCCATTACGCCCTGGAGGGTTCGGTGTTCGTTGGCGGCGCGGTGGTGCAGTGGCTGCGGGACGGCCTTGGCATCATCAAGTCGGCGCCGGAGGTGGAGCCGCTGGCGCGCAGCGTTGAGGATAATGGCGGAATCTACCTGGTGCCGGCCTTCACCGGCCTTGGTGCGCCGCATTGGGATCCCTACGCGCGTGGCACATTGTGCGGCATAACCCGCGCAACCACGGCGGGTCACATCGCCCGGGCCGCGCTCGAGGCGATCGCCTTTCAGGTCGCCGATCTGGCGGATGCGATGTCGGCCGACGCCGGTTTTGCGTTCGAGCAACTGCGGGCCGATGGCGGTGCCGCCGCGAACGACCTGCTTATGCAGTTCCAAGCCGATATCCTGGGGACTCCGGTGGAGCGGCCCGTGGTCACCGAGACGACAGCGCTCGGGGCCGCCTACCTGGCGGGCCTCGCTGTTGGGGTCTGGAGTGATGTGGGGGCCTTGTCCCAGCAGCGCGCCGTCGACAGGCTGTTCGAGCCGGCCATGTCGGCGGATCGGGTGGCGGAACTTCGTGGCCGTTGGAACGAGGCGGTCAAGCGATCCATCCATTGGGAAAATCACGCGTAATGTCGGATGTGAAGGGTCAAGCATGAAACGAGCGGAAATGCTTGCGCGGGCGGAAGCGCGCGAGGAAGTCTGGGATGTGGTCATCGTCGGCGGCGGCGCCACCGGGGTCGGAGCAGCCGTCGATGCGGCCGCGCGGGGTTACTCGGTGCTGCTGCTGGAACAGTGCGACTTCGGCAAGGGCACATCGAGTCGCAGCACAAAGCTGGTCCACGGCGGCGTGCGCTATCTGCAACAGGGCAACGTGTCGCTGGTGATGGAGGCATTAAAGGAACGGGGGATCCTGCGCAACAACGCGCCCCATCTTGTGCATGAGTTGCGCTTCATCGTGCCCAATTACGACTGGTGGGAGACGCCCTTTTACGGCATCGGCATGAAGGTCTACGACATGCTGGCCGGCAAGTATGGTTTTGGCCCTTCACGCATCCTCAGCGACAGGGAGACCCTCGAGGCCATTCCCACCCTGGAGACCGCCGGTTTGCGCGGGGGGGTTCAGTACTATGACGGCCAGTTCGACGACAGCCGACTGCTGGTCAATCTGGCGCAGACGGCGGCCGAGCACGGCGCGGTACTGCTCAACTACGCGCGTGTCACCCAGTTGATCAAGGGCGCCGGCGGGTTTCTTCAGGGTCTGGTTTTCGTGGACGAGGAGTGCGGTGCGGAACACCGTGTAAAGGCGCGTTCGGTGGTGAATGCAACCGGCGCCTTCTCCGATGGCCTGCGTCTCATCGACGACCCGGAGGCCGAACCCATCATCGCCCCCTCGCAAGGCGTCCACCTGGTGCTGGATCGTTCTTTTCTGCCCACCGACTCGGCCATCATGGTGCCGCACACCCGAGACGGGCGGGTCATGTTTGCCATTCCGTGGCACGATCGTGCGCTCATTGGCACCACCGACACCGCCATCGAGACGCCGAGTCTCGAGCCCCTTGCCCGGGAGGATGAGATCGACATGATCCTGGACACAGCGGGGGGATACCTGCACCGGCGGCCAACCCGCGACGACATCATGTCGGTGTTTTGCGGCATCCGGCCCCTGGTGAAGGAGAGCAGCAGCAAGAGCACCGCGGCCCTGTCCCGTGAGCACGCCATCCATGTCTCCGGCTCGGGCTTGCTCACTATTGCCGGCGGCAAGTGGACGACGTACCGAAAGATGGCCGAGGACTGCATCGATCACGCGGCCACTCTGGGGCAGTTGGATGAGCGCGAGTGTCCCACAAAGACGTTACGGATCCACGGCCATGTGGATGACCCCGGGGAGTTCGACGAACTGACGCTGTACGGATCGGATGCCGCTGCCGTGAGCGAGCTGATCGACTCCAGCGCGGAGTTCAGCGCCGCGATCCATCCACGTTTGCCCATCCGTGCCGGGCAGATCGCATGGGCTGTGCGAAACGAGATGGCCCGCACGCTGGACGATGTCCTCGCCAGAAGAACCCGCAGCTTGCTGTTGGATGCAGCGGCCACGCGCGAGGCCGCGCCAGCGGTGGCCGCGCTGCTGGCTGCCGAACTCGGCAGGGATCAGGCCTGGCAGCGGGCGCAGGTGGAGGCGTTTGAGGCCATCGCAGCCGTCCACAGCCCGAGCTGATCCGGCTACCTCGCCTTTCACTCCACCGCGGTCAGCGTGGGGTAGGCGTGGCTGTAAACTAGATCAGTAGCCCGCGCCGGCAGGTGACACCCCAGGCAATCCGCCTTGTAATCCGTCGCAAGGTTCTGGTCCGGGGCGTCCGGTTTGTATAGGGCCCAACCCCAGCCGTCGCCCCACAGCGGGTTGTGGGGGAACCGTCCCTGCTGGTCCTTGACCATCACAAACCACTGTTTGATCTGGTCGCTGGCAGCACTGACGCCTGCACCCGTAGTGTAATCGGCTGAGTCCGCGCCACGCAGTTCCTTGACCAGGGTGGCGCCATCCGGAAATCGGCCGTTGGCCCGATAAAACTCGACGCTGGCGCGCTCCGTGTAAACATCGTGGAATCCGCTGGCGCCACCCTCGGGCACGAACCAGGAACCCAGGTGAACCATGCTCGTGCGAAAGTCCCGCGGCAATGCAATGTTGCCGCTTGAATCCACGTTACTGGAAAAGTCCTCGCCCGCCGCGGTTGCCAGAACGCCTGCCAGCGCCAGCACAAGTGCGGCGGTGGCAGACTTCCGTGGCGCCATCACTGCCCCTCCGCCAGGGTCGGATTGAGCACATCGCTCGTGCCGCCCACCGCGTCCGTGCCCATATTCTTACCGCCACGCAGTACCGGATAATATTGGGTGAACACAAAGTCATCTGCCGCCGCGGCCTGATGGCAAGCGTTACAGTCTGCTTGCGGGAAGGCCTTGGCCGTTTCGGTCAGGGTCTTGTGGTCGGGGGTGGAGAAGCTGAAGTAGGCCCAGTTGCCGGGCTCATCGGGGAAGTGTGTCTGGCTCTTGATGGTTGCCTCCAAACCAATGAATTCCCCCTGGAAATAGCCGTTGCCACTCACCGCGGCTTTGGTGCCGACGCTGACCAGCTCCTTGACCATTATGGTGCCATCGCGAAAGGTGCCGGTGCTCTTCCAGTGTGCCCAGCTTTCGGGGTCGATATAGACGTTGTGAAATTCCGGAAAAGCGGCCTTGCCGTCGTTCATGTCGTTCGGTGTGACCGGCGTACCCACGTATACCCACTCGCGGTAGCCGGCGGGCCGGTTCAACTCGCCGTCCTCGATGGCGAAGTACGACTCCGCGGTTTCGGCCAGGATTGGCAGGGCGGACAGGGTCAGCACCGTCGTTAGAATGGTTACGCGGGAAGTCTTGCCGGTCTTGGTGATCATTCCTAGTATCCTCGTTGATAGAACGATTACTCAATCTTCTCGAACTCTCCCCAACCCCTCAGGGATTACGGCAAGGTTACGTTAAGAGCAGACTGCTGCTGTTACCCCGGAGACTCAAAATGGGAACCGATCGGATCAACGACGACGCCGACTTCAATGTGCTGGGCGATGTGATGACAACCCTGCGTATACGCGGCTCGGTCTTCTTTCATTCGGAACTGGCGGCGCCTTGGGGCATGTCCATCAGCGCAGACCATGTGCCGCGCTTTCATATCGCGCTTCACGGGCGTTGCTATGTGGGCGCCGACAATATGGAGACGGTCACTGTGGACGAAATGGATGTGCTGATGCTGCCCCAGGGCTGCGAGCACTGGGTCGCCGACACGCCCGGTCGGGACCTGGTCCCCAGCGCCATTGCGGGTGATGCCTGCGAGCTGGGCAATCCACTGTTTCAGAAGGGCGACATTACCAACCGTTTGATGTGCGGAATCCTGGAACTGGGCGACAGCGCCAGCCACCCCATCTTCGAGGCTTTACCCCCCAGCATTCATTTTCCCCATGTCAACGAAATTGAAACCCTGTGGAACACGGTTCAGCTGATTGAAACCGAGATGATGCGGTCCGGGCGCCGCACCGGCCCCATTATCGACCGGCTCACCGAGGTGTTGTTTCTACAGTTGCTGGAGCACCACATCCACGCCAACCCGGAGGGATTAGGTCTTGTCGCAGCCCTGGGCGATCGGCGACTGCATCTGGCGCTCAGTCTGATCCATCAGAATCCCGCCCATGACTGGGATCTGGATTCGCTGGGTAAGCAGGTCGGGATGTCCCGGGCGACTTTGAACCGCCGGTTCCAGGAAGCCATGGGACTGTCGCCGATTGCCTATCTGGGCAACTGGCGGCTGTTAAAGGCCAACCATTGGGTAAAACACTCCAACATGCGTTTGGACCTGATTGCCGATGCGGTTGGTTTCGCTTCGGCTAGAACCCTGAGCCGCGCCTTCAAGCGCGAATTCGGTCGCACACCCAGCGAGATGCGACGGAGCCAGGCGGGGACTTGAACCAGGGAGGGTATGACGCAAGCGCCGATCTATTCGCGTGGACCGCATTTCGGCCCACAAATGCGTCGGTGTCAGCCGTCGCGTTGCCAATGCAACGGGTGCGTTGCCGCCTGGTTCAGGCCCGCTGGTCCTTCGCCGAATCCGTCACCACGCAGGTGGTGATGGCCCTCTCCTGGGGCAGGGTGCGCAGCACATCGGTGTGAAAGACCGTGTACGCCGCCAGGTACTCCACCTCGACCCGAAGCAGGTCCTCAAAGGGGCCGGTAATGTTGTGGCACTCCCGCACCTTGGGCGACAGGACGATGGAGCGCTCAAATGCCTGATGGGATTCCTTGCTTTGATCTGACAGGCCCACCGCGACGTAGGCGGCATCGCCTGGTCTATCCCGCGTCCTCTCGCTCGGCTTTGTCGTTCTTGTTCCCGAACTCAATCCAATGCGGGTGCTCTCTCAAGACGGCACGCGGACTGATAGTGGCTCGCAGGGTTGCTTGCGACGCGTGTCATGTCGGCGTAACCTTGTTATGTTGCACTGCGCCATTATTGACCTTCCCTCGGGATGGAGCTTCAGTCATGAACGATTTAGCCCGGCACCTCGTCGAAACCACGTCTATTGGCAACAAGGTTTCCCGCGTCTATCAGCATCGCGCCACCGGTGCGCTCGAGCGATTTTCTGAGCGCGCATCCGAGGCATTGAAATCAGCGCCGGAGCCGCGCACACCGTGGCAGGCCTGGTCTGAATGGAACGCCTATGCCGCCGACTTCGCCCAACGATCAGTGCTGATGCTGGATACGCTGCGCCAGCGCGGCAACGCGTTTGTGGAACACGAGCGTTCAGGCCTCAAGCCCGTGCTGCATTTTGACTATGAGACGGTGCTGGACGCACGCGAGTTCGAGCGGCCCGTCAACTACGCTCTGGTGCGCATCGTGCCACCGAAAGGCGTCACGGTGGACCCGAATCGGCGGCCCTATGTAATCGTCGATCCGCGCGCCGGCCATGGCCCGGGTATCGGTGGATTCAAGGACGATTCACAGGTCGGGGTGGCGTTGCGGGATGGCCATCCAGTTTACTTCGTGATCTTTTTCCAGCGGCCCGAGCCTGACCAGACGCTGCTTGATGTGTGCGAGGCGGAGAAGGTTTTCATACGGCGCGTGCATGAACTGCACCCGCACAGCCCCCGGCCGGCCATCGTTGGCAACTGCCAGGGTGGTTGGGCCGCCATGATGGTCGCGGCCACTGCGCCCGAAGACTGCGGCCCGATTGTCATCAATGGTGCCCCCATGTCCTATTGGGGCGGCGCCTGGTCCGAGGGGAAGGGCGACAATCCCATGCGCTATGCCGGTGGGATGCTGGGCGGCAGCTGGCTTGCGTCCATGACCGCTGATTTGGGCAACGGAATCTTTGACGGTGCCTGGCTGGTGCAGAATTTTGAGAATCTGAACCCGGCCAACACCTACTGGAACAAGCTCTACGATGTGTTCTCCAAGGTTGACACTGCCGCGCCGCGCTTTCTCGATTTCGAGCGCTGGTGGGGCGGCTTCTATCTGATGGGCACAGAGGAAATTGAGTGGATCGTCCAGAACCTGTTTGTCGGCAATAAGCTCTGGACGGGTGAGACCACAACGGGTGCCGGCGGCGCCTTTGACCTGCGCCAGATCCGCTCGCCCATCATTTTGTTCGCCTCCCTGGGCGACAACATCACGCCGCCGCAGCAGGCCTTTAACTGGGTGGCGGACGTTTACGGCTCAACCGAGGAAATCATCGCCCGCGGCCAGGTCATCGTCGGACTCCTGCACGAGGATGTGGGGCATTTGGGTATTTTCGTGTCCGGTAAGGTGGCGAACCGTGAGCATGCCGGCATCGTGTCCGTCATGAAATCGATCGAGGCCCTGCCGCCTGGGCTGTACGCCATGCAGATCAATGACCTGCCTTCGGACGACGGCGGCGTTGAACAACAGGTGGAGTTCATTCCCAAACGATTGGAAGACGTCATGGAGCGCCTCAACTGGGCGCAGCGTCGTGATGAGGTGGCATTCGATGCGGCGGCCGAGGTGGCGGAGTTCAATCAGCGCGCCTATGAGCTGTTTGGCCGCCCACTGGTCAAGGCCATCGCCAATGAGCCTGCCGCGGAGTTGTCACGCACCCTCCATCCGCTGCGGGTCGAGCGCTGGGCGTTTTCAGACCTGAACCCCTGGACGGCATGGCTTGCGCCGGCGGCCGAGTCGGTGCGGGAATCCCGTGAGCCCGTATCCCCGGACAACGCTCTCCGTCGAGCGGAGAGTGGTTTTTCGGAGCTGGTCAGCGCCTCGCTCGATACCTACCGCGTACTGCGTGATGCCTATACCGAAGCGGTGTTCCTGCAGACCTTTGGTTCCCTTCACGCCTTCTACTTTGCCGATCGACAGAAGTCGCCCTCGTCGGCGCCTGCCGCCGCCGCGTCCCATGGACAGTCGCTGATAGATCTGGCCCTCCAGACCATGGCCGAGGGTGGCTATCCCGAAGCCGTCGCACGGGTCGGCTTTTTGCTTCGGCGCGGCGGAAACCTCGAGCTGGTGCGCTTGGAGCGCAACGCCGCCTTGATAAAGGCGTTTCAGGATCTCCTCCCGGCGTTGCCGGATTTCGAGATGCGCCGGGTCAGCGGTCAGCAAGCCATCGTGTGTACGCACGACCGGGAGGGGGCAATCGAGACTTTGCCGTCGCTGGTTGCGGACCCCTCAGACCGGGACCGCCTGCTGAGCCTACTTGACCTGATCGTGAACGACTCGCGTATCGACACGGCGAGCGTGACCGATGAGCAACGCGACACCTACCGGCGGATTTTGGGCGTACTGGGTGCTGACAAACCGACCCCGGCACGCAGGCCGCGTCGGGTAAGTGCGAGCTGACACGTCATGGCAACCACGACTGAAACCATGTACAGAGCGACTGCATCTGCTGCAAGCGGCGCCAGTAACCTGTTGTTCGACGAAATCAAAACCGGCCAATCGGCGTCGGTGCCGCACACACTGAGCAAGCCCGATGTAGAGCTGCTTGCGTTCCTGTCGGGCCGCGTCGATGCCTTACAGTTGATCGACGGTGAGAAGGTGCAGGACGGCGACAGCGCCGACGCGGTGGCCGGCGCCGCCTTGCTGTCTGCTCTGCTGCAACGCCAGTTGCCCGGGCCGGGCACGGTCGTGCTCGAGCAGGCACTTTCATTTCACGGGGCATTTGCGGTCGGGGACCAGATCGTCGGTACGGTGACCGCCGGCGAAAAGCATGCGGCGGATCGGAGCGTAGTGTTTCACTGCACGGTGAAACGTGGTGAAGACATCGTAGTCGAGGGCACGGTGACCGTAGCTGTCCCCGACGAGCGTATTACCTATCGGCCGGATGCCGCGCCGCCCAAGCTGATTCTGCGGCGCACCGACGGCATTGCCAAGCTGCTGAGTGCCTGTGACGGATTCGACCCGGTGACGTGTGCCGTGGTGCATCCCTGTGACCGGGATTCGCTTTTGGGCGCCCTCGAGGCGGCCCGGCACGCGCTCATCGATCCGGTGCTGGTGGGTCCGGAGGCGAAAATACGTGCCGTTGCTGAAACCGAAGGCGTGGACCTTTCGCCGTATCGTTTGATCGCGACCGAGCACAGCCATGAAGCGGCACAGGTGGCCGCCGGACTCGCCCGCGATGGCAAAGTGGCGGCGCTGATGAAGGGCAGCCTGCACACCGACGAGCTCATGGGGGCGCTGGTGCCTCGGGCCGCCGGGCTGCGCACCGACCGGCGCATCAGCCATGTGTTCCTGCTGGACGTGCCGAGTTATCCGCGCCCGCTCATGGTCACGGACGCGGCCATCAACGTGGCGCCAGACATCCGCGACAAGGCCGACATTGTGCAGAACGCCATTGAGCTGGCCCATGTTATCGGCATCGAGCGGCCACGGGTCGCAGCGTTGGCCGCGGTGGAAACCGTGAATCCGGACATGCAGGCGACCATCGATGCGGCGATGCTGTGCAAGATGGCCGATCGCGGTCAGATCACCGGCGGGCTGGTGGACGGTCCGCTGGCCTTCGACAACGCCATCAACGAAGAGGCGGCGAAAACCAAGGGGATACACTCCGAGGTCGCGGGCCGCGCGGACATCCTGCTGGCCCCAGATCTGGAAGCCGGCAACATGATCGCCAAGCAGCTCCAGTATCTTGCCGGAGCGGACAGCGCAGGCATTGTGCTCGGTATGCGCATACCGGTGGTCCTGACCAGCCGCGCCGATGATGTGCGCACACGCCTGGCATCCACCGCGCTGCTCGCCCTGGTCGCCGAAAGCCGGCGCAGACGGGCCTCCGCCTAGCCGTGGTCCCTATTGAGGGCGACGCCATTGACGTGCTGGTTACCGCTTGGTCCAGCATCAGATATTCGCTTTTCGGTTGCCAGCGAGATGAGCTGGACGATGCTGCGCCCCTGCCACCGCGGGCCATGAACCCGGTCGATAGCATAAGGCGCTTTACCGCGTAAAGGAGACCCGTCCATGTATCCCCCGATTCCCCGTCAGGTGTTCGAAGGCAAGAAGACGCTGATTGTTGGCATCGCCAACGAACACTCAATCGCCTACGGCTGTGCTCGCGCCTTCCGCGAGTTCGGCGCCGAGGTGGCGATTACCTACCTGAACGAGAAAGCGAAGCCCCACGTGGAACCTTTGGCAGAGGCGCTCGAGGCCCCGATATTCATGCCGCTGGACGTGTCTGTGCCGGGCCAGTTGGAAGCCGTGTTCGAACGCATCGACGCTGAGTGGGGTGAGCTCGATTCTCTGGTACATTCCATCGCATTCGCGCCCATGAAGGATCTCCAGGGCGGACTGCTCGACTGCTCCGCCGAAGGCTTTGCCAAGGCCATGGACATCTCCTGTCACTCCTTTGTGCGCATGGCGCGACTCGCCGCGCCGCTGATGAAGGAAGGCGGGAGTATGTTCGCCATGAGCTACCATGGCGCGCGCAAGGTGGTGCCGAATTACAACGTCATGGGTCCGGTCAAGGCAGCACTGGAGGCCTCCTGCCGCTATCTTGCATATGAACTTGGCAAGCAGAAGATTCGCGTGCATGCCCTGTCCCCGGGGCCGCTCAAGACGCGGGCGGCATCGGGTCTCAGGGATTTTGATCTGCTGCTCAACGAGGCCGTCGAGCGCGCGCCGGTGGGTGAACTGGTAGATATCATGGATGTGGGCCTGACCTGCGCTTTTCTTGCGACCAGCTACGCACGTCGCATGACCGGAGAGACCATTTACGTCGACGGTGGCGTGAATATCATGGCTTGAGCAGCCCCGGGGATTTGCTGATTTGCTACTCTGTGTAATGTGTCTGTTCCCGGCCGGACAGAGCGATACCAATGCGATGGGGGGGGGAAGGTGATGATTCGATATCTGACTTTGGCGGCATTCCTGTTTGTTGCGGCACCGGCTACAGCCCAGTTCATACCCTCACAGGAGGGTCTGTCAGACAGCTATCCGGGACAGGCCTACTCACCCTATGCGCAGCGGACCTTCCCCAGTGTTCCGCTCTGGGGTGATACGCATCTGCACACCTCTTTATCCATGGACGCAGGGCTTTTCGGTGCCCGTATCGGACCGGAGGAAGCGTATCGTTTCGCTCGGGGTGAGGAAGTCGTTTCCTCCACCGGGCAGCCGGTCAAGCTGAGCCGGCCGCTGGACTGGCTGGTGATCGCCGACCACTCCGACGGCATGGGATTTTCCACCGACTTGCTGAAAGGCGCACCCAACATACTGGCGTTCCAGGATGGCAAGAACTGGTACGAGGGCATGATGGCGGGTGGCGACAAGGCTGCGGCCGCCGCGCTGGACCTCATTGGCAAGTTCTCGCAGGCCAGTATCGATCCGGCGCTGATGGCGGATTATTCGCCTGGATCCCGGAAATACGCCTCGATCTGGGATGAGGTCGTCGACGTGGCCGAGGCGTACAACGATCCGGGTACCTTTTCCGCCATTATCGGATATGAATGGACGTCGCTCGATAAAGGAAACAACCTGCACCGCAATGTCATATTCCGCGATAACGGCGATCGCGCGCGCCAGATGGTGCCTTACACGACCCAGGCCCCGATGGGTACGACCGACCCGCTGAATCTCTACCAATGGATGGACACCTACGAGGAGAAGACCGGTGGATCGGTGCTGGCCATCGCCCACAACGGTAACCTGTCCAACGGCACCATGTTCCCGGTCGATACCCAGTTCACCGGCAAGCCGATAGACGCTTTTTACGTCGAACAGCGCAACCGGCGCGAGCCCCTGTACGAAGCGACCCAAATCAAGGGTGACGGTGAAACGCATCCGTATCTGTCGCCAAATGACGAATTTGCCGACTATGAAACCTGGGACGCGGGCAACCTCGATCTCAGCCAGGCAAAGACAGACGACATGCTGGCCCATGAGTATGCCCGCGAAGCCCTCAAAAACGGTCTGGCAATGGAGGCAGAATTCGGCACCAATCCGTATCGATTCGGCATGATTGGCTCGACCGATGCCCACACCGCCCTGGCGGCCATAGAAGAGGACAACTTCTTCTCGAAAGCCGCGAATGTCGAACCGTCACCGAAACGCATGGGACACCCGTTCGCCAAAACCGACCAGGGTGTTTTCGAGGGTTACGAACTGGTGGCATCCGGCCTCACCGCGGTCTGGGCCGAAGAGAACACCAGAGCCTCGATCTGGGAGGCCATGAACCGCAAGGAAGTCTACGGCACCACCGGACCGAGAATGGCCGTGCGCTTTTTTGGCGGCTGGGACTACGACGACGAGGATCTGAACAGCCGCTTGCCGGCCTTTGCCGGATACCAGAAGGGCGTTCCCATGGGTGGAACGATCACCGGCGGCGAAAACCCACCGACGTTCATGGTCTACGCGTTGCGCGATCCGATCGGCGCCAATCTGGACCGCATCCAGATTGTCAAGGGCTGGCTGGATGCCGGCGGTGCAACGCATGAAAAAGTCTACGATGTTGCCTGGTCGGGCAATCGTGAGCCTGACGCAAATGGCAAGCTCCCCCCGGTGGGCAACACGGTGGATGTGGCGGCAGCGAACTGGACCAACACCATCGGCGCGTCGGAACTGATGACCGTTTGGAGCGATCCGGATTTCGATCCGGTCCAGAGGGCGTTTTACTACGCCCGTGTGCTCGAAATCCCGACCCCGCGTTGGGTGGTCTACGATGCGTTCCGCTACGGCATCGATCTCCCCGCGGAAGCCGAAACCATCCACCAGGAGCGCGCCTATACCTCACCGATCTGGTACGACCCGGCCAGTTGATGTTTGGCGTTTGCGGGGCACGCGGGTTGTTGTTACCGCTCGCTGCCCTCACGAATCCAAGCGGCTGCGGCGTCGATACTCGCGCCGCGGCTCATCAACCATAGGTCCTCCCACCACTGCCCTTGATCGTCTCAAGTAGGCACTCACTTGTTTTTTAAGCGGGCGCGGCTGGGACGGAACATCAGCCCAGCGGGTTTTTTGAACCGTTCCAGAGCTGCGCAACTGCACCCGCCGGTTGGGTAGGCTTGGTCGAAGATATGGGTCTCGCAGCACCGGGCATCTTGATTCGCAGTTTTCGTGATTCCCGTCAGTGCAACAGGGGTGCAGTTGTCACATATTTATGCTCCCTTGAACGTCGGAAGAAAGGAGCACTGTCATGAATCTCATTCCACGTCCTTCCATGTTCGATATCGATGATCTGTTTGATTTTTGGTCGCCTGCACGCGGCCGTGAATCAGCCCTTGGCGCGTTCACCCCGCGGGTCGATATCAAGGAAAAGAAAGACCACTACGAAATCACGGCGGAACTGCCGGGTGTGGACAAGGACGACCTGGAGGTCACGCTCGAGAACGGCGTGTTGACCATCCAGGCGGAAACCCACAAAGAAGAAAAAGAGGAAAAGGAAGGTAAGGTCATCCGCCAGGAACGTCGCTATGGCAAGTACATGCGCAGTTTTCAGGTCGGAGATGCCGTTAAGCAGGACGACATCAAGGCGAGTTTCAAAGATGGGGTATTGCATCTTCGGGCGCCCAAAGTCGAACCTGTGACACCTGAAGCCCGCCGTATCAAGGTTGGCTGACCCCAGGTCACCGCATGCAGTCCGCGGTCAGCAGTTCCGCTGCGTTGCTGCGGGGGACAACCGCTGACTGCCATGCGGGCCGCATAGTCGGAACCCGCAGGTGCACATGATCGAGACGCCGGCGTTCGGCTTTCCTCGGCTGGAGACCGGAAAAGGGTCGTAGGCATGACGCGCGTCGCCAGCTTCGAAATCGAGTATACGGCCTTCCTGAATCCGGAAGGGGTCACACTGGCGCAGTTGCCTGAGCGATTCGCGGACCCGGAGGCGCTCAAGGGCTTGTATCGGCAGATGATGCTGGCGCGCACCTTTGATGCGAAAGCCATTTCCCTCCAGCGCACCGACCGACTCGGTACCTACGCCTCTTCGCTCGGCCAGGAAGCCGTCGGTTTTGGCGCTGGTTTTGTCATGAAGCCGGATGACGTACTCCTGCCCTCGTTCCGAGAGCATCCGGTTCAGCTCTGCCGGGGGGTTACACCCGAGGAACTGTTTCTTTACTGGGGAGGCGACGAGCGGGGTTCGAATTTCGCCGGGCCGCGCGAGGACTTTCCAGTCAGCATTACCGTCGGCGGGCACGCCCCACATGCCGTGGCGCTGGCGTTCAAGCTTCGGGACGAGCCTCGGGCAGCCGCTATCGCTCGACCGCTGCTTCGTAGTTCGGGAAGGAAGCGATGTGACCCTGATCGCCTGGGGGGCGATGCTGGCGCAAACTGTCTTGGCCGGGGAGCGGCTCGCTGAGTTGGGGGTGGCTGCGGAAATCATCGACGTGGCGACCTTGAAGCCGTTGGACACGGCAACCATCCTTGCCTCCGTCGAGCGCACCGGACGCGTGGTGATTGTCCATGAAGCCGCCGTAAGCTGCGGCTTTGGTGCGTTGGTGTTGCCGGACTTCGTCGTAAACTCTGGCGGCGTCATCTGTGCCGCGGTCGAATATCATCAGGGCAGCGAGGCTCAGGCGCTCGCGACGATTGAAGAGAAAATCCGCACCAACACCCTGGCCGTGCTGAAGCGGGCGGCCGCAGATGGCGTGTTACCGAGGGCGGCGGCACTCGAACTTGCCGGGGAACGGGTTGGACGTGCCATGTCCTTCAGAAGAACCTTCTGACCCTGGCATCCGCGAGTGGGTGCGGGCCTTCATCGCATTCCGGTACTGTCGTTCTACCGCTGGAATCGACGGAATCACCAGCGGACTCGAGGTTTGGCACGGGATTGAGTCCAGCATCCGCCACTCGAATAGCAAATGGATTGCGCGCCAAGTGCGGCGCTTTGTCACGCCGATGGCTCCAAGATTGGCGTTTGCCGTATAGCAGACCGCAGGCTCAGGGTACCCTGTCTTCCCAGTCCTCCCACTCCACCTCATGCGTTTTGAGATAGGTGCTGACAGCCCTGCCGAGGGTTGGAAAAAACGTCTCCGCACCCAGTCGCTTGAACAGCCCGAATCGCTTGAGCTTGTCCTTGACCGGATCCTTCATCTCGGCAAAACACAGCTCGATGCCCGCTGCCTGCAGGACTTCGTCCAGCTCCGACAGCATGTCGGCGGAGGTGATGTCCACGCTGGTGACGGGCTCTGCCGCAACCACCAGCCAGTTCACAGGTGTTGGGGATGTCGCCACCGCCTCAAGCGCACGTTCACGAAACCACTCCGCGTTGGCAAAAAACAGCGGCGCATCCCAACGGAACATCACCAGACCGGGAATTCGGCGGGCGTCTGGATAGCGCGTGATGTCGTGATAGCCCTTGATGCCCTCTGCACGGGCCAGCACAGCGGAGTAGGGGCGCCAGGCGTCCCAAAGAAACTCGATGACGGCAATCACGATCGCCAGGCCGATGCCTGGTATCGCACCCATTGCGGCGACGCCGATGGTACAGACGATCGACAGCCAGAATTCCCAACGCTGGATGCGATAGATGCGCCGCAGATCGGCGAACTCGAACAGGCCGATGGCCGAAGCGATCACCACCGCGGCCAGTGCGCTGGTGGGCAGGTTCCGCAGTAGATCAGGCGCCGCCACCAATAGCAGCGCAACCGACAACGCACCGACAATACCGGTTAGCTGGGTCTTTGCACCCGCTGCCTCGGCAACCGGGGTGCGGGATGAACTGCTGCTGATCGGAAAGCCTTGAAAGAAGCCGGCCGCCAGGTTGGCCATACCGAGCCCGACCATCTCCTGATTCGGGTTGACATAGGTATGGGTGCGCGCCGCGTAGACGCGGGAGAGCACACTGGTGTCGGCGAAGGAGACCAGGGCGACTGCGCACCCACCCAGCAGGACCGGGACGATGTCGGCGCTGGTGATCAACGGGATGGCGAACGCCGGCAGCCCTTGTGGGAGCGAGCCCAGGATAGAAACACCTGACGTCGTGCCAAGATCCAGCACGCCCACCGCGACAGTCGCTCCAACCACGGCCACCAGGATGCCGGGTATGCGTTTTTGGCCTTTGAGCATCAGAATCACTGCCAGGGTGGCTGCGCCGACCAGGAACGCGGGCCAGTTGGTTTGTTTGTCGATCACCGCCATGGCGATCGCCCACAGGTCTCTCACCGGTCCCACACCCTCGATCGAGAAGCCGAACAGCTTCGGCAACTGGCTGATCAACACGGTCAAGGCAATACCGTTCATGTAGCCGTAGCGGATCGGCTTGGACAGCAACTCGGTGATGAAGCCCAGCCGCGCCAATCCAGCCGCAATACTGATCACGCCGGATACGACAGCCATCGCGCCGGCCAGGGCGATGGCGCGCATGGGGTCGCCGCCGGATTGCTGGATGACGACGGCGAGAATGACCGCAACCAGCGCGGAATCGGGCCCCAGGACCAGGATGCGGCTGGGGCCGAACAGGGCATAGACAAGCAACGGAACAATCGTGGCATAGAGGCCGTAAATGCCCGGCACGCCCGATGCCACAGCGTAGGCGATGCCGACGGGCACCAGCATCGTCGTCAGAACCAGTCCCGCGACGATATCGTGGCGGAGCCAGGCGGCTTTGTAGTGGCGCAGGGTTTGCCATCCCGGCAGCCAGCGAACCCAGCCCTGGTGATCGGATTCTTTCTGCGGACGCGGAATGCGATTT
>Ga0316193_10000894_pt1 | contig 19316 bp, 14 predicted proteins | sample MerIslsedime2_MG_FD_207735 | JGI IMG/M metagenome (GOLD analysis project Ga0316193, IMG submission 207735) | Coastal sediment microbial communities from Maine, United States - Merrow Island sediment 2 | ecosystem: Environmental > Aquatic > Marine > Coastal > Sediment | place: USA: Maine... | reverse complement strand
AGTGCAACCACGTCGACCGCGTAAGGCAGAAAATCACCATTGCGCTGTTTGGGTTCAGTGCGCTTGATGCTTAGCGACATACCGAGCTTTTGCCCGACCTGTCCGACCTGATCTTCCAGTTTAGTGAGATTGTTCCAGTTGCCGGATACCAGCAGCAGCACCGAGAATTCACCGCCCAGCACCATCATGCGGCTGTCCGCTATGTTGCAGCCACTGTTCAGGATCCAGCCGGAGAGCTGGTCAACCAGACCTGGACGGTCTTCGCCAAGAGCGGCGATTACCAACTGTTCTGTCATGCCGTCAGCCTACCACTAATCCAGTTCCACGGCACGCAGTTGCTCGGCTGCTTCTTCCGGGCTTATGGTGCTGACAAACAGGCCGGAACCCAGTTCGAAGCCGGTGGGGATGCTGGTGCGGGGGCAAATCTCCAGGTGCCAGTGGTAGCTGTCATGGCAGTCTGAAAACGCGTTGTTGTGCGGAATCGAGTGCAGGAAGAAATTATACTGTGCACCCCCGATAACGGCGTCCAGGCGGGCCATCGAGCGTTTCAGTACCCGAGCCAGATCTGCCTGTTCCGGATCGCCGATGTGGACAAAATCACTGCTGTGTTGCAGTGGCAGAATATGCACTTCCCATTCGTAGCGGCTGGCGAAAGGCTTGACGGCGACAAAATGTTTGCCGCGTTCGATCACGTACTGACCGACATCGAACTTGCGCCGTACTGAGCCCGATTCACGGTCATAGATGGTTGCCTCAAAGGTGAGCGCTTCGTCGATCAGTGAGCAAAAAATGCACTGGCGGTTCTTTTCGAAGTAGCTACGGCTGTGTATTACCTCGTTATATACATTCTCCGGTACCACCGGCATGGCAATGACCTGGCTGTGGGTGTGCGGGATGCTGGCGCCGGCAGCCGGACCGAAATTCTTGAATACAAGGACATACTGGATACGTTCGTCGGCCGCGTACAAGGCACGAACCCGGTCACGATACATGCTGACCAGGCGGACCAGGTGCGCTTCCGACATGTCCTGGATGGCAATACCGTGTTCCGGGTGGTCAATGATGACCTCGTGGCGACCGTACCCGTCGATAGCCTGTTGTAACCCGAACACCAGGTTGGAGGAGTTGCTGTTATCGCCCAGTACCGGGTACAGGTTTTCCACCACCCGTACCTCCCAGTCTTGCTCAGCCGGGGAGGCTGCTACGGTCGGCGGGGTCATGTTTTCATTGCCGCTACAGAACGGACAGCGATCGACGTGCTTGCGGGTGTCGCGGGGTGCAGGCGCCTCGTCCTTGCGCGGCCGCATGCCGCGAGCCGTGGAAACCAGTACCGATTCACTGGGCACAATGGGATTGATGCGGATTTCGCGAATACTGTCGGGTCGATCGGTCATGTCAGGTCTGTATTTCAGTTAAGACAGCTGCGAATTATCACCACTGGAGCGGCAAAGAACACAAGGGACTCTTGAAGTGAGCATTAACTGGACTAATCGGGTCTCCCGAATGCGTATCCCGGGGTGGCTGGCTTGTCACCAGCGGGCCGGAAACGTACCATGCGCCTTATTTTTGTTGCGGAGAGCTCCATGTTTCACGGCAGTATGGTCGCGCTGGTCACACCGATGCGCGAGGATGGCGCGGTGGACCAGGACAGCCTGGAAGCGCTCATTGAATTTCACATAGCCGCCGGTACCGATGCCATTGTGGCGGTGGGCACCACCGGTGAGTCAGCGACCCTCAACGAAAAAGAACACTGCGACCTGTTGCGCCGCATTGTTGCCATGGCTGGTGGGCGGATCCCGGTGATTGCCGGTACCGGGGCCAATTCCACACAGGAAGCGATTGATTTGACCCGCTGCGCTTTACAGGCCGGTACGGATGCCTGTCTGCTGGTGACCCCCTATTACAACAAGCCGACCCAGGAAGGTCTCTATCAGCACTACAAAGCAGTCGCGGAAGCTGTGCCGATTCCGCAGATTCTGTACAACGTGCCAGGCCGTACAGCGTGTGACCTGTTGCCGGAAACCGTGCAGCGCCTGGCGCCGATTTCCAATATTATCGGTATCAAGGAAGCGACCGGGGATCTGCAGCGTGGCCGGCAGATCCTGGACAGTTGCGGTGACCGGCTGGACCTGTACAGTGGCGACGATGCCACAGCCATGGAATTAATCCTGCTGGGCGCAAAAGGTGATATTTCTGTCACCGCAAACGTGGCGCCCAAAGCCATGCACGACATGTGCGCCGCTGCGCTGGACGGGGACCGCGCCCGCGCGGAGCGCATTGACGCAAAACTGCGCGCCCTGCACAGGGATTTGTTCATCGAATCAAGTCCTATCCCGGTAAAGTGGGCATTGCATGAAATGGGGCTGATCCCGCCCGGTCTACGCTTGCCACTGACACCCCTTGCCGATCCGTACCACGAACCGGTTCGGAAAGCCCTGCGGCAGGCGGGCGTACTTGAAGCTGCAGATGCCTCAATTGAATAATACTGAATCCCCGTTTATGCGCATATTTCTGTTCACGAACCGGTTATTGTTACCGGTCCTGGCGCTGCAGCTGTTAACAGCATGCAGTTTTATGGATCGAGTATTTCCGGACAAAAGCAAGGACTACAAGAAGGCCGAGCCGACCCAGCCACTGGAAGTGCCACCTGATATGACCACCACCCCGACTACCGATGCACTGGTTGTACCGAGTGGATCGACCACACTTTCCGGGTATACCAGTGCCCGTGAGACGCTGGCAGGCGGCGGCGGGGCCAGCCCGGTATTACCCAGCCAGGAGTCCCTGCGATTCGAGCGCGAGCGGGACCGGTCCTGGTTGGTGGTGCAGGGAGAACCGGCCGCCGTGTGGCCCGAAGCAAGGGAATTCTGGCTGGAAAACGGGTTCTTTATCATGCAGGAGGATCCGGCAGTGGGGGTTCTTGAAACCGACTGGGTGGAGAATACCGAGTCCATACCCGAAGATCCGATTCGTCGGTTGATCAGCCGTGTCACCCCCAATATCTATTCATCAGCCTATCGAGATCGCTATCGCATGCGACTGGAGCGCGGTGAAGCGCCCGGCACCACTGAAGTATTCATCAGCCACCAGGGCGTTGAAGAGATTGTCAAGGATCCTGACGACGAAGCTTCGACCATATGGGGCCCTCGCCCCAGTGATCCGGGGCTGGAATCGACCATGCTCAAACGCATGATGATTTTCCTCGGTGTTCAGCCGCAGCAGGCCGAGCAGCTCGTGGCTGAGGAAAAACCCGCGGAGGACCGTGCCGAACTGATACAGAAGGATTCGGGGCAGGCTGTGCTGATACTGCGCGAGGACTACTCGAAGGCGTGGCGCAATGTCGGCATAGTACTGGACCGCGTCGACTTTGCCGTCGAGGACCGCGACCGTCTGCAAGGTCTCTACTACGTGCGCTACAACGATCCGTTGAAGGGGCAAGCGGACAAGGGACTGCTCTCCAAACTTGCGTTCTGGTCCAGTGATGACGACAGGGAAGTTCAGCATTTTCAGATCAAGGTGACCGATGATGGCGCTGATACCCGTGTTGTGGTGTTAAACAGCGAGGGTGAGCAAGAGACGTCGGTGACGGCGGTGCGTATCCTGACGCTTTTGTTCAACGAGCTGAAATAGGCCGGAACCCCTCGCATGCGCTTCGCATCCCTGGGTAGTGGCAGCAAGGGTAACGCCACGCTGGTAGAGGTTGGTGCGACCCGTATACTGGTCGATTGCGGGTTTTCCTGCGTGGAAACAGAAAAACGGCTGGCCAGGCTGTCCCTGGAACCAGGCGATCTGAGCGCTATTCTGGTGACCCACGAACACGGCGATCACATTTCCGGGGTTGCACGTCTGTCCCGCCGCTATCAGTTGCCAGTGTGGATGACAGCCGGTACCGAGGCGGTGCATAAGGGCGGAGCAGTCGCCGCCTGGCGATGTTTCAACGGCCATGAAAATTTCAGCATCGGCGAGCTGCACATCGAGCCGTTCCCGGTGCCGCACGATGCGCGGGAACCCTGCCAGTTTGTTTTTTCCGACGGCGACAGGCGGCTGGGGTTGCTGACCGACGTTGGTAGTATCACCTCGCATATTGTACAGGCGCTGCTCAACCTGGACGCCATTATTCTGGAATGCAACCACGATCCGGACATGCTGGCCGCGGGCCCTTATCCGCCCGTCCTCAAGCAGCGCGTGGGCGGTCCTTTCGGGCATCTCAGCAACCAGCAGGCCGCCGACCTGCTGGCAAAAATCGACACCGATCACCTGCAGCACCTGGTGGTCGCCCACCTGAGCGAGAAAAACAACCATCCCGGGCTGCCACGTGCCCTGTTATCAGGCGTGCTCGGTTGTCGCGCCGAGGATATCCTGGTGGCTGACCAACCGGATGGTTTGTCCTGGCTGAGCCTGAATTAGCTCGGAATTTATGCGGGTGACTGGTTCAAGATCCTTGTGTGACTGCCAATAACAAGATCACAGGCCAGCGGCTGGCCGGAGGGCGTATCCCGCAAGCGGGCGTCCGGCTTTAGGCATGGATATGAGGATTAGTGAGTGAAATTACCACGCTTTTCAGATTTACCGGTACGTCAGAAGGTATGGGGTGGTTTCGGCATACTGCTGGCGTTGATGTTGGGGTTGTCCGCCGTGTCCTGGCGCAGCCTGTCCCAGGTCGGCGACGATCTCAGCCTGGTGGTGGAAGAACTGCAACCCACTATGCTGGCTTCCCAGGATCTGTCCCAGTCACTGGCGCACGCCGCCTCGGCGCTGGGTCTGTACCTGCTGGCCGGGGAAGACAGTAACCGCAAGGATTACAGGGAATCACTGGATGCTGTCGACGTTGATATGTCGCGTCTGGAGCAAATGCTGTTAGAACGAGCGGACGAATCCCTGAAGGCATCGCTGCAGAATCTTCACGGCCTGGTCGATCGCTTCAAATCCTACGAAAAGACCATGATCAATCTGGTGGATAACCCGGTCAGCAATAATGCAGGTCTGTCTTTTGCTGCGCAGAATCTGAACCCGGTCAGCCAGCAGATGCTGCAACGCAGTGGTGAGATGGTAATAAGCGAGTTCGAGGAGGAAACCAGCGAGTCGCGCCGTGAATTGTTCAACGAAATTCACGCGCTGCGCTATACGTGGTCCAATGTCATGAACGGGGTACGCGCTTATATAGCTTTCCGCGGCGAGCGTTCGCTGAATGAAATCGAACTGTATATGCAGGGCGTCGATGAAAAAATAGAAAAACTGAAGGCCTTCGATGACGAACTGACCTTCGAACAGAGCGAGGGACTGTCGGGCTTTGCCGAGCTCAAGGAACAGTTTGTCGCCAGTTTTGCCAAGCTGCGTGCTATCGAGGAATCCGGGAAATGGCGTACCGACATTCAGCTGATCCGTGATGAAGTCAGTCCGCTGTTGAATCAGATCGACAGTGAACTCGAGACATTGGTGGAGCAGCAGCGCAGCCTTGCTGTCGCTACCAGCACGTCTCTGCTGGCCGACCTGGACCAGAACTCGACCTTTATCGGCATCCTGCTGCTGGCTGGCATGCTGGTTGGTGTGCTGGTGGCCCTGCTGACCAGCAACCAGATAGCCACACCGATTCTGCGTCTCAGGGCAATCCTGGAGGATATGGCCAAGGGACAAGGCGATCTGACCCAGCGCGTGAAACTGGCGTCGGGCGACGAACTCGGACAGGCGTCCGGATTCTTCAACCAGATGATGGCCGGTTTGCAGGAGATGGTTATCAATATTGCCAATGAAGCCCGCCAGGTCGAACAGGGAGCGGAACAGTCCAGTGAACGTGTGGCGGCAGTGCAGAGCAATGTCGTTGAGGGTGCCGAACGTACCCGCAGTACGGCAGCGGCGACAGAAGAGATGTCTGCCACCAGCGCAGAGATCGCACGCAATGCCGAGACTGCTGCGGGCGAGGCCGAGAAAGCGCGCGAGCAGGCCCAGGACGGCAGTACCGCAATGCAGCAGGTGGCGCACAAGGCGCAGACCATGGAAGAGCAGATGGGTCAGCTCCAGGAGAGCGTCGACGCCATAGAGGCCAAGGGCCGCTCCATGGACAAGGTCATCGGGGTAATCAACGAAATCGCCGAACAGACCAACCTGCTGGCGCTGAATGCGGCTATCGAAGCGGCCCGTGCCGGTGAGGCTGGCCGCGGTTTTGCCGTGGTGGCCGACGAAGTGCGTCAGCTGGCCTCCAAGACACAGCACTCCACTGCGCAGATCCGCAAGCTGCTGGATGACAACCGGCATTCCAACCAGGCGCTGGTATCCTCAATGGAACAGGTGGCGGAAACCACCGGCACCATGCGCCAGTCGGTGGACGACACCGAGCAAGTGATCCGGCTGATGTCGGAAAACGTGGAACTGATGAACGAAATGGTGGATCAGATTGCTCAGGCTGCGCGCGAGCAGTCGCAGGCCAGTGAGCAAATCGCCCACAATGTGGAAGTGATGTCGAGCAAGGAAGCCGAGAATGCCGACTGGATGAAGGCCAGCAGCGAGGATCTCGAGGATCTGACCCGCACTTCGACACGCCTGAACCAGATGGTCGGTCATTTCAAGGTCTGATTTGCTGTACCCCCTTTAAGCCATCCAGTATCATCGCGGGCTTTCTTTGACAGAGAAAGTCCATGCTGCAATTGTCCGGCGCGCCAGCCTTTTCTGACTTCCGTATACGAAAACTCAGTGAGCGCATCTGCGCGCTGGCGCCGGCCATCAGTGACCTGAGTGCTCGCTTTGTACACTTTGTCGATCTCGAACAAACGCTGTCCCCCGACGCACACGGCGTGTTGTTGCAACTGCTGGGCAGTCAGGGTGCAGATTTTGAACCTGTGCCCGGTCAGGTATCGCTGTGGGTTGTCCCGCGCATTGGCACTATTTCCCCCTGGTCGAGTAAGGCCACTGACATAGCTCACAATTGTGGGTTGACCGCAGTGCATCGTATCGAGCGCGGCATCCGTTTCGACCTGGCACTGGTGCAGGGTACCCGACTGGATGCGGCTGCTCGTGACGCTGTTTTGCCCCTGCTGCACGACCGCATGACTGAATCGGTGCTGGATGATGGCGAGGACGCGCAGTTGATCTTCCGCCAGGCAGAACCCGCGCCGCTGGCCAGTGTGGACATCCTGGGTGGAGGGCGTGCGGCGCTGGAGCGGGCCAATGTCGAGCTGGGACTTGCGTTGTCGGATGACGAGATCGAATACCTGCTGGACAGCTTCACAGCACTGGGCCGCAACCCCAACGATATAGAACTGATGATGTTCGCGCAGGCCAACTCCGAACACTGTCGTCACAAGATTTTTAATGCCAGCTGGATTGTTGATGGCAAGCCGCAGGACACTACCCTGTTCAACATGATCCGTGCCAGCCATGCAGCCAGTCCTGCGGGTGTCCTGTCCGCTTACCATGACAACGCTGCGGTCATCGAGGGGCACAGGGCCAAACGCTTTTTGCCTGATGCGCAGACCGGTGAGTACCACGCCAGCAGCGAAGATGTGCATATCCAGATCAAAGTGGAGACGCACAATCACCCGACCGCTATTTCGCCTTTTCCGGGTGCGGCAACCGGGTCCGGAGGTGAGATTCGCGACGAAGGTGCCACCGGGCGCGGCGCCAAGCCCAAGGCCGGGCTATGTGGTTTTTCCGTATCCAACCTGCGTATTCCGGATTACATCCAGCCCTGGGAGACCGACCACGGCAAACCGGCGCGCATCGTGTCCGCGCTGGATATCATGATCGATGCGCCGCTCGGCGCCGCCGCCTTCAATAATGAATTCGGCCGCCCCAACCTGTGTGGCTATTTCCGAACGTTCGAGGAGCGGGTGCCGGGACCGGCCGGCGTCGAGGTGCGCGGCTATCACAAGCCGATCATGATTGCCGGTGGTTACGGCAATATTCGTGCTGAGCATATCGAGAAACTGGACATCCCAGCGGGTGCACAGATTGTGGTGCTGGGTGGTCCGGCTATGCTGATTGGCCTGGGCGGTGGTGCTGCATCCTCGATGTCCAGTGGCACCAGTTCCGAACACCTCGACTTTGCCTCCGTACAGCGTGGTAATCCGGAAATGCAACGGCGTTGTCAGGAAGTGATTGATCGATGCTGGGAAAAAGGCACCGATAATCCGATCCTGTCCATACATGACGTCGGCGCCGGCGGCATTTCCAACGCGCTTCCGGAACTGGTTAATGATGCCGGCCGCGGTGGAGCCTTCGAACTGCGTGCAGTCCCTAACGATGAACCCGGCATGTCGCCCATGCAGATCTGGTGCAACGAATCCCAGGAGCGTTATGTGCTGGCGGTGTCGGTGCAACGCATGGATGAGTTCCAGGCACTGTGTGAACGCGAGCGCTGTCCGTTCGAGGTGCTCGGCGAAGCTACGGAAGATCGACAGCTCGTTCTGGGCGATGGTTACTTCGATAACACACCGATCGACCTGCCAATGTCACTGTTGCTCGGTAAACCGCCCAAGATGTTGCGCGACGTTCACCACCGTACCTTTAACAAACCGGAACTCGAGCTGCCCGATGATTTGACAGATATGGCTTACCGGGTGTTGCGTTTGCCGACCGTCGCCAGCAAACAGTTTCTGATTACCATCGGCGATCGTTCCGTGACTGGACAGGTGACGCGCGATCAGATGGTCGGACCCTGGCAGGTGCCGGTCGCCGATGTGGCAGTGACCTGCTCGGATTACCAGGGGTATCGGGGTGAGGCCATGGCGATGGGGGAACGGCCACCGCTGGCGCTGGTCGAAGCGGCGGCCTCAGGGCGCATGGCGGTAGCCGAAGCGATCACCAACATGGCTGCAGCGCGCATCAATGCGTTGTCGGATATTCGCCTGTCGGCCAACTGGATGGCGCCCGCCGGACATCCCGGAGAGGATGCCGGCCTGTTTGATACGGTGCATGCAGTGGGTGCCGAACTGTGTCCCAGGCTGGGTATTGCGATTCCGGTTGGCAAGGACTCGCTGTCGATGAAAACGGTGTGGCAGGAGAATGGCACAGACCATTCTGTTACCGGACCACTGTCTGTCATCATCACGGCATTCGCGCCCGTCGAGGACGTGCGCCAGACACTGACCCCGCAGTTGCGTACGGATTGTGGTGATACGGACCTGGTGCTGATCGATCTTGGCAAGGGCCATAATCGTCTGGCCGGATCAGCGCTGGCCCAGGTCTACAAACAGCTGGGGCACCGCGTCCCCGATCTGGATGACCCGGATGCATTGAAGGCCTTCTTCGCCGCCATTCAGGATCTTAACCAGTCCGGACTGCTGCTCGCCTATCACGACCGTTCCGACGGCGGGTTGTTCACCACCTTGTGTGAAATGAGTTTCGCCGGCCACTGCGGGCTTGAAGCACACCTCGACGACCTGGGCGATGATCAGCGCGCCGTTCTGTTCAGCGAAGAACTGGGTGCCGTCGTGCAGGTGCGGCATTGTGATACCGATACCGTACTGGAAACGCTGCGCGAGTCGGGGCTTGGCAAACACAGTCACGTCATTGGCAGCTTGCGCGATGATGACCACATCGTTTTCACGTACGCGCGCAAACCGGTGTTTGACGAAAAGCGCGCATACATGCAACGTGCCTGGGCGGAAACCAGTTACCAGATGCAGTCGCTGCGCGATAATTCCGAGTGTGCGGAACAGGAATATGCCGCGTTACTGGACAGAAGCGATCCCGGCATACAGCCGGTAGTTGTTTTTGATGCCGATGAGAACCCGGCTGCACCGATGATTGCTACCGGTGTTCGGCCGAAAGTCGCGATCCTGCGCGAGCAGGGTGTCAATGGTCAGCTGGAAATGGCAGCCGCCTTTGATGCCGCCGGTTTCGCCTGCTGTGATGTGCACATGAGCGATGTTATCGCGGGCCGTACCGATCTGAGCGAGTTCAGTGGACTGGTTGCCTGCGGCGGTTTTTCCTATGGCGACGTGCTCGGCGCCGGTCAGGGATGGGCGAAATCCATTTTGTTCAACGCCGGTGCACGTGATGCATTCAGCGCTTTCTTTGCGCGCGCGGACAGCTGGGGGCTGGGTGTGTGTAATGGCTGCCAGATGATGTCGGGACTGAAAGATATCATTCCCGGCACCACACACTGGCCGCGCTTCGTACGTAATACATCCGAGCAGTTCGAAGCACGCTTTTCCATGGTCGAGATCGTGCAGTCGCCATCGCTGTTGCTCGAAGATATGGCGGGTTCCCGCCTGCCTATCTCCGTAGCGCACGGTGAAGGTCGTGCCGAATTTGATCACCCCGCGGGAGCGCAGCAGGCGCTCGACCAGAATGTGGTTGCCATGCGTTATATCGACAACTACGGTGCGGCGACTCAGCAGTACCCCTGCAATCCCAACGGTTCACCGCTGGGTATTACCGGTCTGACCACAGACGATGGCCGCTTCACCATTATGATGCCGCATCCCGAACGCGTGTTTCGCAGCGTGCAGAACTCATGGCATCCCGACGCCTGGGGTGAAGACGGCCCCTGGCTGCACATGTTCCGCAATGCCCGTAAGCAGGTGGGCTAGCTGCCGGAGCGATGCATCTTGAATCGTGATCAATTCGTGATGAACGGAATCGCGTAACTCCCATATACTGGTTTCAGGCCTGCGGCTGGCTGCCGGAAATCCTCTGCCAGTGGGAACCGGAGGGTGCTCGCGCAGTCCTGCCAGATACTTTAAGCCGGAACAGGACGCGTTTGTGCTAATAAAAACCGCAACGGACCTCAACGAGTCCGACGTTACCCCTTTTGATATCTATCAGCAGCGGCGCCGGTTTCTGCAATCCGGTATCGCCATCGCCGGTGCGGCGATTGGCGGTTCGTTGCTGAGTCCTGCCGCTTCGGCAAGCTTGCCGTTGGGGCAGGTAAAGCCCGGGCCGTTCAGCACCGACGAAGAAAAAACACCTTTCGAAGACGTCAGCAGCTACAACAATTTCTATGAGTTCGGTGTCGACAAGTCGGATCCGGCGCGCAACGCACACAAGCTGCAGACCGATTCCTGGTCTGTCACCGTTGCGGGTGAGGTGGCAAAGCCCGGCAGCTACACACTGGAAGACATTCTCAAGCCACACGCGCTGGCGGAACGTATTTATCGTTTGCGCTGTGTGGAAGGCTGGTCGATGGTCATTCCCTGGATCGGTTTTCCGCTTGCAGACCTGATCAAGCGTTTCGAACCGACCTCAAAGGCAAAGTTCGTCGAGTTCGAAACCCTGTACGACAAGAAACAGATGCCGGGCCAGCGTCGCCACGTGCTGGACTGGCCCTATCGAGAGGGCTTGCGCATGGACGAGGCCATGCATCCGCTGACACTGATAGCGGTCGGTTTGTATGGAAACGTGCTGCCTAACCAGAACGGCGCACCGGTCCGCCTTGTTGTGCCGTGGAAGTACGGCTTCAAGAGCATTAAGTCCATCGTGAAGATACGCCTGCGCGAGACCCAGCCGACCAGTTCATGGACCAAATCCGCACCGCAGGAATACGGTTTCTACTCCAACGTAAACCCGAACGTATCACACCCGCGCTGGAGCCAGAAACGCGAACGGCGTATCGGCGAGTTACGCAAACGCAAGACCTTGATGTTCAATGGCTACCAGGAACAGGTCGCTTCCCTGTACACGGGTATGGATCTGAAGAAGTATTTTTGATATGCAGAAACAACTGATAAAACCGGTAGTCTTTATTGCCTGTTTACTGCCGCTGATCGTTCTGGGCTGGCAGCTGTATGCCGGTCTGCTCGGCGCCAACCCCATCGACGAAGTTGCAGACAGTACCGGTGAGTGGACCTTGCGTTTCCTGTTGATTACGCTTACGGCAACGCCGCTTAAACGCCTGTTTGGCCGGGCCTGGACGATCCGCATTCGCCGCATGCTGGGTTTGTTCGCATTTTTCTATGTCTGTCTGCACCTGCTTACCTACCTGTGGCTGGACCAGTTCTTCGACTGGGGCGAGATCTGGCTGGATATTCTGGATAGGCCGTTCATCACCTTAGGCATGCTGGCTTTCGTATTGTTACTGCCGCTGGTAATAACGTCCAATAACTTCATGATGCGCCGGCTCGGGCGTAACTGGAAACGCCTGCACCGGCTGGCATATGTCATCCCGGCATTGGGCGTGCTACATTTCTGGTGGCTGGTGAAGGCGGATGTGCTAGAGCCGCTGGTGTATGGCGTGGTGCTTGCTATATTACTGGGTTCCAGGATCAAAGCAGGCTTTGCAGTCAAAAACGCTACGCAAGAGGGTTGTGCATCCTGACGTATTTTGACCCGAACATGACATTAAATGTAGCCTGTAGAGGCGGGCAATTGTGCCCGGTTTGCTTAAACCAGGGGTTGCCATGCAGTACGAGATCAGTGTGGAAAACATCAAATGCGGTGGTTGCGCTGGCACCATCCGCACAAAATTGGTCGAGATTGAGGGTATCGAAACAGTCGATGTCGACATCGAACAGGGTATCGTTAAAGTACAGAGTGCAGAGGGTATGCGCGAGCAGCTTGCCGCCATATTACTTAAGCTCGGGTATCCTGAATCGGGAACCACAGAGGGGATGGCTGCGGCTAAAGCCAAGGCGAAATCCTTTGTCAGTTGTGCGGTAGGAAGAATAAAAAGCTGAGAAAGTTTTTATTGTTCCGCGCGGCAAGGTGTTCGAGGCGGAAGTGCTGATGACCTGTAAGGCTCACACCATGAGCACGCGTCGGGTCCGGTAATAAGCTGTTCTGCCGACCCTGGCGTACTGATGGCTAGTGCAATCGTTTGTACTTGATCCGGTGTGGTTGATCCGCATTTTCACCCAGTCGACGTCGCCGGTCCGCCTCATAGTCTGCATAGTTACCTTCAAACCAGACAACGTGGCTATCACCCTCAAACGCCAGAATATGTGTTGCTATGCGATCCAGGAACCAGCGGTCATGCGAGATGACCACGGCACAACCGGGAAAATCGAGCAGTGCTTCTTCCAGCGCACGCAGGGTTTCCACATCAAGATCGTTGGTGGGTTCGTCGAGCAGCAACAGGTTGCCACCGCTTCTGAGCAGCTTTGCCAGGTGTACACGATTGCGTTCACCGCCGGACAGGTCGCCTACGCGTTTTTGTTGTTCGGTGCCGTTGAAATTGAAGCGTGATACATAGGCGCGCGAATTCACTTCATATTTGCCGACAGCGATGATGTCCTGGCCGTCGGAAATTTCCTCCCACACGGTTTTGTTATCGTCCAGTGCGTTGCGGCTCTGGTCGACGCAGGCGATCTGCACGGTTTCGCCGATACGCAGTTCACCGTCATCGACAGGTTCGATGCCGGTTAGCATACGAAACAGGGTGGTCTTGCCCGCACCGTTCGGCCCGATAATACCGACAATGCCACCCTGCGGCAGATTGAAACTCAAGCCGTCTATCAGCAAGCGATCGCCAAAACCTTTTTTGACATTATTGGCTTCTATCACCAGTTCACCCAACCGGGGTCCCGGTGGAATATACAGCGCCTTGGTTTCGTTACGTTTCTGCACCTCCTGCGAGGCAAGTTCTTCAAAGCGCGCCAGACGTGACTTGCTCTTGGCGTGACGTCCCTTGGGGTTACTTCGCACCCATTCCAGTTCTGCCTTCATGGCTCTTTGCCGCGCGCTTTCACTGCGCTCTTCCTGCTCAAGGCGATTTTCCTTCTGCTCCAGCCAGGAGGAATAGTTACCTTCCCAGGGGATACCGTGGCCGCGGTCAAGCTCCAGGATCCAGCCGGCTACGTTGTCGAGGAAGTAGCGGTCATGGGTGACAGCGACAACAGTGCCCGGGTATTCATGTAGGAAACGTTCCAGCCAGGCAACGCTTTCTGCGTCCAGGTGGTTGGTGGGCTCGTCCAGCAACAGCATATCGGGTTTGGACAGCAATAATTTGCACAGTGCGACGCGGCGTTTTTCACCGCCGGACAGTTTGCTTACGTCCGCATCCCAGGGCGGCAGGCGCAGCGCGTCGGCCGCGACTTCCAGTGTGCGTTCCATATTGTGACCGTCACTGGCCTGCAGCAGGTTCTCCAGTTTGGCCTGTTCGGCCGCCAGTGCGTCGAAATCAGCATCCGGTTCGGCATACGCAGCGTAGACTTCATCCAGACGGGCCTGCGCGTCTGCAATATCGGACAACGCCCCTTCAACGTTGCCGCGTACATCTTTGCTTTCATCCAGCTCCGGTTCCTGCGGCAGGTAACCGACCTTGATACCTTTCTGGGGCCGCGCTTCACCATGAATATCGGTATCAATGCCGGCCATGATGCGTAGCAGGGTCGACTTGCCCGAACCGTTCAGTCCCAGCACACCGATCTTGGCACCGGGGAAAAAAGACAGGGAAATATCGCGCAGGATTTCACGCTTGGGCGGTACCACCTTGCCGACCTGGTTCATGGTGTAGACGTACTGGGCCATAACCCCTCGCTGCTGGTAATGAAAAAAGGAGATTATACATACAGAAGCAGATATTCAGTCAGTGTTCCGGCATATTCGTGTCAAGGTTGCCAGGGAATCGACAAGCGCATGAAATAATAGATCTATTCGCTGGATTCAGGCGATAAAACAGTTAGCATAGGGAATGCTAAATACGGCGCGCTCATGGTGTCCAGACAGGCAAGACAGCTTCATCGCGAATTTACCTATACTGACTCTGACTTTGAGGCGGTGCGCGACGTTCTTCACGCGAAGGCGGGTATTTCCCTTGACGATGGCAAGCGCGATCTGGTTTACGGGCGTCTGGTCCGTCGTTTGCGCGCTTACCGGCTTGGCGGGTTTTCCGAATATCTGAAGCTGCTGGATTCTTCACAGGGCGAGCAGGAGATGGTGCATTTCATCAATGCACTGACGACTAACCTGACCGGTTTCTTTCGAGAACCACACCACTTCGACTACCTGGCGAAAAACGTATTACCCGAGCTTGCAGGCCGACAGGCGGTTGATCGTGAGTACCGCATATGGTCAGCCGGATGTTCCTCCGGCGAAGAGCCTTACTCGATAGCCATGGTGGTACGCGAATGCATGCCGTGTGCTGACGGCCTGGAGGTGCAGATTCTTGCTACGGATCTTGATTCCAGCGTTGTGGCAAGGGCAAGTCAGGGCCGGTATAGCAGCGAGCGTATCGACGGCCTGTCACGCCCGCGCGTCAATAAATGGTTCCGGCACATCGACGGCGCTGACCCGTACGATGTGCAGGTGGATGGATCATTAAAGGAACTGATCGAATTCAGGCAGCTTAACCTGGTGCACGACTGGCCCGCGAAAGGTCCGTTTGACATCATATTCTGCCGCAATGTGATGATCTATTTTGACAAGCCAACCCGGCACAGGCTGTTCGAGCGTTACGCGGACTGTCTTGCCGACGGCGGATACCTGTTTGTCGGACGCTCGGAATCTGTTCACACGCTGTCCGGTCGCTTCGAGCTGGTGGGACAGTCTATTTACCGGAAGTTGTGACAGGAGGCATCATGGTATCGGGTCCGCTAACGGTCTATGTCGGCGAAGCACTGGCTGCCTATGGCTTTGGTGAGGAACATCCGTTCGGACCTGACCGCATGCACGCGTTCTGGGCACGTATGCAGCAACTCGGTCTGGACAGCAAAGTCGATGTTCGCGAACCCGTACAGGCCACTGAATCCCAGATCCTGCGCTTTCATGAGAAGAGCTACCTGGAGCGGGTGAAAAGGCAGTCGCTTTCCGGCTTCGGTTATCTGGATGCCTGTGACACGCCGGCATTTCGGGGAGTATTTGAGGCTGCGAGCACAGTGGCGGGCACGGTACTTGCGGCGCTGGACGACATCGTTACCGAGCGCTGTGCGCAGGCATTCGTCCCCATCGCCGGTCTGCACCATGCGCGCCGTGATGCCGCCGCTGGTTTCTGTGTGTTCAACGATTGCGGTATCGCTATCGAGACACTGCGTCAGCAGTATGGAATTCAGCACGTTGCCTACGTTGATATCGATGCCCATCACGGCGATGGTGTGTTCTACGCTTTCGAGAACGACGCAGATCTTGTTTTTGTGGACTTCCATGAAGACGGTCGCTACCTCTATCCCGGCACCGGCACCGTTGAGGAAACCGGTAGCGGTCCTGCGGCCGGTACCAAGTTGAACATTCCGATGCCGCCCGGTGCCGGCGATGAGCTCTTTTTCAAGGCATGGGAGCCGGCGGAAGCCTTCCTTGATAAGGCGAAACCGGAATTTATCCTGCTGCAGTGCGGCGCCGACAGTCTGGCCGGCGATCCCATCACCCACCTGAAATATACGGCAGAGGCGCACCGTCATGCGGCACAGCGGCTGAAACTGCTGGCCGAACGCCACTGTGGCGGCAGGATGCTGGTGCTGGGAGGAGGTGGCTATAACCGGGAGAATCTGGCTCAGGCCTGGACAGCGGTCATAGAGGCGCTGCTGGGCGAAAGCCACTAATTCCAGTATGATTCCGCTCTTTTCAGCCTTGCCGGGAAAACAGAATGTTCAGCAAAGATATGACCATCGCCGGATTCGACGATGAACTTGCCGCCGCTATCGCTGGCGAAATACAGCGCCAGGAACAGCACATCGAACTAATCGCCTCGGAAAATTACGCCAGTCCGCGCGTACTGGAGGCACAGGGCTCTGTTTTAACTAATAAATATGCAGAAGGTTACCCGGGCAAGCGCTATTACGGTGGCTGTGAATTTGTCGATCAGGCCGAGCAGCTGGCCATCGACCGCGCAAAGCAATTGTTTAATGCGGACTATGCCAATGTGCAGCCACATTCAGGCTCGCAGGCGAATGCGGCGGTTTACCTGGCGCTGTGCCAGCCGGGCGATACCATTCTCGGCATGAGTCTGGCCGATGGCGGGCATCTGACACACGGTTCCAAGGTGAATTTTTCCGGCAAGCTTTTCAATGCGGTTCAGTACGGTCTCAACCCGGATAGCGGTGAGATTGACTACGATGCGATGGAAGCGCTGGCACGGGAGCACAAGCCGAAAATGGTGGTGGCCGGTTTTTCGGCCTACTCGCGCGTGGTTGACTGGGAGCGTTGCCGCAGCATCGCCGATGCAGTCGGTGCCTTGCTGTTTGTCGATATGGCGCACGTGGCGGGGTTGATTGCCACCGGTGAGTATCCCAGTCCGGTTGCCATCGCTGATGTTACGACAACCACCACGCACAAAACCCTGCGCGGCCCGCGCGGTGGTCTGATACTGGCGAAGTCCAACCCCGACATCGAAAAGAAACTGAATTCCGCGGTCTTCCCGGGTACCCAGGGCGGCCCTCTGATGCACGTGATTGCGGCCAAGGCGGTGGCGTTCAGGGAGGCCTTGCAGCCGGAGTTCAAAGAGTACCAGAGGCAGGTGCTGGCCAACTCGCGTGCCATGGCACAGGTATTTCTCGAGCGCAGCTACAAGGTGGTTTCCGGTGGTACCGACGACCACCTGTTCCTGGTGGACCTGATCGATAAAGGCATTACCGGCAAGGAAGCCGATGCAGCACTCGGTGCGGCCAATATCACCGTCAACAAGAACGCGGTGCCAAATGACCCGCAGTCGCCTTTTGTAACCAGTGGTATCCGTGTCGGAACTCCGGCAGTCACCACGCGTGGTTTCGGTGAGGACGAGGTCAGGGCACTTGCTGGGTGGATGTGCGATATCATGGATGACGTTCAGAACCAGGTGCTGATTGACGAGGTGCGCAGCAAGGTACTGGAGATTTGCCAGCGGTTCCCCGTTTATAGCGAGTAAATTACCAGATGCGCTGCCCGTTTTGCGGAAGCATGGAAACCAAAGTTATCGACTCGCGCCTTGCCAGTGAGGGTATGCAGGTGCGCCGGCGGCGCGAATGTATTGAGTGCGGCGACCGGTTTACTACTTATGAAAGCGCGGAGCTGGTCATGCCGCGCATTGTCAAAAGCGATGGTTCGCGCGAGCCTTTTAATCAAGATAAATTGCTGACCGGTGTGTTGCGCGCGCTGGAAAAGCGGCCAGTGGATACCGAGAGTGTGGATGCCGCCATCAGCCACATTCAGCACCGCTTGCAGTCCTGCGGCGAACGCGAACTCGAATCGCGCACGCTGGGTGGCTGGGTCATGGAAGAACTGCGGAATCTGGACCAGGTGGCGTATGTGCGCTTTGCGTCGGTGTACCGCAGCTTTCAGGATGTCAGTGAATTCCGGGACGAAATTGAGCGTCTGGAAAAAGAACCGACGCCCGAGGAAAGGCGTAAACAGATGACGTTACTGTCGGGTGACGAAGATTCGGAGACGAGTTGAACGATCGGCAATACATGGCGCACGCAATTCGTCTGGCCGCACGCGGGATTTACAGTACCCATCCTAACCCCAATGTTGGTTGCGTGATTGTCAATGAGGGTGTCGTGGTCGGGACGGGTTGGCACCAGCAGGCTGGTGGTCCGCACGCCGAAGTCTATGCCTTGCGAGAGGCGGGTGAAAAGGCGCGTGGCGCGGATGTATTTCTAAGCCTGGAACCGTGCAGCCACAAGGGGCGAACACCGCCCTGTGCAGATGCGCTGGTTAATGCAGGCGTAAAACGTGTGGTTGTTGCCATGAAGGATCCCAACCCGTTAGTTGCCGGGCGGGGTCTGGAAATATTGCGGGCTGCCGGTATCGCGGTCGAGACTGGGTTGCTGGAGGCACAGGCGCAGGCCCTTAATCCCGGTTTTGTTTCCCGCATGCAGCAGGCGCGACCCTGGATCAGAGTTAAGTTGGCCAGCAGCCTGGACGGCCGTACCGCAATGGCATCCGGGGAGAGCCGCTGGATAACCGGCGATGCAGCGCGCCGCGATGTGCAGCGGCTGCGTGCGCGCAGTTCTGCAGTAGTGACCGGAATCGGCACGGTGCTGGCTGACGATCCGTCAATGAATGTACGCCTGGACGCCACACAGCTGAACAACATCGAGCCGATACGCCAACCCCTGCGTGTGGTACTGGACACCCGGTTGCGCATGCCGGCGCAGGCGAAGATGCTGTCGCTGCCGGGGGCTACACTGATTATGACCGGTGTGACGGACGTTGCTCGCTGGCAGGCGTTGCAGCAGGCGGGTGCTGAAGTGCTTGCTATTGAAAAAGCGGGGGAGCAGCTGAAACCGGAGGCAGTAGTGCGGACGCTTGCGGAACGTGATATCAACGAAGTGCTGCTGGAATGCGGTCCGACACTGGCTGGCGCTTTTATACGTGCAGGCCTGGTAGACGAGCTGGTGGTCTATATTGCACCGCATGTGATGGGTGACTCGGCCCGGGGCCTGTTACACCTGCCGGGCCTGGAACAGATGAAGGATCGTATTGCACTGCAGTGGCTGGATGTCCGGCAGGTAGGCGATGCGCTGCGCATA
>Ga0316193_10000890_pt1 | contig 19412 bp, 12 predicted proteins | sample MerIslsedime2_MG_FD_207735 | JGI IMG/M metagenome (GOLD analysis project Ga0316193, IMG submission 207735) | Coastal sediment microbial communities from Maine, United States - Merrow Island sediment 2 | ecosystem: Environmental > Aquatic > Marine > Coastal > Sediment | place: USA: Maine... | reverse complement strand
GGATATCGCAACAGGGGCCCTGGATGGTGCCTGTTCCAGCTTGTCAGCAGATAACACGACGGGCAAGTCACTGAATTCATCTTCTGCTGCATATGCAACGGTGCCGCATAAGGCCAGCTGCAGGCAGATGAAAACAATGCAATGGCGGATAGTGATCATGCGTCCTTGTGCCTTGTAAAACTGTCGTGTGAATATATTGTGGGATATACTGCCAAGTTTAACAGTCTGGAGCCAGTACAACACCGTGTTTCTATGGTAACCCTTTGATTATGAAAGAATCAACTTATCATACGCTTGCCGATTGCATCGGTAATACGCCGCTGGTGGAGTTGCAGCGTATCACCGGTGAGAGCAGTAATACCATACTGGTAAAACTGGAGGGTAACAACCCGGCCGGATCCGTCAAAGATCGTCCGGCATACAACATGATCCACCAGGCGCAGTTGCGCGGAGATATCCGGCCGGGCGATACCCTGATTGAAGCAACCAGCGGCAATACCGGTATTGCATTGGCCATGGTCTCTGCCATGCTGGGTTATCGCTTGATCCTGGTGATGCCGGACAACATGACCGAGGAGCGTCGTGCGGCAATGAAGGCTTATGGCGCCGAGCTGGTGCTTGTCAGTCGTGAGCAGAGCATGGAAGGCGCACGCGATCTTGCGCTGGAAATGCAGGCGGACGGCGAGGGTAAAGTGCTCGATCAATTCAATAACCATGACAATCCCGATGCGCATTACATCAGTACCGGCCCCGAGATCTGGCGTGATACACATGGCGGTGTCACGCACTTTGTCAGCGCGATGGGGACCACGGGTACCATTATGGGCGTGTCCCGCTATCTCAAGGAAATGAATTCTGAAGTCCAGATTGTAGGTGTACAACCGGAGGAGGGCTCCAGCATCCCCGGTATCCGACGCTGGCCGGAAGAATACCTGCCCGGCATTTTTGAGGCGGCGCGTGTTGATCAAATGCTGGATGTTAACCAGCAGCTTGCCGAACAAACGACGCGTGATCTTGCTGCGAAAGAGGGCGTTTTTTGCGGAATTTCTTCCGGTGGTGCGGTCGCGGCGGCACTGATGCTCAGCAGCCGTGTGGAAAACGCGGTGATTGTCAGCATCATCTGCGACCGCGGTGACCGGTATTTATCCACGGGCGTATTTCCGTCCTGATTTTGATCTCGCAGAGGCGCAGGGCACGCAGAGCTTATGTGGGTATATGTTTCATTCAATTGGAATGACTGCAATTTCCGACACAAGTGTGCCAGTAGCGCACAACATTCAAAATTCATTCTCTGCGTGCCCTGCGCCTCTGCGAGAGTTCATTATTAACCACCAGATTTCTACAGTCTCCATGGAGCAAGAATCGACATGAGCCAGTCGGTATCGCGAAAAAGACGACGTAAAAAACGCCTGCCCGAGGAACTGGTTGAAGTCACTATTGAGTCAATGTCCGATGAAGGACGTGGTATAGCGCATGTCGATCAACGCCCGGTATTTATTGACCAGGCGCTTGCAGGTGAGCGAGTTCGCTTCAAGTACACCAGGTTGACAAGCAAGATCGCAGAGGGCCGAACCGAAGAGGTGCTTGATGCGTCTACTGACAGGGTTGAACCCGAATGCAGCGCCTTTGGACGCTGTGGTGGCTGCAGTCTGCAGCATGTGGACAGCCGCGCACAAATCGCATTGAAACAGCAAACATTGCTCAAACACCTCAAACATATTGGCGATGTTGTCCCCGAGCATGTGCTTGAGCCGATTACCGGTGAAGTGTGGGGCTACAGAAACAAGGCTCGCCTCGGTGTCCGGTTCGTTGCTAAAAAAGACAAGGTACTGGTTGGTTTCAGGGAGCGGGGTTCATCATTCATAACTGAAACTGAACACTGTAAAATTCTGCATCCTGATGTTGGCGAGATCATCACCGAGCTTGCAGACTGTATTTCACAGCTTGAATTGAAACAGCGAATTCCACAGATCGAGGTGGCAGCAGGGGAGAATCAGACTGTACTGGTGGTGCGCCATCTCGATGCAATGCCGGATTCAGACCGTGAAAAACTCGTAGCACTGGCAAAAACGCATGGACTGACAATATTACTGCAAGCCGGTTCGCCGGATGATCTTGAACCGCTCTGGCCGCAAAACTGCGACCCTCTTTATTATGTTCTCGAAGATTTCAATATCAAAATCGAATTTCAGCCGGGCGATTTCACCCAGGTTAACAATGAAATCAATCGCAAGATGATCAATCGGGCCATTGAGTATCTGCAGCTGGATGCTGAAGATTCAGTACTCGACCTGTTCTGTGGTCTGGGAAATTTTACCTTGCCGATTTCCAGGTATTGCGCGAACGTTACCGGCGTTGAAGGGTCATTGATGATGGTTAACAAGGCGCGAGCGAATGCCGGGCTTAACAATATCAGTAACGCGAGTTTTCATTATGCGGATTTGTACAGTGATGAAGTCAAGGATACGCAATGGGTAAAGCAGCAATACAACAAGATATTGCTGGACCCGCCACGTTCGGGCGCTGCGGGAATTCTGCATTACATAAAAAAGATGAAAGCTGAACGTATCGTCTACGTATCCTGCCATCCGGCAACACTGGCCCGTGATGCGGGTGTGCTGGTTAATGAACTGGGTTACAGACTGACACATGCGGGCGTGATGGATATGTTCCCGCATACTGCACACGTTGAATCGATGGCAGTTTTTGAGCGTAACTAGCTCGATTTTGCAAATGTGATTCACCGCAGAGGCGCGGAGAATTCTGATTTCGTAGGAGCGGCTTTAGCCGCGAACCTGTAATCGCTGGTGCGTGTATGTAGGATGGGCTCTGCCCACCACTTTGATCACGGTGGGCAGAGCCCACCCAACAGAAATAAAGACCACCAACAATTATGTTTTCTCTGCGCCTCTGCGGTGAAAGATCTGCAATAAAAAATGCCCGCATCTGCGGGCATTCGTTATATACAACGCTTGTGTTATCAGAGAGAGAATCTCATTTTGATACCTGCGACATCTACCTCATCGCCATGTTTAAGCGGCTGTGCCTGCTGGCCTATTTCGACACCATTAACCATCGGATTGGATGGCGATGATGCGGCATCAACGGCAATCAGGTAATAACCCGTCGGGCGGCGGGTAATTGCAGCAACCTGAACACCCGGTTTTCCCAGGGTGGTAAGAATTCTTGTCAGATTCAGATCCTTGCCTCTGTTGGCGCCACTGAGAAATTTAAGGCTTGCAGCGTCAGTGTCTTCAGAGTCGGCTGTACCGGCGGAAGCGAGGTCGGATGCGATTTTACCAATGTGTTTTTCCAGATTCGTGCCGGTTTCATCCTGCTCGGGCATGCCTGCCGCATCCGGGCGAATGACCATGGTTTTCTCAAAATTGCCAGTGCTTGCATCTGCTGCATCATTCACATATTTAAGTTCATGTTTGCCAATGGCAATAATTTCGCCATTTTGCAGCGCGTGCCTGTTAATTTTTTCACCATTAATGTATGTGCCATTGGTGCTATCAAGATCTTCAATAAAAGAGTCATTGAGTATGGTGAGTATTTTTGCATGATTGCCACTGACAGCGAGATTATCAATATGAATATCGTTGTCTGCTTTGCGCCCTATTGTCAAAGTCTCCCGATCGAGTGGGTATACATGTAACGTCCGACCGTTAAAACCAAGTACTAGTTTTGCCATTATTGTATCCTGCTTATTTCATATTATGAGAATAATTCAAAAACCCGAGAAAACAAGCTGCCTTCAGCCGGAAATGGCTCGAAAGGTCTTGCCAGTATTGCCGAAATATTATCTTTACCGCCTGCTTCGTTGGACAGGCGTATTAATTCAGTGGCGATTATTTCAAGATTTTCACTGTTGTCCGCAATCGTATTTTTTATTACGGCATCTTCTAACATATCAGTGAGGCCATCAGAACATAGCAGGTAGATATCCCCTGGATGTGCGACATCCTCGAGTACATCAACCTCGACTGATTCTTCAGCACCGATGGCACGTGTTACCAGGTTCTTGTTCAGCGACTCTCTTGCCTGATCAGTCGTGTAAAAGCCTCTGTCGACCAGTTCCTGCATCAGGCTATGGTCACGTGTGATTTGCTCGAGCTCACCATCGCGATAACGATAAAGCCTTGAATCACCGACATGAGCTACCGTGAAATGGTCATTATGAAACAGCAGCACGACAACGGTCGTACCCATGCCACGGTATTGTGAATTCTCATTCGAAGATGTAAAAACATTTTCGTTTGCTTTGATGACTGCATCATTAACGGCAATGCTCTCAAGACTGTAGCCGCTAACTTCGTCAGTGTCGCCAGATTTGATATTTTTCAGTTCATTATCGAGCGATTCCAGTATGGTGCTGACAGCGATGGCGCTGGCCACTTCGCCGCCACGGTGGCCACCCATGCCATCAGCCAGCACAGCAAGTCCAAGATCCTGGTTTTCACCAATTGAATCTTCATTTTGATCCCTGACTAAACCGACATCGGTTAGCCCAACGATTTCAATTTTGTTGTTGATGGCCATTAGCTACCTGAGTCCTTTACGTTCCGCCGCAATAATCTTCTGGCATTTACCTATATCCTCTGACATTTGCATACCTGTCTTATAGCGCTTCCGGGTATCTTTCTCCATGGCGCGGTTAATAATTACGCATACACAGCGAGGCACTTCCGGATTGATGGTGTCTGCTGAGGCGTGCTGTTCATTTGTTATTTTGTACATCAGGGTTGCCATAGAGTCACCCTTGAACGGGAGTTCGCCGGTTACCAGCTGGTACATCATGACACCGAGCGAGAACAGGTCCGATTGTCCACTGATTTTGTCACCGGCCAGTTGTTCTGGAGACATGTATGAAGGCGTACCCAGAACCAGCCCGGTTTTTGTTTTGCTTGAATCTGTAATGCGGGCGATACCGAAATCCGTTATCTTCATGCTGTCCGTTTTCGGATCCCACATGATGTTGGCAGGCTTAATATCACGGTGTACGACATTGCTTGCATGTGCATAGCCGAGGCCTTCGGCGGCGCGCTTGATCAGGTCGAGGACCTTGTCGATGGGCAACAGCCTGTCTTTTTTGATGTGGCCGCTCAGGTCGGTGCCTTTGAGAAACTCCATCGCAATATAGGCAAGATCGTGTTCTTCGCCTGCATCATAAATCGTAACGATACTTGGATGCGTCAGGCTTCCGGCGGCCTCTGCCTCGCGGAAGAAACGGTTTTTTACTTCCTGCAGTTCGTCGGCCGCAAACTCCTGAGATAATGCCATTGTCTTGATTGCAACAACACGGGATATTTTCGGGTCCTTGCCAAGGTAAACAGCACCCATGGCGCCCTTGCCGAGTTCACGCTCAATTTCATAACGACCGAGCATGGGTTTTTGAATGTCGCCACTGTCAAGAATCAAGGTCGCGGCTGTTGATGAGTTGTGACCACCAAGTATTACGGTTTCTTCCATCGCCCTGGCACGGTTGGAACGATCGCCGATATCAAGGAAGTTGGCATCATGTTGCTTTATGTAGTCATATACGGATTTAGCCTTGTTGAACTGGCGCTTGCGTTCAAAGTCCAGTGCAAGGTTATACATAAGTTCGAGAACTGATTTGTCTACAGGCAGTTTGCGAAATTTTTCCAAAGCCATATCGAGTTGCCCCTGGCCCTGCATGGATAAGCCCAGCATGCGGTTGTTTTCGGCGGATTCAATATCCAGTCGCGCCTTGCCTCGTTCAGTCACCAGGAAGTGCTTGGTCGTTAACAGCAGATGACCGCCGATGAGGAGCATGTTTGGCAGCATGAGCTTGATCCATATACCATGTTTGATCATCATGAAGTATTCACTGGCAAAAAATGCGGTGAACAGCAGGGTGGTTACTGTAAAGCCGACTACGGCACTCATCCTGGGTAGTGCAATCATCAGATAAAGCGCAACCAGCACAAAGGCGCCAAGCGTTGCATACATGCCCCAGGAAGGCTGAATAAAGAAATCCTCGTTAAGGATGCTTGAAACTGAATGTGCCAGTGTCAGCACAGGGGCCATGCTCGGGTTGATAGGCGTTACCATGCTGTCGCCGACACCAATCGCAGTAGCGCCAATGAGCACAACCTTGTCCTTGTATTTGCTTGCGGGAATTTTCCCCTCAAGTACATCAAAAAACGAATCGACCGGGAATGCCTGTTTAGCGGACTCGTCGCTGTAAAAGAAAGTATTCATCAGCGATTTGTCATCAGTTTTTATATTCAGGCGATCCAGGCTGACGCTGTTACCGAACACGGCCTGAATGTCATTGTCTGTAAGATTGAGGCTTTTCGCTGCAAGCAGTAAGGCCATGGACGGATAGTAATCACCGTAGTAATTTACCAGCAAGGGTTCCGAGCGTATGCCGCCATCGACATCGGGGATAGAGACGAGTGCACCGATACCGGATGCGGCTTGACCGACTGCGGCTATAGGTGCAAATGTATTAACCATGGATATCGGACCCGGCCCGTCGGGATTCATGTTGGCGTTGTCAATAATGTTGTCTTCAGGCAGTTTATTAGCCCGTACATAATCCGGCAGGTCTTCATCAGGGTGTCCCAGTTGTGTGCCTGGAATGAACGGCATGGCGAGTACGACGTTGTTGGCCAGTGCCATGCTTTCTGCCAGCTTCAGATCGGCGTCGAGCGCGAGTTCTGCTGAAGCAAGAACTTGAATGTAGCTTTCGATCTCTTCAGCGACACGGGTTTTTAGCGGTGAGTTGGCCAGGTATTCCGATATCTGGTCTATTGCACTTCGGCCATTGGCATCACGCTTGTTCTTGACCAGATTGCGTGATGCTTTGATGACCATTTCAAGATCATCAACACTTTCAGGAACTGCAGCGATACTGCTGCCTTCAAAGGCTGATTTTAATTCACTGATGAAATGAAGGCCGGGGTCAATCTGTGGTTCGCTAAAGAAGACGGTCTGGCCTATGACCTTGGCGCCGCCTTCTGTGAGTAATTCGAGCATCTGAGCATGAACATCCCGCGTCCAGGGCCAGCGACCTATATTGGCTATGCTTTCATCGTCGATTGCAATAACTGCAATCTTGTCGCTGGGTATACGTTTCGATGAACGAACACTGAAATCATAAGCGCTTCGCTCAAGTCCTTGCAGGAAGTCTGAGCCGGAAAAAACCAGAAAGACGAGGGTGATCAGAAGACCGACAAGCCAGTCGCTTTTCCAAATCCCCTTTTTCATGGAATTCCCCCGGACACATTATTGGTATGGTGTTATCGGCAAACAGGAATAACCCGGTCTTTGTTTGATATCAACCAGTTGGCTACTGTTTCACTCTATCAATTGAGCATAGCTCATCAGGAATTTAATGTGGCTTATAGAGCCGGTCAGGGGGGGTAAATTCAGCAACTTCTGATCAAGCCTGGACGAGGCAGATTGCGATTCAAAATGTTCGGTATCAGGGCGAGAATTGCATGAAATCCTGATATTTATTCTCGCAGAGGCGCAGAGAACGCAAAGATGTTATGAATATTTATTCACTGAATTAAGCTGTATTCGGGCTCATCGTGGATGTTCAGATAGAATAATGATCCGCAAAAAACGCAAAGAACGCCAATAAAACAAAAAAATAAAAGGCTTAGCGCTTTTTGCGTCCTTCGCGGACAAATAACATGTTTAATATCTGTGTTTATCTGCGTTCATCTGTGGACTCATATCGGTATATACAGAGTTTAAATTTGACACAGTGTCAGATCAGGTCACAGCCTGTACACTTAATATAATTTCGGGGAGAAAACTTCCTTGTTCAGCGCTTTTGCGGTTGAGGCGCCAAGCCTGCCTATCAGCCTTTCCAGCACGTCTTCTTCAACAGTGTATTCAACGATGTCTTCAGCACCAATGACTTCACGCGCGACGTAGCTGGCACTGCCAATGTTGTCGACCAAACCGAATTCAACGGCTTCACGACCTGTCCAGATCAGCCCGGTGAAGAGATCGTCAAATTCCTTGAGTCGGTCACCACGACCTTTTTTTACCGCATCGATAAATTGATGATGAATATCATCGATCATGGTTTGCAGGTGCTTCATGGCATATTCATCAGCGGGTGTAAATGGATCGAGCAGGGCCTTGTTTTTACCTGCGGTCAGTGTGCGGCTTTCTATTCCCAGTTTTTCCATGGCATCGACAACGCCAAAGCCGTCCATGCGCACGCCGATGGAGCCGACAATACTGGAATTGCTGGCATAGATTTCATCAGCAGCAGAGGCGACATAGTAACCACCGGATGCCGCCATGTCGCTTACCACGGCATAGAGTCGTGTTTCGGGATATTTTTCACGCAGGCGCAGGATTTCGTCATAGATATATCCCGCCTGTACGGGTGTGCCGCCGGGGCTGTTGATGCGCAGGATTACGCCTTCGGTTTTTTCATCTTCAAAAGCGCTTCTCAGCGCGGTCACGATGTTGTCAGCGCTGGCTGTTTCGTCGTCAGCGATCACGCCCTGCAGTTCAACCAGGGCCGTGTGTTTTTGTGACATCTTTGCCTTGCTCATATCCGGTTCTGTAAACATGAACAGAATGAATGTGATATAGGCGAACACCAGGAATTTGAAAAAGATACTCCAGCGCCGTGCACGCTTCTGTTCTTTCAGGCTGGCCTGCGCCAGTTTGGTAATTACACGTCGTTCCCAGAGATGGTCTTGATCAGTCATTGGCCGCTTGCTTCCTGTTTGTTGAAACTATGCTGCTTATTATGGGATAAAAATTCATATAAGTCTGTGATGTCGTCAAGGCAGGTTAACGGGTTAAATGTCATTAATGATTCCGCATCCTCCACGCCGTGAGTGACACCGATGGCATCTACGCCCGCATTACCCGCCATTAGCATGTCATGCTCGCTATCACCAATCATCACGGCATCATTCGCACGGGTGTCAAGCTGGTGCAATATGCTGTTGAGCATTTCCGGATGTGGCTTGGACCTGTTTTCACCGGCACAGCGAGTCGTAGCAAAATAATGGCCCAGCTTATGCCTTTGTATTGCGCGATCAAGCCCGATGCGGCTCTTGCCTGTAGCGATCGCCAGCGTGTATTTGTCTGCGATCAGCTGTTTCAGCATGTCCTCGACGCCATCGAAGAGTAATTCCGGCACCTTGCTGTCAACGAGGAAATTCTGCCGGTAGGCATCGGCCAGTGATTCCACTTTTACCGCATCCAGCTCCGGATGCAGGCGCTCGATGGCTTCATGTAAGCCCAGGCCGATGACGCTGCGTGCTTTGTCTTCGCCAAGATGAATGCCGCAGACTTCGCGGCTTGCATATTGCAGACTGGCCACAATGCGTTCGATGGAGTCGATCAGGGTGCCGTCCCAGTCAAATACCAGCAATTTGTATCTAGCCCGCATTTCTCACCAGGATTTCGGATTCAGGTGCATCTGTAGCGTTTCTGAGTGCGCGTCTGGACTGAAAAGCATAGCAATAGCTATGGTTTGATGGAAGACGAGTGCGCAGAGACGCTACAGATGTGCATGGAACGAAATAGCGCCCCGGCAAACATACTGTATTTGATATAAATCGAGCTTCGTATTTTCTAATCATGTAGTTACTCAGGTTATGCAGCGGCCTGGTGAGAAATGCGGGTTGGCTTCATTCATGGCTCTATATTATCCAGTAATTGTGACAAATCTTCACTCAATGGCGCATGCACCGATATGCCTTCGCCTAATGGCAGCACGATATGGCTGGCATGCAGGAACAGGCGGTGCAGGCCGGCTTTCTTCATCTCGCGATTGAATGCGGCATCCCCGTATTTACTGTCACCGGCAACAGGGTGACCGCTGGCGGCTGCATGCACACGTATCTGGTGCGTACGGCCGGTGTCGATCTGGACCTGCATCAAGCTCGCATTTCTGTAATGCTGCACCAGTTTAAAGTGGCTGATCGCTTTCTGTCCGTCATCACTGGTTTCGACCCTGTGTTCACCGCTTCGGCGTACTTTATGCAGCGGCAGCGCTATGGTTTTCTCACCCTGCTGCCATAATCCGGCGAGCAGGGCGAGGTAGGTTTTTTCCACCCCGGGTGATTTTCCAGCATTGTCTTCATTTCTGAGCGCACGATGCAGTGTGTTGAGTGTATCCCTGTTTTTCGCCAGCACCAGGCAGCCGCTGGTTTCGCGGTCGAGCCGATGTGCCAGCTCGATAAACTGGTCGGGATAGATTTTTCGAATCGCCTCGATGAGGCCGAATTTGAGCTCGCTGCCGCCATGGACCGCAATACCGGACGGTTTATTCAATACCAGGATATCGTTGTTTTCAAATAATCGCGCATTTTTCAGCAATTCCAGCACGGAATCAGGCACTACCGCTTCAGCGCTAGCGGCGGTTCGAACCGGGGGAATGCGAATGCTGTCACCCGGCTCGATACGGTAAGCCGGCTTTTTTCGACCCTTGTTGACCCGTACCTGCCCACTGCGCAACAGGCGGTATATATGGCTTTTGGGTACCCCCTTGAGCCTGGTCAGCAGGAAATTATCCAGCCGCTGACCGGCCTGATCGCTTGAAATTTCGACCATTTCCACCGCATTTGAAGGTTTTTCACTCATTTCGGGACTTTTCATTGTGATCTGGCGTGTTAGACCGGGTGCTGAATAGTTGTTGACCAGAGGTGTGTATTTTGACAGACTTGGGCCTTAAGGTTCCAGTGTAAGTTATTGCGCGCCATAGGTTTTTTTTCTCCGGCAAGTTCCGGAGCGATAAAGGGCACGAATCAACTTGATCAGCAGCCCGCACGGCAACTCTCGCGACTCAGGGAATCTAAAACAATCAGTTTTACTCATTCGCACGAACGCGGATGAATTAAAAATAATATTAACAAATGATTAATCCGGTCTTTATTTACGAACCCAATCTTGCGCTGTCAGAGACACTCATCGTTATCACTGCGATGATGTTAACGCTTGCGCCGTTACTCAATATCATTGAGCTGGCGCATAAAAAAATGACTATTGTTCGTGATCTTTTCGGGCCGGTTTCATATACAGGTTTGATTACACATGAAACGAATCCTTATCAATGCAGTCCAGAAAGAAGAAATTCGGGTTGCTATGGTCGATGGCCAGCAACTATACGATCTGGACATCGAAATACCCTCCCAGGAACAGAAAAAGTCCAACGTCTACAAGGGGAAAATTACCCGGGTTGAACCCAGCCTCGAGGCTGCTTTTGTAGATTATGGCGCCGAGCGCCATGGCTTTCTTCCATTCAAGGAAATCTCACGCAAATATTTCAGCGAAGAAGCGCTGAAAGCCCAGGGCCGTACTGATATTAAAACGGCCATTTCCGAAGGCCAGGAAGTCGTCGTCCAGGTTGACAAGGAAGAGCGCGGTAACAAGGGCGCGGCGTTAACAACATTTATCAGTCTGGCTGGACGCTTCCTGGTGCTGATGCCAAATAATCCCCGTGCCGGAGGGGTATCGCGCCGTATCGAAGGCGAAGACCGCAATATCATCCGTGAATCGCTCAGCCAGCTGGATATACCCGGTGGCATGGGGCTGATTGTACGTACTGCCGGTGTCGGCCGCAGTCCCGAAGAACTGCAGTGGGACCTTGAGTACCTGCTGACGCTGTGGGGTTCGATCGAACAGGCAGCCAGCGAGCGCCCGGCGCCATTCCTGGTTTACCAGGAGAGCAATGTCATCGTTCGGGCGCTACGCGACTATTTCAGATCGGACATCACTGAAGTGCTGATCGATTCGGAGAAGGTCTACGCTACCGCGCGCCAGTTTGTCGAACAGGTGATGCCAGAGCGCCTCAGCAAACTCAAGCAGTATTCAGACCCGGTGCCGCTTTTTAATCGCTTCCAGATAGAAAATCAGATCGAATCGGCCTATCGCCGTGAAGTCCAGCTACCGTCTGGTGGCGCAATTGTGGTCGATCATACCGAAGCCTTGATTTCGATTGATATCAACTCTGCACGTGCAACACGCGGTGGTGATATCGAGGAAACCGCCTTCAATACCAATCTGGAAGCGGCTGATGAAATCGCTCGACAGTTACGCCTGCGAGATCTTGGTGGTTTGATCGTGATCGATTTCATCGACATGTTGTCAACACGCAACCAGCGTGAAGTTGAGAACCGCCTGCGTGACGCGGTGAAAATCGACCGCGCCCGGGTTCAGATCGGGCGCATTTCCCGCTTTGGTCTGCTGGAGATGTCGCGTCAGCGACTGAAACCGTCCCTGGGAGAATCCACCCAGATTGTGTGCCCGCGATGCACGGGTCACGGCACAATACGCACAGTTGAATCTCTGGCCTTGTCGCTTATCAGAGTCATGGAAGAGGAGGCTTTGAAGGAAAGTACAGCGCGTGTTGATGTTCATGTGCCCGTTGATGTGGCCACCTATATGCTCAACGAAAAACGCAAGGCGATCAATGAAATTGAGCAGCAAACCGGGATCAAGATGGTCATCATTGGCAATACCACGCTTGAAACACCGCAATACCGTGTCGATCGCCTTCGCGTCAGCGAAATTGATGAAGCCGGCGGTGTGGCCAGTTACAAACAGGTGGTTGATACGGGCGAGCATTACAATCCGGCTGACTTTAAAGAAAAAGTCATCCAGCCCGAACAGCCGGCGGTCACAGCAATTGCTCCTGCCCGTCCAGCCCCGCTGCCTGCGGTGCAGCCATCCGGCGGCTTTTTGACAAAGATTGTTTCATTGTTTACCGGCGATGACGGCAAAGGCGAAGACAAGGAAAAGAAAGCAACAGAACAGCGTAAACAAACTGACGCTCGACGCGGTGGCAGCCGTGGTGGCAGAGGTAAAGGCCAGGCACAGACCGGGCAGCCGCGCCGTCGTGGTGGCGGACGCAAAACAACCCAGGGACAGAAAAGTACTCAGCGCAGTGATCAGCAGAGTAAACAGAAGAGTGCAGCACAAACTGGCCAGCAGGGTGGTAAAACACAGAAGGCGACTGAAGCTGCACCGACCGCTAAAGATGCTAAGGAAAAAGAGCAATCAACCGAGAGCAAGCCGAGAAGTCGTGGCCGCAGGGGCGGGCGTGGCAGGCGAGGTTCCGGTAAGCCGCGTCAGGCAGATGCGGCACAGACGAATGAATCACAGAATCAGCCGGTAGCAGAAAAACAGTCTGAAGCACCTGCGCAGAAGCCTGCAGCCGAATCGGCAGCCAGGCCGCAAACCGGGGAAGCGTCAGCGCCAAAGCCTGAATCTAAGGACGCACCAGCGTCAAAGCCTCAAGCAAAGGATGCTCCAGCACCGAAGCCTGAAACTAAAGATGCACCAGCGTCAAAACCTCAAGCAAAGGATGCTCCAGCACCGAAGCCTGAAACTAAAGATGCGCCAGCGTCAAAGCCTCAAGCAAAGGATGCTCCAGCATCAAAGCCAGAAACTAAAGATGCACCAGCATCAAAGCCGCAAGCCAAGGAAGCACCAGTGCCCGAGACAAAAAGCGAGACAGCTGCAACCGGTGATTAATTTGTAGTCGTTCAGGCCTGGCCTGGCGGTAATGTAAATTGTAGTGATTCAGACTTGATCTAACAGTTGTTGTCGGTTTTCGTATGGCCGTAAAACCAGCCTTTGTTGGAGGTTTAACCTCCTGTTTTCTCGCAGAGGCGCAGAGAACGCAGAGTTGTCATGTATTTTTTGCATCTTTCTTTGCGTCCTCTGCGCCTCTGCGAGAGTAAATATCTATAGCCTTTTCTATATAGCCAATCCAGGCTGTACTGACAAAAATATCTTAATCCGGGTTTGGGTAATATGATACTGGCTGTCAGATGAAATCCTGACTATTACAAATTAGTACTGTAGCCTGGATGAAGTGAAGCGAACTAAATTTGATCGGACTCAAATTTGAAAGCACAAAGTGCGGCCCGTAGGGGAAAATACATGGAAGTATTTTGTAATCCGGGGATCTTGCAATTAGCGAACCAGTTTCAGTTCTTGCAGGTGCTTTAACAGGCCATCCGAAGCATCCTCAATCAGATCAAGAACAACTTCAAAACCATTGCCACCCCCATAGTAGGGATCAGGCACATCGGTTTCACGGCTGTTTTGAGCAAACTTTAAAAACATATGCAGCCGGTCTTCATGGCCTGTTGGGCAGATAGCTTCAAGCTCATAATGATTGTCGCTGTCCATTGCGATAACAAAGTCAAACTCTTCAAAGTCATGGCTCGTTACTTTGCGGGCACGTTGACTACTGAGATCAATACCTCGATTGAGTGCGGCCCCCTGAGCCCGCGGGTCAGGGGGGGTGCCGACATGGTATGCAATCGTGCCGGCTGAATCGATATGAATCTGGTCTTCCAGGCCGGCATTCGCAACCTTGTGCCTGAAAACACCTTCTGCCGTTGGTGATCTGCATATATTGCCCATGCAGACGAAAAGAATTTTAACCATGGTAACTCCAGTATCCGGTGCGATATTTTAACTCGATTTCAAGCACAGAGGGCACGGAGAATAATTACAGGTACAAGGGGCGAGTAACGAGGGGCAAGGAAAAACAAAGACGATATCCGACCCTTCTCCTTCTGAGAGAGGGCTGAGGTGAGGGAGCACTAAAACCTCGCCTGAATGAAATGAAACGCGAACAACTCATAACATGCCTCGGATACTGCGATACTGCATCCGGGCTACAAACAACAATTTTCTTTCTCTGTGGTCTCTGCGCCTCTGCGAGAGTAAATATCTATAGTTTATTCGATGCAGCCTGTCTCGGCTCTACTGACAAAAATATCTTAATCCGGGTTTGGGTAATATGACACTGACTGTCAGATTAAATCCTGACTATTACATAAGGTATCGATCTACATGTCAGAGTAAATGATATCCAGGTCACGATTATACAGCTCGGTATTCACTTCCATCAGGCCGAGCACTGTGTGAAATATGTTGTCATGAGAGTAATCTCGATCGGCTTTTAGACGCACTGATTCGGTATCTATCTCATCGTAGTTATCACCAAACCATAAAATGGTTGCAACATGTGTCTGTTCCTCGGGCGCCAGGAAACCCGGTAATCCGTGAAGGTATACACCTTTTTCACCAAGTGACTCACCATGATCGCTGACGTAAAACATCGCGGTTTCGAATGTGCTCGAATTTTGCTTCAACAGATCAATCACCCTGGCCAGGAAGTAATCCGTGTACAGGATGACGTTGTCATACGCATTGTTTATCTGTTCTTCGCTGCACTCTTCCAATTGGCTCGTTTCGCATACGGGCGTAAATCGCTCAAACGTTTTCGGGTATCGTTTGTAATAGGCAGGGCCGTGGTTACCCATCTGGTGTAGAACAATCAGTATATCGTCCTGTGTATGTGCATCGATATATTCCTGCAGGCCATCCAGCATGCCAACGTCCCGACATTCAATGTCACATTGGGTATTTGCTTGCGGAGATTTGTAGTCTTCGTACTGGACACGCAAGGCCACGCCTTTGGAGTCTGAATTATTGTCCCTCCATAATACGTTTACACCTGCATGGCTCAATACATCGAGCAGGTTTTCTTTTGAATAGCCTTTTTCATCGTCGTAGTCAGCCTTGTTGTACATGGAGAACATGCAGGGCACGGAAACCGCAGTCGATGTTCCACAGGAATGCATGTTTGTGAATGAGATAACGTCCTCTTTTTCGAGCAGTGGATTCGTTTTGCTTTTATAGCCATTGAGCGAGAACCTGTCCGCTCGTGCAGTTTCGCCAACAACAAGAATGGTGAGTTCACGATGAAAGTCTTCGACAGGAACGCGCGCATCCAGGCCGATAGGTTCAATGGGCACATTTCTGGCTGCCAAACTGCCCTTGATGTACTTCTCGACAGAATAGATGTAGCTGACCGGGTTGGTGTAGTATCTCGCTTGCTTGTGTTCCCTGAAGAAAGAGGCATAGCTCTTGCCGAATATAAACAACTGGGAAGCAATAATCACCAGCAGGATAACTATAAATTTCAGTTTCGTTATGATTCCTGATTTCAGTGGTGCATACGATATATTCGCTTTGTAGATCAATACTGACGGGAGTACGCCTAGAAATAGGAAATACACGACAAGTTTGATGCTCAGCAGGTCGCTTGCTTCGTTAATATCCGTCAATGCCGCATTCTGAATCATCGTGCTGTCGATAATGATGTTGTACGAATCCATGAAATAGCTCGCAACCGAGGAAATCAGGAAGACAGGAATCAGAACAAGCTTGGTGGTATACCTTGAGTCAACCAGGGCAAACAGAAGCGCAATAAAGCAACCGAGCACGCAGGCGATCGATGCTATAAAGGCATAATTCGCTGGTGAATCCGCGTAGATATTGAGGACATGCCTGAAGAACGCGAAGTTGTAGAATATCACCAGCATTACCGAGGCGATAATGATGAGCTTCGTGCTGCTTAATTTATACATTTTCTCTGTGCAGTTATACCAGGCATTTACCCATGCTTGCAAAGGCGTTTGGATTTCATTTTATTAGCCAGAGAAATACGAACTGTTGACAAGCATATGAACATATATACTTGCGGCATAGCCCAGCGCGATAGCCGGCGTCCATTTGAGGTGGCCAAAGAACGTGTACTTGCCACGTGCCTGGCCCATCAGCGCCACACCGGCAGCCGATCCTATCGATAGCAATGAGCCGCCAACACCAGCGGTTAAGGTTACCAGGAGCCACTGGCCAATAGACATGTCGGGGTTCATCGTAAGTACCGCAAACATCACCGGAATATTATCAACAATGGCGGACAGTAAACCCACGACAATATTGGCATTGGTCGCGCCCCACTGGTTGTACATGACTTCGGACGCCAGGCTCAAATAACCAAGGAAGCCAAGACCGCCGACGCATAATACAACACCATAGAAAAACAACAGCGTATCCCATTCGGCTTTGGCGACCGGAGTGAATACATCGAAGGCTACCGGTGTGCCCATGTTGGCATCGTGAGCCACATTATCAGGCCTGCCATGGTGATCTCTGTGTGCCGTTTTCTTCAGGAAGAAGCCAAATACCTGTAAATAGCCCAGGCCGGTCAGCATGCCAATCACCGGTGGCATATGCAGGAAATTATGGAAACTCACCGCGGTGAATATCGTCAGCAGGAAAAGCGCAATGATACGTTTCGCACCGCGCTGCATCATCACTCGTTCACTTGAAGCATCCGGCTTAAAGTCGGGCACCGCGAAATGCATGATCGCTGCCGGCACCAGGAAGTTCACTGCCGATGGAATAAACAGGGCGAAGAAAGTCCAGAAGTCCACCACGCCTTTCTGCCAGACCATCAGGGTGGTGATATCGCCGAACGGACTGAATGCACCACCGGCATTAGCGCCAACGACAATATTGATGCAGGCAAGCGAGACAAATCGCGTATTGTCCCCACCCACAGCCATCACCACAGCACACATCAGCAGGGCCGTGGTTAAATTATCCGCGATCGGCGAGATGAAAAATGCCAGTATGCCGGTGATCCAGAATAATGAGCGGAAACCGAAACCACTGGCGACTAGCCAGGCGCGTAGTGCATCAAACACTTTGCGTTCTTCCATGGCGTTGATGTAGGTCATGGCCACAAGCAGGAACAGCATCAGTTCAGCATATTCCAGTAAGTTATGGCGTACTGCCTGTTCAGCTTCGACAGACAAACCATGTTGAGCTGCCACCCAGGCAATGGCGCCCCAGATGATGCCGGCGGCAAGAATCACTGGCTTTGATTTGCGCAGGTGGGTGAATTCTTCTGCCATCACCAGCAGGTAGGCAATCACGAAGATCGCAATGGCAAACAGGCCGACTCCACTGCTCGTCATATCCATGTGGTCACTGCCAGACGATTCGCTGGCCATCGCCAAACCCGGCAACAGCAAACCGGCCAATATTGATGACAGGTTTTTCATATTTGTTTTCATTTTTTATATTTTTCCGATTAAAAGACCAGGTTCATCATCACCATCATTACGATCAGGAACAGCACGGTCATAATGCCTCCCGCCTTCATGAAATCGGCAACACGGTAACCACCGGGCCCCATGATCAGTGCATTGACCTGGTGAGTCGGTATCAGGAATGAGTTGGATGTCGCGATTGCTACTGTAAGTGCGAACACAGCAGGATTCGCGCCGGCGCCGATAGCGATATTGACAGCCAGGGGAACCAGTAAAACAGTCGCACCGACATTGGACATGACCAGGGTGAAAAATGTCGCCAGTACTGCCACCGAAGCCTGGATCACCCAGATCGGCATATGGCCGACGACTGAGAGCACTTGATCGGCGATCCATTTCGCAGTGCCTGTTGTTTCAACGGCCAGGCCTAATGGAATCAGTGAGGCGAGCAGGAAAACAGTTTTCCAGCTAACCGCATCATAGGCTTCTTCGATGGTTAGCACACCTGACAATACCATACCCATCGCGCCTGTCAGTAAAGCGACAGAGAGGCGAATGTCGGTAAACAGAACCATGCTCAAGGCAATCGCAAAGAACACGGCTGCAGGCAATACCTTGTTTGGGCGTAATTCCTCATGGGGGAATTCTGTGGTAACGACAACAAAGTCCCGGTTGCTTTCGATCCTTGCCAGTGCATCCCATGCTGTGTGTACAACCAGTGTGTCGCCGGCATGAAGCGGCATGTTACGAATATCGTCGCCTTCACGCAGGGTCTCGCCATCGCGGTGCAGAGCGATCATGGCCAGGCCATAGGTCTTGCGCATCCATACATCGCGTGCACTCTTTCCTATCAGGCTGGAACCCGGAGGAACGACCACTTCGGCAATGCCGGCTTTGGTGGCGGCGAGCGACTCGGAAAATGTGCGAAGTTGTTTGCGTTTTTTCAGGTTGTATTTTTCTACGAAATGCTCCAGATCATGCGGATCGGCGACAATGCCCAGCACCATTCCCTCCTCGAACTCGGTATCGCGTGCCAGAGTGCCGGGTCCAACTCGAGGCGCTTCACTGGCCCACTTGCTGGCAATGATTCGCACACGATAGGTGGTTTCGACGTCATCAAGTTTTTTACCGATCAGGTTGCTGCCTTTTGTGACCACCACTTCGGAGAGTGAAAAATCCACGCCATACAAATCGTGGAAATATTGCATGGGGTCGGATCCACTGGTGCTGCTTTCACTTTTAGTTACGGGCAGCACAAAACGTCCGGCCACGACAAAATAGATAATGCCGGTTACGACAAGGGCAATGCCGACAGGCGTGACTGAGAACAGGCCCCAGGTTTCCATTTGCTGTTCAGCAGGCAATGCCTTGTTAGAAGTCAGGATCAGGTCGTTGAGCAGGATCAACGGGCTGGAACCGACCATGGTCATGGTGCCGCCGAGGATGGCTGTGAAACCCATGGGCATTAACAGTCGTGACATGGGTATGCCGGAGCGTGCCGAGATACGTGAAACAACGGGCAGGAAAAGTGCG
>Ga0316193_10000889_pt1 | contig 19413 bp, 18 predicted proteins | sample MerIslsedime2_MG_FD_207735 | JGI IMG/M metagenome (GOLD analysis project Ga0316193, IMG submission 207735) | Coastal sediment microbial communities from Maine, United States - Merrow Island sediment 2 | ecosystem: Environmental > Aquatic > Marine > Coastal > Sediment | place: USA: Maine... | reverse complement strand
AAATCCTGTCATCGGTTTTTCCAAGAATCTTTGCATGATCCGCATATGCAGCGACACCTTTGATGCCGTATATCAAAAGCTCTCTGAGGGAAAGAATGTCAGGATCGATGTCAGGATCCGATTTCACCCCGACGTTTTCTCCCTGGGCCACAAGCCCGTCCAGAGTCGACTCCGGGGTGAAGTTGGCAGGACCTTCCGGAAAACTGTCCCCTGTTATTTTTGCCTTGAGCTCATCTCTAAATTTAACGGTTTGATGGATCAGCTGAACAAATCGCTCCGGGTCAAAATCGACATTGGTTAACGTAGAAAAAATCGCTTCACAAGCAAAATGGTCGATTTCTGAGTCGCGTAGCCCTGCTTTACGAGCTTCAACGGCCACCAGAGACAATCCTTTAACCGCATAAATCAAAAGATCCTGGAGCGCTGCAACCTCCGGTTTTTTGCCGCATACGCCGATTTTTGAGCATCCTTCGCCTTTTGACGTCTGTTCACATTGAAAACAAAACATGATGAACCTCCTTTTTTTGATTACGTCCGTCTGTAGTCGGACGTGTTAATCGTCTTTTATGAATCGGTTTCGATGGACATGAAAATCATTCCCTTACCTTTGAGACGCATCATATATTACAAATGAGCCCAATACCTTGACTTAAGTCAAAAAAAAATGATAATTTTTTAATAAAAAGAGGAAATTATGAAAAAAATTCTTCATATTATTGCAGAAGCACCCCTTTTCAACGGTTTGGGCGAAGATCAGTTGAACCAAGTTCGGCAGATTGCCGTGGATAAATTTTATGATAAAGGCAAAACGGTTTTTTTAGAAGAAGACGATTGTAACGGTTTCTATATCGTTGCAGACGGCAGAGTGAAAATCTATAAAGTCTCGTTCGAAGGCAAAGAACATATTCTTCATATTTACGGCCCCGGGAATCCCTTTGGTGAAGTTCCGGTGTTTTCCGGGCGGAAATTTCCGGCCAGCGCCCAGACCCTCCTCAAAAGCCACCTTCTGTTTTTTCCACGGACAGCTTTTGTGGGTCTGATATCCAGCAATCCTTCTCTTGCGCTGAACATGCTTGCCGTGCTTTCCATGCGTTTGCGCCAGTTCACGGTCCAGATAGAAAATCTTTCGCTAAAGGAAGTTCCGGGCCGGCTGGCTTCATATCTTATATATTTGACGGAGGAACAGGGTCGGAGCGATTCTGTGACCTTAAATATTTCAAAAGGGCAGCTTGCAAGCCTTCTGGGTACCATCCCTGAAACCCTGTCACGAATTCTGGCGAAAATGAACCAGCAGCATCTCATTGAAGCCAGGGGCCGGGAAATAAAAATTTTAGACTTCAGCGGGATGGAAGATCTGGCCGAATACGGTAAATTACAGTAAAATGTCTGTTTTACGCTTCCCCGGCAAAAATCACGACATGTTATCTTGGAATCGAATTTTGGTTAAGTTTTGCATGCCATTGTTATGGCAAAACCCTTACTAACAATTGTCAGCCCCTATTTTTCTTGAAGATATTTTTCAAGAACTTCATTCATCCATCCCATGGCGGCAATCATGTTTGGGAATCCGGTGGTGGTTAAGGATAATAGAACTGCATGGCTGATCTCATCCGGTGCGGCGCCTGATGCCAGCGCTTTTCTTGTTGACGACATAACTGCGCCTCTGGAATTTGCGCCGATGGCGATACCAAGCTTGATGAGGTCCTGGCATTTTTCATCTAAAGGGCCTTCTTCCCGGCATGACTTGCCCAACTGTTGATAATGTTCTAAGACTTTCGGGAATTTTTCTGAAAAGTTTTCATATGGCTTGGGAAAATACATCGGTCCTCCTTCGTCGGAATTACATTTATATTAAACGCATAATTTTTATAACCATTTGATATTTCATTGGTTTGATGTGTCGGATGATGGTGGATAGGGCTCTAAATAGAAACGCCACTTGCAGAACATGTCTTTGGGATGCGGGTCCGGCGGTGCGAAAAGACACTCAACCCTTATGCGGTCATCAATCACCTGGGCAAAACTGTTAAATTCTTTGCGGTGCATTTCCTTACACACATATTCACCCAAACCGCGCTTGATTCTGGCTTCCTGGGTCGGGCAGGAGGGCACGGAAATAATCACCTCATTGTCGGATTCTTTAATCTGGTATCCCACGAGGATGCACCAAGGGAAAAGTTTCTGGGCCTTGACAAAGCCTTTGAGTCCTTTTTCTCGAATTTGAAATCGGGTGACAAGGTCTTTTGCAGCCATTGCCGAGACGCGGTCCCATACCTTTTCGTTGAGATTTTCGGCGGTTTCCTGGCCGAACTGTTCGGTTAAATAGATAAACCAGAATGCATCAACGACTCGGTAGTGCCAGAGGAGAAATTTCAGATATTTCTTCAGTTCCGGTGCTTCCATTTTCTCAAGTATTTCCATATTCATGGTGTTACTCCCTTGTTTCCTTTACAGTGGTCTTCATTTTTTACAAAGCCGACCAGATGATCTTATCCATATCGTCTTTTAAGATTAAATTTGGTAGAACTTTTTCATCAAACACAATCCCTGCACTTCCTTTGTTTCCCAACAGTTTCAGATCCGGTTGTCCTTCCAATAGTTCCAGGGTCGTTCGGGGAACATATTCCTCATCAAAAAAAGTCATTCGCGCAGAATCGGGGGTTGCTGAAAACGAAACCCGTTCTTTTCCGTTGGCATCTATGACGCTGAAAGTTTGAACCAGGGCTTTCTGGGCGGTGACTTTTGATGAACGCATTTCATATTCGAGTTTCTTCAACCGCGCAATTACAAATCCTGAAGCAATAAAGATAGCCAAAGGTAATACCATGGTTTTCATTTCGACACCCAGTTGTTCATAGTAACCACCCAACAGCACAATCGAGAGGATAAGCGCGAATGTTTTTTTCCAATCTTTTTTCTGAATCATCCGTCATTCTCCTTTAGTCTGGATCCCTTATTATCCATTGAATAATAACATTACTTCATTTGATACGATGAGTCAAATTGACTGAAATAAAAGCGAATTGACCATAAAACGAGGGTGCAAAATATGATACATTCAAATTTTTAGGCGTCATTAAAAAAAATCCTTGCACCCAGAGACGGCTCGTGCCAATCTTGCATTTTTTGTCAAGTTTGTGGTTGTTCTTGGATGGACTTTCAATTATAGTCATCGCCCACAGACACTGGTTGGTTGACTTGTGTAGCAGATCGAAACTGAAATTTAAGAGTACGCTCGTGGATTGAAGATGAAAATGCCCTGCAAAAAGAGTCGGTTTTTGGTGATGGTATCATGAAAATACTATCGGAAAATATAACGCCGCCTGTGGTTTCTGTGGTCGGGAATTCAGGCGCAGGCAAGACTACGTTTTTAGAAAAAATGATTCCTGAAATGACAAATCGAGGTCTGAAAGTCGGCACCATTAAACACGACGTCCATGGTCGGTTTGAGATGGACAAGCCCGGTAAAGACAGCTGGCGGCATAAACATGCCGGTGCATCGACCACCGTTATTTCATCTCCGTATCGAATTGGCATGGTCATGGATGTGAAATATGATCACAATCTTGATGAATTGGTGTCATTTTTCAACGGTATGGACGTTATATTAACCGAAGGATATAAACAAGATCACAAACCAAAACTGGAAATTTTCAGGCCTGAGATTACCAAAGAACCTTTATGCAAAAACGATGAAAACCTCCTTGCTTTTATCAGCGATGCTACCATTGACTTTGGAGTGCCGGTATTTTCCACAGGGGATATTAAGGGCGTGGTCGATTTTTTAATCGCACACTTTAAACTTATCCCGTCTGTAAATAAGGATCACCAGAAAGCTGCAACATAAACCGGGCTGGAAGATTTCTTGCTGCTTGCATCAGAGGAATTTTCCAGGAATTTTCAATTTTTTCCCTCGCCAATTCCGCGGCGCACTTCAGGGAATTCACCTGCCATGCGGGTTCAAGACTATTTGAACGAATCGTTATATCTTTATATGATTTTGTTTCTTGACGGCTCGATATTATATGGGCTATAAATAATCATCGATATCTTTCAGAGACCCTTTGCATCTAAGCCGATTTAAATTCCTTAATTACAAACCCAATTCCGAAGCGACATCATGAAAAAATACTTCATTGGCGCGTCTCTCATTTTATTCGGGTTTTTAATCGCTTTCCCTATGTTCAGCATGACCTACTATACCATGGTCCGCACCTCCACCCCGGATTTTTGTGCCCTGTGCCATGAGATCAAACCGGCCGTGCTTGCCTGGCGATCCTCCACCCATGTCAACAATCCCCAAGGATTCGTGGCCGACTGCATGGACTGCCACCTGCCGGCTCCTCACAAGACATTCGATTTCTTTTTTGCCAAAACCTATCACGGTGCCAAGGACCTGGTTAAGCATTTTTTTCTAAAGGAATACGATCGCAAAAAAAACCGGGAGGCTGCCTACAACGCCTTTGACAACGCCCAGTGCCAGAAGTGCCATAGGAACCTGCTGGCCATGCCGGACAAGCGAGGTGCCATGCTGGCGCACCGGTCGGTTCTCTATGCGCGTGCGGGCTACGAAAAAAAGTGCGTGGACTGCCATTACGATCTGGTTCACAATGAGAGTTTGTCGATCATGTACAAGCAGTATCGGCGGTTACCCTATCAGGCCAAGGGCCTTAGAAAACTGTAATCAACCGATAGAAATAGAGTGTTCCGTCTCTTTTTAACCGAAAGGAGAAAAACCATGAGGCAAAAATTTATATTCATCGCAGTTGGGTTGCTGGCCGTCGGCCTGGTGCTGTCCGGTACCATAGGGCCGGTAGATGCACAGCCGAACTTCGCCAAGGTGAAAGAGTATCGGATTGAACGCAGCATTCCGCCTGAGGCGGTAGCGTGCATCGAATGCCACAAGGCCACGAACCCCGGGCTGTTCGATGACTGGGCCCGGAGCCGCCATGCCAATGCCAACATCACCTGCCTGGACTGTCATCTGGCCCAGCCCGGCGATTCCGATGTTGCCAAAGGACATGAAAAATACTACGGCCGGAAGGATCTTCCATACGGAGAACAGAAGTACAAAGTACCCATTGCCGCAATCGTTACCCCCAAGGACTGCTCCCGCTGCCACCCCGACGAGGTGACCCAATACAGTAAGAGCAAACATGCCAATACCATCGAGATCATGTGGAAGCTAGATCCCTGGCTGAACAAGGGCATGAATTCGGACAACGAGCGCAAGACGGGTTGCTTCAACTGCCACGGAACGGTCATTGAGATTGACGCAAACGGCACCGTTGATCCTACCACCTGGCCCAATACCGGTGTCGGCAGATTGAATGTTGACGGGAGTAAAGGTTCGTGCACGTCATGTCATACCCGCCACCGCTTTTCTGTGGCCGAGGCGAGGATGCCCGAGGCCTGCGACCAGTGCCATTTGGGACCTGACCATCCTCAAATCGAAATTTTTGAAGAGTCCAAGCATGGAACGATGTACCATGCCTATAAAGACGAATATAATTTTAGTGCGGCTGCCGGCACCTGGACACCGGGTACGGATTATCGTGCGCCGACCTGTGCGGCCTGCCACATGTCCGGTTCCGGAAAGGTCATGGGAACCCATGACGTCACCGAGCGACTCTCTTGGGAGACTCAGGCACCGCTGACCGTCCGACCCCAGGATTTCAAACCTTTACCTTCGGGAACCGACTGGAAGGTGGAACGGGAGAAGATGAAGAATATCTGCCGCGCCTGCCACGGTGATTCTTGGATTAACGATTTTTATAACGGATTCGACAAAGCCGTTGAAGAATACAACGAGGTCTACTTCAAACCGGCCAAGGCAAAGCTGGGCGAACTTTATGAAAAAGGATTGTTGGATAAAACCAAATTCTTCGACGAACGTCTCGAAGTGGAATTCTATGAACTGTGGCACCACGAAGGCCGCCGTGCTCGGATGGGGGTTATGATGATGGCGCCGGACTACGCCTGGTGGCATGGTTTCTATGAATGCAAATTGCGCTTTGCCAACTATATGGAAGAGGCCAATCACCTGATCGAGACCGGCCAAAAGGCTTATATCGCCAAAGATTTCCCCAATGCCACGGGAGACACACAGAAGCCACCGAAAATCTTCGACAAAAAATAATTGTCCATATATCCCAAGACGGACCTCTATGCTCCTGACTGAGCGGAGGTCTGTCCTGTCAGGGTTCGGACCTGTCCTGCGGCTGGAACGGAATGTTATTCTGAGAACGGCTATAAGTTAGAATTTAAGCTAAATTTTCCCGAGAAGCACGGTGTTTTCAAGACCCTCGATTCACGGCCTGCTATTTATAAACCAGTTTGGGTGTCTCCATAATTACTTTGGTATCCGGTGGAACAGATTCGGTAATCCAGACATTTCCCCCGATTACGGAGCGAGCACCGATGACGGTATTTCCACCCAGAATCGTGGCGCCAGAGTACACGATGACATCGTCTTCGATGGTGGGATGGCGTTTTTTGCCTCTCAGCCGTTCTCCGGCACCTTTGGGGAGTGAAAGGGCGCCGAGGGTCACCCCTTGATAGATTCGAACGTTTTTTCCGATAACAGCGGTCTCGCCGATCACCACGCCGGTTCCATGGTCGATTACAAAACTCTCTCCGATATCAGCTCCGGGATGGATATCGATGCCGGTCAAACTGTGGGCATGTTCCGTCATGATGCGGGGTAACAGCGGTACCTGAAGCTCAAAAAGCTTATGGGCCACCCGATATACCGTGACGGCAAAGATACCGGGATAGCTGAAAATAATCTCGTCATGACTTTTTGCTGCAGGGTCCCCTTCGTAGACCGCCCGGACATCCGTTGCCAGTATTTTCCTAAGCAGCGGTATCGATTCAAGAAGGTTAAGCGCGATCTTCTGTCCCTGTTCCTCGCATTCACTGCACGGCAGATCATATCTGAAGCAGTCATGCCGGATACTGTGGGCAATCTGAACCGAAAGCATATCAAACAGAACCGAGACCGACTGACCCATGTAATATTTCAAATTGACCGGATCGATTTTCTCCCGAGTAAAGTAGCCAGGGAAAAGGATTTCCTTTAGTTTGTTTATAATATCAACCACATAACCTTCAGAGGGAATCGGCTCATAATCGATATGGGTGTAACACGTTTTATCATAACAGCTTGCTATGATGGTTTCGGTGATGTCGGGAAGCTGCTCTTTGACTCTGTTTAAAGATTCAGCATCGATCCTGCAGGAGGGTTCCGGGGTATTCATATCCTCTTTCATTTGCATATCTCCAAAATTATATTATCGATACATACACAGTGTCCCTTGCAAGATGTTTTTTGCACGTTCATCAATTCTTCGATCAGGACACTTTTCCTCGAGGGTTTTTTATACTGTTCGACAGCAGGGGTTCGACGTTGTCGCCACAACGAATTTTACCTCCCGCAATGACACGAGCAAAAACCCCTTCTTTTGGCATAATACAGTCTCCGGCTTGGTAATATATGGCACACCGGTTATGGCATTGTTTGCCGATTTGCGAAATCTCAACTTCGGCGGATTTTCCGAGTTTTACACGGGTTCCCACCGTCATATTTTTCCAATCAACGCCGGATGTTGCGATATTTTCGGCAAAATCACCAAAGGTAACCTCAAGACCGTTATTGCGCGCTGTTTCAATGCTTTCCGAGGCCAAAAAACTTACCTGCCGATGCCACGGCCCGGCATGGGCGTCTCCTTCGAGCCCATGATTTTTTTTAATGGTGGCCTGCTGGACTTGAACTTTTCGTGTCCCTTTTTTCTTGCTTAAAGCGATGGAAATAATTTTCATGGTATAATCCGCGCATTGAGAAAATATCGTGATCATATCCCCGAAAAAGAAAAACAATTGTTGAGTTTTTTCTCTTTATCTAAAAATGGAAGCCGCCCAAAAATTACCACCATGTGGTATCTTTGTCAATGTTAAAATATACCTTCCCCTTGGGTGTGGCCCTAAAAAGCATTTGGCTTTAGGATTCGTACGCTGGATCAGGCAGGGCGATTTCAATGAAGCGCAAAAAAGCATCCTAAATGTTACAATAGATATTTAATGATTAAAAACCCTGCAATAAGAAGAACTGTAAATGCTGTGGCAAGAATGTTAAAATATTTATCGATAAAAGACTGGATGCTTGGACCGAAAGCATAAATGAGACCCCCCACAAGAAAAAAGCGAGCAGACCGAGACACCAAGGATGCGATGACAAAAACGAAGAAATTGATTTTAAATGCACCGGCCGCAATGGTAAATACTTTATAGGGTATCGGTGTAAAACCTGCGATTCCCACTGCCCATGCATCATATTTATTGTAAAGAATTTCGATGTACTCAACCTTTGGGGTCAAGCCGTAAAAATCTACGATCCGGTCGCCGATGGAAGCCATAAACTGCCACCCGATCAGATAGCCGAAGCATCCCCCGAGGACGGACCCCGCAGAACATATCAATGCATATTTCAAAGATTTTTTGGGTATGGATACCGCCAGCGCGATAAGCAGTATATCCGGGGGAATCGGGAAAAAAGAGGATTCGCTGAAGGCGAGTAAAAATAACGCCCATGCTCCATAAGGTGTTTCCGCCCAGTGGAGGACCCAGTCGTAAAGGCGACGAAGCATGAATTACGGTCTCCATCCATATTCACCCACAAGTTTGACAAATCTGCATCCCCCTAAATTTGTTTTGTGAATGCCGTCTTCATCCTTGTAAAGTTTTATGAGTTCTTGGGAATACTGGTCTCCAACGGGGATTATCATACATCCCCCCACAGCAAGCTGGCTCACCAAAGGTGTCGGTATGCTCGGAGAACCTGCGGTAACAATAATACCGTCAAAAGGACTTTCGTCGGCCCAGCCGGCAGTGCCGTCAGAATATTTGGTTACAATATTGTGGTAATGAAGCGTATCAAAAAGCTTGCGAGTATTTATATGGAGCGTGTGTATTTTCTCGACGGTATAAACACGGAAAACAATTTCCGCTAAAATGGCAGCCTGATATCCTGATCCGGTTCCGATTTCAAGTATTCTGTCGTCTTTCCCGGGCTGCAGTGCCTGGGTCATCTCTGCTACGATATATGGCTGTGAGATGGTCTGCTGTTCTCCGATGGGGAGGGGAAAGTCACCATAGGCTTGATCTCTTAACGCCTCACTCACAAAAAGGTGCCGGGGAACCTTACGCATGGCGGCCAGGACGTTTGGATCGGTGACGCCCCGTGCTTCAATCTGTTTTCTGACCATCTCTTCCCGCTGGCGTTCATACTTTAAAGAATTTTCATCCAAAATAATAAACCTGAAATAATTATAAAGAGTTACAATTTTTCTGCGTTACTTTGTCCGAGGCCGTTTCAAAGAACGTTTTCAAAATGATCTCGGTGTAAGGCAACAAAACCCGTTTGATTTATTTCCCAAATGCCACGGGCGTAAGCCCGCGGGTATCTATATAGCAATATTTGGAATTTCTATCAACTCTGAGGGGTTACGTCAAGAATTTAGAACCTTTTCACCGAAGGTTTCCCCAAAAACCAATTTCTTTTTGTCCGATGCGCATCTTCGTTCCGATTTTTCACCTGCCCATCGATACGGCCTCATCATCAAAATGTCCCTATACCATTTTAAATAAAGGGCTTGATTTTTCATCACAATGTCACATAATCTGATGTTCATACATGAGATACATTCCAAAATGCGCTCATAAAGGAAGTTATGGCCAGTATTTTCGAATTCTGAATAAATTCCTGGATTGAATCGGACAAAACACCGCCATGAAGAGTATAAGACATTTGAAAATATGTGTTTTACTTTTGATACTCATTATTATGTTCGGTGTTACTGGATATATGACCATCGAAGATTGGGGTGTTTTAGATTCATTGTATATGACGGTTACCACGCTCACCACGGTGGGATACGGTGAAGTCCACGAAGTGAGTGATTTGGGGCGGATGTTCACCATTTTCTTTATCATCATCGGCGTGGTTTACTTTTTATATATTGCGGGTGCTGTCGTCCAGTTTATGGTCGAAGGACAAATAAGAACCATTATGGGGAGAAGAAGCTTGGACAAAAAGATAGATCGAATGAATAATCATTATATTGTTTGCGGATACGGACGTATCGGAAAAATTCTATGCAAGATGTTGGCAAGAAAGCCGGTGGATCTGGTGGTTATCGAAAAGGACCTTGAACTTATTCCGGTCATGGATAATGACAAAATGGTCTATGTGTCCGGTGATGCCGGAGATGAGATCACGCTGCTCAGAGCGGGAATAAAACGCGCCAAAGGTCTGATTGCAGTTCTGGCGACGGATACGGACAATGTATTCCTGGTCCTCACCGCCAGACAACTTAATCCAGACATTTATATCATGGCAAGGGCCTCTCAAGAAAGATCGAAGTCTAAATTGATGGCTGCAGGTGCCAACAGAGTGGAGTCACCCTATGATATGGGGGCGGCCAGCATGGCCCAGCGGATCATCCGTCCAACAGTGACAAATTTTTTGGATCTGGCTTTTGCTCACAAACGAAAAGATATTCAAATGGAAGAGATACCGATCAATCATTCGTCCAGTCTTGCAAATGTGATGCTGAAGGATTCCGGTATCAGACAGCGATTTAATTTGATCATCATCGCCATAAAAAAACAGGACGACAGCATGTTGTTCAATCCCTCATTTGAGACGGTTATCGAGGCCGGCGATACCGTCATTGCCGTGGGGCAGGAAGAAAATCTTCAGAAACTGGAAAAAATATTGAACCAATGAAGCTAGGAGGGGGGCTATGGATTATATTTTATAGATAATCCGTTTATCTGTAATAATTATGTCCACATACTTGTCGTGGGCTTCCATTTGTATTTGTGGAACGATCTGCTCTTCCAACGACAAGGCGACTTTTCTGGTGGTAATGGACAGGCTTGGAATAAGGCGGTCATAATATCCATCGCCGGATCCGATCCTTCCGCCCTTTTCATCAAAAGCGATACCTGGAATAATTGCAATGTCGATACATTCGATGGGCACGATGTTGCACCGGCTGGGATCAGGTTCCAAGATGCCCCTGGAACCCAGTGTCAAGTCCGTGTCGACATTGTCGATTTTCATCAATTTCATTTTATGTTTTATGGTGTCAAAGGCGGGAAGAATGATGATCTTGTTGTAATTAAAGCATTTTTTAATGATTTTCTGACTGTTAACTTCACAGCTGCCGTTAATATATAGTAAAACAATGTTCGCTTCCAGAAAATTGGCGAATTCAAAGAGCCGGTTTTCTATTCTTGTTGTTTTTGCGTCAACTTCTTTGGCTGAAAGTGCGGCAAGTGCCTTTGCAACATTGTTGCGAATGTCATCTTTTGTTTCTCGAAGTTCTTCCATGAATACTATCTCCCACGCAAACATTTTGAATATTTTTTATAGTATACAAATTTGACGAACAATGTCAACTCATAATAATCATTGACTATATGGCTTGTCCGTGATACAAGCCAAAAGGATTTTTTCCAAATCGGATTGTCGACAATATAGGTGTTGGCAATCCGATTCAGGTGTCAAGAAGGCGTTAAAAATTTGGGTTGAGAAACGTCGTTTGAACGAACCGAATTAAGATTCAAAGGAATATAGAAACCGATATGCTGGAAATCAAGTTTGTAAGACAAAATCTGGAGAAGATTGAAAAATCGCTGGCAAACAGAGGAGAAACAGCGGATCTGGAAACTTTTAAAGAATGTGATACCCAGCGCAAGTCTCTTCTGCTCGAGATTGAAAGTTTAAGACATCGCCGGAATGTTGTCTCAGAGAAGATCGCAGCCATGAAGAAAAACCAAGAAGATGCAGATGATCTTGTGACCGAGATGCGCGAAGTCGGAGGGAGAATTAAAACCCTGGAGCTCGATTTGACCGAAAATGAAGAAAAGATAAACCAAATTCTTTTTGGGTTACCGAATTTGCCCCACACGTCAGTTCCCATAGGCAAGGACAGTTCTGAAAATCCGGTTCTAAAAAAAACGGGCACCCCTCCGGATTTCGATTTCGAGCCGCTGCCTCACTGGACTTTGGGCGAAAACCTTAAGATATTGGATTTTGAAACGGCATCCAAAATTACCGGTGCACGTTTTCCACTCTATCTGGGGGCCGGTGCAAAGCTGGAAAGGGCGCTGATTAATTTTATGCTGGATATCCAAACCACCGAGCACGGGTATAGAGAAATACTCCCCCCTTTCATGGTAAACCGGGACAGCATGACCAACACGGGCCAGTTGCCGAAATTTGAGGAGGACCTTTTCAAACTGGAAGGGTGGGATTATTTCATGGTTCCGACGGCGGAAGTCCCTGTTACCAATATCCATAAAGGGGAGATCCTGGATGAAGGCATGTTGCCGATTCTCTACACGGCGTATACCCCGTGTTTTCGTTCAGAAGCTGGTTCCTATGGCAAGGATACCCGGGGCTTGATCCGGCAGCATCAGTTCAACAAGGTAGAACTGGTGAAGTTCACCCTCCCTGAGACGTCTTATGATGAGCTTGAAACCCTCTTAAACAATGCCGAAAAGATTTTAAAATACCTCGGGCTTCCTTATCAGGTTATCAATCTGTGCACCGGCGACCTGGGCTTTTCTGCAGCAAAAACCTATGATATTGAAGTATGGATGCCCGCACAAGGGGTTTACAGAGAAATTTCGTCATGCAGCAATTTTGAAAGTTTTCAGGCCAGGCGCGCCAACATTAGATTTAAAAGAAAAGGGAAAAAAGGGACCGAACTTGTCCACACCCTCAACGGATCCGGTCTTGCAGTGGGACGGACCTTTGCCGCAATACTTGAAAATTTTCAACAGGCTGACGGATCCGTCATTATTCCCGAAGCTTTAAGACCCTATATGGGGGGAATGGAAAAACTCGTACCGTGAAACCAGAAAATTTGCCAAAAGAAATTCAACCCTTTATAATTCCTCAGCATGAGGGCGAGCTGATTTATCGATGCCTGGGCTGCGGGCAAAGGTTCGGAATTGATAAATTGCTGTATACATGTCCGGATTGTGCACAGGTGCTTCTCATTTACGACCTCAAATTTGAGAATTTAAAAAAAATTCCGGGAAAGATCTGGCGAAAAATTTTTGACTATCGCAAGATGCTTACCATTCCGGCGTTAAAGGGAATCTATCTTTATCATGAATTTGTCGGCCCGGTGATACCCCTCGATTCGGTGATTTATCTGGGCGAAGGACACACACCGATTGTCGAGGCAAATGATTTTTTGCAACAGAAAGCCGGTGCCAGATTCTACTTTAAGAATGACGGTCAAAACCCCAGCGCCTCCTTTAAGGACCGGGGGATGGCCAGCGCCTTGAGCTATATCCATTTTTTGATTCAAAAAGGTTATGTTTCCGACGTGCTGGCCATATGTGCGTCTACCGGAGACACCTCTGCCGCTGCGGCCTTATATGCGTCCTATCTTCAGCCCCATGTTAAATCTGCCGTGCTTCTTCCCCACAAGAAGGTTACCCCCCAACAGCTTTCTCAGCCCTTGGGAAGCGGTGCTTGGGTGTTCGAGATTCCGGGTGTTTTTGACGATTGTATGAAAGTCGTTGAAGCCCTGTCAGAAAATTATAATGTGGCACTTCTCAACTCGAAGAATGCCTGGCGGATACTTGGACAGGAGTCGTATTCATATGAAATTGCACAATCTTTTGAATACGACATGAAAAACAAAGTGGTGGTTGTACCCATTGGTAACGCCGGCAATATTACCGCTGTGATCAGCGGGTTTTTAAGATTTTATGAGACCGGCATCATAACGTCTTTGCCGAAAATTTTGGGCGTTCAGTCTCAACATGCCAACCCTGTTTACCGATATTACCTTGAACCGGATGCTGCGAAACGGAAGTTTACACCGGTGACCGTCAAGTCCAGTGTTGCCCAGGCAGCCATGATCGGGAATCCTGTTTCAATGCCTAGGGTGATTCATCTGGTGGATTCTTATAATCGGATGTCGGACAGGCAGAATGTATTTTTTGTGGAGGTTTCTGAACAATCCATCATGGACTGGCAACTTTTGGCTAACCGGAACGGACATATTGTCTGTACCCACGGCGGAGAATCTCTTGCCGGCCTGGTGGAAGCACGCAAGCAGAAAATTGTCGGAAACAATGATATCGCCGTGGTCGATTCCACAGCCCATGCACTCAAGTTTTCAGGTTTTCAGGAGATGTATTTTGAAAAAAGCTTTCCTGGAGAATTCGGAATTGTTTCGGACCCGGCACTAATGAATGCGCCTGTTTACGTTCACCCAAAGGATCTCCCAAAGGTCCCTGCCCCGGGGGAACCATTGCAGGGTGCCGCGTTCGATAATTTTGTCGAACGGGTATCCGAGGAGATCGCAACGCGTTTGAGTCTCAAAAAGGTGCTGAAGGCATGAAGACCCAAGGCGTGTGTTTAACATCCGTCTGTTGCTCGACACTCATTTTAGCATGTCTGATTGTTTTTCGTCCGGCATATGGTGCGTTTGTACATAAAAACTACGTTGTTCGTTACGACAGGGGCTGGGACATACTTTGTGATCCGTATGTTGTAAAAACAAATGATTGGATCTTTAAACTGTTCAGACAAAAGGGAGAAATTTCCCACAAGGATTACCCGGAATTTTTACGGATATTCAAACGATTGAATCCCCACGTCCATGACATCGACAGAATTCGTCCGGGACAGCATATCCTGATTCCTCTTAAGAAAGTCACCCGGGGCGCCCTTCCGGAACAATCCTCGGGTGTTGTTACCATTCCATTTATAGCCGATTCCCGCATGTTTGAAGCCCTTGAAAGGCATTCATCCCCATATCGGGTCCAAAAAGGGGATTCCATATCCATCCTTATTGCCAAAGAGTTTGAAGGTTATGGTACCAAAGCATATGAAAATGGCATGAAATTGTTCAGGGTGATGAATCCTAAAATTAAAAATTTGAACCGCATTTATGTGGGCCAGATGATCCGTATCCCTGATCCAAAAATTCAAAAACAGCCATGGTACCCGTCTCTGTTTGAGCAGACAACCCAGCATGGCAAAACAGCCGACATCAAACCTTCAGTCACCGCGGGTCAGAAAACACCGATACCCAGCATGGCAAAAGATACAGAAAAACAGATAGAATCTCCGTTATCCGAGGTCGCTTGGGCGCTGGATGCTAAATTTTTTAATAAAGGTGTTTACTACTTTCCGCGTCTGGGATGGGAAGATGTAAAAATCGATCTTTCCCGGTCCCCTTTCATGAAACTAAGCGACGGCACGCGGGTGTTCTTTCCAATGAACGGTGACAATCAGGCATCGGAAATTAAAATGGCCAAATCTTTTTGGAAGGATGTGCATATTGTCACAACAGGACCCGGGGATTCGGTGGAACAAATCTTTGATGCTGTTTTGGGGTGCTTTAAAAATAAGGTTTTGACGAACCGCTTGTCTATATCAGATCATGGCGTTAAGATTGAAGTCTTGGGAATGTGGATCATGGAACAACCCGATCCGTCCGAGGAAAAAAAGCGCTATCTGTGCATAACACTTATCGATGACCAAAAAGAGCGGACACCGACGTCGATCATTCGCTATCTGGACCAAAAAGGTATTGCTATAAAGGAGGTTCTCAAAGGAAAAATTTCCGCCGGCCGAGAATCGAAAGCGTCCCGATACAAACGGGCGCCCGAAGTTATACATGTCCTCGATACCTCGAATCACAAAATGTTTGTCAGCAATTTTCTGGGGGCCATGGGGTATCGATACCGACCCAACGAGACGATTTCATTCGAGTATGCAGGGATTACCATTGAAGCGGCTTCAAATATTGCTACCCATGACAGCGGAACGTCATTTCTTATCGACTTCGGAGAATTTTATGGGGATGCGGTTCAAGCCATAAAAAAATCGGGCCGAAACATCATCCAGATAAAAGATAGCGATACTTTGGATGCGATCTCGGCGCGTCTTCTCGCTGCAATGGATGCTTCCTTTACCGAGAATCCCAGTTTTTTGGCCGCCAAAAGATCCGCCGGACACAATACGACCCTCACCATCCCCGGATTTTTAATCGACGATACCAAAACACCGGAGACCCTTTTGGCAATGGTTCCTCTGCATGAAGGGGTTGTTGAGTTTTTGGCAAATAAAGGCATAAACATCATGAGGGTCAAGTTGAATGACGATGGGATTGACAAAACGCCATTTTGATGAATTTGTAAAAGAACATTTGCGAACTGTTGTGTGTTAAAGGTAAAAAAATGCGGACCTTTCGACTTGGGTGGATATTTCTAGCGGTTGTGGCAATTTGTACCCTTGCGTGTACATCAAATCTGCAGGTACGGAAAAAACAGGGAGCGGCGGCACGGAATCTTGGTGAAGTATACTTTGGACAAGGGAATTATACAGAAGCACTGAAGGAGTTTCTAAAAGCCGAATCCCTTTATCCGGACGATCCTTTTTTGCAAAACGATCTGGGCCTTACTTACAAAGCCAAAAAAAAGCCGGATCTTGCAATCACCCACTTTAAAAAAGCCTTGGCCCTTAAACCGGATTACGTGTCCGCCAAGAATAACCTGGGGACCGTATATCTCGATAAGAAAGAATGGGATGCGGCCATCGGGTATTTCAAAGAGGTGGCCGAAAGCCTGGTCTATGCTTCACCCCATTTGCCCCTATCGAATCTGGGATGGGCGTACTATAACAAGAAGGCGTATGAACAGGCTGAAAAATACTACCTCGAAGCCCTTGAAATAGCGCCTAAATTTATCAATGCGCTGCGGGGTCTCGGCCTTACTTACATGGCCATGGGAAGGATTCCGGAGAGTGTTGAAATACTTGAAAGCGCCGCAAAAGAGTATCCGCGCACGGCCTTATTATATTTCGATCTTGCCACGGCATACACGTTACTGCATGACTATGAGAGCGCACTGAATGCGTATCAAAAAGTCGAAGAACTGGCACCAAAAAGTGCTCTGGCCAGAGAAGCCGGAAGAGCGGTTCAAAAAATAAAGCATTTAGAGTAAAAACTCTGTATCACCCCTAATTACCGACCTGTTCGAGCTGAACGATTCTGGGGGCGATAAAGATCAACAGCTCCTGTTTTTCATCGGTTTTTTGTTTTGTTTTGAAGAGCCAGCCGACCACCGGTATTTGATTTAGAAACGGAACACCGCTTTCACCCGTGGCTTTTCTCGTTTTTCTGATGCCGCCGATAATGATTGTATCCCCGTCATCCACCAGCAGTTCGGTATAGGCCTCCTTGGTGGTAAATGATGTTTCATTGTTGATAATCTCTCCGATTTCATTATTTTTTATGGTGATTTTCATTGTAATTCGGCTGTCCGGGGTTACATGGGGCGTCACTTCCAGTTCAAGGGCGATGTCTTTCCACTCCGTTGTGGTATTCCCGTCGGCATCCAGCTTGTTATAAGGATAGGCCAATCCCTGCTTGATCTTCGCCGGTTTGTTGTCAAGGGTTAAAATTTTCGGAGCGGAAATTATTTTGACCGCGCCTTCAGACTCCGATGCCATGAGCCTTGCGTCCAGTACTCGGAATTGGTCGCCGATCAATCTGGAAAATTCAATTCCGATTTGTCCGGCAGAACCACCAACACCCTGTGATGGCGGGTTTGTTGCTGACATATCATAACCTAAAGTCCCCCCAAGCGCATCTTGCTTGGTGCCGGCAATCGACCATTGAGTCCCGAATTCTCGAGAAAAGCTGTCGGAAACTTCCACAATCCGAGCTTCGATAATGACCTGGGGCGTTACCTTGTCGATTTGCTTGACGGTTTCTTTGGCTTTTTGTATCTTTTCTGCTACATCCGTCATGATAATTTGATTGTTGCGTTCATCAACGCTGATGGTGCCGCGTCCTTCGGTGAGTATAATCTGGGGTAACACATCCGCTTTTGCATTGGCATAGTTCACCGGAATGTATTCTGTTAACAGGGGCTCCAGCGCTTTTTTTTGGTCCTCAAGCTTTTGTGCGGCCACGATTTTTTCCTGCCGATCCGCTTCTTCCACCTTGAGGGTTTTAAGGGTGGCAATGCGAATGATGTCTCCTTCGAAAACCATCCCCAGCCGGTTCATCTTCAGAATTATGTCAAGGACCTGATCCCAGGGCACCGGCTTGTCAAATGCCAGGGTCACTTGTCCGGATACATCTTTGTCAATGGCGAAGTTTTTACTGCTGACATCCATTAAGATGCGAAAAACATTTTTTATGTCGGTTTCAAAAAAATTGATGGCGATCTTTTCGCCGGTGTATTTCCCGGTTTGAGCTTTAAACTTTCGATGTTCAGACGGCTTCAGTGCCGGGGCGTCTGTTGTATCAATTCCTTCTGCCATAACGTTTTTCCAGGGTGGAAGCTCGGCGGTGTCAAGGGGCCTGGGCGGCACGGAAGAGGCTTCAAAATGAACCAGAATCAGGTTGTTCGTCTGATCGACAAAATAGGGCACAGAATCCCGCAGCTCGATTACAAACCCGGACGTATTTTTCATGGCAGGCGTTTGAAAGGGTGTTATCCGATCCACAGCACTTTGAAAACGTGTGGTAATCAACGGTCGTTGGCGATAGTCTGGAAGTTTTGAAGGATAAAGATTGAGCAGGAGTTTTTTATCGTTGATTTTCTTTACATCGTATTTCACCGGTGTCGTGGTTCCGATAATAATTGTCGATTGGCCGGCCGTTTCACTTGAAAAATCGATTCGATTAATCCATGCTACGGAATTTTTTTCCATTTCCGGTTGAACGATTTCACGGGTTTCCGGTTGAGCCGTCAACATTTTTTGATCAGTGGCGGCAGGTTGTTCCCCAAGCGCCATGGAGGTGTCACCCGACGGTTCTTTTTTTAATTCCGGCTTGGCGGAAACGGAGATCGACGGAGTTTTTTTGAACACTATTTTAAGGCCTGAATCTTCGCGGACGACTTCGTATGAAACATCTTTTTTTAATGAGATTTCGATTCTGGATGCATGCCCTTTGGCCGTTAATTCAGAAGATTTAATCCCGGCGACAATATCGCTCTCTGGTGTAAAATTGGATTGGATACTGTCGAGGGCGGTTTCAGGAAAATAAAGAATAACACCCAGCGGGAACGGTTGTTTAACCGAAGTATAGGACAGCAGCTGGGTTCCTCCAATCCGCACGATGCTTGATTCAGAATCTTCGGCGATGCTTATTTGGGTGATCCGCTTGGGCTTGGCAGATTCGACCATCGGTTTTTGGGTTTCTTTGACGGCCGTGGCGTTGGAAGCACACCCTGCAAACAGGGTCGGCAAAGCGAGCAAAAAGAAACCGAATGTTCCCATTTTAAACCATTTTTTCATTTCATAATTCATGCTATTCTCCGGGAGGTTTCTGGAGTTTAAGTGATTTTTTTACGATAGAA
>Ga0316193_10000887_pt1 | contig 19415 bp, 20 predicted proteins | sample MerIslsedime2_MG_FD_207735 | JGI IMG/M metagenome (GOLD analysis project Ga0316193, IMG submission 207735) | Coastal sediment microbial communities from Maine, United States - Merrow Island sediment 2 | ecosystem: Environmental > Aquatic > Marine > Coastal > Sediment | place: USA: Maine... | reverse complement strand
TGCCAGAAAGTTACGCCAGGCGATTTCCATTGCTATCGATACGGAAGAAAATATTTCCATTTTCCTGAACGGACGCGGCATTCCTGCCCAGGGTGCAATCCCGCCGGGGATTTTTGGCTATGAAGGCGGGGTGGCAGGTATCAACCCCTATGTCTACGAGCTCACGGAACACGGGCCTGTGAGGAAATCCATTGCCGTCGCCAGGCAGTTGCTGGCGGAAGCAGGCTATCCTGATGGACGGGATGTCAAGACGGGCAAGCCATTGGTGCTCTATTTTGACACGGCAGCAACCGGCCCGGATGCCAAGGCGCGGCTTGACTGGCTGATGAAGCAATTTGCAAAACTTGATGTGCAGCTGGTCATGCGGAGCACCGATTACAACCGTTTTCAGGAGAAGATGCTAAAGGGCACTGCGCAAATATTTCAGTGGGGGTGGAACGCCGACTACCCGGACCCGGAGAATTTCCTGTTTCTTCTTTATGGTCCAAACAGCAAGGTCGGGCTCAACGGTGAAAATGCGTCCAATTACCGCAATGATGAATTTGACCGGCTGTTTGACCGGATGAAAGATATGGAAAACGATCCGGAACGGCAAGCGCTTATCAACCGTATGATGGATATTGCACGCCATGATGCGCCATGGGTATGGGGTTATTTCCCGAAACAATTCACCCTGCGGCACGTCTGGCTAAAGAACAGCAAACCTAACCTGATGGCCAATAATTCGCTTAAATACCAGCGCATAGAACCTGGTGTGCGGGCCGCCCTGCAACAGCAATGGAACCAGCCGGTACGCTGGCCACTGTATGCACTGGCCGGGTTGCTGTTTTTCGCCCTGTTACCAGCCTGGATCAGCTACCGGCGTCAACAGGACATGCCGGCCTACAGGGGCAGCAACTGATGTTTGCCTATATCGTACGGCGTCTCGCCTATGCGATCCCGATCCTGATTGGCATAAATTTACTCACCTTTTATTTGTTCTTCGTAGTGAACTCCCCGGATGACATGGCGCGCATGCACCTCGGCATTAAACGGGTAACGCCTGAAGCCATTGAAGGCTGGAAGGCGAGTCATGGCTATGACAAGCCCTTGCTGGTCAATACGGGCGTTACGGGTATTCACAAACTGACCGATACGATCTTTTTTGAAAAATCGCTGAAGCTGTTCGTCTTTGATTTTGGCTCCTCGGATGATGGCCGGGATATCAGCTTTGATATCGGTCAGCGGATGCTGCCAAGCCTGGCAATCGCGGTCCCGTCATTGATTATCGGGTTGCTGGTAAATATTACCTTTGCCCTGTTGATGGCCTTCTTCCGGGGTACCTATGTGGACTTGTCGGGTGTTGTTTTATGCGTGGTGCTGATGTCCATCTCGGCCATGTTCTACATCATCGGGGGGCAATACCTGTTGGCAAAGTTATTTCGCCTGGTGCCCATCTCCGGCTTCGACAGCGGTCTCAATGCTCTCAAGTTCATCGTTCTGCCTGTGGTCATCGGCGTGGTGAGCGGCATCGGGGCCGGCTCGCGCTGGTACCGAACGTTCTTCCTGGAAGAGGCGGGCAAGGACTATGTGCGGACTGCACGTGCAAAGGGGCTGGCAGAATCGCTGGTCCTGTTTCGTCATATCCTGAGGAATGCACTGATCCCCATAGTGACCGGTGTCGTTTCCCTGCTACCGTTGCTGTTCATGGGTAGCCTGTTACTGGAATCCTTTTTTGCTGTCCCGGGACTGGGCAGTTATACGATTGACGGTATTCAGAACCAGGATTTTGCCATTGTACGTGTCATGGTCTTTCTCGGCTCGGTACTCTACATCATTGGCCTGATCATGGTTGATATTGCCTATACACTGGTTGATCCGAGGATACGCCTGACATGATCAAACCGGTCATCCTGTGGACGGATTCCCTGATCTTTCTGCTGGCTGCCGTGGTGGTCGCTTTTATTCTGTATGCGCGCAGCAAGCCACACATCCGTACTCCCTGGAAACGGGTGTTCTCCGGCAGGATTGCCTCTGCATCCGTGGTTATCCTGCTGGCATTCGTTCTTGTTGGGCTGCTGGATTCGTTGCATTACCGTCTGCCGCTTGCGGCAAACGGCAGCACTGGCGAGATTCATTATGCCGGCGAAGTACTGAGTGCACTGGACGCCCTTGTCGGCCCGCTGCGTACCCAGGTTGAAAAAACCTACTCGGCACCGTTTGCCACGCACCTCTTCACCATGGAGACGATAGAACTGGAAGACGGCAGCAAGGTGCGTGACTACCCGCGTCTGTTATATGGTGCGCGTGGTCTTGGTGTCGCTGGAGAAGGCCGGGCCGGAGATATTATCAAGCGCTGCCTGCTGGCAGTTGCCGAAACACTGCTTGCCGGTGTCTTGCTGCTGATTGCCGTGTCGGCCTGGCTTGGTCGACGCCATGGACAGCCTGCCGGCAGCATGACCAGGGGTATCCTGCAGGGCATCCTGCCCATTCCCTGGCGTACCATTCTGCTCACGCTTGCGCTGCTGCTATTACTGCTGTTCCTCGCCATCAACCTGGCGGGTGCCTACCATGTTCTGGGCACTGACAAGGTCGGGCAGGATGTGTTTTATCTGAGTCTGAAAAGTATTCGTACCGGTCTCGTCATAGGGACACTGACCACACTGATCATGCTACCGTTTGCAATTTTTACCGGTATTCTTGCCGGTTACGCGCGTGGCTGGACCGATGATGTTGTGCAGTATGTCTATACCACGCTGAATTCCATTCCCGGAGTGCTGTTGATTGCCGCGGCCATCCTGATGCTGCAGGTGTTTATTGCCACGCATGCCGATTATTTTGAAACAACGGTGGAACGTGCAGATATACGCTTGTTGTTTCTGTGTATTATCCTCGGGATCACCAGCTGGACAGGGCTGTGCCGGTTGTTGCGCGGAGAATCGCTGAAACTGCGCGAGGCGGAATACATACAGGCAGCCGTGTGCTTTGGGGTGGCCCATGGAAAGATCATTACGCGCCACATACTGCCGAATGTCATGCACGTGGTGCTCATAACCGTTGTGCTGGATTTCAGTGGTCTGGTGCTGGCAGAGGCGGTGTTGTCCTATGTCGGTGTTGGTGTTGACCCCACCATGAACAGCTGGGGCAACATGATCAATGGCGCGCGCCTGGAAATGGCGCGGGAGCCGGTGGTGTGGTGGTCGCTACTGGCCGCATTTCTTTTCATGTTCATACTGGTGCTGGCAGCCAACCTGTTCTCGGATGCCGTTCGTGATGCATTTGACCCGCGCACACGTGCCCGCTGAATACAGGGATAACTACCCGATGACACAACCTTTACTCAAGCTGGAAAATCTCAGCGTTCGCCTTGGCTGCGGGGAGGGTGCAATACGTCCGGTGGACGGTGTCAGCCTGGAAATAAACAGGGGCGAAACCTATGCCCTGCTGGGTGAGTCCGGTTGCGGCAAGTCGATGACGGCGCTTTCGATCCTCCGCTTGTTGCCGCAGCCTGTCGGTCGCATCACCGATGGTCATGTATTTCTGGACGGCAGGGATCTCGCCCTGATACCCGAAGCAGAGATGCGGCGCATACGCGGGCGTCGTATCTCCATGATCTTCCAGGAGCCAATGACCTCGCTCAACCCCGTATTGACCATCGGTGACCAGATTGGCGAGGTATTACGTCAGCACCATGGCATGAAGGGGTCGGCTGCACATGACCGTGTGCTGGAGCTGCTGGATGCCGTCGGCATACCGGATGTATCCCGCCGTTACCATGAATACCCGCACCAGCTGTCCGGCGGGATGAAGCAGCGTGTCATGATATCGATTGCCCTGGCAGGCGAACCGGACCTGTTAATCGCCGATGAACCGACCACCGCACTGGATGTAACCATCCAGGCACAGGTGCTGGAACTGCTGCAAAAACTGCAGCAGGATACCGGCATGGCGATCCTGCTGATTACCCATGACCTCGGCATCGTTGCCGGCATGGCCGATCGCGTTGCCGTCATGTATGCCGGACAACTCGTGGAGGAGGCCAGCCGTGACAGCTTCTTCGGTGCTGCCCGGCATCCGTACAGTCAGAAACTGTTTGAATCACTTCCGGCCGTATACAAGCGCGACCATGCCCTGGACACGATTCCCGGCACCGTGCCCGCACTTGATCATGATTTTTACGGCTGCCGGTTTGCAGAGCGCTGTGATGTTGCCTGGGACTACTGCCGGTCTCATGTTCCGGGCTGGCATGCCACCGCTGCTGCACAGCATGCGCGCTGTCACCGTCTTGACGAATCGATAGCTGCACCCGCTACGGGTACCCGCACCCGGCAGCCCCCCCCTGTTGCCGACAGACACAGGGACCACGGAAACAGGCTGCTCAGGGTTACCGACCTGAAGGTCCATTTTCCGATTTACAAGGGTGTCTTCAAGCGTGTTGCAGGTTATGTGTATGCCGTTGACGGAGTCTCCCTGGCTATCCAGCAGGGTTGTACCCAGGCACTCGTGGGTGAATCCGGCTGTGGTAAAACGACGGTTGGCAAGGCAACGCTGCAATTGATCAGGCCAACCCATGGTAGTGTCCAGTTTGGCGAAACTGAATTGACACGGCTGAAAGGCGCGGCACTCAGAAAGAGACGTTCCGACTTCCAGTTTATTTTTCAGGACCCTTTTTCGTCAATGAACCCCCGTATGATGGTGGGGGATATTGTCGAGGAGGGCATGATTGCACAGGGTATCGGTAAAACCAGGCTGGCTCGTCGTAGACGTGTTCATGAACTGTTTGAGCGGGTCGGATTGTCGCCAGAGCATACGCAGCGCTATCCGCATGAATTTTCGGGCGGGCAGCGCCAGCGTATCTGTATAGCCCGTGCCCTTGCAGTTGATCCGCAGCTGGTTGTCTGTGACGAGCCGACCAGTGCGCTGGATGTTTCCGTACAGGCACAGATATTGAACCTGCTGAAGGAACTGCAGAATACTCTGGGTCTGTCCTACCTGTTTATAACACACAATCTGTCTGTGGTTTCCTACCTGGCTGACCGGGTGGCGGTTATGTACCTGGGACGGATAGTCGAAGAGGGCCCGGTTGCGGAGGTGCTGGAACATCCCTTGCACCCCTACACACAGGCGCTGCTGTCGGCCGTACCGCTCATTGACGCGGAGTCTCGACGGGAAATTATCCGTCTGGAAGGAGACATACCATCACCGGCAGAGCCGCCCGCCGGCTGCCATTTCCACCCGCGCTGCCCGCGGGTGATGGCTGCCTGTCGCGACAGCTATCCTGCCGAAACCGGCATGGAAGGCCACACCGTACGCTGTTTTCTCCATCAATAATGAGGTATGGGCATCCGGGCTGAAAATGCTAGAATTCGGGCTTTGAAAATTTCGCATCTCCAACAATTCCAGCACAAGAGGCACACATGAGCATTCATTCGTTTCATCCCCCAGTTCGCACCCTGATGGGTCCCGGTCCGTCTGATGTCAACCCACGCATCCTCGAGGCCATGTCGCGTCCGACTATTGGTCATCTGGATCCGGAGTTCGTCCGCATGATGGATGAAATGAAGGAACTGCTGCGTTACGCCTTCCAGACAAGCAACGAGTTGACCATGCCGGTGTCCGCGCCAGGCTCGGCCGGCATGGAGATGTGCTTTGTAAACCTGGTGGAACCGGGTGACAAGGTTATCGTTTGCCAGAACGGTGTATTCGGCGGCCGAATGAAAGAAAATGTTGAGCGTTGTGGTGGTACAGCGATCATGGTGGAGGATACCTGGGGTGTTGCCGTGGATCCTGCGAAGGCGGAAGAGGCGCTGAAGGCTAATCCGGATGCAAAAATTCTCGCCTTTGTGCATGCCGAGACGTCTACAGGTGCCATCTCAGACGCGAAAACACTGGCAGAACTGGCGCACCAGCATGACTGCCTGGTCATAGCAGACACGGTAACTTCGCTTGCCGGCTCACCCCTGATGGTCAGTGACTGGAAGCTGGACGCGACCTATTCCGGCACCCAGAAATGTCTTTCATGTGTACCGGGTCTGTCACCGGTCTCGTTCAGCCAGCGCGCTGTCGACATGATTACCAGCCGCAAGACAAGGGTACAGAGCTGGTTTCTTGATCTCAACCTGGTGCTGGGTTACTGGGGCGGTGGCGGAAAACGTACTTACCACCATACTGCGCCGGTCAATACCTTGTATGGTCTGCATGAGGCACTGGTCATCCTGCAGGAAGAAGGGATTGAAAACTCCTGGGCTCGCCATCAAAAGAACCACGACGCGCTGCGCAACGGACTCGAGGCGATGGGTCTGAGTTTTGTCGTGCCGGAAGGTCAGCGTTTGCCGCAACTGAACGCGGTGTCTGTTCCTGACGGCGTCGACGAGGCTGCCGTACGCAGCGTCCTGCTAAATGAATACAACCTTGAGATTGGTGCCGGACTCGGTGCCATGACAGGCAAGATCTGGCGCATCGGGCTCATGGGTTTTGCCAGCAATCAGACCAACGTGCTGTTCTGCCTCGGCGCCCTGGATGCCGTACTGAGTAGTATGAAAGCGCCAGTTACCTCCGGGGTGGCCGTGGCCGCCGCCCGGGCCGTTTACGGATAAGCACAACTGTCGTTAGCAAACCCGTCAGCCCCGGATTCAGTCGAGTGAATCCGGGGCCTGCAGTGGCCAGTCCTCAATCAGTCCCCAAACAGTGACAGATATTCCCCGTAGCCGCTGGCTTCAAGTTCAGCTTTCGGGATAAACCGCAGTGCAGCGGAATTGATGCAATAGCGCATACCTGTCGGTTCCGGGCCATCCTCAAAGACATGGCCGAGGTGCGATTTGGCAATGCTGCTCTTGAGTTCTGTCCGTTTCATGAAAAACCGGGTGTCTGTGTGCGACACGAGGGCATCTGCAGATATTGGCCGTATGAAGCTTGGCCAGCCGGTGCCGGACTTGAACTTGTCTGTCGAACTGAACAGGGGCTGTCCCGACACGATGTCGACATAGATCCCGTCCTGCCTGTTGTCCCAGTATTCATTGCTAAAGGACCTTTCGGTAGCCTCATTCTGGGTGACATCGTATTGCAACGGCGTCAGCCGGGCACGTAATTCATCAGCCGTCGGCATGACGAAGTCTCCATTCCAGGTTGCTGTGACCGGGTTCGTCGGGTTGCCGCTGTTGCTGTCTGCACTGTTTGCCTGTCCGGACTCTGCGGCAGAACCTGATTTCAAAAGCGCAGTGGTGACAATAGCCATTACACCGATAATCATCAATGCTTTCCATGTATTCATAGTGATAACCTGTTGAAAGTCACTCAGCTTGTTGCTGCCTGTCGAACTTCAGACCACTTCCTGTCAAATGAGTTCACAGTTGCTGCGGGGACTAAATACCAGCCCGCCACAACGGGATGCGGGCACATCAGGCGAGCAGACGGAAGACAGCTTGCAGGCGCGGGCCCTTGCCTGCGATTCACTCAGGAAACGAATACGGCAGTGGTTGCAGCTCGAATGCCGGGCCTGCTGTCGCGCCCAGGTACACATCATTGGCATCAGCCGAGGCAATCTGCAGTACTGCCAGCGCTGCCTGGCCACCGTCGGGATGGGGCTGGGCATCGACAATCCGGCCCACAGCCTGTTCACTCCCGGAAGCAGGGAACAGAGAGTCAGCCGGTGATGCGATTTGATCGCTTGCAATCCTCCCCAGATACATGCGTCGCTTGAGTGTACCCAGGTACTGCATGCGGGCCACAATTTCCTGCCCCGGATAACAGCCTTTTTTGAAGCTGACACCGTTGACCAGTTGCAGGTTGGTCATCTGGGGGACAAACAGCTCGGCGGTCGCTGCGAAAATGTTCGGGAGACCGGCGAGAATTTCCAGCAGTCGCCAGGCGGATTCACCCACCGGAGCACCCTGCACGTTAAGCGTGTCCCAGAGTGAACGCGCGGCGTCCAGGGAACTTGCATAGACCTCGAAACGCGCGGGTATTCCCGGCACGCGCAGAATGGTCAGATCCCTGCCATGCGTCACCTGGTCAGGTTCGGCCGCTGTGTCAGCAGCGCCGAGAACTTCACCGGCAGCTTTACCGGAAACCCCGATACGCAGAAAATTCCCGCTGACATCTTCAAGGGTCACATCTGCACGCATGACAAACATGCGCAGCCGCTGGATAACGGCAGCCAGTGTATCGGCCGGTAACCGCAGATACCAGATATCGCCCTGTCTGAAGACCCTCATCAGTCCGAGGATGCGACCTTTAGGCGTACAGTAGGCATCTAGCTGGCTACTGTGCTCGTCCAGTTTGCTGATGTCATTGCTAAACTGGGACTGCAGGAAATCGCCTGCGTCCCGGCCATGTACCGCAATAACCCCGAGGTAGTCGAGATCGGCAAACACCAGCCCGCTCAGGGTGACCCGCTGTTCACGCACCGGGTTGCCGAAGTGCGCGACCCTGTCAGCCTCGAACTCGGCGCCGGCATCGCTCAGAAATGTTTTCCATTCAGTTTTCATCATGCCAGTACGGGTATCAATAAGGACCCAAAGTCTAGTCGAACTTTTTGCCGCTGTCAGTAGCTGGCGTAACAACCGGCCGCGGCTGGCGTTCCGGCCTTGCGGGTGGTATAAATTCGACAGCCATCAGACAGAATTTATGACTACCCAGCGATCTGCACCCGTCTATTTGAACCTTCTCCGGATCCGGTTTCCCGTCGGTGCAGTGACCTCGATTGCCCACCGAATTTCGGGAGTACTCCTGTTCCTGTCGCTGCCTTTTTTGATTTACCTGCTGGACCTGTCCTTGCGGGGTCCCGCGGGCTTTGACCGGGCGCTTGTCATCGTACAGAACTGCTGGTTTGAGGCCGGCTTCACCCTGATCTGCTGGTCCCTGCTGCACCACCTGTTATCCGGTATCCGTTTCCTGCTGATTGATATTGAGCAGGGCGTCACCCTGCAGCAGGCGCGTCGCAGTGCCTGGCTGGTTAACAGTCTTGCACCGGCCCTGACGCTAGCCTGCAGCTGGTGGATACTGTGAGCCGGCATACCCATGGACTGAGTGAGTGGTTGCTGCAACGCCTGACAGCGGTTTATCTGGCAGCTTTCCTGGCCTACCTGCTGCTGCATTTCCTGTTCCAGCGACAGCATACCTTTCAGGAATGGCATGACTGGATGACACACCCTGCCATGATTATGGCGACAGCGATGTTTATTCTGGCCGTACTGGTGCACGGCTGGGTCGGGATGCGCGACGTGGTACTGGATTATGTGCCTGCCATCAGGCTGCGCATTACCGTTCTCTCCCTGATTGCGCTGACATTGCTTGGTTGCGGCATATGGGCATTGCGCATTCTGCTACAGGCATCAGGATAGCTGCATGGATATCCCGCGTCGACAATTCGATACCCTGATCATCGGTGCCGGCGGCGGTGGCTTGCGTGCAGCGTTGCAGCTGTCGCAGGCAGATGCACGTGTAGCAGTGGTTTCCAAGGTTTTCCCGACCCGTTCACATACAGTCGCCGCGCAGGGGGGCGTCAATGCCGCGCTTGCCAATGTGCGCCCGGACAACTGGCACTGGCACATGTTTGATACCGTCAAGGGCAGTGATTATCTGGGTGACCAGGATGCCATTGAATACATGTGCCGTGCCGCGCCCAAGGCTGTCTACGAACTGGAGCACTTTGGCGTGCCGTTTTCGCGGCTGGAAGATGGCAGGATATATCAACGCCAGTTTGGCGGTCAGAGCATGAATTTCGGAGGGGAGCAGGCAGCCCGCACCTGTGCAGCCGCAGACCGCACTGGACATGCCATACTGCAGTCGCTGTATCAGCAAAACATTCGCGCGAAGACCCATTTCTTTGACGAGTATTTCGCGATTGATTTGCTGAATCATCAGGACGGTTCCTTTCTGGGTGCATTGGTGCTGAATATCGCAACCGGCGAGAAGCTCGTCATTGAGGCAAAAACGACCTTGCTGGCGACCGGGGGTGCCGGGCAGATATTCCGTAACAATACCAATGCCCTGATCAATACCGGTGATGGCATGGCCATGGCATTGCGCGCCGGAGTGCCGTTGCAGGATATGGAGTTTTTTCAGTTTCATCCTACCGGTATTGCCGGCAAGGGGATGCTGTTGAGTGAAGGGGCGCGGGGCGAGGGCGGCTACCTGATTAACTGTGACGGCGAGCGTTTCATGGAACGCTATGCGCCGCAGGCAAAGGATCTGGCCAGTCGTGACGTGGTCAGCCGGGCGATTACCACGGAGGTGCGGGAAGGGCGGGGCTGTGGCCCCGACAAGGACCATGTGCTGCTCACACTCGAACATATTGACTCTGCTGTGGTGCGTAAACGCCTCCCGGCGATTCGCGACCTTGCGCTGACCTTTGCCAATGTAGATATCTGCGACGCACCGGTTCCCGTCTTCCCGACTGCCCACTACACCATGGGCGGTATTCCTACCAATCGTTTTGGCGAGGTAGTGGCGCCCATCGAGCATGGTCCGGAAGAGAACGTCCCCGGCCTGTATGCTGCCGGCGAATGCGCCTGTGTCTCCGTGCATGGTGGTAACCGCCTTGGTGGCAACTCCTTGCTGGATATCATTGTGTTCGGACGTGCGGCAGGCAATCAGATTATCGAATTCCTGGGTGAGAACCGTTACCACAAGCCACTTCAGGATGACCGGATTGAACCTGCCCTGCAGCGACTGGAGCGCTGGAATAACAGGGGTGAAGGTGAATCAGTGGCTGCCTTGCGTAAGGAATTGACCAAAACCATGGAGGAGCATTGTGGTGTGTTCCGCACGGAAGAAGTTCTCGGCGAGGGTGTCAGCAAGGTGCATGCCTTGCAACAACGCATGCCGGACGCCCGCATCAGGGACCACAGTCAGGTATTCAATACCGCCCGTATCGAGGCACTGGAGCTGGAGAACCTGATGGATGTGGCCATGGCCACCATCATGTCTGCCCATAAGCGACAGGAAAGTCGCGGTGCTCACTCACGCAGTGATTTTCCCGAGCGTGATGATGTGCACTGGCTGCGCCACAGCCTGTACCACAAGGCAAGCAATACGGTTGATTACAAGCCGGTACGCATGAAGCCGCTGACGGTTGATACGTTCCCGCCAAAACCGCGGACTTACTAGTAGAAGGGGCGCTATCTTCATGCAATTTTCAATCTATCGTTATAACCCGGATACTGACGAGCAGCCGCGCATGCAGACGTTTGAGCTGGCAGATGGCGAGCTGGACAGGGAGGTGATGCTGCTCGATGCATTGCTTGCGCTGAAGACGCAGGACGAAACGCTGAGTTTCCGACGTTCCTGCGGGGAAGGGGTGTGCGGCTCGGATGGCATGAATGTAAACGGCACCAACCGACTCGCCTGTATAACGCCACTGTTCAGCCTGAAATCACCGGTGGTTATCAACCCCATGCCGGGGCTGCCGGTGATCCGTGATCTGGTTGTCGATATGGAGCAGTTCTATCACCAGTACCGTGCAGTCAAGCCCTACCTGATCAACAACGACCCGGAGCCGGAGGTTGAATATCTGCAATCCCCCGGTGAACGTGACCGGCTGGACGGTCTTTACGAATGTATCCTGTGCGGTTGCTGCTCAACATCCTGTCCATCATTCTGGTGGAATCCGGACAAGTTTCTCGGACCGGCTGCGCTGTTGCAGTCCTGGCGTTTCCTGGCTGACAGCCGCGACCAGGCCACTGACGAACGGCTTGCCGGTCTTGACGGCCCGTTCAGGTTATTCCGTTGTCATACCATCATGAATTGCGTGGAGGTCTGTCCCAAGGGACTGAATCCGACACGCGCCATCGGACGGATTAAAGAGTTAATGGTAAAGCGTTCAGTCTGATGCGAGAGACAGCAGACACCACTACCGCCAGGGTCAACCGTCTGGCATGGCAATGCCGGCGTGGTATGCGGGAACTGGACGAGTTATTAAACAGTTTTCTGCTGCGAGATTACCGCAGCCTGGATGAGAGCGCACAGGAAACCTTTGCCGGACTGCTGGAATATCCGGATGCCGTATTGCTGGAAATATTAATGGGGCGAATGACCCCTGCTGACAAGGATGTCGCCTGCATTGTCCAGAAAATACGCAACGCCGCTGCAACTTGACCTCGAACCATCCCGCCTGCTGGGCGGGTGGCTGATACTTGTCCACGGTCTGCCTTTACTAATGTGGCCTGTATTGCAACCGGGCGGCTGGCTGATCCTGGCTGTTGCGTCGATGCTGCTCTTCAGCCTGGTCAGATCATGGCGCTTGCAGGTGAGCCGTCAGCATCCGGATGCCGTCTGTTCCTTGCTGTGGGGCGAAGGGAAAGACTGCCTGTTGTCGCTGCATTCAGGCAGGCAGGAGCAAGTCAGTATGCGCGCTCAGGCGTTTATACTTCCATGGCTGGTTATTCTGTACTTTAACGGCAGACGGCGACACATGAGATACCTGGTATTGTTACCGGACATGCTTGATCATGAAATATTCCGAAAACTGCGCGTACGCCTGAGGCTGGTAATTAACAAACCATAACCGGATATATGTTGTTGCTGATCTTGCGTCTTTTCACGGAAGGGAACAGGGCAGCCCTGTTACCATGACAGTACTGTCATTCAGGTTGACTGCTGGCAAGCATATTTCATGAACCGACTGTTAGCCTGTTTCCTTCTCCTGCTGTGTATCACGGCATGTACTCAGCCACCGGATGGCATTATTCGCTTCGGGCTCGCCAGTACACCGGCGAACCTGGATCCGCGTTATGCCACTGATGCAACATCCGCGCGTGTCAATCGCCTGCTTTACCAGCGCCTCGTCGATTTTGACGAGCAGATCAGACCGGTACCGTCCCTGGCAACCTGGCAGCAGCTTGCGCCACTGCACTATCGCTTCCATTTACAGCCCGACCGCCGCGCCTTTCATGATGGTACCGTCCTGGAAGCCGCTGATGTGGCGGCAACCTACCGGTCGATTCTCGCCCCTGGCAGCGGTTCTCCACATGCCGGCACCTTGCAGCTGATCCGGGACATGACCGTCCTGGACAGGGATACACTGGACTTCCATTTGCATCGCCCGGATCCGCTGTTTCCGGGCTATCTCGTCATCGGTATTCTGCCGGCAGCCGGCATTGAGGAGCAGCACCCGTTTCACGAGAAACCGCTGGGCAGTGGCCCCTTCATGTTCAGTGACTGGCCGGAACCCGGCAGACTGGTCCTGACACGCCGGTCTGACAAGCAGTCAGTCGAGTTTATAAAGATCGGTGATCCGACAGTGCGGGTCCTGAAGTTGTTGCGCGGGGAAATCGATATTCTGCAGAATGACCTGCCTGCCGAGTTGCTCGCATACCTGGCCGGGCAGCAGGGTATCCAGGTAACGTATGGTCCGGGCAGCAACTTTTCCTATATCGGATTTAACTTGCAAGATTCGGTGACTGCTGACCCGCTAGTGCGGCAAGCCATAGCCGCTGCAATCGACCGGGATGCGATTGTGCGTTACATATTCGGGAATGCCGCCAGGCCTGCAGCGGCACTGCTGCCGCCTGAACACTGGGCCGGTAACCCGGCGCTTGTACCGCTTGCATATGATCTGTCCCGTTCCCGCAGCCTGCTGGCCGAAGCCGGCTATGATGCCGATTACCCGCTGGTGTTGAGCTACAAAACGTCCACGGATCCATTGCGTATCCGCATAGCGACCGTCATCCAGCAACAATTGCGTGCTGCCGGCATTGAAATGACTCTGCAGAGTTACGACTGGGGTACATTCTACGGCGACATCAAGGCCGGCCGTTTCCAGATGTACAGTCTTGCCTGGGTCGGCATCAAGACACCGGATATTTTTCGTTACGCTTTCCACAGCGAGTCATTGCCGCCGGAAGGTGCGAACCGCGGGCGTTTGCATGACAAGGTCATTGACCATCTTGTCACCGTGGCAGAGCAGGCTGCTTCGCTGGCGGCTCAGGCAGCCGCATACCGGGAAATACAGGCCCGACTGCTGGAGCTTTTGCCGTATGTTCCTCTCTGGTATGAAGACCATGTCTTCGCAGCACGCAGCGAAATCAGTGGCTATCATCTCGCCATGGACGGCAACTATGATGGACTGATAACAACGCGAAAGGCCATTAGATAACCGCAAGCAGCCTCATTATAATCAGCCTTATGCAACCGGAATCATATCTTGTAAAAGTCAGCATCGATGAACAGCGCTTGCAGTTGCTTGCAGCAGGCGTGGTGAAAATGGATGTTGCGGTAGCCACTGCAGCCAACGGGCCCGGCGAAGTCATGCACAGTGAATGTACGCCACGCGGCTGGCACCGGGTACGTGCGAAGATAGGTGCTGGGGCACCCGAAAACACTGTCTTCACAGGGCGCCGTCCAACTGGTGAAATCTACACGCCTGCATTGCGGCTGGAACACCCGGGACGCGACTGGATGCTGACGCGGATTCTCTGGCTATGCGGTCTGGAACCGGGCAGGAACCGTTTTGGCGAGCGGGATTCGATGCGCCGCTATATCTATATACATGGCTGCCCCGATACCGACAGGATGGGTATACCCTCATCTCACGGTTGCGTGAAGATGAAAAATGCAGACGTAATCCGTTTGTTTGCCCTGGTTCCGGTTGGAACGCGGGTCCTGATCCAGGAAGCACCGTTTTGATTCGCTGCGAATTACAGACAAACAGAACGCCGGAATTGCCTGCAGTCACATTGACGAAAGTCTACTTCTGGAAATATCACTGTCATATTGATGATGAGGACACGAATTAACCATGAAATTCTTTAATGACCTTGCTGATTTTAGTAGCGCTGAAATAAGGGAACTGATCACGCTTGCCCGCAGGCTGGATGAAAAGCCGGAGCCACGGGTGCTCGCAGGTAAAGTACTGTCGCTATTGTTTCTGAGCCCGTCTTTGCGGACACTGATATCGTTCCAGTCAGCCATGCTACGAATGGGGGGCGGGACCTTCGTCGTTTCTCCGGAAATGTCGATTCACGGCCTCGAATCCCGCTCCGGCATCGTCATGGACGGTGTTGCCGCCGAGCATATTCGCGAGGCGGTCCCGGTAATCGCTTCCTATGGCGATGCTATCGGTATTCGTGCTTTTGCGAAAAGAGAAAACCTCGCTGACGATATTGCCGATCGTGAATTCCGCGACTTGACATCATTAGTCGATACACCGTACATCAATATGGAATCAGCTATCAATCACCCATGCCAAAGTCTGGCGGACTGGAAAACCATGGATGATCTGGGAATACCTGCGAACGGTGGTAAATTCGTATTATCCTGGAGCTGGCATCCACAACCGCTGCCATTTGCCGTCCCGGCGGCAACGGTGCATATGGCCGCACTACGCGGCATGGATGTAACGGTCTTAAGGCCGGAGGGCTTTGAACTTCCGGATGCCCTTATGGACAAGGCACGGCAAGCAGCGGCAATGAATGGCGGTTCGGTGATGGAAACTGACGATCGCTCCGGTGCGCTGCAGGGCAGTCGGGTTATTTACGCGAATTCCTGGGCATCTGCACGTCACTACGGAAACAAATGTGCCGAAGACAAGATCAAGCCCGCGCTTCGGAACTGGTGTATCGACGAAACCTGGTTCGGGAATACAGCCAGTGACTGCCGCTTCATGCACTGTCTGCCGGTACGCCGCGGTGTCGCCGTCACCGATAGTATACTGGACGGCCCTCGCAGCATCGTTATTGCCGAGGCACGCAACCGCATGCTGGTGCAGATGGCTGTCTTGCACCGGATGTTAGCGAGTTCATAATGCATACCAGTACAACACAAGATAGCAAGGCTTCAACAGGGCGGGTACGGGGAAGCAATCGTGACCCTGCCGGCAGCGACACAAAGGCATGCAAGCCGGGAGGAGACCACATGCTGGGATGCTAACTCCTTAATCATCCTCTATGTGCCCGAGCGCTTCATGCAATATATGGACAGCTTTGTCCCTTTCTTCCCTGGCCATACTGCCAAAATCTGCCGTAATCTTCAGATTCGGGAGAACTGCCTGAAAACCACTGTCAGTCTCTGGCGGATTCTCAATTAAGCCGGTCACCTGGTAAGTCTCAACCGGATAAGCCATGCCGCGAATATCCACAGTGCCCATTGCTGTGCATGTTATTTTATCTTCGACCTGAACACGGGTATCCGATGACATCAGAATGCCTCCAGCAGGTGCTTCGTGTTCGAGCCGTGAGGCCAGATTCACGGTTCCCCCTATGATGGTGTAATCCATTCTGGATTCGTTGCCAAAATTGCCTACCGTACAATATCCGGTATGTATGCCAATACGACAGTTAACTGGTGAATGCAGTCCAAACTGAAGCCATTCGTCACGCATTTCCTTGAGTCGCTCTTGCATCGCAATCGCGGTTTTCACACAGGCAAGTGCATCGTTCCTGACACCCCGGGTTTCCGGGTCTCCGAAAAACAACATGAGGGCATCACCGATATACTTGTCAATGGTGCCTCCGTGCTGTAACGCGATATCTGACATCTCCGTCAGATACTTGTTCAGTATAGCGGTAAGGTCCTCGGCTTCCATCTGATCCGTCGTGCTGGTGAAGCCAACAATATCGATAAACAATACGGTGAGCTTCTTGCGCTGGCTGGCAAGCCTGACGTCTTGCCGCCCTGAAAAGATGGATGAATAAACCTGTGGTGACAGGTACTTTGATAACTTGCTGGAGAGTGATTCCAGTGCCCTGTTTTTTTCTTCCACTTCCAGGTCATGGCGTTTGACTTCCTCGTAGGCTTCACTCAGTTGTCGCGTCCGCTCTGCTACTCGTTGTTCCAGCGTGTCTCTTGCCTGCATCAAGAGCATCTTGTCCCGACGTGTTTTACCGACGACATATACCGCTATCGTCAAACTCAGGAGAATTACGGACACTGCCAAAAAATACATAAACCGGGTGGTTTCGGCAGCTGTCTTGCTGGCATTCTCCAGTGCCTGTTCGGCAAGCTTGTGCTCATAGTCAAGAATGCTTCTCAGCCCCGCCAATACCTTGTCCTGCCCGGGTATTGCCTTTTGAAACAACAAATCACGGGCAGTTTCGATGTCCTCCTGCATAATCAGATCAACGACATCACTCTGTGTCGAGGCAGTTGCACGAATTACACCTCCCAGCTCCCTGAAAAGCTCCACTTCATAGTCATCGAGTTCTTTTTCTGTCACTTCCGTGCGCGCGACAATGAATCGGGTGGCCATCTCATTGAACTCTGTATGCAGGTCATCTCTTTCAAAAGGGTCATCAACTGCCAGCATTTTCAATAGCAGGACCGACCTTTCTCTGGCTGCTATATACATATTTCTAACCAGATTAATCTTGGCATTATTCTGCGTGACAACCTCCGCCATCAACGCGTTATTCGCCTGCATCCTGATCACGCCGACAGAAGTTACGATAATCATCTGTAAAATAATCAGTGCAAACCCCAGGGGCAGCAGGCGACTCTGTTTAACGTACTTGTTGAGCACTTGACCGGGTGCCTCAATATTTGATCGTATTGACCAATATAGACTACCTGTTTGCTGCGTGCTGTTCGTGAACAGATGGCAAGTGGTTCTATGAACTGATTCTTAACAGGTTTTTTCCTGACGACGGTGTGCACTTCCGGCAGACACCAGCAAGTCGACTGAGTGTTGGCAACCGTCCTGGGCTGTTATTTACGGTAGTTACATTGAAGCATTCCCGGGGCAACAAACCGGACTCTTAACAGATACATTCCTGCATTTCCATTGGACCCCCTGTACCTCGGTACAGTAGAAAACCTGTCTCCCGGCATGTACAACAAAAGTGTAGGACATTTTTTCCGGAGTGGGGGACGAAATAGCGGGTCGCAATGGACTAGCTGCAAATGATCCCCGCAATGTCCACCTTCATTAGATAACCTCATGATTTGACCGGGAAGGAGGGAAGACCGTGTTAAAAGCAGAGTGCAAAACAAAACTGAAACACCAGCTTGATATCGGTCGTCGCCTGCAACAGCTCGGCTTGTTTGCAGCGGCAGCCGAATCACGTAACAAGGCTCTGGTTCTGCTGCATAGTTACAAACGTCATTTTCGCAACGAGATGGTCAACCCGCACTAGACTGTGCCGATATGTTTTTTTGACGGAAGTGTTTTGTAATTTACTGGAGAAGTATTTACTTGCCAATCACCATGGATGAAAGATGATTATGAAAACTGTTATTGCGGTATTGTTGTTGATGAATTCGACCTCACTGTGGGCAGCCAGACCCGATTGCAGTTACGATCCGGGTGCCTGCAGGAACGGGGTTCCGTCAGGTCGTATTGTTGTTTCGGGAGACCAGATCGTCTCTGTTCCCGAGCCCGGCAGTCTGGCCTTGATAGGGATGGGTATGGCAGGTCTGGTCGCTGGACGAAGACGAAAAAGATAAAACTGGCATGAACACGGTGAGGTCACCGTGTTCATGCCAGTGCATTTCTGTGTTGCGTCGGTCAACATTCTCCATAGACCACTCCAGAGTGGGCCACTGTTGCTACTTGACCCGATACAGGGTGTTTTCCGTACCCCTGCGAACAGAACGGTAAGTCAGCACTGTTTCAGTCACTGACAGGATTTCATCTGTTTCAGCCTTGTCTTCCTGCAGCAGGACAAGGCTGCTCTTGAGGTATTCCCAGGTAATCCGGTTACCTTCCAGTCTCCACACCCCCGAGTATTGCCAGGCCGGCTCGCTGTTGATCGAAAGTGAGCCCGAGAAGGTTGCATCAGCGTTAATCACAAAGGTGGTATCTATATTGCCCCGCTGCGGATGAATCTCTGTCGCATGCCATTCCCCGACTATTGTATCGGGACTTATAACGGCTGAGTCAGACACTACCGTCCTGCAAAACATGCACAGGCCCAGCATAAGGAGAACCATTGGCAGTGAGTGATGTTTCATGGAGTATGAATTCCCTGATGAGGCGTACTTTGTGTCAATGACAGGAGTCATCATTTGTTTTTCTCGTTCTCCAGCGCCTTTTCCGTGATGTCCTTGTACAGATCTATGGCCTGTGCGACCAGTTTCTGGAACTCATCATGACGCTCCAGTAAGGGGCCGAGCTTCTTCGCATTCGCGAACACCTCTTCAAGAAATGCGATATCAATATCATTAAGAGTCTCACCCTGGTCAACCTTCTCTTTCAGATCGAGTGCCCTTGGCAGGCGCTCGTTTTCAAACCGCTGCATTAGCACCGCAATAACACCTGCATCTTCCGAATTTTCAGTCATGTCCTCTCCTCATGGCGGTCGGGCAGTGTCTGTATGCGGGGCCATTGCCGCGCATACCTGCCGGAGGCTGAAAGGGTAGTACTTTTGTACTGAATATTCCAATCGCCCTTGCGCGGATCATACGTATAATTGCCCGATGCTGACATTTATCCTCCATCGCCTGCTGGGTGCATTACTGGTGATTTTCGGGGTAATCACTATTGTTTTCCTGCTGATCCACAT
>Ga0316193_10000886_pt1 | contig 19418 bp, 17 predicted proteins | sample MerIslsedime2_MG_FD_207735 | JGI IMG/M metagenome (GOLD analysis project Ga0316193, IMG submission 207735) | Coastal sediment microbial communities from Maine, United States - Merrow Island sediment 2 | ecosystem: Environmental > Aquatic > Marine > Coastal > Sediment | place: USA: Maine... | reverse complement strand
CTGAATCCACCCGGCTCATCTGGCCTGCGCCAATGCCCACCGTCGCCCCCTTGTTGGCATAGACGATGGTGTTCGACTTCACATGTTTGGCCACGGTGAAGGCGAAGACGAGGTCGGCTAGTTGTTGATCTGTGGGTTTGCGCTTGGTGACGACTTTCAAGGCGTCCTGATCGACCAAGCGGTTGTCGCGCGACTGCACGAGAAAGCCGCCCGCGAGCGACCGGAAGCTGAGGTCTTGCGCCTGCGGATCGGGCAGAGAGCCGGTGAGCAGGAGCCGCAGATTCTTTTTTGCCGCGATGATGGCCTTGGCGGCGTCGGTCGCATTCGGTGCGATGATGACCTCAGTGAAAATCTTGACGATCTCTTCCGCCGCGTCCTCATCCAGCGTGCCGTTGAGCGCAACGATGCCACCGAACGCGCTCACCCCATCGCAGAGTAGGGCATTCGCGTAAGCTTCAGCCAAAGTCGGGGCGATTGCGACGCCGCACGGGTTCGCGTGCTTGATGATCGCGACTGCGGCGGAAAGGTTCGGGTCGAACTCCGCGACAAGCTCGAAGGCCGCGTCCGTGTCGTTGAGATTGTTGTAGGACAGGGCTTTGCCCTGGACCTGAACGGCGCTCGCGACCCCTGCGCGCGGCGCCCCGGTCTTATAGAACGCTGCCCATTGATGCGGGTTCTCGCCATAGCGCAGCGTGGTCTGGCGCGTGCCGGCGATGACACGCTTATGCGGCGCGTGCACGCCCAGCTCATCGGCAAACCAGCTTGCGATCGCTCCGTCATAGGCCGCTGTGTGAGCGAAGGCTTTGGCGGCAAGCCGCCGCCGCGTACTTCCCGTCGTGCAGCCCTCATGGGTCGCAATCTCTTCAAGCACCTGGGCGTAGTCCTCCGGGTCAACGACCACGGCAACGCCTCCATGGTTCTTGGAGGCAGCGCGGATCATCGTCGGGCCGCCAATGTCGATATTCTCGATACACGTATCGAAATCGGCGCCTGCCGCAACCGTCGCTTCGAACGGGTAAAGGTTCACGACCAGAAGATCGATGGCGGAAATGTCATGGGTCTGCATCGCCTCCTCGTGCTCGGCATTGCCGCGCACGGCCAGCAGACCGCCGTGGATCTTTGGGTGCAACGTCTTCACCCGGCCATCCATCATCTCGGGGCTGCCGGTGATCTCGGCGACATCCGTTACCGCAAGACCGGCATCGCGGAGCGCGATGGCCGTGCCTCCGGTGGACACCAGGACCACGCCGCGCGCGGCCATGGCCTTCGCAAAATCCACAAGACCTGTCTTGTCGCTGACCGACAGCAGCGCTCTATTAATCTTTCGGGTTGGCATGAACTACGCGTCGTTGAGACCCGTACCGGGCGGGTCGTTGGGGTCGATGAGAGGATGCGGTGCGGTTTCCTCGCCGGTCTTTTCGAGGTTCCACACGATCCGGACTTCGTGCGCCTCGCCCATCATGCCGCTCAACACGACTTGCGAGGTCATTTGCGGGCCGCGCGGATCGGCAAGCAATACGCTCTCCTCGACACTCATCTCCTCGGCGTTGGCGCTGAGACGCCAGGTCTCCCCATTGCGCAGGATGAGAGTTGCCGATTTTCCATCGCCCATCATTTGCGCCTTCACGGAAGGATGCAGATGAAAGCGCACGGCATAAGAGCCCGCGATCAGGCCCTCGGGGCTCTTCAGTCCGCGGGTTGAGAGCTTGTCTTCACCGGAAATCAGATTGCCGTCCGGTGCGATCAGGATTTGCCGCGAATGGCTGACGCCGTAGCGCTCCTTATAGCCATCGTGAGAGCCCTTGATCCGCAAATTGCCGCCTTCACCCTGATCGAAAAAGGCGCCTTGCGGGTTCACCGGCCCCTCCAGCGTCGTGTCTGCGGCCGGTTCACCGCCTGCGGCGGGCATCGTGAACTCTGCCAGCGAGTCATCCTCGAGGCTGAGCGTCGAATGGGCGGGCGTCGTGCGCGAAAACAGGCGCCAATCCTCGAATTCAGGGGTCGGGGCACCACAATTGATAATCATGGTCGCATCGCCGGAGCTCATCTCGAACGACAGAAATCCGGCATGGGCTTCACGGGTGAGCGGGAGAATGGGCGGTGGTCCGTGATCGCATAAGAGCAGCGTTGTGCCTGCCTCGACGCGTACATAGCCGGAATTCGCCGCCGAGCGGACGGGAGCGCCTTCGACGTCGTCATACGCGCGGACCGTCGCCAATGCGTCGGTGGGCGTCGGCCCGGCACCATTGAATCGCGCCATGGAGCCATCGCCCAACCGGAAGAAGCGGAGCATCGGCATGATGCGGTCCACGGCGTCGGTGAGTTCTTTTGGCGGCGTGCGGTCGCGCGCCACAAAGCACTGACGCAAGGGAAGTAGATCGAGAAGAAGCTCAATCAGCGCCTCGGGGTTGCGCGAGATGTGTCCGCCGTCGGGCAGAATCTGCCGGTCAAGTTCACGGCAGAACGGCTTCGTGTAGCGGTCGACCACGGGCTGCTGGTCGGCGATGCACAGGCCCCCATAGAGCAGTGCCATCAGCGACAGAAGCCGTGGCACACCGTCGGGCGCATCGCGGTAGCCTGCCGAGAGATAGCGAAGCTGCGCCGTCAGGGCCTTCAGGAACGATTCGTAGGTCTCTGGCTCGCCGGCATCGAGGATCAGAACCGAGTTCGAGAGCCACGAGATGACACGCCTGGCGACGATCTCCGGCTGCCAGGCAAGTGGGTGGATCTGGCTTTTCAGCCGGATGAAGTCGCGCACGATCGTCTTGGCCTGTTCGCGCGACAGCTCGGAGTCGGCTGCGCGCAAATGGCGGAGCCAGCCAAAGCCGTAAAGCTCGCGCGCCCAGCTTGCTGACGGTGGACGAATCTCGAATGGTGACTCAGCGCCCATCTCGGCGAGTTTCCCTGCGAGCCCGAAATGGCCGTTATAGACCTCGGTCGCAAAACTCGGATCGGCGGTCCGCAACTCTTGCGGGGCGAGCAGAAGCTGCTCGGCTTGAGAGCCCGGATAGCTGATCGTGGCAACGCTCGACAGGATCAGTCGCCTGAAGGGGCTTGGCCCGCCAAGCTGTACCTCTTCAGCGCCAGAATCGCGCTCTAAGGCCTGATCGCCCGCCATAAAGACTTTCTCCACACAAGCCGCACCACGCAATATGGGTGCTAGGCTCCCCCGCCGCCGCCTGTCATCAAAGCGGCGGTCATTTTCATGTAGCATGAACCCAAGGGCAAGGGGACGGGCGGTTTTCTTCCTTAGCTTTCCCGGATGAGCCGGCTTGCAAAGAATCCGTCCATGCCGCTCCACTGGGGCGACTCTCCCTGAAGCTGGAACGGAAACGTGCGGAGAATCCCAGAGGCCTCCGCCCATTCCGTGTCGCCGAAAGGCTCGTCGTCGCGCAAAGGATCAATGCGCAGCGAATCGGTCCGTGCCAGCAGCGCCGCGATTTGCGCCTCGCCTTCTTCCATCTCCAGCGAGCAGGTCGAATAGACAAGCGTGCCGCCGGGTCTCAAGAGGCTCACGGCATTGTCTAGGAGCCTCGCCTGGAGCGCGGCAAGCGTTGCGATGTCACCGTCCGACTTGAGATAGGGCACATCGGGATGGCGGCGGATCGTCCCGGTCGAGGAACACGGCGCATCGAGCAGGATCGCGTCGAATTGCTCTCCTGGCTCCCAGAGGCTGGCATCGGCCTGAACGGTCGTGGCGCTAAGGCCAAGGCGCTCAAGGTTCTCGCTTAGCCGCTTAAGGCGCGACTTGGACGAATCCACCGCGATGACTTCGGCGCCAGCGGCCGCCAGTTGTGCTGTCTTGCCGCCAGGGGCGGCACAGAGATCGGCCACGCGCTTGCCTGCAACATCGCCGAGAAGCTGCGCAGGTAGGCTGGCCGCTGCGTCCTGCACCCACCAAGCGCCCTCCGCGAAGCCGGGGAGGTCCTCAATGCGGCCCTTCGGCAGCAGGCGCACGCTACCAATGGGGAGCACGCGGCCACTAACCCTCTCGGCCCAGAGCGCGGCATCGCTCTTCACGGTCAGATCGAGTGGCGGTTCCGTGAGCTGGGCGTCTGCGATGGCTTGCGTACGCGCCTCCCCCCAAGTCCTCACCCAGCGGTCCCAGAGCCACTCCGGCGTGTTGGCGCGGCCCGCGTCGAGCGCGGCGGCAATACCGGCACCCTTTTCCGAGACACGCCGAAGGACAGCGTTGACCAGCTTGTCATAGCGCTTGGCGCGCGGGTCCCATTGGGCTAGCCGGACTGCCAGGTCGATGGCCGCATGGGGCGGCACATTCATGAAGAGAATCTGCGCCGCTCCAGAGAGCAGGATCGGATATAGCGTACCGGCGCGCGTGGGCAAGCCGCGCTCAAGAAACGATTTGAGCACCTCGTCGATCTGACCCTTGCGCCGCAAGGAGGTGCCTACGATGGCGCGGGCAAGGGCGCGATCACGGGGCGGCAAGTCCATCATGGCCCCATCGCGCACTTGCCCCAGGACATCGTCCAGCGGCTGCTTCTTTTGCAACACAGCATCGAGCAGGCTTGCTGCCGTGCGCCGTGCGGGCAGGCCCACTTGATGATCGCGCGTGGGGGAGGCTGTCTTGGTTGCGGTCATGGGGTCGTCTCCAAAGTGCTTCGGTTTCAAGAATAGACGTGAAACAAAGCCCCCGCGCGCGCCAGGGTTTGGCCTCACGCGCAAAGGCTCGGCGTTACGCGCAAAGGGTTGGCGTCGCGCATAATGGCTTCATCAACCCCAAGGTCCCCTCCGCCGCCTCGGGCTGTGTGGCACGCTACCCGACCACGGGCTCGCTAGCTCGGGATCGAACGCGCCTTGGGCCCGCGTGCTGCCGGTACCGGCTGAGCCTATATCAGTTGAGCTCTGGTCCTGCGACATGGCCCGAAGCCGGGCGACACGCTCCTCCATTGGCGGATGGGTGGTGAAAAGCTTATCCAGCCGCATACCGTGTAACGGATTGACGATAAAGAGATGCGCGGAGGCCGGGTTCTCCTCCGCCTCTTCGTTGGGGATGCGTGCCGCACCGCTAGCAATTTTCTGAAGCGCGGACGCAAGCCATAGCGGGTGGCCGCAGATTTCGGCGCTGCCTGTGTCGGCCTCGTATTCGCGCGTCCGGCTGATCGCCATCTGCACAAGACCGGCTGCCAGTGGGCCAAGGATCATGAGCGCAATAGTTCCGATCAGGCCTACATGATTGCTGTCGCGGCTTCCGCCGAAAAACAGGGCGAAATTGGCAAGCATCGAGATAGCGCCCGCGATGGTCGCTGTGATCGTCATCAACAGCGTGTCGTGATGGCGGATATGCGCGAGCTCGTGCGCGATCACGCCCGCCAGCTCGTCCTTGTTCAGCGTGTGCAACAATCCCGTCGTCACGGCGACGGCCGCGTTCTGTGGATTGCGGCCCGTGGCGAAGGCGTTCGGCTGGGGGTTGTCCATGACATAGACTTTCGGCATGGGCAGATCGGCCTTGCGGGCCAGTTGGCCCACCATGTCGTAGAGCGCGCGGGCCTCGCTCCCTTGTGCGGGGTCGACCTCGTGGGCCCCATACATCCGCAGCACGGCTTTATCCGAGTTCCAGTAGGCGAACAGGTTCATGCCGCCCGCGATCACGAGGGCGATGATCATGCCGGTCTGGCCGCCCAGCAGGAATCCGAACCCCATAAATAGCGCGGTCATTCCGGCGAGCAAAATCGCAGTGCGGAAATAACTCATGGACTGTTTGACCTCCTAAACGTCTAAAAAAACGCGGAAATCAGCCGCGTCATACATGTTGGGAGCCTTAGCGTGCTGGACAAGGGCGCGGCGCGGCGCGCAACATCGGCCTTCGATGAGCAGGTCCGCCGCCGAGATGCTTAAGGGCCCGCTTACCTTAACGCTTCATCAATCGGATACGCGCATTCTACAGGTAAGACAGTTGAAGGAGAAACGCGACATGCCTGCCGCACTGCAAATTTCCGAAGAGGCACCGAAAAAGTCCGCTCGCCGCGCCCGCCGCCAAGCGCCGAAGGACATTCATCTCACGTCTGATCAGAAACGCTTAATTCTCAAGAGCTTTATGCGCTTTGAGCCAGCGCTCGACCTCGTTGCGCAGCTGTTCTTCCTGAAGCTATTCCGTCTTGATCCCGGCCTTCGCAAGAAGTTCGATGGCCCTGTGGAGCTACAGGCGCGGAAATTCGCCGCCGGCGCTAAGCTGGCCATGCTCTCGCTTGGCCATGAGGACGGCCTGGCGCCGACCTTGAAGCTCCTCGGCACTCGTCACCGTCAGATGGGTATCCGCACGCGCCACTACCGCACCATGTCGCGCGCCCTCGTTTGGACGCTCGAGCGGTCCCTGGACACCGCGTTTGACCGGGACACGAAGGATGCCTGGACGGCGATGCTGGCGCAGTTCACCAAGGTCATGACGGGCTAGAGCCGCCACTGCCGGACGAAAGGTCCGTCAGGTCAATCAAGTCATGAGAAGGGGGTCTCCAGCGGAGGGCCCCTTCGTTTTGGCACGCTCTCGTTCCGGCGAGGCTATTTGGCCGGGGCGACCTTCACCTGCGCGGTACCGTCCTTGGCGACATACACCGTCACGTTTTCCTCGGGCTCCAACACTTCAGCCTTGCCATCGACCGAGAGCTGATCGCCCGTGACCATGATCTCATGGCCTTCCACGATGATTTTGATGCCGTCGGCGACGGATTCTTGGCTGAGATTCTTGTAGTGTCCGGCCACTGTCACGGTGTGGTCGCCTACGGCCAGCGTGGTGGCCTCGGTACCTTTGTCGCGTGTGCCGACATTGCCGATCAGCACCACGAAGACGATCACGAGCCCCAAGCCAAACGCGAGGGCGACCAGGATTCGCATGATCCACGCCATTGATCGTTCCCTTTAGCGCCCCTGAACGCGGCGCGCTGATACCGTTCGGCTAGCGATCTCGGACCGGCCGACCACGCTGAGTTCTTTAGGGCATCCGGCGATTTTGGCGGTTCTCGATCAGGTGATCCACCACGCCTGGGTCGGCCAAGGTAGAGGTGTCGCCCAGATTGCCAAATTCGTCCTCGGCGATCTTACGCAAAATCCGGCGCATGATCTTGCCCGAACGCGTCTTGGGCAGCCCTGGTGCGAACTGGATATGATCGGGTGCCGCGATGGGGCCGATCTCGTTGCGCACCCAATCGCGCAGCTCCTTCTTCAGCTCGTCCTTCGCTTCCTCGCCGGTCATCAAAGTCACATAGCAATAGATGCCTTGGCCCTTGATGTCGTGGGGAAAGCCCACCGCTGCCGCCTCGGAGACTTTCGGGTGCGCCACAAGAGCCGACTCTACTTCCGCTGTTCCCATGCGGTGGCCCGAAACGTTGATGACGTCGTCGACGCGGCCGGTAATCCAATAATACCCGTCCTCGTCACGTCGGCAGCCATCGCCTGTGAAGTACTTGCCTTTGTAGGCGGAGAAGTAGGTGTCCACGAAGCGCTGGTGGTCGCCATAGACCGTGCGCATCATGCCGGGCCACGCATCGAGGATGACGAGATTTCCAGCACCTGCGCCCTCGATCGTCTTGCCGTCCGCGTCCACCAGGGCCGGCTGAACGCCAAAGAAGGGCCGTGTTGCCGAGCCTGGTTTCAACGCCGTTGCGCCAGGCAGAGGTGTAATCATGATGCCGCCCGTCTCGGTCTGCCACCACGTATCGACGATGGGACAGCGGCCCTCGCCCACCACGTGATAATACCACTCCCAGGCCTCTGGGTTGATGGGCTCGCCGACGGACCCCAGCAGCTTCAGAGACTTGCGGCTCGTGGATTTGACCGGTCCATCGCCCGCACCCATGAGTGCGCGGATCGCGGTGGGCGCAGTATAGAAGATGTTGACGTTGTGTTTATCGACCACCTGCCAGAAGCGCGAGGTGTCCGGGTAGTTCGGCACACCCTCGAATATCAGCGTCGTGGCGCCATTGGCGAGCGGCCCGTAGACGATATAGCTGTGACCGGTCACCCAGCCCACATCGGCGGTGCACCAATAGACGTCGCCTTCGTGATAATCGAAGACATATTGATGCGTCATCGAGATGTAGACGAGGTAGCCGCCGGTGGTATGGACCACGCCTTTGGGGGCCCCTGTCGAGCCGGACGTGTAGAGGATGAACAGCGGGTCTTCCGCATTCATCTCCTCTGGCGGACAGTCAGCGTCCACGCTCGCCATCGCCTCGTCGAGCCAAACATCGCGCTCAGGATTCCAAGAGATATCGCCACCCGTATGGCGTACGACCAACACCGTCTTGACATGCCCGCTCTTCTCGACGGCGGTATCGACGTTGGCCTTCAGGGGCACGCTGCGCCCCCCGCGCCGGCCTTCGTCGGCGGTGATGACAACGGCTGATTCGCAGCCCTCAATGCGTCCGGCAAGGGAGTCCGGCGAGAAGCCGCCGAAGACGATGGAATGAATGGCGCCGATCCGTGCGCAGGCGAGCATCGCGTAAGCCGCCTCGGGGATCATCGGCAGATAGATCGTCACTCGGTCTCCGCGTTTCACACCGTGCGCCTTCAGCACATTCGCGAAGCGGCAAACGTTCTCGTAGAGCTCGCGATACGTGATGTGCCGGGCCGGTGTGTTCGGGTCATCCGGCTCCCAGATGATGGCGGTTTGATCGCCTCGCTCCGCGACATGCCGATCCACGCAGTTGGCGGCGACGTTCAGCGTGCCGTCCTCAAACCACTTAATAGAGACATCCGGGTATTCGAAGCTGGTGTTCTTGACCCGGGTGAAGGGCTTGATCCAGTCGACGCGCTGCGCGGCGCTGCTCCAAAACGTGTCGGGGTCTTCGATGCTTTGCTTGTAGAATGCCTGGTACTTGGCATCATCGATGAAGGCGTTTTCCTTCCACGCCTCCGGTACGTTTACTGTCTCGTCGGGCGTCCAGCCATGCTCAGCCATCTGTCCGCTTCCTCCTTACTTGATCTACTTGCGCCTTTTGGCGTGTTCTTGAGACCATTATGGTCCATTGGCCTTGACGCGCAAAGCGCTCGCGTATCGTCCTTTATGGTTAGACCCCAAACGCCCCAATCACGGCGCCCATGATCAAGAGCACCGCGAGCCAGTGTCCGCCGTCGATCAGTGTCAACATGGGTTTTGCACCGCTAAAGGCGTGGTTCACACCCATGGTGGTGATCACAAATCCGACCCAGATAAACAATCCGCTGATGGCGCCGCCTTTGACCGTCACGTCGCCCAAATGGCCCATGAGCCCGGCCAGCATGATGGCCATCACAAGGTCGGCGATCAGCGCGATCGCGAACGGCAGGGACTGCGCAGCGCCGGCGCCGCCCTTGATATCGGCCTCGGTTTTGTCTAGAGCCCGCATCCACGCACCGCCCAGCACCATGTACCAGACCGCGCCGACGCCAAAGCCCGCGAGCGCCGCGATAATGACCGCGAGATAATTCACACCTGAAAAGGTCATGCCGCTCTCCTCATATCTCCCCACCCTCGATCTTGTCCGTACAACACTAGCCCAAGATTTCAGGTGAGGGCACTAGGCTACGGGTGGGTCTTTCAGTCCGGCGAGCGCGCAAACGGCTTTCCACTCTGCAGCGGTGACGGGCTGCACGGAAAGCCGTGAATTTTTGACCAGCACCATGTCTTGGAGTTTTGGAGTGGATTTTATCTCGACCAACGTCACCGATCTTGGCAGATCGGTCATCGCAGCGACATCCACGCATTCCCACTTCCCCGTCGTGTCGGTGCTATCGGGATGGGCTTCGACGACGACCGTCACGATGCCGACGCAGGCCTTCTCGCCAATCGAATGATAGAAGAAGGCAAGGTCGCCCTTCTTCATTGCGCGCATATTGTTGCGGGCTTGGTAGTTGCGTACGCCGTCCCACTCGGCGCCTTTCGCGCCTTCCTTCTTCTGGTCCTCCCAACACCAGGTGCTGGGCTCCGATTTCATCAACCAGTAGGCCATTGGGTCTTATGCCTTCTCGTTCGGTTTGCCGAGGGACCACAGCCAGGGGCGAATCTCCACCGAGGCAAAGAGGCCAGCCTTCGCGAACGGGTCGTCATTTGCGATTGCACGCGCTGCATCAAGGGACGAGGCCTCTACCACAACCAGACTGCCAGTCATGGTCTCGCCGTCTTCTTGCGTAAAGGGACCGGCGAATTTCAGCGCGTTCCCAAGGCTTTTCAGATAGGCCAGGTGCTCCGGTCGCTGCGCCTTTCGGATAGGCAGCCCGTCCGGCTTGTCGGTGCAGATGAACGCAAAAAGCATGATGGCATCCCTCGTCTGATTGCGCGTGAAGCTATTGCGGCACTTTCGAGCTGTCACCCGATTTCGGACCTGAGAGGGCGGGAGAGCAGAGTGCCGATGGCCTCATCCACGCCGGTCTCGCCTGAAATCACCGCATGGACCGCCTCGGCGATGGGGAGTTCGATCTCGCGCCGCCGCGCGATCTCAACCATGGCCGTTGCCGTTGCAACGCCTTCGGTTACGTCGATCCGCGCCGAGAGCACCTCGCCCGCGGTCTCGCCTTGGCCGAGTGCGACCCCTAAAGACATGTTGCGCGATTGCTCGCTTCCGCAGGTGAGCACGAGATCGCCAAGTCCGGACAGGCCAATTAGCGTCTCGAGCCGTGCGCCCAGCGTCACGCCAAAGCGCGCCATTTCTGCGAAGGCGCGCGTGACAAGGGCCGCTTGTGCGCTTTTGCCAAGCTCTTTGCCGACGACGATCCCCGAGGCAATTGCATAGACATTCTTCACCGCCCCGCCGATCTCCGCACCGATCACATCGCCGCTCCAATAGCAGCGAAAGGTCGGAGTGCTCAGCGCATGGGAGAGGTTGCGTCCCAGATTCTCTTCACCCGCGGCCAGGGTCACAGCTGCAGGCATGCCGCAGGCTACCTCTGCGGCGAAGCTCGGACCCGAGAGCACGGCAAGAGCGGCCTCCGGCAAAAGATCGGCCACGATCTGAGACATCAGCCGTCCGGTTTCCTGCTCAATTCCTTTGGAGCAGATGATGAGGGGCTGGCCCGCGCGCATCGATGGCTTGAGCGCCTCGGCAATGTCTCTCAAATGCTGAGCAGGGCTGACGATCAAGATGGCGTCGCGCCTTGCCGCCTCGCTGAGGTCCGTGGTGGCCTTGATGCTGTCATCGAGGCGCACGCCTGGTAAGAAAACGTCGTTGCAGTGCGCCTCGTTGATGGCCGCGACAGTTCCCGGCTCGCGGGCCCAGAGCAGGACGTCGCGTCCCGCGCGCCGTGCAACGGTCGCAAGCGCCGTTCCCCAGGCGCCACCGCCGACAATCCCAAGGCTCTGAAGTTGCATGCCCACCACACTGAGACTTTTAGCGCACATTCCAAGGCCGGGTGGACCGAAAATGCATCAAGCCTTCGCACCTGCCCCGAGCGCTGGCGGTGCATCGGGATCGAGTGGCCAGCGCGCCCGTGCCGGCGTTCCCATATCGTCGATGAGACCGCGCGCGAGGCGCTGTGCGCCAGCCCACGCAATCATGGCGGCATTGTCGGTGCAGAGCGCTGCCGGCGGCACAACCAGCCGATAGCCGCGGAGGGATGCGATCTCGTCGAGTGCGACACGCAACCGCGTGTTGGCCGCGACCCCACCTGCGGCCACAAGAGCCTTTGGGGCCCCACTGGGCAGCCGCTGCTCGAACTGTCCCATGGCGCGCCCGACGCGATCCTGCACCACGTCCGCGACGGCGTCTTCAAAACTGGCGCAGAGGTCGGCGACGTCCTGGTCGCTCAGCGGCTCCCGGGCCATGGCTTCGTACCGCAGAGCCGTCTTGAGGCCCGCGAAGGAAAAATGAGCCTCGGCCCGCCCGGCCATTGGGCGCGGCAGCTTGATCGTGGCGCGCCCAAGCCTCGCCATGCGCTCGACTTCCGGACCACCCGGATAGCCAAGGCCCAGCAGCTTCGCCGCCTTGTCGAAAGCCTCACCCAGTGCATCGTCAAGGGTGGTTCCGAGGCGTTCGTAAACCCCCACATCTTTGACGATGAGGAGCTGGGTATGGCCGCCCGAGACGAGCAAGAGAAGATAGGGAGGCGCCAAATCGTCGGTCAGGCCTGCGCTTAGGGCATGGGCCTCCAGGTGATTGACGGCCAGGAACGGCTTCCCGGCCCCCAGAGCGATCGCCTTAGCCGTGGTCAATCCGACGATCAGACCGCCGATGAGGCCCGGCCCAGCGGTTGCGGCAATGCCGTCCAGATTATCATAGCCAAGGCCAGCCTCCTCCATCGCCTGTTTGATGCTTGGGTCCAGTAGGTCCACATGGGCGCGGGCGGCGATCTCGGGCACGACACCGCCATAAGCCGCATGGAGATCGAGTTGCGCCCGGACAATATTGGCAAGGATCTCGCCGCTTCCGTCCTCGTGCAGGCGGACCACGGCGGCGGCGGTCTCGTCGCAACTGGTCTCAATTCCAAGAAGTGTGACGGCTCGATCGGTCATCGCACTCTTCTATATAGACCGGTTCAGGATTCGCGAGGACATTGAAGGGAATTGATGGGACGGGCGAAACCGTCCATTAATGCGCCCCCTCTTTCTGAGCGTTCGCCCAGTCGGCTTGGTCACGCAAGGATTATGAGCAAATTGCCTGCCTCTCTCCACATCGGCACTCGTGGGAGTCCGCTTGCACTCTGGCAGGCGGAGCACGTGCGTGCGCGCTTGAGCGAAACCCATGGCGCGGAAAGCGGAGCCGCAAGTCTTGAAGTCATCACCACCAGCGGAGATCGCATCCAGGACAAGCCGCTCGCCGACTTCGGCGGCAAGGGGCTTTTCACCAAGGAGATCGACGAGGCGCTTTTGCGGGGTGATATCGCTCTTGCGGTGCATTCCATGAAAGACTTGCCGACGCGTCTTCCCGATGGACTTCGCCTCGCCGCCGTGCTGCCCCGGGCAGATGTGCGCGACGCCTTTTTGAGCCCCGTTGCCCCCTCGCTCATGGCACTTCCGGCAGGCGCCGTGGTGGGGACATCGTCCTTGAGGCGGGCCGCGCAGGTCAAACGTCTGCGGCCCGACCTGCGGGTTGTGGATTTTCGCGGCAATGTGGAAACGCGGCTCAGAAAGCTCAACGAGGGCGTGGCCGATGCGACTCTTCTGGCCAAAGCGGGGCTCGACCGGCTGGGCCTTACAGAAACGATCCGTTCGGTGTTGTCGCCTGAGGAGATGTTGCCTGCCGTTGCGCAAGGCGCCATTGGCCTTGTGGCACGCGACCGCGATGCGCACACAAACGCGCTTTTGGCGCCGCTGAATGACGTTGCGACTGCAACCGCCGTGACATGTGAGCGTAGCTTTCTTGCCGAACTCGATGGCTCTTGCCGGACCCCGATCGCGGGACTTGCCGAAATTGTGTGCAGCAGGATCCACTTTCGTGGCTTGATCCTGTCGCCGGGCGGCGCAGAATGGCACGATGTCGAGATGACAGGCCAGGCTGAGGAGGCCGAAGCTCTTGGACGAAACGCTGGCGAAGACGTCGCCGGCCGTGCCGGGCCTGGTTTCCTCGCAACTGTGATGTGATGTGGTGTAATGCGATTGCTTGTAACGAGGCCGGAGCCTGACGCGACCCGCGAAGCCGATGCGCTAAACGCGCTGGGGCACGAGACTGTACGGTCCCCGCTCCTTGAGATCGAGTTTCTCCCCGACGTGCCGCTGCAACTGGACGGGGCTCAGGCCCTTGTCATCACCAGCCGCAATGCACTGCGTGCGCTGGCCACCCATCCTGAGCGCGACCGGGCGCTCGAATTGCCCCTGTTCGCGGTGGGCGAAGCAACCGCTTGGGCGGGGCGCGAGGTCGGTTTCAGCGAAGTGACAATCGGCCCCGGAACAGGCGCCGGGCTCCAGCCGATCATTTGCAGCGAAGTGCATCCTGACAACGGGCCCCTCGTCCATGTCGGCGCAGAAAAAGTGGCATTCGATTTGAAGGGCGCGCTTGAAGAGGATGGATTCGAGCTACGCCGTGCGATCCTTTACCGGTCACACCCGGTGGATTCGTTGAGCGAGGACATCGTGTCCGATCTGAAGAGCGGTGCATTCGACGGCGTCCTTCTCCTGTCGCCGCGCACCGCCAGAACCTTCGCGCGGCTTGCGACGCGGTATGGCCTCGTCACGGAAGCTAAGGGACTTGTTTGCTATTGTTTGTCGAAGGCGATAGCAGAGACCGTCGCGCCCTTGGGGTTCGCAGTGCGCATGCCGCAGTTCGCGCGTGAGGAAGATCTATTTGCGCTTTTGGACGAAAGTGCGTGAGTTCCCTTCGGTGCAGGTCGTTAGAACATTAGGTGTAACGCAGAGGTCATGACGTGATGGGCGGTTCGTTCGATGATCCGGGCAGCGGGTCGAAAGGCTCAAATAAGCGCCCAGCGCCGACCATCGAAGCCACGGCGACTGAAGTGTCTGTCGAGACCGAGGCTGAGGAGCCAAAACCCTCGGACCAGAGCGCCGAAGACTCTCATTCCGCAGAAGCGCATTCCGAAGACTCCAAGACCAAAGACGCTGACACTGAAGACACCGAGTTGGAAGACACAGGTTCCCAAGACTCGCATTCAGAAGAAGACTCTGGTTCAGAAGAAGATTCGGATTTAGCAGATGAAGGCTCCGAGGACCCAGAGCTTGAGGACGGCGAGGCCGACGACGCGCACGCCGCCGCGACCGGCGGTCATGAAGACGCACCGCATCAAGCCCCGCGACGATCGTTCGCTGGAGCATTGCTAACTGGCTTGGTGAGCCTCTTCACCCACGCCTTCGCAGGCGTTCTAGGCGGTCTTGCGGTCCTCCTCGCGATTGCCTGGGGCTATCTACCCATGGGTGCCATGGAGGATGCCCTTGGAACGCGGTCACTCAAAGATCGCATCGCGAAGCTCGAATCGGCCCCCGCGACGCCTGACAATACGGCCTCTGTCGAGGCCCTGAAGTCGCGGCTTGCAACGCTTGAGACCAAAACGCCGGAAACGACGGCCGGCGCGGCGACGCCAGCACAAGTCGCGGCGTTGTCGGACCGTGTGGCGCAAGCAGAGGCCAGTGTGAAATCGATGGCGGATGCGGCGAGCGAGGGTGGCTCCGTCGCCAGCGCCGCGGCTATCGGTCAGCAGGTTGCAGAAGCCGAGAAGCGTCTTGATGCCAAGATCGGATCGGCATTTAAGAGCGCGACATCCGGCGCCGCGAGCGATGCGAAAGCCATCGAGGGCATGAAATCGGAGATTGCCGAGCTCGATGCAAAGCTGAAAGCCTTAACCGAGGCCGAGTTGGGCTCCGAGGAGATGGCGCAGCTCGTGCCGGAAGTCGTGGCCATCGACGAACGTCTTGGCCGCATCGAGGCGACCTTGCCCGCCTTGGTCAATGCGGTCGATGAGGAAAACGCCGAGACCAAGAAGGCGACCCTTGCGATTGCCTATGCAAGTCTGGGCGAAGCGGTGAATGCGGGCCGGCCCTACGCGGCGGAGCTGTCGACCCTTGCGGCGTTGTCGCCGGGCGCAGGCGATTTGGGGAGCTTGCTCGACTATGAGGACAAAGGCATCCCCACGGTGCGCGCGCTGAGTGCCTCTTTCGGAACAGTGCGGGACGAGGCGCTCGCGGCGCAAGCGGCTGCAAACTCCGATTCGCTGATGGGACGGCTCTTGGGCAGCGCGCAGTCACTCGTCCAAGTCCGGCGTATCGATGAACGCGCCAAGGGCGATTCAACCGATGCGGTGCTGGCGCGAGCGGCCGCTCACCTCCAGAAGGGCGATCTCGAACCGGGCGTCATGGAGGTTGAGACACTCAAGGGACCATCGGCCAAAGTCTTCGAGGCTTGGCTCGATGAATCGCGTGCGCGTCTCGATGCCCAAGTGACCTTGGCGCGTTTGCGGGACATCTTGCTCGTTTCCTTGGCCGGAAGCGACTCCACGGAGAAGGCAGACGATGCCCGGCAAGACGACAGGTCGGAGCAAGAGTAGATAATGACCCGCATCCTCTTTTTCGTTCTCTTTATTGTTGCGGTGGCTCTTGGCCTCGCCTGGCTTGCAGACAGGCCAGGCACGATTACGCTTGAGTGGCTGGGCTATCAGGTTGAGACGAGCGCATTTGTTGCAGCTCTTTTCGTTGCGGCATTTGTCTCTGTCGTGATCCTAGTCCTTGCTGTGCTCCGCTATGTGTGGACGCGCCCGGCGGCGATTGCCGCTCATATGCACGCACGCAAACAAAAACAGGGCTTCGATGCCCTGTCGCGTGGTCTCTTGGCCATTGGCGTTGGCGACCGGGTCCAAGCCAAGCGCTATGCGGGCATTGCGGGGCGCACCCTTCCGCGCGAGCCCCTCACCGCCTTGTTGCGCGCGCAAGCCGCCCAGCTCAAGGGCGACGATGCGGTCGCGCGAAGCGCCTTCGAAGCCATGCTCGATGCGCCAGAGACGGAGCTCCTTGGTGTGCGAGGGCTCTTCCTGGAAGCCAAGCGCGCGGGCGATGAAAATTCCGCACGGGCCATGGCCGAACAGGCGGTCAAACGTAATCCCAAGCTGCCCTGGGGCGTGAACGCGTTGTTCAACATCGAGGCACGGTCCGGCGACTGGGATCGGGCACTGAACACGCTCGCCATTGCCCGGCAGAATGGCCATGTGGACGCCGAGACGTCCAATCGCCGCCGCGCCGTGCTGCTCACGGCCGAAGCGCGCGAGATCGAGGAAGGCAATCCCGACAAAGCGCTGATCCTTGCCACCGAAGCGGTGCGGCTTGCGCCTTCTCTCGTTCCGGCCGCCGAGATCGCGGGCCGTCTTGGGGCCTCCAAAGGAGAGGTGCGCTCTGCCTCGCGGCAAATCGTGCGTACATGGAACCTCTCGCCCCATCCAGATCTGGCTGTGGTCTATGCCTTCGCCAAGCCTGGTCTTTCGCCGAAGGACCGGCTGAAGCGTGTGGAATATCTTGCGGGCCTCGTCCCGGACGATATCGAAGGGGCCGTTGCTGTTGCCAATGCCGCTGTGGATGCGCAGGAGTGGCAGCGCGCGCGCGATGCTATCTCATCCTATCTAGACGGTGTGCCGCCGGCGCGTATCTGCACCCTCATGGCGCGGATCGAAGGGGGCAGCGGCGACAAGGGGCGCGAGCGCGAATGGTTGGCGCGGGCGTTGCGGGCGCCAAAGGACCGTGCCTGGATCGCCGATGGCTATGTCTCCGATCGCTGGCTGCCGGTCTCGCCAGTCACCGGTGCGATCGATGCCTTCGAGTGGAAGGCCCCGGTGGATGCGATCGGCCGGGCAGACGAGACGCTCCAGATTGAAGAGTGGACCGGGCCGCCGCGTGATCCGGGCGCGATGCTTCACGACACAGGTGCAAGCGCCGAGGGCCCTGTTGTGGTGGATGTCACCCCGGTGGTGCAGGAGGAGACGCCCGCCGAGCCCAATAAGGCGCGCGCGGATACGGAGCGTGAGACCAAGGTCGTGGACGAAGCTTCTGAGGTCGAAGCCGCCGATGTCGTAGCGCCGAAGGCTGAGGTCGCCAATGACGAGGCTGCGAAGCCCGAGGCGGCGAAGGGCGGCGTACCGAACGAAGAGGCCGCGCAGACCCCGGCGGAACACAAGCCCGACGCCTCGGTTGTCATGCCGCAGCGGCCGCCAGACGATCCAGGCGTTGAGCCTATGGATGCGGACGAGACCGAAACCTCATTGGAGCGGCTGCGCGCGGCGCATATCCGCTAGAGGCGCTGCGAGAACCTCGCGAGACTCCGCCTAAGAGTTTGTGGCCCCTGCGAATGGGTTTCGCGCGCGATCGGCGTGGCGATCGTCTTGCGCCTCGCCTCTATTGGCATTAAGCACGGGGCCTAGCCCCAAGCAGGGGCATAGCCAGGAGCACGGGGCGCTTGGCCCGGAGCCAGCCCAGTCGGTAGAGCGGCGCATTCGTAAGCAGTTAATCGGAGACTAGCCAAAAGCCCGTCGTGCTTGAAAAGAAGTCCTCCAACAGGCATTTTCCAAGCTGCGGGCTGCAGGCCGGTTGCAATTGGATGCCGCAATAGCTCAGTCGGTAGAGCGACGCATTCGTAATGCGTAGGTCGGGGGTTCGAATCCCTCTTGCGGCACCATCCTCGCTTTCAATTTCATAGAGCGAGCGGCTGTTAACCGCTGGGTCGCTGGTTCGAGTCCGGCCCGGGGAGCCAAAAAAATCAATAGCTTATCCAAGATCTTTAAGTTAGCAATCTCTCCAAGGCTACGCTCAAGGCTACGCTTCCTTCGACGGGCGATATAAGATGTCGTGGCGATCGTCGATAAGTTAGTCGCGCTAGATTGCGAGACGGACGCCTACTAAGCGCTGCTCAACGCAGGCGAAGAGATCGATGGCGGGTACAAGGTGCTCGACCCATCCGGCTAAGCCCTTGCCTGCGTCTACGCAAGAGAGGCTAAAGCCGCAGCCGTCCGTCCCCTCGCCGCCGACTTCGATTATTGCGATGCTATCCGTGCGGGGGGAGCTTTGAAGGCAGGCTCCCATGACCTCACGCCGTTTCCCGGCGCCAACGGAAGAAGCGATTGTAGCAGGTCGTGTAGGGGCCATACCGATCTGGCAAATCACGCCACGGCGACCATACGAGCGGTTTGAACCACATTTTGCGTGTCAACCCCGACGTGACGATCTATGGGCCTCAAGAGAACTTCGGCGTGTTCGGCGCGGAGCTGCCGGGAACCTTCTACAAGCGCAACAAGGCGCTGCCTGCGGAGATGCGCTACTTCGACGGTAACCCGCCGGAGACGTTGCGATTTGGCAGCGCTTGGCCGGATGGAAAGTTTACTTGGATAGCCGAGAACACCGAAGTTACACCGGGATTTCACCTGATCATCCTACCGGGGCTCTGGGGCGTCGATCTGGAGGTCAAGGAAATCTCGTTGGCCATCGAAACGCCAGAGGGCATCGTTCTCGTCGTCGGCTGCGGTCACCCAAAGATCGAAGCGATCGTCGATGCAGCCACAGCGGCGCTTAACAAGCCGATCCACCTCGTCGTTGGTGGGCTTCATCTATTGCCCGCTACCAATCAGGAGATCGAGCGGATCGCTACCGCGCTACGGGATACGTGGAAGGTTCGGTTCATTGCCCCCGACCACTGCACGGGCGAACGGGGTTTTGCCATCCTGAAGGACGTCTTTGCTGAACGTTACATCTACGCGGGGTTGGGCACCACGCTCCAACTCGGCCCGACCGTTACGATAAAGGCCGAACTGGGACAGCCGGAAACGCCGTCAATCGACCCTGACGACATCCGAAGTTATCGGCAATCGCTGGCACAAGGACCTTATCGCGCACTGCTTGGCCGCGGAGGACGCGTTCTTACCCGTCAGTAAGCCTGCTAAATGTCCGCTATTGATGCTGTGGACGGCTCCTCCACCGGCATCCAGGTGCCACACTGTGATTGCTGTTGAAGCGATCACAATTGAGAGGAGCCATCCATGCAAGAGATTACAACAATTGGTTTAGATATCGC